>Ga0307510_10000618_pt1 | contig 36048 bp, 32 predicted proteins | sample 12_EM_MG_FD_207224 | JGI IMG/M metagenome (GOLD analysis project Ga0307510, IMG submission 207224) | Populus trichocarpa ectomycorrhiza microbial communities from riparian zone in the Pacific Northwest, United States - 12_EM | ecosystem: Host-associated > Plants > Roots > Unclassified | place...
CCCCGGACCCGGCCCTTCACGGAGTGGCGACGGAGCGACCGTGGCCACCCCGGTCCTGCGGCGCCGTCGGGTCCGCACGGCCGGGTGCGCGTGCGGCCAGACCGTCGAGCACCAGGTCCAGCTTCCTGGCGAACCAGGCACGCGGCTCCGCCGCGACGATCTCCTCGATCAGGCGGCGAAGCCGCGCGTCCATCAGCGGCGCCGCGGCTGCCACCCTGGCACGCCGGTCAACTCCCGTGCCCGCGGCCCCGGTCGGCTGCTTGCCGGCGATGCGACCGAGCAGAAAGGTGTCGAGGGTCAGTTCCCCGATCACATCGACCGCCAGCACCGCGGCGTCGGTGGTGAACCCGAGGTCCAGCAGATGAACCGCCGTGCGGTCGATGCGCCGTGTCAACGAGGGCGGGGTCTCCGCCAGGGCGGTGACCGCCTGGGCGAGTCCGGGATGGTGGGCGTACACCTCCCACAGGGCCCACGCCTGTGCCGCGAGGTGACCTCGCCACTCCGCGCCGTCGTCCGGCCACACGGACAGCTCGAACTGTGCGTCCACGGCGACCGCCAGCAACTCCTCCCGGGTGGCGAAGTAGCGGTAGAGCGTGGACGGACGTACCCCGATGCGGTGGGCGACGGAGGAGACGGTGATCTCGTGGAACCCCAGCTCCGCGACCGCGTTGATGACACTGGGGCGATCGACGAGCCGACGCCGGCCGGGTCGTCTTCCCGCGACGGTCCGCAGCACGCCCTCCGGCGCCTCGCCGGCCCGGCCCTCGTCCGGCGGGGAGCCGGTCACGGGCTGCCCTCCACGGCGAACCGTTCCTCGGTCGCGGGACGCAGCCGCCAGCCGTGGGCTCGGCTGCGCTCCTGCCAGAACTCGGCGTAGCGGCCCCCTCGTTCCAGCAGTTCACGGTGTGTGCCGCTCTCCACGACGCGGCCACCGTCGAGGACGACGATCCGGTCGGCGCCGACCACTGTCTGAAGCCGGTGGGCGACCACGACGAGGGTGCGCCGCCCCGACAGGGCGTCCAACGTCTGCTGCACGGCTGCCTCGTTGGCCGGGTCCAGGGAGGACGTCGCCTCGTCGAGCAGCATCACCGGCGCGTCCTTGAGCAGGGCGCGGGCGAGCGAGACGCGCTGGCGCTCACCGCCGGACAGTGCTGTGCCGCCCTCGCCGACCGGGGTGTCCCAGCCCTGCGGAAGCCTCTCCACGATCTCGTCGACGCGAGACAGCCTGGCGGCCTCCTCGACCTCCTCGTCGGTCGCCTCGGGACGGCCCAGGCGTACGTTCTCCTTGATGCTCGCGTCGAACAGGTACACGTCTTGGAAGACCATGGCGAACTGGTCCATCAACGTGTCCGTGTCGAGCGCCCGTACGTCCTGGCCACCGACCAGCACCGCGCCCTCGTCCACGTCCCAGAACCGCGCCAGCAGCCGGATCAGCGTGGTCTTCCCGGAGCCGGAAGGGCCGATGACCGCCGTCGTGGTGTGCTGGGGCAGCCGCACCGACACCCCGTCGAGCACGGGCCCGCCACCTGTCGCGGCATCATAGGAGAACCGGACGTTCCGCAGTTCGAGCGACGCATCGGCCGGTGCCTGCCCCGGGTGCGGTGGCTCGGGGAGGGGACGGGTCGTCAGGACGTCGTCGAACCGCTTCAGGGCACCGCGAGCGGCACGCAGGCCGCCGCCCAGCTCGGCCATCCCGGAGACCGGCTCCGCGAAGCGCACGACCAGCACCAGCAGCGCCACGAGTTCGGCGATCCCCACCGAACCGTGCAGGCCCAGTACGGCACCGACGACCACGACGGCCGCGACCACGAGATGGACGACGGCGATGAAGGCCGTGCGCCCCGGTGCCATGGCGGCGGATTGGCGGCGCCCGGCGGCGTCCTGTTCGTGCAGCGCCGACTCCAGCAAGGCGCGGCCCCGCTCTCCGCTGCCCGTGCTGCGCAGGACGGGCTGGGCCCGGACGAACTCCACCACCCGGTCGTTGGCCTCGGCCGCCGCCTTGTCCGCCGCGTCGTCGGCACGGGCCACGGTGCTCATGGCCCACCGGTACGTGACGTACATGAGGGGTGCGCCGAGCGCCGTCGCGAGGGCCAGCCGCCAGTCGAGGAACGCCATGGCGATCACCACGGTCAACGGAGTCACCACCGCCGTGCACAGGGGCTGTAGCAGATGCGCGAGCAGCGACCTCACCTGGGGAATGCCACGAGACGCCAACTGGCCGAGGCCGCCGACCTGTTCACCGGAGAACCAGCCCAGCGGCAGTGCCGAGACATGATCGCCGAGCCGGTGGTACAGCCGGTGGGAGGCTGCCAGCGCCACCTGGAAGCTGAGCATCTGCTGTACGTAGTACGCCACCGAGGTCGCCAGGGCCACACCGGCCAGTGCCCAGGTCCACGGCCAGGCGCCGTTCGCGTCGCCGGCCAGCAGCCGCCGGAGCACCGGCACGATCAGGACGAAGGCCACCCCTTGCAGGACGCTGTAGCCGAGGAGTACGGCTAGCTGAAGGGCGAGTCGGCGCCGCAGCGAGGGGCCGACGACGTGGAAGAGCTGCTTGATCACGGGGTCACTCCGATCTGCTCGTGCCCGTGCTGCCCGTCGAGGGAACCTGCGGGCAGCGCACGGCCTTCCGATGCCTCCGTGTGCCGCCGATAGGTCCGCCACATGGAGGCGTAGAGGCCGTCGGAGGTCAGCAGCGCCTCGTGATCGCCCTGCTCGACGACCTTCCCTTCGTCCAGCACGATGATGTTGTGCGCGTCGACGATGCTGCCGAGGCGATGGGCGATGACCAGCACGGTGCGGCCGACGATGAGCCGCGACAGCGCCCGTTGCACCGCCGCCTCCGACTCCGGGTCCGCGTACGCCGTCGCCTCGTCCAGCACGAGTACCGGTGTGTCGGCGAGCAACGCCCTTGCGATGGACAGGCGTTGGGCCTCGCCGCCGGACAGCAGCGCGTCCTCGCCGATGACGGAGTCGAAGCCCCGGGGCAGCCTGCCGACGCGCTCCTCCAGAGCCACGGCTCTGACGGCGTCGGTCAGTTCGGCGTCCGTTGCCTGTGGGCGGGCGAGACGCAGATTGTCCGCGACGGAGGCGCGCAGGAAACGCACGTCCTGAAGGACGAACCCGATGTGCCGGTACAACTCGTCGGAGGCGATGTCCCGGACGTCCGTGCCGCCCAGCAGGACCTGGCCCGACTGCGGATCGGCGAAGCGCGGCAACAGGCCCGCCAGCGTCGACTTCCCCGCACCCGAGGGGCCGACCAGAGCCGTCACTGTCCCTGCTTCGAGGACCGCGCTCACATCGCGCAGGACGGGCGTGTCGTCTTCGTAGCCGAAGGTCACGTGACGCAGCTCCACCCGGTTGTCCGCAGGGAGCTGGGGGCTGGAGGGTTCCGGCAGCGGGGCCACGGACAGCAGGGCGCCGACCCGCTCGGCGGCCTGCCGTGCCGAGCGCAGGGAGTTTCCCGCGAGGCCCACGACGAGGACGGGCGCGGTCAGACCGAGTCCGAGGGTCAGGAACGGTACGACATCGAGGGCGGGCAGCCAGCCCCGGCTGACGAACAGCGTGCCGGCGAGGGTGACCACCAGCAGGGTGGCGGCGGGGGAGAGCAGGCTCGTACTCAGCGACTGGACGCGGATCAGCGGCCGGTTGGCGGTGCTGAACGCTTCCAGATAGTCGTCCGCGGCGTGCGCGAAGCGGTTGTGGGCGCGCCGCGTCTGACCGAACGCCTTGACGACCGAGATGCCCTGGACGAACTCCACGACGGCACTGTTGAGCCGTCCCATCGCCGCGCCGATCGCGCCCATCCTCGTACCGGCGATCCGCATCATGACGCGATGCCCGATCAGGTAGCAGGGCATCCCGACCAGGCAGATCAGGGTCAACCGCCAGTCGACGAAGGCCAGATAGACGGTCGCGGCCAGGGGAGTGGACACCGCCACGACGAAGTCCGGCAGGGCGTGCGCCACCAGGTAGTGCATGTCCTCGACATCGTCCTGGAGCGTGCTCTTCAGCCGTCCCGAGCCGCGCTCTGAGATCCAGCCGAGCGGCGCCCGGGCGAGACGTTGTGCCATGGACCGACGCAGCAGCAACTGCATGTCCATGTCCGCCTGGTGGGACAGCGATACGGCGGCGCCGTGGCAGAGGAACTGTACGACGACGGAGGCGATCGTCACGCCGACGATGAGCCACACACGTCCGCGGTCGGGTTCCGCTTCGGAGAGCGCGACCGCCAGTCGGTACACGGCGACGAACGGGACCAGCGAGGCCAGCCCCGCGGCCGCGGCGAGTACCGAGGCGGCGACGACCCGCGGCCGTACCTCGGCCGTCAGCGCCCCGAGGGTGTGGGGGGCGGCCTGGTCGCCGGCCTCGCCTGTATCGGTCGTACCGCCCGCCGGTGGGGGCGAGCCGGATACGGCGTTGGACTCCTCGGGCATGCGGAAGCTCCTTGACGGACGCGAGAGTTCAGCGAACGCGCCTAGTTTGCAACAACCTGTCATTAATAGGCAAGGGCGGGCTGGTCCTCGCGGTTCCGTGTGGCTTCAGCCGGAAGCCGAGGGCAGGTTGAGTCTGGACAACGTCGTCGAGCGCCGCTTCCCTGGCATGTGCAGGGAAAACGGGAGACTTCCCCGGCCAAGGGGGCCGGCGGCGTCCGATCGGTCGGCGGAGTGCCGGGCGGCGAGGCCGTCGAGCACGAGCGCGAGTGCGGTGACCGGATCAGGTGACAGTTGCCGAGGATTGACGGAGGTGTGGAGCCTCGATATCTGCCGGGCACTGTCATGAATGACATCCACCATGCGTCTACGGCGAGCACCGCTTCGTCGGCGCTGCACCCGAAGGGGATGAGTCCGTTCACGAGCTCCTCAAACCATCCTGCCGCGGGCCCGGCGAGCCCCACGACGTTCTCCGACGGCAGCCCCGCGTACCGTTCCAGCAGCTCGAAGCGGGTATGCGCCTCCGCTTGGAGGTAGGCGCGCCACCCCTCGTCGAGCGCCGGCATCGGCGCTGCGGAGAAGATCTTCTCCAGCGCGGAGCGCACCAGGTCGTCGATGCCGGTGACGTGCCGACAAAGGCTCGCAGGGGCAGCGTCGAGGGCAGTCGCCACCGACCCGATGAAGATCTGCTCGATGCCGAGTTCGATGGCCCTGTCGATGATCTTCTCGCGGCTCAGCCGGGGCTTCGGGCCCGGGCGACCGCCGACGCGGCGGAGGGTCTCGGGGGCTGCCACGCGACGAGGCGAGCGCCCAGGGAGCCCAAGGACTCCCTTGAAGGCAGCTTCCGTGAATCGATTGCGAATCGGCTTCGCAGATACCTAGGGTGTGGGCTCGTCGCGTCCGGTGGAACCGGGCTGAGGTTCCGGGCGCGGTTGAGTGTTTGGGGATCCCATGCCGACACGTCATCGACGCTGCGACACCGTAAGCCGGAGGAACACCGTCATGAGTCGTCCGATGCTCTCCACCGAGTTACGCGCCGTCGGCGCCACGTACCTCACGCCGCACATGCGGCGCATCACGTTCGAGGGCCCAGGGCTCGCCGACTTCGTGTCGGTGGCACCGGACCAGCAGGTCAAGTTGTTCTTCGCGCGGAACGGAGGCGCCCTCGCGGTGCCCGCTCCGTCGGCGGACGGTGACGTGTCCCGGTGGTACCGCGACTATCTCGCCCTACCGGAATCCGAACGCCCCTGGATGCGCTCCTACACGGTCCGACATCACCTCGCCGATCGGCGGCAGATCGTGATCGACTTCGTGCTGCACGGTACGGAGAGCGACATGGGTCCCGCTTCCCGATGGGCAGCGGCGGCGTGTACCGGTGACGTGATCTGGATGTACGGACCCGCGGCGAGCCGGAAGCGGGCGCGGGAGCAGGCCGCATGGAGGCTGTTCGTCGGTGACGAGACCGCTCTGCCTGCCATAGGCGCATTCCTCGAACAACTGGTCCCGGGGGAGCGGGCGTTCGTGTGCGCGGAGGTGGCGGACGCCGCCGAGGAGCAGCGGTGGCGGAGCGCGGGTGATGTCGACGTGCGGTGGGTACACCGTGGCGGCGGTCCGCCCACGAATGACCCCGCGCTGTTGCATGCGGTGCGCGTCACGCGACTGCCAGGTGGTGAGGGGTTCGCCTGGGTCGCGGGAGAGGCGTCCCTCGTCCGGGCCGTGCGCCGACAGTTGGTGGACGAGCGTGGTATCGACAAGCGTGCCGTAGCGTTCACGGGCTACTGGCGACGGCATCTCAGTCAGGACGACGCCTTCACCACAGAGGACATCGAAGACCGGACCGCTGCACTGGAGTGATCGCGGATCCCCAGGTCGACAGGCCAGGTTCGGAAGGCCGCGTGATCGGTCTGATCGAGCGTCAGTCATGGACAAGCGCGATACTTCTCCGCATACGTGCGCGCTGTCTCCAGCAGCTCTGATTCCATCCACTGGGCAGCGACGAGGATATGCGGCAGGAGGCTGCGTTCCAGGGTGGCGGCTCGGAACGACAAAGCCACTGTGACGTCGTGGTCCGGACGGTGTACGACACGGATGGGATCACCCGCGGAAATCCTGCCCGAGTCGATCACCCGAAACAGCGCGCCGGGCCTGCCGAACTGGGTGAATCGCTTGACCCAGGCTTTTTCGCCGAGCCAGCCCGCGAAGGTGCGGCAAGGTACGCGACCACCGGTCACCTCGACCACAAGATCGGAACCTATGAGCCAGCGCTCCCCGATGAGCGCGCCGTTGACGTCGAGCCCGGCCGTGGTCAGGTTCTCGCCGAAGGCACCGTTGGTGAGTGTGCGCTCCAGCTCGCGCTCCCACATGTCCATGTCCTCGCGGGCAAAGGCGTACACGGCCCGGTCGTCGCCGCCGTGGAAGCGCAGATCGCAGACGTTGTCACCCTCGATTCCGCTGCCTCCCGTGCCTGGGGCCGTCACCCATACCGGCCCCGGGACAGGTTGCTTGTCGATGCCGGTGGTTCCGCTGGGTGCGTCGGTGTATTCCACGGGCATCGCCAGGCCCGCGTTCACTGACAGAAGCTTCATGATGGCAAGCTATCCGACCCTCGCCGACGCTCGGGGACCGTTCTTGATCTTGACTGCACCTGGACAGCTCACAGGGCGGTGAGCTGGGTCGTCTCTGGACAAGTGGCAACAGGGCGCTGTACGGCACCGCCGCCGGCTCGACGACTTCCTTCTCCTTCGAACCACTCACGCCGCTCGTCCGTATGAACCGATCCTCCGCGACCGGACGGGCGATCACGGTGAGCCGCCGCTTCACGGTGAAGGCGCTCGCCGGAGACCAGGCGGAGCTGTCGTCACACTTCGCCCGCCGGGATTCCCTGTTCGCCGTCCACGGCGTCGACACCGTTCTTAGACGTCGACGACTGTCTGCGTTTCCGCGACCGGGTGGCGGACGCCGGATGCGAGACACCAGTCATCCCGGAGATCATGCCGGTCACCACGATCCGCTCGCCGCGGCGCATTCCCAGCCTCTCGACCGCTGCCTTCCCGACGCGGCTCGCCGAGCGGAGGTTCGCGGCCGAGGACGAGCCCGACACGGTCAGAGCGCTCGGCATCGAACACGCCACCGAGATGTGCCGGCGTCTGATCGCCGAGGAAACTCCGGGCCCGCACGCACTCTGCGCCTCCGGGGAAGGCAGCGACGGCTGCCCCGCCAAGCACTCCGATGCGGCGGCTGATCGCCTGTGCTGCCGGATCCAGGCGCTGCTCGACTCCCGTAGGTTCGCTGTGGTCTCTGGTTCGTCCGTCCCGCCCTTTCAGACCGTGTTCGGCTTCTTCAGCCGCTGGTCGCAGGCCGGCGTCTTCAACCTGATCCGGGACCAGCTGCGGCGCCTGGTGCGCATGGCGATGGGTGCCTCTCCGCACGGGGTGGCGGTGACGATCGATTCGCAGTCCGTCAAGGCAGCGGCCACCGTCCCTCGCTCCACCAGCGGTTATGACCCGGGCAAGAAGATCGTGGACCTGAAGGGGCTGCCGCTGCTGATCATGGTGACTCCGGCGAACCTGCACGACAGCGGACCGGCCAAAGAGATCTTGTTCCGGCTTCGCCTGACGCACCCCGAAGTCGCCGTCGTCTGGGCCGACTCGGCCTACGCGGGCAGACTCGTCGAATGGGCGAAGACCTTCCTCAACCTCACGATCAAGACGGTGAGCTGGCCGGAGGGAGCCGAGGGCTTCGTGCTGCTCCCGAGGCGCTGGGTAATTGAGCGAACCTGGGCGTGGTTGCTGCACGCGCGGCGCAATGCCCGGGACTACGAAACGCTCCCTCAACACGCGGAGGCGATGCTCACCATCGCCGCACTCACCCTCATGACCCACAGGCTAACGCGGCCCACGGCCTTCCCCGACGCCAGCACCCCACACCTCAGCGATCCGGTCCGAGCAGCCTGAGCCGGCACGTCATGTCCCGTCTAATCCGGCTTCCGCAGTGTCCGTCGGAGCGTTTCAAAGGCGGTGGGACGCGGTCGGTCCGGCAGGAAGTCGCGGATGCGAAGGGCGCATTCCCGCGGGCTGCGGAGACCTGTGTCGACGTCGAGGTCATGCAGTCCGTGGGAGTGCACCTCGCCGTACTGCATGGCGGCCAGCCCCAACTGTCGGTCGCCGCGCGCGATCTCGCGGCGTTCCAGCTCAGCCAGCGGGCAGCGGACGCCGACCAGGACCGTGTCCTCGGGGACGAGTAGATCGAGGAGGTCGAGCAGCCGCCACCGGCGGCTGAGCGGATAGTCGACGACGAGGCTGTTGCCGCCTGCGGCCATGCCAGCGACAGCACGATGGAAGCCCTTTGCGGTGCGGTCGATCTCGGCCTGGAGATCTTCGTCCGGTATCTCGCGATTGCAGCGCATGGCGTGGAAGGCGTCCACCGGGACGTGGAACCACGTCCCGTCGAGGATGTCGACGAGCTCCCAGGCAATGCTGGTCTTGCCGGAGCTGGACGTGCCGTTGAGGAGGATGACCGTGCCGCCGGCTTCGGTGTCGGGGATACGCGCGTGGGCCGGGTCCGCCGTTCCCACGGCCGCCTCGGTTGCCATGGTGCCGTCCTTCTGCCGCGCGCCCTGACAGTGGTGACGCTGAGCTGGGTGTGACCGGGTGTGCTGCCGCCGTGATCATCGCAGGCGGGACGAAGGGGCGCCTCCCCCTTTTCCGTGCCCCTGGATTTAGACAAGCCACCTGCACCGAAACAAGACTTCACTCGCCCCCACAGGCAGCCCAACAGCGACGTTCAAAGACGGGTTCTCAGGGTTCCGGTGAGTGCAGCCCAGTAGTGCCCGCGTCCGCCGACGAACTGGCGGAGGACCACCGATGCTTGCAGGTCGAGCACAGCGGCGATTCGGGGCAGCCGGCGGCCCAGCAGGTCGTCGCGCTGCTCCTGTGAGAGGGCGGTACGTGACCTGATGTCCGGTTCGGTTTCGCCTGATCGTGTGACTGTGGGAACTCCCAGCCGGTCGATGGGCTTGGTCGTGCTGGAGTGACGGGGTGAGCGACCGTAAGCCCGGCAAGAGCGATTTATCCGACGAACGCTGGGCGCTGATCGAGCCGGTGACCACTGCATGGAAGGCGAAGCACCCGTCCGTCAGCGGCCACCAGGGCAGCTACGAGATGCGGGAGATCGTCAACGCGCTCCTGTACCAGTCCCGGACCGGCTGCCCATGGGACTACCTGCCTCACGACCTGCCACCGCCCGGCGCGGTGAAGTACTACTTCTACACATGGCGCGACGACGGCACCGACGAGGTCATCCATGACCTGCTGCGCTGGCAGGTGCGTGAGAGCCGGGGACGATCGGCCGACCCGAGCCTGGTGGTGCTCGACACCCAGAGTCTGCATGCCGCCGCGTGCGTACCCGCGGCCACGACCGGGCGGGACGCGGCAGAAGGTACCGGGTTGCAAGCGGGGGCTGGCCGTTGACGTGCTGGGCCTGGTGATCGCCGTGGTGGTGCCGGCCGCTTCCGTGCACGACAACGTCTTCGGTACCGCGTTGCTGGACAAGGTCGCCGCGGGGACCTCCACGGTGACGAGGGCGCTGGTGGACCAGGGGTTCAAGAAGACCGTGGTCGACCACGGCGCCGGCCTGGGCATCGCGGTGGAGGTCGTCGAGCGCAACCCGGCCGACCACGGCTTCGTCCCGCAGCCGATCCGCTGGAGAGTCGAGCAGACCAACGGGATCTTGATGCTGCACCGCAGGCTGGTCCGCGACTACGAACACCGCTCGGCCAGCTCCGAGTCCAGGGTGCACTGGGCGATAAGCGATGTGATGACCCGTCGACTGACCGGCACCTCCACCCCGTCCTGGCGCGGCGCGTGAGCGTCGGCCCACAGCAGACCCTCGGTGCCCTGCTGCCACGTCTGGAGGTCCGCGAGCGGCAGATCGCTGTGGAAGCGGAGGCCGCTCACGAGCAGATCGCGCAGCTGACCGCGCTGCTGGACGGACTCGCCCAGGCCGCCGAGCACATCACGATCACCCGCAAGACGCTCCTGGAACTGCCCGACGAAACGCCCTCGGCACCGGCCACTCCGACTCCGGCCCTGCCTACCATCAGATCATGGCCGTGTTCGCCGAAGCCGACGCTCCGCTGCGGGCGCGGAACGTGTGCGAGGCGATGGACCTGGACCTCGTGCCGAACAACATCAACAACGTCCGCATCAAACTGAAGCGCCTGACCGGGCGCGGAATCCTCGATGAGGCCGAGCAGGGACTGTTCACCAGGCCGCGACCGTAACCGCCCGGCAAACCCACCACCGGCCCCCTCACGTCGTTCTGCCGGCCCGCCGAGGAAACCCGTTGCGAGTGAGCCGCATCGGATGTCTGATTGATCGGCCACCGATCATGGGACGGAACATGAGTACGCCGCTGCCCACCCCCTCGTTGCAGACCGCTCGTCTTCGACTGCGTGCCTTCGAAGACGCGGACGCGAACGACCTGTTCGCGCTGCAGAGCAACGCCTACGTGCTGCGTTACTGGGACGATCCACCGTGGACCGAACGCGCGCGCGCCGAGAAGTTCATCGCCCGTTGCCGAGAGATGGAAAAGGATGGCACCGGGGCGCGGCTGGCTGTGGATCGTGTCTCCGACGGGGCGTTCATCGGCTGGTGCACCCTGAACAGGTGGAATCCGGACTTCCGCAGCGCGTCGCTTGGCTACTGCTTCGACGATGCAGCGTGGGGCCACGGCTACGCGACCGAGGCCGCGCGCGCTTTGCTGCGGTGGGCATTCGACACGCTGGACCTGAATCGCGTCCAGGCTGAGGCCGATACGCGCAACGTGGCTTCTGCCCGCGTGCTGGAGAAGCTCGGCTTCGTGCGTGAGGGGACGTTGCGGGAAGACTGCGTTGTCAACGGCGAGGTCTCTGACTCGTGGGTCTACGGGCTGCTCAGGCGGGAGTGGCGGCCGTCGTCCGAGTCGGCTCCCGCCCGCTGAGTCCCATCGCCCGGCACCTGGTATCGACGCCCCGAACCACTGATCACTGTGCCTCATCCAAACTCAACGACGAACCGGATAAAGGCTCACATCTCGCCCTCTGAGCGCGACCGCACGGCGCAGGTCACCTCGGAGCCGGCAGCGCTCAGGGCTGGCAGAGGCATTGGGCCGGGAACCCCAAACCAGACGTGACCTCGCGTTGTTGCTGCTCACGCGCGCCGGCGCAGAGCAATTCCTCGCGCTGCACATCGGCCGGGCCGGCCCCGGCTTGCTTCCCCAGGCCGACGCCTTGTATTGGATGGAGCACTGGGCCTGCTGTCTGCTGTCCACGAGCAAGTCTCCCGCCTGGCGGTCGCATTCCCACAGCTCGAGGACCCCACCGTCCTGGAACGGGCCCTTGCCGCGCGAGATACTCATCCGACGCATCGCGAACTCCAAGAGGCCGAACGCCGAGCGGACACCTACGACGAAACCGCTCTGCGCGCGGCGCTGTCCTCACCAGTGGGCCGGATCAAGTACGAGGCGCGTGGGCACGAGTTGTCAGCGAGCTTCACCACACGCCGGACGGTTCCCCGACCAGATGGGAAGGCGCATGGCTCGCCGCAGTGACCGAGGCCCCGTCGCGGCCACCGGCCGGTACTCAACTGGACGGCCTCCTCTCGCAGGCCGCCCTCCATGTGCTGTAGACGGTTCCGCCGTTGAGCGCCGAGAAGCTAGCGCCCTGGGGTGCCATCGAATTTCACATTGCCCCCGAACTGACGGCACTCCCTCTGGCTGATGCCGTGTCAATCGCTCCGCCGGAGCCTGGTAGATGGGCGGGCTGGGCCGTTGCCCTGGCGACCGTCTATCCCCGTGATGACGTGCATGCGATTCATCTCCGGCTGCTCCTGCTGTGCGCGGAAAGGGCCGGGGCGGCGATCTCCGAGCTGATCACGGCGGTCCTTGATGACGTCCACGACGACGTAGCGCAGACAATTGCTCGGTGACGCGACAGTTGCACACGTTCCTTGTCATAGGAGGCGTAATAGCCCGGTTCCGTTGCCTGCCGTAGTCGGCCGAACGGCTCAGCCGACAGGCCGCGCCGCCGTCCGCGCGGGAGACGGCTCCGCCCTCCGGAGTGTTCGACCGTCAGTCCCACATGGCGGTGGCAAGTGAACGGCCCGCTGGAGACCAGCGCTACCACCCGCCGCAGACCGCTTACCAGCGCATCGGCCACCGCGTTCAGGTTGTGTTCAGGTTCGGACGAGCCTTGGGCAACTCAAGCACCAGAAGCGTCAAAACTCCGGCAAAGGGGTCTGGGGCAACCGCCGGGCATCGTGTCATCGTGCCTGCCATGACGACAGATCACCTCACGCACAACCGGCCTCCGGGCCGCACACGCCACGCGGCGAGCAAGGTGCCGGAGGTGACCGTCTACTTCTGGATCATCAAGGTGCTGACGACCGGCATGGGCGAGACGGCCTCCGATTTTCTGGCGCATGTGCTCGGCCCGATTCCTGCTGTCGGTCTGGGGGGCATCGCCCTGGTGGCCGCCCTGGCGGTGCAGTTCGCCGTCCGGCGGTACGTGGCCTGGATCTACTGGACGGCGATCGTCATGGTCAGCGTGTTCGGCACGATGGCCGCCGATGTCCTGCACGTCGGCCTCGGTGTGCCCTATACGCTCTCGACCCCGTTCTTCATGGCCGCGCTGGCCGCCGTCTTCGCCCTCTGGTACCGCAGCGAGCGCACCCTGTCCATCCACAGCATCCACACCAGGCGCCGCGAGACCTTCTACTGGGCCGCCGTGCTCGCCACGTTCGCGCTGGGCACCGCCGCAGGCGACCTCACTGCCACGATCGGCCTCGGCTACCTGGGCTCCGCCGCCCTGTACGCCGCCGCGATCGCCGTTCCGGCCGTCGCTCACCGCTGGGGCAGTTTGAACGCGGTGGCCGCGTTCTGGGCGGCCTACGTCATCACCCGCCCGCTCGGCGCCTCCGTAGCCGACTGGATGGCCGTCAGCCACCACCGAGGGGGACTGAACCTGGGTCTGGGGCCGGTCACGCTGTCCTGGACGGTGGCCATCCTCGGCTTCGTCGGTTATCTGGCCGCCTCACGCAAGGACATCCAGCACGACCTCATGCCGTGACGCCGCACGGACCGGGCACGGCTCTCGAACCGGGTGGCCGCCGTCACCCGGCAGGAAGGCTGACCACGAACCGTGCGCCCGGTGCGTGCCCGGGGTCGTATGTCACCTCGCCGCCGACGGAGCGGGCCAGGCGTTGTGCCAGGGGCAGTCCCAGGCCGGCACCGCTGTGTCCGTCGCCCGGGTCCGCCCGTTGACCGGGCTCGAAGAGCTGTCCGGCGAACCGGGGCGGTACGCCGGGCCCGTCGTCGATGACATCGACGCGTACGCCGTCGGGTGCGCGATACGCGCGGACGGTGACGCTGGAGTGGGCGTAGCGGCAGGCGTTGGTGAGGAGCGGGCTGACGATGCGTTGGAGGAGGGCGGGTGGGACTCCGGTCAGCAGACCTGGACCGTCGGTGGTGACCGTCAAGTGGCTTGGGGAGTCCAGGGCTTCGGTGAGGTGGTGCAACGTGGGCAGGACCTCGGCGGTGCCCGGAGCGGTGAGTGCGCCATTGCGGGCGTCGTCCAGGAGGGTGTCACAGATGCTGCGCATGGACTCGGCGGCTTCCGCGATGACCTTGTGGGTGGCCCGGGTCTGGTCGGCCGTTCGGGGGCGGGTGTGCCACCAGTCGAGTTCGGCGATGATCCGGCTCAGGGGCGTACGGAGCTCGTGCGAGAGTTCCCCGGTGAGCTGCCGCTCGTGCCGCAGGACTGTGCGGATGCGGTCCAGCAGCGCGTCCAGCGACGTACCGAGGCGGGCGAGTTCGGCCGGGCGCCGGGTGCCGCCGAAGCGTTCTTCGGAGGCGACGGCGCTCCACTGGGTGGCCTGGTCGGTCATCGTGCGCACAGGGCGCAGGGCGCGGCCCACCGCCAGCCGGGTCAGGGCGTAGGTGCAGGCGAGCATGACGGCGTCCAGGGCGAGCGATCCCAGGAGCAGGGTGTTGGCCGAACTCCGGTAGGGGGAGAGGTCCAGCGCGGTGACCACGGTGGCTTCGCTGGTGTCTCCGGATACGCCGGGCACGGGTTGGGAGCACAGCCGTAGGGGGTGGCCGGTGGAGGTGGCGGTGACGCAATGCCGCCCACCGCGCCGGGCCAGTCCGTCAGCGACGCGAGTCACCGGGCCGGCGGTCGGCGGTTCTTCCAGCAGACGCCGACCGGCGTAGATCCATACGTTCGCGTCGAGGAGGTTGTCGTGGGGGGTCTCCAGGACGCGTACCGCCGTGCCGCTCGTGTCGACGGTCGTCGCTACGGCGGCGGCACGGCTGTGCTGCTGGTCGTCCGCCTGGTGTTGAAGGCGCTGCTGGGCCACTGTGTTGAAGGCGACGGTGAGGATGACCATCAGCAGGGTGGCCGTGGTGAGGGCCACCAGGGACAGCCGGCCGCGCAGCGTGCGGGGCGTCAGCCGGTACAGGAGAGCGGTCATGACAGGCCGTGGCCGGTGACGGAGACCCCTCATGACAGGTGGTGGCCGATGCCACGGGCCGTGCCGATTGTGCGGTCGCTGCCCCCATCGCGCAGCTTGCGGCGCAGCCGGGTCAGGTACTGGTCGAGGGTGTTGTCGCTGACCTGGGCGCCCTCGGGCCAGCCCGCCCGGACCAGCTCGCGGCGGCGCACGATGCCGCCGGACGCAGCCATGAGCGCAGCCAGGAGACGGAACTCGGTCGGTGTCAGCGCGATCCGGGTGCCGCGGACACTGACCTCGTGCCGGACGGCGTCCAGTATCACCTCCCCCGCGGTGGTCGCGGGTCGTGGTGCGGTCCGTTTGACCGCTGCCCGTAGGCGGGCGGCGAGTTCGGTGAGGTGGAACGGCTTGGGCAGATAGTCGTCGCCCCCCGCGGAGAATCCGGACAGGCGGTCGGTAAGTCGGTGATGGGCCGTCAGGAAGATGACGGGGGAGAGGAATCCGTTGGCGCGCATGGCCTGGCAGACGTCCCGCCCGTCGGCGTCGGGCAGTCCGACGTCGAGTACGGCGGCGGCGATGTCGTCGGCGGCCAGGCGCAGGGCGGTGGCACCGTCGGGCGCGGGGACCGTGTCGAAATCCTCGTCGCGCAGTCCGCGCACCAGCACGTCACGCAGGGCGTGATCGTCCTCGACGACCAGGATCTTGTGGCGCATGGTCCTCCCTCGGTTCTGGTGCCGTGTCCGTCGTGCCGGCCATCAATCGCTCGGGCAGCCACCAGGCCCCTGCGCACAGGCACACCCCCAGCCAGCCGAGGGCGAACAGCCAGCCGCCGACGACATCGGTGAACCAGTGCACCCCGAGGTAGACGCGGGTCAGTCCGACCAGCGCGCCCCAACCGCCGATGACCAGGGTGAGCGCGGTCGTGCCGCGCGGGCCGCGCACGCGGACGGCGATGACGAGCAGTCCGGCGGTGAGGGCCGCAGTGGTGGTGTGACCGGACGGGAACGCCCACCCGGAGGCGTGCGCTGCCCAGTCCGTGTGGGGCGGCCGGGGCCGGGCGACGAGCGTCATCACCCCATACCGCAGCGCCTGCCCCGCGCCGAGGCAGGCCAGACAGAGCGCGACGGCCACCATCCGCTGCCGCAGCGTACGCCCCGCGATGATTCCGGCCAGCACGGCCAGCAGATACGGGACAACACCCATCCCGGTGGCGGTCAGACCGCGGGCGAACGCCACCGCCACGTCCGGTCGGTGGCCGACGGACCAGGAGAGAAGGTCGCTGTCCCCGAACTGAGGCGAGCCGTCACGGCCGATGACGACCATCGTCAGCACGCCGAACCCCGTCCACGCGCCGAGTCCGGTGCTGCCGGCCAGCTCGGCCACATCGCCGCGCTTCATGTGGCCACCAGCAGGGGACGCAACCGGGAGGCCATGACGCGTTGTGCGAGGGCATGCGGACTCCGCCGCAGCGCGGTCATCGCGAGCAGCGCGACCACGGCGCCCACCGCGACCCCCGCCACCACGTCGTGGGGGTAGTGCGCGCCGACCCAGACCCGCGAGGCGGCCATCACACAAGCGGCCACCACGGCGACCGCGCCGAGCCGGCGCGAGACGAACAGCAGGGCGACAGCCGCCGCGGCGGCGATGGCCGCGTGATTGCTGGGGAAGGACCAGTCGCCGGGCGTGGGACACGCCTCCAGCGTGGTCACGTGCAGGCTCTGGCAGGGCCGGTCCTCGCGCACCGGCAGCTTCAGCCCCGTGTTCACCCCGTAGGCCACGACCACGACGAACGGCACGGCGAGCGCCGTCATCGAGGCCGTGGCGCCCACCCGCCGGGAACGCCACCAGCCGATGATCATGAGCACGGCGAACAGCCCGAGCCCGTACGTCGACCAGGCCGACACCGCGTCGTCCAGCCACGAAGGGGAGCGCTGGGCGAGGTCCACCACGTCGGTGTAGGCGGCGCCGTCGATCGACGAGCCGTCGAAGGCGAGAATCATCCGCGTGCCTCCTTCGCCTTCGCGCCCCGGCGCGAGCGGTACACCTCGGAGGCGAGCGGAATGAGAGACAGGGCCACGATCACGGCGACCATCGGCAGCAGATAGCGGTCCACGTTCGGTACGGAGGAGCCCAGCGCGTATCCCGCGAGCGTGAGACCGAGGCTCCAGGCCAGTCCGCCCGTCACCTGCCAGATGGTGAACGTCCGTACCGGTACCCGCAGTGCACCCGCCATCGGGTTGAGTACGGTGCGCACCACCGGAACGAAGCGGGCCAGCACGATCGCCTTCGCATACCCGTAGCGCTCCAGCAGTTCCTCCGCGCGTCTCGCGCCCTCGTGGAGGCGGGCCGATCGGCTTCGGGCGAGCAGGGCGCCGCCCGCCTTCCTGCCGAGGACGTATCCGCACTGCGAGCCCGCCAGTGCCCCCACCGCGGCGGCGACCAGCAGCGGGGTGAGGGACAGCTTCAGGCCGCGGTCGGCGGTGCCGGTGCACAGCAGGCCGGCCGTGAACAGCAGCGAGTCGCCCGGGAGGAAGAACCCGATCAGCAGGCCTGTCTCGGCGAACAGCACCACGCCCACGCCCAGCACGCCGAAGGCGGACAGCAGCGAGTGGGCATCCAGCACGTTGACTGCGAGCTGCGACGATAGGTGCACGGGTGTGGTCATCGCCGAGAATCCCTTCGTCCAGGCCATCGGGGGCAGCGGACCGGCACCCGACGAGCGACTACAATACTGTAGACGGTCTACAGGACTGTAGACGATAGTGGGGTGAGGAACGTTCCATGACCGATGCGAAAGACGAGAGGCGGCCGGCGGGCGAGCTCGAAGCCGCCGTCATGGCCGCCCTGTGGGCCGCCGGGGCCCCGCTCACCGCAGGCCGCGTGCAGACCGAAATCGGCTCCCGACTGGCCCGGACGACGGTGACGACGATCCTGACCCGTCTGCACGAGAAAGGCGTCGTCGGTCGTGAACGCCAGGGGCGCGGCTACGCCTACCTCCCCGTGCAGGACGCCCCTGGCCTGACAGCCCGGCGTATGCACACCGAACTCGACCGGGACACCGACCGGGAGACGGTCCTCGCGCGCTTCGTCGCCCAGCTCGGCCCCGACGACGAACAGCTCCTGCGCCAGTTGCTGGAGGGTGAGGAGCAGTGACCGCTCTGCTACTGGTACCGCTGCTCCTGCCCTTCCTCGCGCCGACGCTGGCCCGCCGCACCCTCGATCGTCTGACTCCCGTCACCGCACTGTGGGTCCTCGCGGCCTCTGCTGTGGCCCTGGCGGGCGCCTGTGTGGCCGCTCTCGGCGCCCTGGTTCTGACCGGACTGCTCAAACTGCCCGCCTTCGCCGCCCTCGGCGAACTCGTCCACCCCCTGCGCACGCCGTCGGACTTCCTCATCGTCCCCACGGCCATGGCGGCCACCGGAGTACTCACCCTCAGCGCCTGGACCCTCGCACGCTCGGCCCTGCGCCAGTCCCGCCTTTTCCGCACCGCCCGCACGCAGGCCGACCGCCGCCCCGCCGTCGGCGACCTCTGCGTCATCGACTCGCCCCACCCCGACGCCTACGCCCTGCCAGGGCGGCCCCACCGCATCGTCGTCACCAGCGCGATGCTGCGCAGCCTCGGCCCCTCCGAACGCGAAGCCCTCTTCGCCCACGAACGCGCCCACAACCATTCCGGCCACCACTACTTCCTGGCCGCCGCCGAACTCGCCGCCCACTGCCACCCCGCCCTGCGTACCGTCCGGGTCACCATCCGGCTCGCCGCCGAGCGGGCGGCCGACGAGTCCGCCGCCACCGTCCTCGGCGACCGGCGCCTGATCGCCACAGCCATCGCCCGCGCCGCCCTCGCCGGCCAAGCCTTCCGATCCACCCGCCCCGACTTCGCACCCGCGGCGACGACCGGACCCGTTCCCCAACGCGTCGCCGCCCTCCTCACGCCCCCCGAGCAGCGCTCGCGCGCCACCCGCTGTACTGCGCTTCTCCTCGCCGCCTGCGCGTTCCTGTCGGTGTGCGCCGGGGCGACTGGCGTGTTCGCCTTCCATCACCAGGTCGAGGTTGCCCAGGGCGAGGAGAGCCACTGACCGGCTCCGGGCCTCGCAGCTGACTGCGTCCGTTCCGCACCGGACTCTCCCTTGGAGCCGCTCGCCCTGAATACGGTGATCTCGCCTGTACCTATGCCCTGACCTGGCTGGCGGTGGACACGCGCTGAGACCCGTCCGGGGTCACGACCTGCCAGATACCCAGGGGAGGTCGTCGCCTTCGAGGAACGCTTCCGCAGTACGACCGCACCGCCGAACCGGCCTGAGCGTCTCGGTGGACGCGCTCCTGGGCATCCGCGGCGCTGTGGCGCGAGCGGCAGCCGACCGGGGAGCCGACTTGTCAGTTGCGCCCCGTCAGCCGGATCGTCGCCGAGCTGGACTGGTAGTGCGGCGGCCCGTGCTCGGCTGCAAAGACCTGGGTGGCTCACGCGGTCAACTCCGACGCGGTCGAGCCCACGCGCACCGTCTGCGACACGAGGATCTCGGCCGTGCCGCCGGCGGAGGCAATCGTTGTCGCGGGTGCTGGTCAGCCGAACGACTGGACGCCGCTGCTCCCTTGACCGTCATTGCCGCCGTCGACGGCGCGGACGGGCACCGGAGGCGGAATGCCAAGAGCCCTCCTCGAACGTATCGTCAGCCCGTTGGTCGTCGGTGCCCTGCGTTGGGCCCGGCCGAACGGCGCCGTCCGTGCTCGCCCGGCATCCAGCGGCGTACGCATCGAGGTCACCGACGACGGACCGGAGGTGTGTCGTTTCGCGGTTGTCGGGCAGCTCCTCCCGCCCCGCCGGGGGTGTCGTACGAGGCTGGGCACGCACGCCCGGCGCACGGTTCGTGGTCGGCTTGCCTGCGGGCTACCGTGCTGCCCGCAGGTCGGCGTGCGGTCATGCTGCCGGCGAGTGCTGCGGCTCCGGCTCGATGACGTCCCTGCGGGTGACCGCCAGGTACACCACCAGGCCGAGGATGACCGTGAGGAACAGCGCGCTGGTGACCACGGTGCCCAGGCCCAGGCCGCTGTCGCCGGTGGACTGGGAGAGGTAGTCGCCGATCGAGGCGCCCAGCGGGCGGGTGAGGATGTAGGCGATCCAGAAGCTCCACACCGCGTCGAGGCCGAGTGCGAAGTGGGCGACGGTGATCGCGCCGATGGCCAGTGCGAACAGGACGGCGGCGAGCCAGTATCCGAGGTTCATGCGCTCGGAGACCAGGTCGCCGGCCGCGGTGCCGAGGGCGAAGGTGAACAGGACCGCGAGCCAGTAGAAGGACTCCCGGCGGGTGGTGTCGACGCTGTGGATGGACAGGGTGTGCTCGCTGCGGTACCAGGCGGCGAACACGACCGCCAGGATGATTGCGAACACGGTGGTGCTGGTCTCCAGCGGTACGCCCATGTTGTCGGTGAGGTTGTCGCTGATGAGGGTGCCGACGACGCTGATCAGGGCGACGGCGAGCCAGTACACGCCCGCGCGGTAGGCGCTGGTGCGGAACTGGACGACCAGTACGGCGGCCAGCAGCACGCTCATCAGCAGTGACACGCCGGTCAGGCCGAGGCCGGCCTTCTCGTTGAGCAGGTCGGCCGCGGTCTCGCCCACTGTCGTGCACAGCACCTTGATCACCCAGAAGTACACGGTGATTTCGGGAACCTTGTTCCGGCCGGGGAGGGAACGGCGGCGGTGGGCGGGTGTAGCAGTGGTGGGGCCGTGGACCAGGGGGAGTTCGGAAGTCTCGGGTGTATCGGATGTCATGCAGCTGACCGTGTCACCGGGAACCTGAACACATCCTGACTGCGCTGCGGTGCCCGGGAGGTGGTGCCGCTCATCTCTCCAGTCGGTATCCGTGGCCGCGCAGGGTGATGATCCGGGGGACGTGTACGGGCGCTGTCGCGGCAGCTTCGGCCTCGGCGAGGCGGCGGCGCAGGGCGGCTGGGGGAGTGGCACGCGGTTTCCGGCGTTCGACGACCGGGGGACGCTGACGACGATCGAGTTGGAGGCGCTGCGGTCGCTTCAGGGAGCGTTCCTGACCGCGCGGTACGAGTGGCAGTCCGCCGTCGCCGTCTGGGACCGCCTCTCCACCGCTGGCGATCTGACCGACCTGCGCGCCACGGACCGGCAGGCGTTCCGGTACTACGAGGAAGCCGTCGATAAGATCGGGCACGGCGCGGACACCTGTGAGCGGCACACGGCACTGATCACCTGGCGGTACATGGCCTCGGCGGCCGTCCTGGGCATCACCGGAGCGCGGCTCGTTCTCCCCGTATTCTCCCCAGCGGCCTCGGAAGAGCCGTCGGAGCCCGCGATCCGGGTCGCAGTCACCCCCGGGAGCGCCTCCCAGGGCGACTACTCAGAGCCAGTCTTTCCGCTTGAAGATGATGTACAAACTGGTGCATACCGCTGCCATTTGTGGGATTGCGAAGGGATACCCAAGCACCCAGTGCAACTCCGGCATCCGATCGAAGTTCATCCCATAGATCGTCCCCACCAACGGCGGCGCGAACAGAATCGCCGCCCAAGAAGAAATCTTCCTGAAGCCCTCTACCGGACCGCCTCGACCCGCGAACGAACGGTTCCCCGCGCCGGGCCTCGCCATCGGCGTGGTGCAGCGTGGCGATGGTCAGCCTGTGGCACCAGGTCGGCGGTCCGTTGTCCGGAACCTCGGCCTTGGCCTCCGCGGCCGCCAGGCGCAGGCTGGCGTTACGGACGCGACGACGGAGGTGCACGGTGGGGGACGGGCTGCGTGCGGTGGTGGTCGGTACCGGCATGATCGGTGCCGTACATGCCACGGCGATCCGCGCCGCCGGAGGTGAACTGGCCGGAGTGGTGGCGTCGACGCCCCGGCGCAGTGCGCGGGTCGCCGAGGAGTGGGGGGTGCCCGGCCGGTATCCCGACTTCGCGGCGGTGCTGGCCGACGACAGCGTCCGGGTGGTGCACGTGTGCACGCCGAACGCGCTCCATGTCCCGCAGGCGGAGGCCGCGTTGCGGGCGGGCAAGCATGTGGTCTGCGAGAAGCCGCTGGCCACGTCGGTCGCGGACGCCGGGCGGCTGACCACGCTGGCCCAGCGGGCCGGCCTGGTCCTGGCCGTGCCCTTCGTCTACCGCTACCACCCGCTCGTACGGGAGATCCGGGACCGGCGGCTGCGCGGCGAGTTCGGCGCCTGGCAGTTGATCCACGGCAGTTATCTCCAGGACTGGATGCTGTCGGAGGACGTCTCCTCCTGGCGGGTGGATCCGGACGAGGGCGGTCCGTCACGGGCCTTCGCGGACATCGGCTCGCACTGGTGCGATCTGGTCGAGTGGGTGGCCGGCGTCCGGTTCGGCGAGGTGTCGGCGCGTCTGGGCACCACGATCCGGTCCCGGCCCGCCGGTCCCGGCAGCAGCTTCTCGGCCGCCGTCGACGGCCCACGGGTCGCGGTGCGGACCGAGGATGTGGCCACGGTCCTTGTGCGCACGTCCGACGGTGTGCTGGGGACGTTGACGGTGTCCCAGGTGTCGGCGGGGCGGAAGAACCGGCTGTGGTTCGAACTGGACGGTGCGTGGGCCAGCGCGGTCTTCGACCAGGAGCAGCCGGAGACGGCATGGCTCGGCGGCCAGGACGGCGCACGGGTGATCGTGCGTGACCCTCAGCACGGTTCGGCCGAGCAGCGCCGACTGTCGCGGCTGCCCGCCGGCCACACGCAGGGCTACGCGGACTGCTTCACGTCGTTCGTCGCCGACGCCCACACGACGATACGGAGCGGAATCGCGCCCGACGGTCTGCCGACCGGTGCGGACGGACTGCGTTCGGCGCGGATCGTCGAGGCCGTGCTGCGCTCCGCTGACACGCTCGCTTGGACCGACGTACCCGACACCTCGCCCGACCAGGAGGTCACCCCGTGAAACTCGGCATGCTCACCGCCTGTCTGCCCCGACTGTCCCTCGCGGAGATCGCCGCCTGGGCCGGGGAGACAGGCTACGAGGCCCTGGAGGTCGCCGCCTGGCCGGACACCGGAGGCCGCGACTTCGAAGCGGCCCACCTCCCCGTCGCCGGTTTCGACGACCGGGCGGCCGACGCGACACGAGCCCTGCTGGAGAAGCACCGCCTCGGCATCTCCGCCCTCGCCTACTACGAGAACAACCTCCATCCCGATCCGGAGCGCCGGGCCGCGATCCACGCCCACCTGAAGGCGGTCGTGGACACGGCGGCGGCCCTGGACGTCTCGTACGTCGGCACGTTCGTGGGCCGGGACTGGACCAGGCCGGTAGCGCACAACCTGGCCGAGGCCGAGAAGGTCTTCCCCGAACTCGTCGAGTACGCGGGTGAGAAGGGGGTGAAGGTCATCATCGAGAACTGCGTGATGGAGGGCTGGCACCCCGACGGCTACCCGGGCAACCTCGCCTACTCGCCCGAACTGTGGGAGTGGATGTTCTCCCTCGGCCTCTACCTCAACTGGGATCCCTCGCACCTCACGTGGATCGGCATCGACCCGGTCACGACCATCGCGCCGTACGCCGACCGCATCGTCCACGCCCAGGCCAAGGACCTCCAGATCCTGCCCGGCAAGGTCGACCGCTACGGCTTCTTCGGCAAGGCGGTGCAGCGCGACGACCCCTGGGACACCGGCTGGTGGCGCTACCGGGTGCCGGGCCGGGGCCAGGTCGACTGGAACGCGGTCGTCGACGCCCTCTACGAGAACGGCTTCACCGGCACCCTGTCCGTCGAACACGAGGACCCCCTGTGGGGCGGCACCGAGGACAAGGTGAAGACGGGACTGGAGATCGCCCACCGGACGCTACGGCCGCTGATCGTGGCCTGAGGTGACATGACGAAGTCCCCGGCCTCCGTTGCGAGGCCGGGGACTTCCTCGTGCTCAGTCGCCGCCCGCGAAGTGGCACGCGGCCCGCTGCCCCGCCGCCGTGACGGTGAGTTGCGGGTCGCGCTCCGCGCAGATCGTGCGCTCCGGGTGGGTCAGCGGGCCGACCGGGCACCGGGTGCGGAAGCGGCAGCCGGAGGGTGGGTTCGCCGGGCTCGGCAACTCGCCCCGCAGGACGACGCGCTCACGCTCGGGCGCCGAGACGTTCGCCACCGGCGACGACGACAACAGCGCGGCGGTGTAAGGGTGTTGGGGGTTGCCGTAGACGTCGGCGACATCGCCGTACTCGACGATTCTGCCGAGGTACATCACCGCGACGGTGTCACTGAGGTGGCGGACGACCGACAGGTCGTGCGCTATGAACAGGTAGCCCAGGCCGAGTTCGTTCTGAAGCCGCTGCAACAGGTTGATGATCTGGGCCTGGACGGACATGTCCAGTGCGGAGACCGGTTCGTCGAGGACGAGCGTGCGCGGTCGGCGGGCCAACGCCCGTGCGATGCCGATGCGTTGGCGCTGGCCGCCCGAGAACGCGTGCGGGTAGCGGTCGAGGTGTTCGGGGCGCAGTCCCACCTGCTCCATCAACGAGCGTGCTTCCGCTTCGAGTTCAGGTCCGCCGACACCTCGGATGCCGAGCGCCTCGGTGAGGGACTGGCGGATCGTGCGCCGGGGGTTCAGGGACGCGTAGGGGTCCTGGAAGACGTACTGCACCGAGGACCGGACCCGTTTGAGGTCCTCCTCGCGCATCGCGCTCACATCGGCTCCGTCGACGCGGACCGTCCCGCCGATGATCGGATTGATCCCGACGACGGCCCGCGACAGCGTCGACTTGCCGCAGCCGCTCTCGCCGACGAGCCCGACGGTGCGGCCGGCGGACACGGACAGGCTCACCGAGTCGACGGCGTACACGGGAGGTTCACGGTGGAACAGGCCGCGCCGCCGTGATCCGACGTCGACCCTGAGGTCGTGGATCTCCAGGACGGGTTCGTCCGTGGGCGGCGCGGGTCGCGGCGGGACGGAGGTCGTCAACTCCGGGCGTACCGAGGTGACTTCGACTCCGCGCTGGGCGGCGAAACAGGCAGCGGTCTGCCCGCTGTCCCCGATCTCCAGCAGCTGTGGCGGCGCGTGTGTGCACGCGTCCTCGGCGAACGGGCAGCGGGGCTCGAACGCGCAGCCGGGCGGCAGGGCGGCGGGGTCGGGCGGGGTGCCGGGAATCGCCGGCAGCGGCCTGCCGGTCAGGTCGTCGTCGAGGCGGGGCATGGCGTCGAGCAGCGCCGCCGTGTAGGGGTGACGCGGATGCTTGAAGATCTGCTCGACGGTTCCCTTCTCGACCGTACGACCGCTGTACATCACGACGACGTCCGTGCAGAGTTCGGCGACCACGCCCATGTCGTGGGTGATGATCGCGACGGCGATGCCGAGTTCGGTGCGGAGCCGGGCGAGCAGCCGCAGGATCTGGGCCTGGATCGTGACGTCGAGGGCCGTCGTCGGCTCGTCGGCGATGAGCAGCGCCGGATCGTTGGCCAGCGCGATCGCGATGACGACGCGCTGGCGCATGCCGCCGGAGAACTGGTGCGGGTACTGGTCGATCTTCGTCGGTACGTCGGGGATGCCGACCTGGTCGAGGAGTTCGGCCGCTCGCGCACGCGCGGTCTTCTTGTCGACGCCGTGGACCGTCATGGCCTCGACGATCTGGTCGCCGACCCTCATGACCGGGTTGAGCGCGGCCTGTGGGTCCTGGAAGACCATCGCGACCTTGCTGCCACGGCGCCGCCGCATCTCGCGTTCGGGGAGCGCGAGCAGGTCCTCGCCCTCGAACTGCACGGTGCCGGCGACGACTTGGCCCGGTGGCCGCAGCATCCGCATGATCGAGCGTGCGGTGACCGACTTGCCCGAGCCGGACTCGCCGACGATGCCCAGGACGTCACCCGGGTAGATGTCGAAAGTGACGTCGTCGACGGCTTTGACGTCGCCGCTCGTCAGTCTGAACTCGGTGCTCAGGCCCTCGACACGCAGCAACGGTACGGCCCTGTCCGTGGCGGCCTCCGGGGGTTCGGTCAAGGGTGAGTTGGTCGTCGGGGTCATCGGCGATTCACCGCCTCGTTGAGTGCGTCCGACATCAGGCTGACGCCCACCGCGAGCAGCAGAAGCAGCGAGGCGGGGCCGATGATGTAGGTGGGTGACTGGACCACGAACCGCAGGCCGTTGTTGAGCAGTACGCCGAGCGACGGTGTGGGTGGCTGCACGCCGAGGCCGACGATGGACAGGCCGGCCTCGATGTAGACGCCGACGACCATCCAGACGGCGCCGTTCACGACGATGGCGTCCATGGCGTTCGGCAGCACATGCCGCACGAGGAGTTGGCGGCGGGAGACGCCCAACACCCTTGCGGCGAGGACGTATTCGCGGTCCTGCTGGCTGAGCCAGGCGCCGCGGGCGAGCCGTCCCGCGCTGGGCAGGCCGCCGATCAGGATGGTGAGGAAGAGCGCGAACCAGCCGGCGCCGAGAACGGCCACCAGGCAGACCCCGAGGATCAGCCCGGGGAAGCCGATGATCACGTCCAGCAGCCGTTGCACCCCCGCACCGAGCCATCCGGAGATCGCGCCGGAGAGGCCGAGCAGGGTGCCGATCGCCATGCTGAGCGGCACCGCGCTGAGGATGAGGCTCAGGTCGACGCGCAGGCCGTAGACGCTGCGGACGAAGATGTCGCGGCCGAACTCGTCCGTACCGAAGAGGTGCCCGGCCGAGGGGCCCGCGAAGGTGGTCGCTCCCTGCTGGTCGTAGCCGCCCGGGAAGAGGACGGGTGCGAGCAGTGCGGCGAGCACCATGACCACGAGGATGGTGAGGCCGACGACGCCTCGCGGAGTGCGGAACGCCGACAGATAGCGGGCCAGGGTCGGGTTGAGCGATCGGCGGGTGGCCGCGGGCGCCGCCGTCAGGGGTAGGTCCGTCATCACTGATCTCCCAGCCTGATTTTGGGGTCGAGCGCCGCCAGGACGAGCTCGGTGACGATCTGGCAGATCACCGCCACGCAGACCACACCGAGGATCAGCACCTGGAGGACGGTGAAGTCGCGCGATGTCACGCTGGAGACGGCCAGTTGGCCGAGGCCGTTGCGGTTGAAGATCGACTCCATGACCACGGCACCGGCGAGGAGGGTGCCGATCTCCAGGCCGATCGCGACGACCGCGCTGCCGAAGCTGTTGCGCAGCACGTGGCGCAGCGTGATCCGCCGCGGCGACGCCCCCTTGGCCAGGGCCAGATCGACGTAGTCCTCGTTGCGGACCCGGGCCATCTCCGTCTGGAGCAGGCGGGCCACGCCCCCCGCCGGTGACAGCGCGAGGGCGACGGCGGGCAGGACCAGGTACTGGATGCCGATCGCGGGATCGTGCACCACGCTCACCTCGCCGCTCGCCGGGAGCCAGCGGTGGTACACGCCGAAGACGAGGATCAGGGCGAGCGCGATGAGGAACGACGGCACGGCGACCAGGATGCTGTTGCCCAGATCGAGCGCGGTCCGCGCCCACCAGCGCCTGGTCGAGCCGGCGAGCACCCCCAGCGCCGTCCCGATGACGACGACGAGCAGGGTCGCGAACACGGCCAGTTCCACGGTGCTCTCCAGCCGGTCGCCGATGAGGCTCGCGACGCTGCGGTGCAGGAGGTAGGACTGGCCCAGGTCGCCGTGGAACAGTCCCGAGATCCAGTCCCAGTACTGCACGACAGGCGACCGGTCCAGCCCCAACTCCTTCCGGATGGCGGCGATGTTGGCGGCGGTCGGGTCCGAACCGGCGAGGGTGACGGCGACGTCACCGGGGGCGAGCCGGGGCAGGGCGAAGGCGACGACCGAGCTGGCGAAGAGCACGAACACCACCGACGGCACCTTGCGCATCAGATACCGGATCATTTCGACAGCCAGGCCATTCCGAGGTCGATGAAGCCCGCCTGGGTCGACTTGATACCGCCCACGGCCTGCGTGCGGACGGTCAGCGTCGGCCGGGTGATCAGCGGGACTGTGAACGCCTGGTCGAGGAGGTACGCGTTGTAGTCGTGCACCGCGCTCTTCTGCTCGGCGGTCGAGGTGGCGGCGGTCACCTTCTGGACCAGTGCGGAGTACTGCGCGCTCTGGAACTTCAACAGGTTGTCGCTCGCCACGTACTCGGGTCGGCTGACCAGCTGGGACGCGGGGGAGAGGGCGTTGCTGCCCATGATCAGGACCGCGGGCGCGCCCATGTCCCGCTTGGCGATCCGCTCGTCGTAGTCCGTCGGGGCGAGCGGGACCGCCTTGGCGGTGATTCCGACAGCGGCGAGGTTGTTCTTGACGATCTGGAAGATGCCGGTGGACTCGGGGCTGTTCAGGGTGACGACGTTGAGCGTCACGTTCTTCACACCTGCCTGGGCGAGCATCTTCTTGGCCTTGTCCGGCTGGTACGTGTAGTGCTTCGCCTGGGTCGCGTCGTACCCGACGGTCGAGCTTCGCCACGGCAGGTCGGTGGCCTCCGCCTGTCCGCCCTCGACCTGCTGGTTGATGCGGTTGCGGTCGATCGCGTACTGGATCGCCTGCCGGACCGTCTTGTTGTCGAACGGCGCCTTCGTGACGTCGAACGCGAGGGAGAGGGCCGATCCGCCGGAGGTCACCAGGGAGTAGCCCGACTGCTCGGCCAGACTGCGCGAGTCGAGGGCGGCGATACCGGTGCCGTACTGCACGCGACCGCTGCGGATCGCCGAGACGATGGCGGTCGGGTCGTTGATGACGTTGATCTCGATCTTGTCGAGATGGGTGTCCTTGGCGTCCCGGTACTTGGCGTACTTGGTGAGCACGACCTTCCCGCCGGGCGTCCATGACGTCCAGGAGTAGCGGCCGGTGCCGTCGACGACCTTGCCGGCCGCGTTGCCCGCGTACGTCGCGGGGTTGACGATCGGCATCGTCTCGAAGAGGTCGAAGATGTTGGGCGTCGGCTTCGAGAAGGTCAGCTTGAGTTCGTGGTCGCCCTCGGCCTTCATGGACGAGATCTGGGCGGCGATCGGCTGGTTGGCCGCGCCCGCCGCGGGGTCCTGGACCTTCTTCAGCGTGAACAGGACGTCGTTCGCCGTCAGTTGGCGGCCGCTGTGGAACGTGACGTCGTCGCGGAGCGTGATGTCGATGCTTCTGGCGTCGGGCGCTAGTTTCCACGACTTGGCGAGGACGCCGTTGGGCTTGCCGGTCTTGGCGTCGATGAGCGTCAGTGTCTCGAAGACCTGGTACTCGGAGAGGATGTTGCCGACCGAGGTCTTCAGGAACCCTCCGGGGTCGACGTCGCTGGTCTGCGCGACGACGAGGGTCCCTCCGTCGCGCACCGCGCCGGCGGACGCGGAAGTACCGGCGACGGGCTGGGTGGCCGCGCTGCACGCGGCCGACGTGAGCAGGGCCGTGCCCACGGCGACGCCTGCTGTCAGTCGGCGGTACCGGGCTGGCTGGGTGAGTGACATCGGTACTCCTTGAGCTGCGAGGGTTGAGGGAGGAGCTTGGGGTGCGGGGGCCGGTCGGTGTCGTTCAGTGATCGCCGCGCAGGTCGAGCGCGACCTTGCCCCAGGGGTGGCCGGACTCGACCTCGGCCAGGGCGGACCCGGCGTCCGCGAACCGGAAAATGCCGCTGACCCGGGGATCGAGCCGTCCGTCCGCCATCCGCCGGGCCAGTTCGGTGAGCGTTTCGGTCGTGCCCGCGCGCGACAACGGGCGGGCACCGAACCGGGCCGCAGTCTCGGGGGCGGCGACCGTGAGGATCCGGCAGCCCATGGAGATCACCGGTATGACGCTCCGCAACGCGTCCCCGCCCACGAGGTCGAGGATCGCGTCGGCGCCGTCCGGCAGGGCTTTTCGCAACCGTTCGCCGAAGTCACTGCTGTCGTAGGCGATCGCGGTGGCGCCCAGCGACGCGACGAACTCCCGCTTGGCAGCGGCGGCGGTGCCGAGGACGGACACTCCGGCGTCACACGCGAGCTGCGCCGCAGCGACACCGACGCCGCCACCGATGCCCAGGATCAGCAGACTCTCGCCGGCTTTCGGAGCGAGCTGCACGATTCCGTCGTAGGCGGTGCCGGCTGCCACCGGCAGGACGGCCGAGTCGGTCCAGGAGACCGCGGCGGGCTTGAGTGCCGTCCGGCTCGCGGTCAGCAGCGCGAACTGCGCGTAGCCGCCGCAGCCCCGGTCGGTGGTGCCGAACACCGGGTCGCCGACGGCGAACTCGTCGACGCCCGGGCCGAGTTGGACGACCACGCCCGCGACCTCACGACCGAGAACGGCCGGTAGGTCGAGGTGCAGGAAGGCGCGGTGCATCCCGGCCCGCACCTTCCAGTCCACCGGGTTGACCCCGGCGGCACGCACCTCGACGAGAAGCTCGCCCGGCCCCGGCACGGGCCTGGGCCGATCGAGGAACCGCTGCACCTGCGGTCCGCCGTATGCGGTGAATCCGTACGCTGCGGGCACGTCGAGCCTCCAACTCCGGGTGCCGGAACGGTCAGTGCTGCTGCCGGGCCCACTCGCCGCAGAGCCGCACGCTCTCCTCGGGGGTCGGCTGCGCGCCCTTGTCGACCTCGATGACGAGCCAGCCGTCGAAGCTCTCGGGCAACGCGGCGAGCGTGGCCGGAATGTCCACGGAGGCGTGGCCGGGCTCGGCCCACAGGCCGGCGAGGACGGTCTCCTGGTAGGTCCAGCCCTCGGCGATGCCGCGCTCGGCGACATCCGCGCGGAAGTCCTTGACGTGCATCGCGGCGACCCGCTCCCCGTACTCGCGGATCAGGCCGATGACGTCGGCGCCGGCCCAGCCGAGGTGGCCGATGTCGGGGCCGAAGGACAGGACGTCCGCCGGAACGGTGTCGAGGATGAAACGGGTCTCCTCCTCGGTCTCCGCCCAGGTACCGATGTGCGGATGGAAGGCGGCCGTGATGCCGTTGGCCTTCGTGGTCTCGCCCATCCTCGCGAACACGTCCCGGACCCGCTCCAGGCGTTCCGGAGTGGCGTCGGCGCCCACCGCCGGACGGTGCACGCGCGGTGCCTGCTTGTTCATGCCGGTGGCCACGAAGACGGTGGGCAGGCCGAGTTCGGCCATCTGCGTGCTCATCCGGTCGGTCTTCTCCAGGTGTGCTCGCAGGCTCGCCTCGTCCATGGGCAGCGGGCCAGAGATGTAGCCGGGGGCGGGCAACAGGCCGTGGTCGGCGAGGAGTTGGCCGTACTGGGCCGTGGTGAGGTCCGCCGGGACCTCCGCGTGGACGGAGTCGATGCCCGACTCCTTGATGACCTTGAGGCGTTCGGGGAGCGGCGGGGCGAGGGTGGGGTCGATCCAGCCGTCGTCGGTGGCGATCCACTGAAGCGGGTTGATCGCGATCTTCTCGGGGCTGATGGTCACGGGACGCCTTTCGTCGAAAGTGATCGGGGGCTGAACTGTCAGGCGGACCAACGGGGTTCGGGGCGTTCGCAGGTGCTCTCCAGCCGCACCGTCCGGCCCGACCGGGAGGAGTCCTCCACCGCGCACAGGGCTTCGAGCACGTGGAAGGCGAAGGAGGCGTTGGCGCGGTGCGGACCGCCCTCGACGGCCGTCGCCAGGTCGCGTACGCCGAGGCCGCGTCGGGCCTGTTCGCGGGTGCCGACGGCGCCGAAGAGCTCGACGGCCGGCTCCAGCACCGTCCAGTCGCCTTCACCGTGACGCCGAAGGCGTACGTCGCCGTCGAAGTGGTTCGGGTTCGGCAGCGAGAGGGTGCCCTCGGTGCCGTAGATCTCCATGGCGGGCAGGTCGGTGTCCCAGACGTCGAAGCTCATCTGGCTGGTGGCGATGACACCGGACGCGAAGGTGAGGACGGCGGCGGCATGGGTGGGGACGGTGACGTCGACGGAGTCGACGGTCCGGCCGGGGGACGTGACGGTCCGCCGCGGTGCGCCGATGCGGCTGCTCGCACCGACCGACCGCACCGCGCCCAGGGCGTTCACGAGGATCGCGAAGTAGTACGGGCCCATGTCCATCACCGGGCCGCCGCCCTCCTGGAACAGGAAGGCCGGGTTCGGGTGCCAGGTCTCGGCCTTGCTGTGGCTGATGAAGGCGGAGGCACCGATCGGGGTGCCGATCGCCCCCGAGTCGATCGCCTTGCGCAGCGTCTGGCTCGCGCTTCCCAGGAAGGTGTCCGGCGCCGATCCGAGGACACGCCCGCTGCGGGCGGCGGCCTCCAGAACGGTCCGGCCCTCCTCGACGGTGGTGGCGAGGGGCTTCTCGACGTAGACGTGCTTGCCGGCTTCCAGAGCGGTGACGACCGTGCGTGCGTGGTGCACGGGCGGGGTGAGGTTGACGAGGATGTCCACCGTGTCGTCGGCGTACAGTTCCGCGGCGTCGCCCCAGGCCGGGATGTCGTGCTCGACGGCGGCCTGTTTCGCGCGGGCCACGTCGATGTCGCCGACGCGGACGATCCGCAGTTCCGGATAGCGGGCCAGGCCGGTCACATACCGGCCGAAGATGTTGCCGCTGCCCAGGATGCCGATGCGATGCGTGTGCTTGACCATGCCGTGGGTTCCTCCGGAGAGTGACGGGCGTAGGGGTGATCCGTGGAAGGCGCGAGGATGCTGCGTGGAATTCGGCGGAGAGAGCGGACCGGTGGTCGGGAGCGCGAGGGGTCGCTCAGACCGAAACGAGTGGCCGGTTCCGGCTGGGTTGTTCGGCATTTAAAGGCTGTGCCGCCGAGTGGCACGAGAGCTGCGGTCCGGTGAGCAGAACATCGGGACCTGGGTTATCGAATCGTGACAAGCGAAACTGGCGAGGTGTCAGGCTGCTTGTGTTCGGCTGCGGGAATCGGTCGCGCGGGTGGTCGGCGCGGCGCGGCCCGTCGAAGCGCGGGGATGAGGGAGTGCGCAGCTCACGGCCGTGCGCGAGGGTGACGTCCAGACCGTCGCAAGGGTCGGCGAACGGTCGGCGGGAGCAGGCGGACGACGTGCCGGAGTGCCGCCCGGAGGCGGCGATTCCGTGCCCGGACGGGACCTTGATCGCCCGTGCCTGGTCCGTCGAGTGATCCGATTTCATTGCTTCGGATGCCTCTTCTGGCTATCCTTCCGGACTTTTTCGAGCCGTCCGGGGTTCTTGGTGCCGCTGTCGTCCAATCGGCCACGGCGTGAACGCCGGGTTGCTCATCACCATCGTTTGGTTCACATACGGGGGACAAGATGCCGCTTTTAGTTTTTTCGACGGACTAAAGATGGCGGAATGCCCTTGCCGCCGTGGTCCGAATGTCGTGGTTGACGGACTCGCTCCACAGGTCGGATGGTGAGGGGGCTCAAGGAGGCGGAATTAAGACCGTGACGTTTCATAAAGACGGGTACCAGCCGGCCGCTCCGGTGCTGCTGCCCGCAGTTCCCGTGGGGCTGCACCGGGTCCTGGACCTGGTCGTCTCGGGCGAGGCGACCAGCCGTGCCGAGATAGCGCGGCGCAGCGGACTCGCCCGCTCGACGGTCGGCCAGCAGGTCGCCCATCTCGTCGGACACGGCATCCTCGAGGAGATCGAGTCGGGCGAGTCGGTGCGCGGCCGACCACCGCGTGTACTGACGCTCTCCCCGCGCGCGGGCACCATCGCCGTGGCCGACGTCGACACCCTGGCCTCGCGCGTCGCGATCGCCGACCTCACGGGCCGCGTGCTCGCCGAGGACACCGTGCACGTACGCCTGGACAGCGGGCCGGAAACGGTGCTGGAGCGGGTGTCCGAGCGCCTGCTGGGCCTATTGGAGAAGGCCGGGCGTGACCCACGCAGGGTCCGTCACGTGGTGATGGGTCTGCCCGGGCCTGTCGACTTCCAGCGCGGCTGTGCCGTGCGCCCGACGGGAATGCCGGGCTGGGACGGCTACCCGGCCGCCGAGGCCCTCGGCGCACGCTTTCGCGCCCCTGTCCTGGTGGACAACGACGCCAACCTCATGGCGCTCGGTGAAGCGGTCCAGGACGAGGTCGACACCCCGCTCCTCTGCCTCAAGATCGCGGCCGGGATCGGGGCCGGACTCGTCACCGCTTCCGGCGACGTCTACCGCGGGGCCGACGGAGCCGAGGGCGACGTGGGCCACATACGGGCCGTGGACGGCGGCGATGCCCTGTGCACCTGCGGCAACGTCGGCTGTGTCAGAGGCATCGCCTCGCACCGGGCCGTCCTGCGCACCCTGGGTATCCCCGAGACGACGGACGACGATCCCCGGCACGGCGAACGCGAACTGGCCGAACGCATCACCGACAACGACCCCTCGGCCGTGCACGCGCTGCGCCAGGCCGCCACCGCGATCGGTGAACTCGCGGCCATGCTCGTCGTCATGTACAACCCCCGCACGCTGGTTCTCGGCGGTCCGCTGAGCGACCTGCGCGACGACCTCCTGTCCGGGGTGCGTGCCGTGGTGTACCAGCGCGCCCTGCCCCTGACCACCCGCAAACTGACCATCACGACCACCCGGCCCGACGGCGCCTCCGCGATCCACGGGGGTATAGCCCTCGCCCTGCGAGGCGTCTTCAGCGAGCAGGGGATCGCCCGGTTGCTGGTGGACGACCGGGAGGACTGACGCCGAAACCGAGCCGGGTCCGGCAGGGGCGGGCGGGCGAACCCGTAGGTCGGCGCGCGGTGGCTCATCGGGCCTGAGGTGGTGCAGGAGGCGACCCGTGCTGCCGAGGGACCAGCGGGTCGACACGGCAGCACGGGAGGCAGCCGGGCCTCGTCGGCGGCCTGGCCGGGCGACGTACGGAGAGCTGTCCAGTTGGTCGCCGAGCTCGCTGTGCTCGACGACTCCGGGGCCGGCTTGTCCGGGAGCTGGTAGGGAGCCCGGCTTTTCGGCGAGCAGGACACGAGGAGGTTCTTCGTCTGCTGGTGGTACAGGCCGCAGGCGTCCCTGACCTGTGTAGACGCTGGACTGTAAGGGGAGTTGTCGGAGTCTGGCCCGCGTATGGTCCGGATCTTGGTCCGGATCCGACTGCGGCCAGGGTGTGTTTTGTGAGTCGAGTCGCGGGCCGCGAGGTTGGAGCGATCGTCTTGAAGTCGCCTACCGAGCCGTTCTGTCCTGCGGCGATGCGATAAGTCCCAAGACGGCTGTCGGAGTCCGGCGATTGCGCACATGGCACTCGGGCGCCCTCGTGGTCCGGCATCTCAAGGCCGGATGTGAGGTGCGGTGAGCAGTAGGAGGTCGCCACGTTTTGCTCGCGGTCCTTCTTGGGACAAGGCGGGGGAGCCTGGTGATCGCGACGGCCGGCCGGTCGTCCGGCTCTGTCAGAACTCGCAACACTGCTGTGAATCCGAGCGAATGAGTGTCCCGACGCCGCCGTTGAGGACCGCGCCGTTCGTCACACATGCGGCATGTACTCGGTCTTCACTTCGAGCACAGCCACGTCAATGACAGGTGCACAGGGACCTTCCAGCGCAGGTGCCTGTCCCAGCGCCGCCCAGGTTCGGCGGCGGGCGTTGGTAGCGTCGGCAGGTCGTGCCTGCCGATACGACACATGACACTCGACCGGAGAGAGACGTGATGTCCCCGACGATTCGCAGGGCCGTGATTCCCGCCGCAGGGCTCGGCTCCCGGCTGCTGCCTCTGACGAAGGCGACACCGAAGGAGATGCTTCCGGTCGGCGACAAACCGGTCATCGAGCACACCGTCCGCGAGCTGGTGGACTCGGGCATCACCGACATCACCATCGTCGTCTCGGGCGGCAAGTCCCTGATCCAGGAGCACTTCCGTCCCAATCCCGCCCTCGTCGAACAACTCCGCGTGGACGGCAAGACGGCCTACGCGGACGCGGTGGAGGAGGTCGCGGAGTTGGCCCGCCAAGGCCACCTCACGTACCTCGACCAGTACGGCCCCTACGGGAACGGCACCCCCGTACTGAACGCTGCCCGTGCCTTCGGCGACGAGCCGGTGCTGGTGCTGTGGCCCGACGACGTCTTCGTGGCCGAGATCCCCCGTGCGCAGCAGTTGATCCGCGCCTACGAGCAGACCGGCTGCCCGGTGCTGGCCCTCATGCCGATGGACCCCGTCCAGTCCCAGCGCTACGGGGTGCCCATCGTCAAGGAAGACCTCGGGGACGGCCAACTGCGCATCACCGGTCTGGTCGAGAAGCCCGAGCCCGCTGACGCACCGTCGTCGTACGCGGCCATCGGTGGTTACGTCGTCACCCCCGGCATCATCGACGAACTGCGCGAGCAGACCCGCCGCTGGTACGAGCAGAGGACCGGCGAGGTCTACCTGACGGACGCCATCAACGCCTACGCCGCCTCCCGCGCGGTGTACGGGC
>Ga0307510_10000619_pt1 | contig 36015 bp, 34 predicted proteins | sample 12_EM_MG_FD_207224 | JGI IMG/M metagenome (GOLD analysis project Ga0307510, IMG submission 207224) | Populus trichocarpa ectomycorrhiza microbial communities from riparian zone in the Pacific Northwest, United States - 12_EM | ecosystem: Host-associated > Plants > Roots > Unclassified | place...
GTAATAGGGAACTTTTAGACCTTACCGAGATCAGAACCTTTTTGAAAGTATCCAAGGGAGAGTCAGGCCAAGAACCGAAAATAGCGCGAACCCTACGCCATCCTTGGCAATGCTGCTAAAAGGAAGGCGTATGTCCTGGCCAGGCTGGCCGTGTCCGTGGGTTTACGGTAGGGGCGTCCCTCATAAGTAGCCGGCCCGTTATGCCGGTTTAATGGCAATCGTGGTTTTACATTTTACAGTACTATTTTTTTTGGAAAGCGCTTTATTCCCAGTCTTTACTTATTTATTTACTTACTACAATAACTGGGAGAAGTGTCAAATAGCAGGAGATTTACCATCAGCCCTATTTGACGCGCTGTAGCCGGGCCGGTGCCCGGGTGTGAGGACTGAAAATGCGGAGTTATGCACGCCCCTGGTGTTGGGGCAGTGTGGGACTCAGGCCGTTCCCTCTTGCGGACAGAGGATGCAGCTCTCCTACCCACTAAAACCTCACTGGTGAATGGTCAGAAGTTAGGGAGTCTCCTGTTCGCGGTTAACGCAGGTTTCCAGGTTGCTTTTACTAGGTTTATGAAGGCTTTTTTGCGCGTTACTGTTGTTGCTCGTATCTTATCTTGGTGAAATCTTTTTTGGATCGCTTGACGCCAACGATTCTGGATTTCTGCATCCGTTAATGTTTTCCCCTGGATGACTCGTTCACAGCGAAGGACCCATATCGTGTGAATGGATTCGGAGAGTAATATTTGGAGGAGTCTCGAGGCCCCTCTGTGGTTCCGGCGTTGTCTGGTTGGGTCTGGGTTTTGGTTCTCGCGTTGGGGGGGATCTGATGGAATTTGGATCGAGCCACAACTTAGCAGGGTGCCAAGATCAAGGCGGGGCCATAGGTTCCTCGCCAGTGGCCAGATCACTTCTCTTGCTCTTGCTCGACAATGTAGGAGGATGTGCTCCATCGTTTCGGTGACGTTGCATATGCTACAGTCCTGGCGGTCTTCATAGTTTTGTATGTGCGACCAGTAACTTCCAATTTTCTGTGTGCTATGAATTGCATTATAGAGGAATTGTCGGACTGGTAGGCATAGAGCTTGGTTTCTCGTGCCTTTCCATATTGTTTCATCTGTTTCCAGTTCTCCATGATAAGCCCATAATGCTTCTCTTATCTGGTGGAGGTTCAGGGCCGTCGTGGGGCGGGTTCTTTGGGGTTTGCATTCTCTGATACCCTTATACGCAGTCGCTTGTGTAATCGTGGATAGTTTAGCTCCTTGGAGATCGAACTCTTTTGGGATGTTGAGGTCTAGGTTATCCTGGACTGGTTTGTTTACGGCTTCCTTGGCCAGACGATCAGCTTCCTCATTTCCTACATTGCCGGCATGGCCTTTAGTCCATTGGACAGATGTCGGAGCGATGCGTTGTTTTAGGAAGCTCGCGGTTGTTTTGAAGAGTGCCACATTTTTTATACCACTCCATCCGTTGTCTTCCCAGGTACTCAGGTGTTTGGTCAGGCCGTTGATGGCGTACAGGGAGTCCGAGATGATTTTAAGGGGGAGGAATTTTGGGATTGCTGTGGCGGCTTTGAGGATTGCTACTATTTCGCCTACTTGGTTAGATTGGTTGTCGCCTGAGGGGCGAAAAGCTAGGTTTCTCTGGTCATTAGGGCCGAAATAGACTCCACTGCCGCATCTCGCGTTCAATTTCCCATTGTTTACACAGGCACCATCAGTGTATACCATTACAAGGTGGCCTTGGGGTATAATCCTGGCAGTGTAGTAGCGTTGGGCTGGGACGGTGGTGAGGCGGGATGGATCTGTGAAGATGCGGAAGCATTCAGCTAGAGAGTTTTTGCATGTTATAGTCGGGTCGAATAAGATCTCGCCTTTCCGTTCTCTCTCTATCTCGTTTCTGGCGGCGCGTCGTTTGGTGAGTGAGAGGTTGTCGTGCGGGTCACCTAGATGTAGTGGGTCCATTTTGGGGGAAGTTGTATGGATTCTCAGTCGTCAGTAGAGCAGCTGCTCAGCGGACGGGCTACTGGTTGGGTGGGCATCACGATAGACAGGACAAGGTGACAAGGGGAATCCGGGTGACGGGCGTGTAGCTAGTTCTATTGTTCTTGGTTTGGAGAAGTGGAGCGTGCATTGCCACATGTTGGGGGGGCTCGGTGCAGCGAGACTCAGTATGGAGTCAGGATGGGCAAGTCGCGGTTGCGGTTCTCGTCATCTTACACAGCGCGCGGTTGATTTAGTATCGTGACTTAGAGTGGGGGGGCTAACCGAAACAACTTTATTATTCTGGAATGAGGGCAACGGGTAGATGTCGTTTAGACAGGCATTAGTACAACAGTACACAGGAGTATTTACATGCACATTCTGAAATTAGCTATCGTACTATGTTAGGTTGAAAAAGGGGGGGGGTTAGGTGCGATCTCTGTCGTTATAGTTCGCGGACTGGTGAGTTGGGCCATTCCAACCTTTGATGGTGGGGAAGGGACAAGGTCCTCTGGGATGATCCACACCGTGGCACAGGCCACATTTGAAGGGAGCAGTTTTGACAGAGCCGATGCCCAGGAGTCTGTCAGCGTATGTGCGGTTGGCTAAGAAGGTGCGGACTTGTGTCCAAGTCTTGTCGTCTCCAATAATTGATCCTTTAGCAAAGATGTTGAACTGGGGGTGGAGGGTGTGACCGTGTCCTCAAGTGTCGAGGCGGACAATGGATAGGGAGTCAATGAAGTTTTGTAGGGCAGACGTGACCTTGCAGCAGTCAGGGAGTTGAACGGAGTTAACAATAGTGGTTAGGAAAGCTTCGGTTACATTGTCGTGCCATACATTGTGAATGATTTCACGGACTTCATCGTTGATCATCGTGCCTAGTCTAGCAGCCTAGATCCTTAATGGAGAAAAGGAAGTCTGGACAGGGGGGGTCAGTTGGTGTTACTTGGAAGGTGATGGCAGAGGAAGCCCAGATGTAGCGATCCAGAAGGGTCTTCCGGTGTTCATGGGAGAGGTTGTAAGCAAGGAAGGTCGTAGGGGTCTGTTTCGCGTTTGGTTTCGGGATCGGGACTGAGATGCTGAGGTGTTCGGCCTGTGTGATCTCAAGTATCACTGCCAGGATGGCAGGGTGCAGGTTAGTATGGGCTTGGATGTTGTCAGCAATATTGTCAAAGGGTTGGATAAGCAGTTTCTCGCCCGCGCATCTCTCCTAGGTGTCGAGTAGCTGTAGGTCGATGTGTTCATACAGGGCCATCGGAAAGGCATCATGGACCGTCGGCATGATGGCCTTGGTGTATTTATCGAGGGCGTTGCAAGAGGAGCTGTTGGGTTCTTGGGAACGCAATGCGGCGTACTCTTCAACTCTGGCATGGATGGATGCTTGGACGGGGAGAGGACCTGGGTTGAAGAGATTACCTTTGGAGCGGGAGACTGCGAGGGGGCGAAGTGGCTGGGAGGGTTTAGTAAAGAGGGCTGCCGTTGGATCCGACACGGGGCCCAGTGAGGGGGGAGTGGGGTTGTTCATGGCCACATCCGGGGCAAGAGGCAGGGAGAGGTCTTCCATAGAAGCTTCAGAGGGGTGGGCCGATGACATGCATTGGGTGGGTGTGAGTGGAGAAGGTGGTGATATGTCCTCCAGGGGGGTCGGGATTTGTTGCGGAGAGGGGCAGGGTTGCAGAGGTTGGGCTGCCGTTGTGGGGGAGACTGAGCAGGAGTCATGATGGATGGTGTCCGCTGGGACTGGGACAGAGATGATGTTGTTCCTGAAGGTCGGGGGGATGATGACCATGATTTCGGAGTTCTCCTGTTGCTCATCCCGGGTCACTACCGGGCGAAGTTAGTACAACTATGTCAGGGGGGACTAAGTGGGCTAAGTGGGTGTACCATGTTTCTTTTTCTTGTTTTTTCTGGCTTCAGCTGTGGCTGCAGCGGGACCGCACGAAACAGCCATCCTGGCCGCCATGGAAGACTTGTAGGGGGTTTCTTTGGAGGTGGAAGACAAGGACATTGAGTGAAAATGGGGGAAAATTGGCAGTTGGTAGCCAGAGGTGGACGATTTATATCATGTCAGGTGGGGTGGGTTGTCAGACGGGTGGCACGGTCAGGGATCGTTGGTGGTGGGAAATGGTTCCTGTTTAGGAGGGGTGAGGCAATGTAGCGTGGAGAGCGGAGGTAGGAACAATGGGAGGGGGGAACGTGGTACTTAGCGATCAATTCGTGTTGGTGGTTCGATGGAGCGATTTGGGTGGTGGCACTTTGGTGGCGTAGCTGCCGGGTAGCTGCAGGCAGTTGCGTGGCATAGGAGGGACGCCTTTCATGGGTTGGGACTGGGGGAAAGCACTAGTTGTGTTGGGGAATTTCGGTAGCGGTGGAGCAATAGGGAGACTGGTGTGATCCGTCAGGATTTTGGTTATTCTGCAGGGGATTGGAACTTGGGGTAGGGTAAGAGCAGAACTATACACAGTGGTAATTGTTTGATGGATAGGCAGGTGTTATCGGTATGTTTGGGAGCAGAATACTGTGTGATTCTGTTATGTGTTGGCTTGTGTCTGTAACTACTGTTCGAGCTCGTAGTAGATGTAACCAGGATGACTGGATAAATCAATGTATTAACAGGTGGTTCTCTGCAGTGGTTGTTGTGAAGGAGGCCGGAGTTACTCGTAGGTTGTACCCTATCCTCACCCAGGACTAAGCCGTGGGAAAACCGACCATGGTGGTGGTAGCGGTTCAAGGAGCCCTCCACCTATTAACATTTGACCCATCACGTAGTTGTTGATGCCTCGGCGGGCCGTTTTCGTGGCATCGTGCCAGTGCTCCGACTCGGAGTCGTTCAACGGTTTTCCCTATTTCTCTTTCCCCTCTTCACTCCTCTTCTCCCGTTATTTCAACATACCCCCTCACATCGGGTCGACACCTTTTCTCATTTATCGCAGCCGCACTAGGTACAGCACGCTCATATAGGTATTAGTTTACACGACGACGACGACACGCATAACCAGAAGCCGTCTGCTCCTGTGCCCCAATGAGTCCAATCGAAGTCGGGTGACCACCATGATCACTCACCTCATTCAGCGCCGTCGGCCTTTGACATTGCTACAAACACCGGTCGAATCGATGGTCGCCAATATGAAACATGACCAAGATGGTTTATGGCCGTAAATCGTTCATGGATCCGGTGGTGATACAATGTGAGCTGACATACATGGAACAACTATCATCAAGGTCGTGTCGGAATTCATCCACTGGCAAGATGCCACGCAGCCCTTTGTTCCTTTTTCTTACAAACCTCGCGTTGACCCTACCCACGGCATCAACGCCTCACCATCTCCCCTGCATACCACGATTTGTTATTCTTCAGGTTGTCAAGTTGTATACTTTTATCTTTTATCGAAGTACCTCACGCCTTCGCTTTGTATGGTGGTAATGTCCCAGACAACCCATGCCCCCATCTACCATGCAGACATCGTGCTCGTCTTTCTAAGTTGCGCTTCAGTTCCCAATTGTGTCCTTTCCGCAAATCATCCTTTCCTTTTTATATTTGGTTTCGAGTGGCCCCTCACATCTACAAGTGTCCACATATATAACGCGAATACAATGTCCTCCTCCCGCTTTCGAAACTCATACTGCTGCTCCATGACCTTCCAAAATTCTTGGATTCCTATTGTCGTTTGGTTCCATTCTCCTGAAAGTGTGCACGTTGTTTAAGACCGTCGCTCATCTCGTCATTTATCCCTCTCAGACAACGCCCTGGATCCCCAGCTCCTCCGCAATAATTATGGCCGCCTTTTCCCCAATGACCAGCGCAGTCGAGTACGTGTTCGCGGCAACATTACCCGGACCGATGGACAAGTCTGCGACCTTGAGTCCCTTGACTCCATACACATTCAGGCGGGAATCGACGACGCCACCCCGCGTGCGCGGCTTCATCGCGCACGTACCGAGCTAGAGTGGTCGACTCTCATCAGCGCACACGACGGAATAAAAGGTGATGTGAGTAAGGACTGACCGCATGCCAGGTGGTATGGACTTGCAACAATCAGAGAGTCGTCAGGGTGCATGCGATACAAGATAGCGAACAGTTTTCACGCACCCGTTGCACGCGCATACGCCTCGAGAGCGCGCTCGTCCTCTTCAGAATACTTGATTCGCGGCGCATCAAGTGCAACGGGACCCTCTGCATGTTCAACGACCGCCGCAGTGCTGTCTGGCGCGAATGCTGGGTGGAGTGGGGCTGGCTCACCGCGGAAGTGAGGCATCCGGCGCGCAATCTCGCGCACGAATTTGTATCCCCACGTCAGTGGCCTTACATCTGCCATTCTGTGTGGAGGTGATTCTATGTATCAGTACATGCACTTCTGTGAACGTGGAATCAAGCTGACGATTCGAAGTAACCGGCGACGAAGTCGAGTGGCTCGGAGACGTCCTCAGCATGTTTGATATGCACGTGACCACGCGCGACGGGATATTCCTGTTTTGGTGGTGAATTACAGGCATGGCGTGGATGCGGACTCGTACTCACTGTGTAGGCGGAAACTGTGAAATATTTGCGTGCAGGGACCAGGGTTGCATCGCCAACAAGGCTATACGCATCATATCCACCGGTGTCACAAATACTCACGACCTGGGGAGCAAGTCGAAGCACGCACGCAGAAAGCACTCCCATCCACAATACAGGTTTGTCTGGGGCGCTGGAAAAGTAGGAATCCCAGACCTCCTTGAACTCTGGACCAAGCTCAGCCAGTTCAGATGGATCAGGACGCCATTTGATTCCCGCGTCGACAGTCCTGGACGTTATGATCGTCAACTGAAAGAAGATGAAAGAAGAAAACGTCGGCGTACCCGCATGGTATCAGGCCCTTCCCAGTATTTTCAAACTCAGCAGTAGTAGCTAAGGAACAAATCAGTAAGCTCCTTAGTTTTGTCCGAGTACTCCGATTGGGGGACACACCCTCGATTGCGCCCTCATCGTTTCGGAAAATTGCATCGAATGTCTGTGCCTCGTCTGAGGAAAAGCACGGGATGAATAAAATGTTGTGGTCTGTGCATGTCAAAATGAGAAACCTGCACTGTCGCTGATAGGAGTCCTGCACACGACCTTGGTAATTCTCCCCGACTCCAGGCAGGTCAACACGCTGCTTCACACCAACAGTCTCTAGGACGCCCTTGGCTCCGATTCCTGAACGCTCCAGTATGCCCGGACTACCGAAAGACCCTGCAGAGAGAACTACAAGCCTTTTGCCTCGAACAGTACGCGTTTCTGTCGGACCGCTGGCACCTGGATGGAATAACGGATTGAGTGTGAAGGCAACTCCCGTGGCGCGGTTTTCGCTGTGAGGAGATTGAGAGTCTGCTGGACATGCAAGAACAAAATGCAAATTGGGGGACATACTCGTCGAATGTTACGTGCTTTACGTGTATGCCTGTAACAAAATGGAGGTTTGGCCGTGTCTCTTTGAGTGGGTAAATCATATGATGGGGCACGTCGGAGCGCGCGCCATTCTCTCCGTTTATCCACCTGTTCACCAAGAATAGAAATCAGCGCACTGTTCACGACACATTAAGGAGATCCATGTACGAACTTGGGCCACCTCTGAGCGAGCACGGTTTTATTAGACGACCATGGAGGAGAATGCGTTATTAGGGCATCGGAACTGAGAGGAATACTTGAACACCCACAGTGTATACATTGATTGTCGACAGATCGTTTGTATCGGTGGGTGGCGTCTTCGCACGAGCGGGATCCAGTGCACGCGCAACTTGGAGAAACTGTTCTCCGAAATCGGTGACGAGCGCACCTGGAGAGACTTTGAGCGGGCCGTCGGTTCCGTGAGTCGGCCCGACATCGGGAACTTGGTACGTCTCTGTCTGCACGCGGGCACAGGCGAGAGCCGAATGGAATAAGTAGAAAGTAGGGCAAGTCTGATGTGAGGAGAAAATACCTTTCTGAGCAGGGGAATGAGGTCATTCGAACCCCATCCAGGGTTCTCATACACCTTCTCCCAATCATCGTAATCAGAAGCGCTTGCACGTGTGTACATCATGACTGTCAGAATCCACCGGAAATAACGTATACACCCGCCGGCATCATTAGAGAAGTTTTCTTTGTCTTCCAGAAAACACGGAGGAACATACAGTTGACACTTCCACCACCCCCTAGACATTGTCCGCACGGCACTGCCGCAGAACGTCCACCGAGCGCAGCACTCGGACGGGTGTTGTGCACGCGCACGGTGCGCGAACCAGGCGCAAGGTGTGAGAGGAAGCGCGCAGGCTGTGTGTGAGTGGGATCGTTGTGCGTTGGTGGGCCCGCCTCGAGTATGAGGATGCGCAGGTCCGGGTCCACGGCGGCAAGACGTCCTGCGACGACGCACCCAGCAGTTCCGCCTACCGGGGGTATTCTCAGTTAGAACAGCATGGGATAGGAGGCCGAGTGGGAACATGGGGTACCTCCTGCGATGACGATATCGTATTCTTCGTTGATTCTGGTTGGAGTCGACATGTTACCTACGTCTCGGCGAGTTGATTGGGGGGTGGAGAAACAACTTGAAGGGCCAAAGGATTAAAAAGGATTCAAGTCCACCCAGCGTCCCAGACAGAGCTGTACAAGACTGGCACATATGGACAAGACAAATACATACAGGAGAATCTTTGTTGATGGTCATTTTGCGCATCGCATCACGCGTTTGATGATGAATCCCGCGGAGAGCGGAGATGAACTCATTGGTTACGGCATCCAAACGAAGTGGTGGTTCAAGCACAGAGGCCCCGGAGCATGAACAATTGAAAGAACCACCAATGGAACCAGGAGATGTGATAATGGACGTCAATGACGTGGATGAAAATGGCGAAACCCGCTTTACAGTACGTGGGGTTGAGGACTTGGGAGGTCATGTGATGTGCATACCAAACAAAATGAAATGCACGTGCCAGGCACGGGCCGCCAGCTCGTGATGCAACTACCCAGGTATGTGTAAAGACACTCTCCGTGTGGACTTCTCATTCTCGCTTCCATCACCGTCGGGACCAGATTTCATCTCCGCTCGATGCCGTCCCAATTATCGGATCAATTCACTCTGTCCTTGAGCCTGTTTATCTGCGCTACATGTGTTCTCTTGATAACGTCGTTACGACAATGGGCGCATCGGTACATTAGATTCACTCAGCCGGCATGACGTAATCCAGAGAGGCGTGCGCAGTGCGCGCTTCTTTTTCCCCAATGGCATGAACAAGATGCACCTTCCATGGACAGCTGAAGCATTCCAAGCCCTGGTCCACCTGTTCCTGTTCTTTTCTGGCCTAGCTGTTTTCCTGTTCAATATCAACCGCAGCATGTGCATCTCTGTGATTTGGTGGATCGGGCTCTCCTCAATAGTGTACGTATGGATCGCGATGATGGCAATGAATAGATTGTGACTGCGCAAACAGTGGCGAGCGTGTGTGAGTCAGTGAGAGGGAACAGTCGACGGCTGAGGACATGAGACCAGAAAGACAAGCGATAGCACGGTAGCTCGAATCGTTCGTTAAACGATCAGCGAAAACGAGATTACGCGAAACGGAAAGGAGGGGAAAAGATGGGCTTTGATTGCCTTCCGTTTTCGAGGCCAGGCAAGGGGGTATTTATACGCGAGTCCAATACATGTACTCTACATGTAAGTTGAGTAGGGGGAAAGAGAAAATGAGAGAGCGAAAGCGAATGAGGTGACTGCGATCTTGCCGGCGATGGACCTGCACGGCCACGTTGACAGTGTCTAAAACAAGAGAAATTTTGACTGAATCGTTTCCAGGTGCGTGACAGCGGGCGCGTAGACGACGAGGGTGAGGAAGGTGTAGCGACATACGATGGCAAGAGGGCTAGGGTTAAAGGAGTAACAGTGGAATGGAGGGCAAGAGGTCAAGTACGAATGAGAAACAAGGGAACATACGAAAAAGTCCTGATCGATTCCTATGTACATTAAGAGTCCATCCAGCAGAGCCGTAGTCCAGGCTTACGAGGGTCCAAGCACGACGTCGAACAATGGGGTTTTCGAGGCAGCGGGCACTAGTGGCGTCGGCTGACGGGGGTTGGGCGCGATCCGTGTGTCTTCGGCAGGAGAAATGGGGTGCGGCGAGAGGTTGTGTTGTGAGGGAGGAAGGGTCGAGCGCAAGGAATAGCGAGAGTGGGTGGAATTGAAGTCAAGGCATGCGACGTCGGGGCGTCGGGGACGCGGGGATGGCGGGGATGAAAAGATGGATGCGAATTGGCAATTGCCTTGAAGCGGGTCGTTTCGCACGTGACCCAGTGGAGCGAGAGGCCCCACGCAATTTCTTTCTTTTCTTCGACTTCGACAGGATGATCGTACTATGTGCCTCTTTCTTTGATAACCTGGTCGGTTCACACTTCTATGCTATATGCTCTCTTCACGATTCACGTTGTCTGCTGTGAATCGGTCACCAAAGATCGACCCGGTAATCTTTGATTCGACGATGGGCGCTCTGGGCGAAGATGATAGATCGGAAACGTTCTTTGAGGCCTACTAATGGGTTGCTGGAGCTTGTTATCTTCGCGACATCATTGCCTATGGTGGCAATGGTGTGTATTTTCCATTCCGATCCACGTCGCTCGACAAGTCATCCGCGCCGCACCCTTGTTTCCAGACATTCTGTTGTCGTTTTATAGGCAAGGGGTTCTTTATGCAACGCAAGATTGCCATGCATCGCCCAAACACATCCACCCATGATGCTGTGACCACTTTCTCAGACGTCCCTCGTCCTACCCAACCAAATGATTCCCATCATTCCTCTTCTCTCCGGTCTCTCCTCGAAAGCCAGCCAACACCTGCTACTATACTGGTAGCACAGCTCCATAACACGCAAAGGGAGGACGTAGAGCGTGAACCGCTGAGTGGGAAACTGCCTTGGACAAATAAATAATGGGAGTTCAGACGGAATGGCATCATACCTCCACTAAGGCTGTTGCAATCTGCGTTCATGAGGTCCTTTTCCACAGGATAGGGTAGGCTGATATTCATATAAACAGCAGTGGAGGACATAGAAAAGGGAACACCATTTTTTCTCTTCTATCTCCTTCACTGTGATGATTGCCTTCGCTGGATTGAATACTAACATGAACATGGTGACCATGATCATTAATAAGTACGTACTGATTCAGTTCCCAGCTAAGTAGAGGTAAGGATAGATGTGCTTATTTTATGGCCATACTATATTGGCGCATGAACCGTTCATGGACCGACTAAGGAAGGCGGTAATACAACGTGAGCTAACGTGCATGGAACACCTATTATCAAGGTCGTGTCGGAATGCGTCCAAGACACCACGTAGTCCTTCCATTGATACCCTGCCGCCACGTCTATGCGTGAACTGCCTTTTGTTCCTTCTCACAAACCTCGCGTTGACCCTTGCCATAGCATCACCGCCTCACCACCTCCCCTATATGATATGATTTGTCGGACATATTCTTCACGCTGTCAGGTTGCATACCTTTTTTTTATATTTTTTCGACGTGCTGTATATCATAGCTTCATATCATGGTAATGTCCCAGACAACCATGCCCTCATCTACCATGCAGACATACTGCATGATCTTCAAAAATTCTTGGATTCTCATTGTTATTTGGTTCCATTCTCCTAAGGTGTGCACGTGTTCAGGATCATCGCTCAACTCGTCATTTCCATCTCAGACGACGCCCTGGATCCCCAGCTCCTCCGCAATAATTACAGCCGCCTTTTCCCCAATTACCAGCGCAGTCGAGTACGTGTTCGCGGCAACGTTGCTCGGACCGATGGACAGGTCTGCGACCTTGAGTCCCTTGACCCCATACACATTCAGGCGGGAATCGACGACACCACCCCGCGCGCGCGGCTTCATCGCGCAGGTGCCGAGCTAGAGCAATCGACTTCCATCAGCGCACACTACAGAAAGTAACAGACGATATGTGAAAGACCCACCGAATGCCAGACAGTATTGACTTGCAACAACAACAAAAAGTCGTCAAGATGCATGTGATACAAGATAGCGACCAATCTTCACGCACCCGTTGCGCGCGCATACGCCTCGAGAGCGCGCTCGTCCTCTTCAGAATACTTGATTCGCGGTGCATCAAATGCCACCGGACCCTCTGCATGCTCTAGGACCGCCGCAGCGCTGTCTGGGGCGAATGCTGGGTGGAGTGGGGCTGGCTCACCGCGGAAGTGCGGCATGCGGCGCGCAATCTCGCGCACGAATTTGTATCCCCACGTCAGTGGCCTTACATCTGCCATTCTGCGTGGTGATGATTCTATGTATCAGTATATGCGCGACTGTGAACGTGGAGTCGAGCTGACGATTCAAAGTAACCGGCAACGAAGTCGAGTGGTTCGGAGACGTCCTCGGCATGTTTGATATGCACATGGCCACGCGCGACGGGGTATTGCTATTTTTGTGGTTGGATTACAGGCACGTGCGTCAGGGTGTGAGTACTGTGAGTACCTGCAGCCACAGTTGCGGACTCGTGCTCACTGTGTAGGCGCCAACTGTGAAATATTTGCGTGGCGGGACCAGAGTCGGGTCGCCGCTTAGGCTAGATGCATCATATTCACCAGTTTCACAAATACTCACCACCTGAGGCAGCAAGGAAGCACGCACCCAGAAAAGACTCCGATAAACAATACAGGTTTGTCTGGGGCGTTGGCAAAGTAGGAATCCCAGACCTCCTTGAATTCTGGGCCAAGCTCAGCCAGTTCAGATGGCCCAGGACGCCACTTGATTCCCGCGTCGACAGCCCTGGACATTATGATCATCAGCTGGGAGATGAAAGAAGAAAATATCAGCGTACCCGCATGCTATCAGGCCCTTCCCGGTATTTTCAAACTCAGCAGTAGCGGCTAAGGAACAAATCGGTTGATGTCTGAGTTTCGTCCATGTACTCTGAATACTCACCCTCGATTGCGCCGTCATCGTTTCGAGAAATTGCATCGAATGTTTGTGCCTCGTCTGAGGAAAAGCACGGGAGGGATACAACGTTGTGATCTGTGCATGTCCAAAGTGAGAAACGTGCACTGTTGCTGAAAGCACTCCCGCATTGGACCTTGGTAATTCTCCCCGACTCCAGGCAGGTCAACACGCTGCTCCACACCAACACTCTCCAGGACGTCCTTGGCTCCGATTCCTGAACGCTCCAGTATGCCCGGACTACCGAAAGATCCTGCAGAGAGGACTACAAGCCTTTTGCCTCGAACAGTACGCGTTTCTGTCGGACCGCTGGCATCTGGATGGAATAACGGATTGAGTGTGAAGGCCACTCCCGTGGCGCGGTTTTCGCTGTGAGGAGATTGAGAGCCTGCTGGACATGCAAGAACAAAATGCAAATTGGGGGACATACTCGTCGAATGTTACGTGCTTTACGTGTATGCCTGTGACAAAATGGAGGTTTGAACGTGTCTCTTTGAGCGGGTAAATCATATGATGGGGCACGTCGGAGCGCGCGCCAGTCTCTCCGTTTATCCACCTGCTCACCAAGCAGAGAAATCAGCGCACTGTTCACGTCACATGAAGATCCATGCACGAACTTGCACCATCTCTGGGTGAGTCCGATATATTAGACGACCATGGAGGAGAATGGATTCATCAGGGCATCGAAACTGAGATAAATACTAGAACACCCACTGTGTATACATTGATTGTCGACAGATCGTTCGTATCGGTGTTAGGCGGCGCCTTCGCACGGGTGGGATCCAGTGCACGCGCAACTTGGAGAAACTGTTCTCCAAAATCGGCGACCAGCGCACCTGGAGAGACTTTGAGCGGACCCTCGGTTCCATGCGTCGGCCCGACATCGGGAACTTGGTACGTCTCTGTCTGCACGCGGGCACAGGCGAGAGCCGAATGGAATGAGTATAAAGTAGAGCAAGTCTGATGTGGGGAGAAAATACCTTTCTGAGCAGGGGAATGAGGTCATTTGAACCCCATCCAGGGTTCTCATGCACCTTCTCCCAATCATCGTAATCAGAAGCGCTTGCGCGGGTGTACATCATTGCTATCAGAATCCACCAGGGATAACGTATAACCCGCCGGCACCATTAGTGAAGTTTTCTTTTTGTCTTCCGGAAAGCACAGAGGGACGTACAGTTAATACTTCCACCACCCCCTAGACATTGTCCGCATAGCACTGTCGCAGAGCGTCCACCGAGCGCAGCACTTGGACGGGTGTTGTGTACGCGCACGGTGCGCGAACCAGGCGCAAGGTGCGAGAAGACGCGTCCAGGCTGTGTGTGAGTGGGATCGTTGTGCGTTGGTGGGCCCGCCTCGAGTATAAGGATGCGCAGGTCCGGGTCCACGGCTGCAAGACGTCCTGCGACGACACACCCAGCAGTGCCGCCTACCAGGGGAATTCTCAGTTAGAAGGTCTTGGAATAGGGACCTGAACGAGAACATGGGGTACCTCCTGCGATGATGATATCGTATTCTTCGTTGATTCTTGTGGGTGTCGACATGTTACCCTAAGTGTCGGCGTCTTGATTGGGTGGAGGAGCAACTTGAAAGGTCAGTGGATTAAAAAGGACCCAAGTCCACCCTGTGTCCCAAAATAGAACCGTACGAGGCCGGCATATATGGATAAAGACATACAGGAGAGTCGTTTGTGATAGTCATTTTGCGCATCGCGCGCTTGACGATGAATCCCGCGGCGATGAGCTTATTGTCTGGCCATGATTATCTATGATCTCTGATCTCAATGCTTACGACATCCACGTGAAGTGATGATTCAAGCTTCCCAGCATGAACAATTGACAGGAACACTAACGAAACCAGTAGGCGTGTGATGGACATCATTGCAAAGGGAAGGGAGAGGAAAACGCCCAGGTGAGAGAGTCATCGGTGAAACCCTGTTTACTATGTGGGTTTGGGAAGTTCAAGTGTTCAGGCCGTTAGAGCGAAGTACGCCAGTTGTGGTATGTCATATAGTTTTAGGGTCAGTTTCAACAACCGAGCATAAATAAGTCTGTGCACAGACCCAATCACATGATCGTCACTGGCAGATATCTAAATTAGTATTGTGCAGATTGTACTTATAGTTGCTCGGAGATTCAGCCAAAAAGTGTGAGTGAGTGGGTGTTCCACTCCCATGCCCGTGTGCGCCCGGAGACCTTGACCAGTGTGGTTCAGTTCAGAGTTAACCCGATTGAAGACATAAACACCACCGAAAACCAACCGCACGTGATAGGTACGGGGAAACCGAACCGAACCGAATCGAACAGCAGCCACGTATCATCGCTTCATCCACAATATTAATGTCCCAACTCCCAAGTTAATCATTGAGGTCTCTCGAGGAAGGGAACTACCTACGTATGCGTAGACACTCTCCGCGACATCTCATTTTCGCCACTTCCATCGACGTATATGTCGCAAAAATAGAGGTCGGGCCTTGGGCCCCAGGACAATCTTATCATACATTTCATAGTACAGTACGTGCAAGCGCACGCTTTCGTAGTTAACAGCCCTTTTAGTGGGCTTTGCAGTATTTACCATTGATTTATTGCACATATCTGTTATCACACGGTTACTTACAGTCGCTTAGTAACAATAATCACAACAACTTTTGCTCAGTCCCCCCTCGCGCGCGTCCGCTGGCAAAATCGCTCGCTGTGCTGTTACCGCGCTAAAACGCTGATTTGCAACAGTATATTGTAGATCACCGTCGCGACCAGCCTTCGTCTCCCCTGAAGCATCGCAGCCATGGCAAGGTGAATCCAACTTCGATCACAGCTCTAGGCCCCTCTTCACCTATTTCAGAGGAAGGAGACAACAGCGTGACTGGTCGCTGGCAAAATGGCGTCGACGCAATCCTCATACTCGTGAGACCTCGTGCGTCAGTCGCACTCCTAGGCACATAAACTGAAACACTATAGATCGGTCTGTTCCGAGTCTCTGTCGCCGTCGCTATGTTTCTAGCCATGTCTGCCCAGGACCTCAGGCAAATTTCTCAAAATGCCTCGGCGTTCTATCCTGCGAACATATACCAGATTCTTACCGACTCAAACATTACGATCCCACCCATGCCCATGCCTTCCACGACCTCGATCCCATCCCAATTCTCTCCACAGGGATACGCCGCCTGGATCAATTCGCTCTGTCCTTGAGCTTGGTTACCTGAGCTACATGTGTTCTATTGGCAGCGTCGTTGCGACAATGGTCACGTCGGCACGTTAGATTCACTCAGCCAGCACGATGTAGCTCAGAGAAGCGTGGGCAAGTGCGCACTTCTCTTTGTCGATGGCGCGGACAAGATGCCCCTTCCATAGGCAGCTCAAGCGTCACCGGCCCTGATCTGTCTCTCCCTGTCCCTGTTCTTTTTCTGTTCAATATCAACCACAGTGTTTGCATCTCTACGATTTGATGGATCGGGCTCTTCTCAATAGTGCACGTATGGATCACGATGATGAAATTTATTCGACACGATGGCCCGTCCTATCTCTTTTCGATAGCCTGATCACTTCACGTTTCAATGCTATATGCTCTCTTCACGATTCTCAATTTCGCCACGCCCGTATTTAGGGTGGCATGCAGATTTTTTAGTACTTTCGTACGTTGTCTGCTTTGAATCTGAAAAGTTCTTTGAGGCCCGCTAACGGGTTGCTGGAGCTTGTCGTCTTCGCGACATCATCGCTATGGTGATAATAGTGAGTGCTTCTCATTCTGATCCACGTCGCTCGACAGGCCATCCTCACAGCAACTACCCGTATCCTGCGGTCAACTCCTCGGCTTCTACGGTGAAGCTTAAGCTCGAGATCAACACTGTCTTCGCAGGGCAACAGCACACCCGTGGTTGGCCATTCCCTTGTTTGTCTAGATTTTCGGCAACCAACGCACACGCTGGCGCTCACAGTTTAGTGGGAGTATCCCGGACTCTCCCCCATGAATGCCAGGAACACCAACCTACTATTCTCGTCCTGCGCTGCCGTGCCCGCCATTTGACACTCTCACACATGGATCTACATGAGTGTCTCATATCAACGTACGAGGACCTCCACGCCCAGACTGTGTTTTCTATGGGCCTATGGCCCTACTGAGGTTCCCTGTGCACACGATACTGGATGACCGGGCTTTTCAGTCTTTTCTTCGTGTGATGCATGTCGCGGCAGTGTGAAATAAATGGAAGCGTCTAAGCTACCTGATATTGTACGAGGGTTCTAAGTTACAGGGCTTGTTGCCACTGGAGGCGCGCTTCATGGCATACTCGGTGCTACAGTACAAGGAAGGGGTTCAAAGTGTAAAACCCGAACATGCGGGCTTCGCCGTTTCGCTGAGCCCCGCGGGCCAGAAATTTGCATGGGCTACGCCACACGCGTGATTCTCCGGTGGTGCTGCACATGCCTTCCCGGCCGCGGCCGCACCTTCCCGCGGCCTTCCATCGTTTCATGTGGGAGGGCAAGCGCAACGTCCTGGCCCATCTTCCGCTTGCTCTTCCCCAGTAACTTTGTTCCCCAGGTGCGCGCATGGGAGTGGGTAACCGTGCATGTGTTTGGAGCGACTGACCTGTGGGCAGAGAAGTTGTGGCCGCTCACGAGGCGTTGTGGACAGATATCCCGATCCCGGAGGTTAGCATATGGCGGAAGAAGATCACGGAGATAGTGGGTTTGTTATGATTTCACACTGGGATAGTTTATAACATAATAGTATTCACGGCATTATGTGGAGAATTCTAGCAGCTAGTAGCAATATTGCGTAACGCCGACTTTAAAGCTCGATCAGGGTGCAAGGGGGAAATTGGGAAGGGGACGTTGAGGTTTACGCCGAGGGTGTATATCCAACGCGATCCAGCACCACTAGGCACGTACCAAACTATACGCTTTTCCGAGTCATTTTAGGGGAATCCTCATTGCTTTGTTTATGCGCCGCTCAAGTCTCTCATCTTCTTTTCCTCGTGCCCCCCTCGGTTAGTTTTGCCTTAACTACTCGTCTATTATGCTGTAAGCTATGACATTCTTGAAGGGCGCTCAGCAGAGCTTACCAACTCATGCCTCATTCACTTGCTTGAACACTGTGTTGATCGACGATGGAAAATGGCCTGTTGGGGCTCCCTTATTACACAGTCCATGTGTTCAGCAACTGAAAGAAGCATCTTCAATAAGCATATTGCCAATCATGGATGATTCAGCGCTGATGAGGAAGGGGAAACAGCTGACTGAGGGCGTTCGAAACCTGTATGCCCTCCCGGAGTATTGATAGTAGATAATGCGGACACGCCACTGATCGTAGTTGTATTATTGCTAACTTCTCGCGACTCGAGCAATTTGCAAACAAAAATACCGTTTCATTCCTTCGACTACGTCTCTTCAAAAATTTGGGGAAAACAAATACACCACTAGATTCCCTGACTTCGTTGTAATCCAGAAGATGCGAAATTGGTTGGCCTGGGGGGAAAATACAGTAATGAAGGTGTTCAAGATCTCGGCATGTGCATCTCAATTTCAGATCCCGAAAACGTATTTGTTGTGCTTACCTAATATTTCTCACGGTCATGGTTTCCTTCCGACGGTAGGCGGTGGAATACAGTACTCAGTACTTCTCAGACGGGCAGGCTGATGACGATGAATCAGACGATGCACGGCGATGTCAAATACCGGTTGCCGATTGTTGTGGTAAAAGCTTTCCTAGCGAGTTGCCCGGGTAGCCCGTCCGCGGTCGTCTTCTATCATTGAATTCTGATCCATTCAAAGCCCAACGTTGACCATGACTATTAATCGGTGAGTCGTTCGCTGCACGTTTTCCCCGGGTCTTCAGCCCCTTGGCTGTGTCCGTAATACGTAGTGACCTCTGTATAAAGTATACTTCGTGCTGCCTCAACACTTTCTTCAAAGTCCAATGTCTCTGTCCCAAGCACTGCCCGAAGAAAAACACAATACGAGTGAGCTCGAGAAGGGGAGGGCCGCTCGCACTGCCACAGGTATCTCAGCCGTTGCATGTCCTGACTTTCGTAAATTCATCAGTGTGTAAGTAGATGTCCACCGTGAAAAAGCTTGGTCAGCACAGAAACAGCCATCATTGCGGCCAATGCAAGGAGAATCCAATTTCGGGGACAGCTCTGGGCCAATCTTTTCCTTGTATTCAAAGATCGCAAAGGAAGAAGACGACGAGAAGATCGAGCGCTGGCAGAAGGACGCTGATGGAATCCTCATCTTCGTGAGTCCTTGTCTCAGCTTTCCTACTGCCACACGCATAAACTGGACGGATGTAGACTGGTTTGTTCTCCGCCTCCGTCGCTGCATTTCTCTCCGTGACCGTGCAGGACCTCAGGCCGAATTCTCAAGATACCTCTGCATTCTATCTTGGCAATATCTATCAGATTCTCGCCGACCCTAACATCAGCGTTCCACATATATCCACCCCTTACCCTGTAACCAAGCCCCCTCCATTCTCCCCTCCGAGATTCGCCGTCTTGGTCAATTCGCTCTGGTTTCTGAGCTTTGTTATCAGCCTTACCTGCGCGCTGCTGGCCACCTCATTACAACAATGGGCACGTCGATACGTCAGGGTCACCCAACCAGCGCGGTGCAGCCCAGAGAGGCGAGCGCGATTACGTGCATTCTTTGCTGGCGGCGTGGATAAGATGCATCTTCCGTGGGCAGTTGAAGCATTGCCAATCTTGCTACATGCCTCCCTGTTCCTTTTCTTTGCCGGCCTCATCATTTTTCTTCTATGCGTCAATCACTACGTCTACCTCACCGTGACTTGGTGGGTCGGACTCTTCTCAATGCTATATGGATGCATTACTTTCATGCCGATTTTTTGGCCTGATAGCCCATATTATACGCCTCTTTCTCCACCAGTCTCCTTCATCTCTGCCCTTGTTCTATCGGCCATCGTTGTGGTCATCCACATCCTCCACCATTGTTCCCTTGCCGTTTCGGTCCTATATTCCGTCCTTCGCCGTTGTTTCAATGTCTCCTGGATCTTTATTTGCTCATTTGCTGGGCCGAAACAAGATCGCAAACTCAGAGACAGGCCACACGGTGAAGTCAAGGAGAAGTGGTTCACGCCGGCCAAAGATCGTTTCCTGAAGCCCTTTAGTCACACCATCGGCGTTCTTACCCATCGGGCAAACCTAATCAGGAATTCAAGAATGGCAGCCGAAGAAATAACCTCTAAACGGTCATCGATGATCGATCTCTCCATCTTACACTGGACCATAGGTGCTCTGGGTGAAGATGACACACTCGAATTGTTCTTTGGGGCCATCCCTGGGTTCTTTAACTCGCAGATGGTGAAGGGTCTCAAGGGACACCTCTCTGATGGGTTTCGTTCCAAGTTCGCCGAGTCGTGGGGTGGGTTCGTGGCCCGGAGCTTGTTATCCAACTCAGTCAACGAGGAGGCCAAGAATCGGCGACTCGCCATCTGCATGAGTGCCATAAAGGATATCTGCGATGATAACAACTTGTCTAAATTGTTTTGCGAACTCTCTAGCCTGCGCTTCGATCAAATAACGCCATCAAGTCAGACAACACAGCTTCTAGCACCTTGGTTCCCGAGCAGGCACATTCCTAGGAATCCTACTTCCGAGCTTGCGCGATACACACTCGCCAAGATGCTTCCGTATGTACGGGAACGCGATGACCGTTGGATTTCACTCGCTAGGGATGTATATGGCTTGTCGGAGCGAGAGCTTCATGACCACATCATCCAGGGCGACAATAGCGTAATGCTGGCCATTTTCATCCACACGGCTCGCCAAGTCATTCATACCGAGCCCTGGAAGTGGGAGATGCTATCATCAATTTCCAAATTTGACATAAAGAGTACGCTTTCTGGCCTGCAAAGAGAATTTTGTGCGCTCTGGAATGAAATCGTGGAAAAGGCATATACCGAAAGCCTGGACACTGGTAACAACCCCGTTCTTATCCTCCGTGGTATCCGCCATCTTTACATCGATTTACACCGAGGCACCGATTCTGCTCCAACCTATTTCGATGTTTCTACTGATGATCTCGCCACCTTTTTGTTTGACCCATTATCGTATCCCCTGTGCCAAGTCGAGAGTCATCACCAAGGCTCGATCGTCTCTTCTCCCACCCAACTTCACCATCCATATCATGCCATCCCTCACCGATCTCGCTCAAAAAGCCAACCTGCCCACGGTGGTAACATGGGTGCACAACAAGCCGAGGAAGCAAACTTCATCCCAGGACTCACTTCATCCACTCACGCCGCTCCTCACTCACAGGGATTCACACCCCCATCCCGGAACACCGTTCCCAAACCCATTGCCTCGTGGGCTAATGTAGTCGCACCATATCATGATTCTCCTATCCATAAAATTATCGAGGCGGTTGCTCGCGACCCGGATTTGTTTATTTCGAGGGGGTTATCTCTGTCCGGTGCCGCCAACCTTATTGTAATAATTACGCACGCCCGCCGCCACCTAGGCCGGCGGACACCAAATATACCCATGAAGGAAATGGGACCGACCTCTCAGACTCGCTATGCGACTTTGCTCACTCTTCCACTTCCCGACCCTGGTCTGCACACCATTGCTCTTTCCCCTGAACCTTATCCGCCTTCTATCTCTGGGAAGCAAGGTGATTTTCTTGATACTTCGTATCGTATTACCTCGGCTCTTACATTTCCCCATCTTCTAGACCGCAGCAGGCAGCAGGACATTGAGGATATAGCCGTGCCACGTTCTGCATCAGATGTCACCCAAATCCCGTCCGCGGATAACCAAATCCTTCAGTTTATCCCTTACATCAGCCCTGCTATACAAACAAGCGAGGAAACAACCGACATCTCTCTTACTGCTGTCTCTGACTTCCTGTCATCGCCCAGCATGATTCCTGCCCTTCGCAGCGGCTCCATTCCCGATGGGCCCCCTTCCGAGTCATCCGTAGAATCTGCACCCGTCCAACCTCGTCGCATCTCGCACCCACCAGGGTTACCGTCATCATGCATCATCCCTTGCAACAGTCTACCTAAACATTTATCCGCGGATGAGCCCAAGTCTGGACGCGCACGTTACCACGAGTAGTTGCGCCCCTAGCATGCAGGCCAATTCCCTTGACAGTACCCATTCTATTCCGATGGTGGACTCTCGTCATGAAACCCGATCAGCGTCGCCGACCCCTGATACTGTTGAATACACCTCGGCTCATGGGGGCCACCAAGATGACCAGAGTGGGCTTTTGTAAGTTCTTCGTTGTCGTCAGTGTCGGTTTCTTCCCGTACTCAATTGTTGGTGTAGATGGCGCTAATTTTACGCCGCAGAGAGATATCATAGCAATTGATTGAGCGCTCTAACTGATCCAAGTTATGTTAAGAGGGCGAGTCGTATTTTCGGTGCTTCTCCCGCTCTCTCGGAATGTTCATATGTTTCTGAATCTGGTTGTTTCATTGTAACGAGTTGTAGTGGCTGTGAATCCTAACTGTGGTCTCGACATGTATACATGACCATTGTAGGTGCAACGAACGTCCCACTGGTAAGTTCAGGAGTGGAGTAACGGGGGATAAAAGGAGAAGCAGCGAGGGAAGAGAAAGAGTGGCAGGGGCACAAGGGTGAGGGAAATCCGAGGAGCGTTGAGGAATGGGTACCGACTCAGAGCACAGCAAGCAGAGGGATGAGGAGAGGGTGTCAATGCGATGACACCAGAGCGGAACACGGACTCAAGAGCAATGACATCCCCACGCCGATGACCAAGTAGGATATGCAGCAAGTTAAATTAGTATTCTGTTCCTGGCTAAACGTGCATGGTATTCGTCGACAAGTCGAGAAGGTACGAGCCTGAACCCACCACTACGGGCCGGAGCGGCGTGAGTGGTTCCAACGTGGGACAACACATTCAGGCACGTATTTTATTGCCGAGCGGCCACTTAGCGCTCGTTGCGTTGCGGAACAGTCATCGAGTCATCCCTCACGGTGTTAACCAGGGACTTTTAGGAATTAGATGGAGTCACCGGATAGAGTGTCCCACGCAGGGAGTGTCGCCTCAGATGCAGGTACGATGTAGTGTTCACTTGTATGGTCTGATTCCGGCGATTCACCGTCTCCATGATTTCTGTGTAGGGTCACAGGTCATTTTTTATGACATCGAGGATCCGCCTTCGCCTGGTTCTACAGGTGAATCTCAGGCAGAATCCAACTACACGGACGGATCGGGTGCGCTGTTCTCCATGTACCTGGATAGGGCCGAAGAGGAAGACGAAAAAGCCGCGGAGAGGTGGAAGGGAGATGCTGACGGGATACTTGTCTTTGTGCGTCTTCGTGGAAAAAATCGTCGCGTTAGCCATCCGATGCAACTAATGATGATTCTCCTATTATGCACCATATTCCCACAGACTGGCTTGTTCTCGGCCACAGTAGCCGCTTTTCTCGTCGGGACCTACCAGACCCTCCAACCGAGCGCACAGGACACCTCTACGTTCTACCTTGCGACCATTGCCCAAATCCTTGCCGTCTCCTCCGGAAACGGGTCTCAAACGACGATACCCATTTCGCTGCCTCCCATCCCTCCCAACCCGTCCACATTCAGGCCGCCGAGGTCCGCCATATGGTTCAACTCGCTCTGGTTCTCCAGCCTTGTGCTAAGCCTTACCTGTGCCCTGCTTGCCACCTCGTTACAACAGTGGGCCCGCCGATACCTCCGCGTGACCCAGCCGCGGTACAGCCCTCACAAGCGCGCCCGCATCCGCGCGTTCTTCGCTGAGGGGATAGAGAAGTTGCATTTGCCTTGGGCCGTCGAGGCGCTGCCCGCGTTGCTCCATGTCTCCGTGCTCCTGTTCTTTGCTGGTCTCATCGTGTTTTTGTCCACCATTCACCACACGGTGTTCTCAGCCGTGCTCTGTTGTATGGCTCTCTGCATCGGGCTGTATCTGGGCATCACCCTGTTGCCCATTTTTCGCCACGACAGCCCGTATTACACTCCCCTCACCACAATTGCCTGGTTCTGCGCTACGGGAATTTCGTGGGTGGTGGTGCGAATGCTGAAAACAATCGCTTCAGAGTTACACGGTCGCAAGCTCGTCAGCTTAGATGGCTGGTACAAGATTTCGGTTATAGAGCACCGACAGAGCAAGCGGTTCTTCCGTGGTTTCACCAGGGACACAGAAGACATCGCTTTCCGGTTGCCCACGGATATCGACGTCCGGGGCCTGTCCTGGACTTTCAACTCGTTGGAGGAGGACAACGAATTGGAGGAGTTTCTGGCGGGAATCCCCGGGTTTCTCAGCTCGCACGAGGTGACGAATCCTGCGAACGTTCTGAAGGAAGTAATCGATCGCGTTCCCGCCATGGCATACACAGTCTTCCTCTTCATCGAGCGCACGTTCTCATCTGGACTCGTTTCTGAGGCTATCCAGGCGCGGCGGAAAAATGTTTATATGAAGGCGCTTGACTTCGTGACCCCCCTCCTTCCGGTCACATTCTACCAGGCACTCCATTTCTGGGAGTCGGACCACAACCCTGCAGTGCATATATTTGGCACCCTCGACTTCTGGCTTCTTGCGGAAGCACACAGTCATGACGACGATCCGGATGTCGCAATCTCTGCTCAATGCATGGCGGCCGCCATCGCCACCAGCGTGCAGGAGCGCGACCAGCGCTGGTTCAACCTCGTCATGCGCCAGCTGGATATCTCGGAGGACGTCCTTCACACGTACCTCGACCACGGCGATAGCGTGCTCCTAGCCAACCTGATCCACATCATGGAACGCCTGACCCCGAAAGCCCACAATAACGACGCGGATGGCACGCAGCATAACCACGCGCTCAACCTGGATGGCCTGATCCGACACACCCTTCGCATCGCGCGCAAGTTCGAAGTCGCGGGGACCCTGCCGGAACTCCGAGATCGGTTCTGCGCGCTGTGGAACCGCATCGCGGTGGTGGCCCACGATTGCGAGTTCTTTTCGGAGGTCGAACGACGACATGCGCGGACGATACTCAGGGTCATTCGGACCGTGTACATCGCCCTCCACGACGGGACGGACTCGGGGCCGACGGCCTTTTCTTCCTCCACGCAGTCGCTGGACCCCATCTTGTGGGACGAATCTTCGTATCCCATTTGCATGACCTTGGACCACCATCACTCGTCTCCTTTCTTCCCGGATGTGACATCGTGTGTTTCTGAGAAAGACGACCGCATCACGCTTCAAATCAACCCTGATCAGATCACATCGTCACCAGTCTGCATTTCCCCTGCTCGTTCTGAAGAAGAGATCCCCCCCGAGCCTACAAAACCTTCTCCCCAGACATCTACTCTCATCATCCATGAGGGTACCTCCTAGCATAATAGGAATAGGAATGTGGCGACGTTCTCCACCAGGCGACAGAACCGTCCTATTTCTGACTTTGCACAATACAAAAGCCCGACGCAATGTACGACCACCAGACTCAGGCCATAAACTAACTGTTTGCGGGCCCTTGGAACATTCCCCCTTGGTCACTTAATGGTGGTCGATCATGACCATGAGCAAGCGTATATAGCAAAGATAATACAGTGTACAATCTAGAAGTATATGCACCCTGTACATCCTTCATCGCGCGGACCTAAGAGGGAAAGCGTGAGGTGTGCCAGGCTGCGAGCGCTAACAGGTCACCCGTAGCGCTTGTTTTCTGTTTCTGCTTCATCGCCAAACCAATCATCATTCCTACGAGTCTCCTCGGCACAGGCGGTGTTCACGATGGTCGACTTGCTCTGCGAGTCTGCATGATCCATAGCAAGCCCATCAAAATATTTCCGCTGCGCTGGTTCAGGAAAAGACCTACAGGCTTCGAAGGCCTCAACGCCGTTCTCGCGACCGATCCCACTCTCCTTCATACCTCCCCATGGCGAGCTCGGATCGTTTCGATGATGAGTATTTACCCACACCAAGCCAGACTGCAACTGCGCTGCGACTTGATGAGCGCGTGATAGATCCTGTGTCCATATGCCAGAACCGAGTCCATATTTTGAACTGTTGGCCTTCTCCACGCCCTCGCTCTCAGTCTACAAATACGTTGGTAACAAGGTTGTCGAGGTTGAACACTCCGCACGTACCTCGAACTTATTGAGAACAACGACCGGTCCAAATACTTCTTCCTTCCATAGGGCATCATCTAGGGATACGTCCGCGATCACCGTAGGAGGGTAGAAACTACCCCGAGCGAAGTCGAAACCATCGAGGGATGAACGCTCATTGAGTGGCTCACCACCTATGAGGATCTTTCCCGAGCTACGCTGCACAACCATGCTATGTATCCGCTGAAGATGGTGCGATGAAATGACCGAACCCATCGCGCTCTTTGGGTTCATGGCTATTTTGTGTGTCAGGGCCGTCGGGCTATAAGCGTAACAAAAGCTGGGCTTATACGCACGGTCACCCATCCGATTTGTAATGCTCCTCACCTTCTCCAGGAACTGCGAGACGAATGCATCGTAAACACCGGACTGAACAAGCAAGCGTGTTCCAGAGACACAGGTCTGGCCAGAAGCGATGAAGGAGGCAAAAGCCGCCCCGTTTACTGCCGAAGGAATGTCGGCATCGTCGAAAACTATGATTGGGGCCTGAGCCCATCCATCAGTCAGCAGGACATGGTTTGGAATTCCTCACCGGCTTACCTTCCCGCCGAGTTCCGCAGTAAAGGCCGCCAAGTTGCCACCGACGATGCTCCCTAATGCGCGCCCTGTATCAGTACCTGCCTTAATATGCGATTAGAATCGTGCCAGGTAGTCAATACGGTATGAGCTACCGTGATGTCCACTTTACGGATAAGTGGATGCGAGACGAGTTCTTTTCCAGTTGTAACTCCAGGTCCAGGAAGCACAGAGAGCACGCCGTTAGGGACTTGAAACGCAAACCGAGTTGGAGATACTCGAGAAGGATAAGTATGAATGCGTACCGCCTGCATCAAGCGCGATCTGTGCAAATTCCAGAACAGAAATAGGCGCAAGCTGCAGGGGCGTAAGTCATCAAGATTGTGTTCGGCAAGCTCAAGAGCCCCAAGTGTGTCGTTACCTCCGAGGGCTTCACAATGACGCTGTTTCCGGCGGCAAGAGCCGGGGCAATTTTCTTGATCGCGATAAGCAACGGGTGATTAAATGGCTAGCTCGGATAAGAACGCGTCGTTCCACATTGTTCCTTTCGTCGGTAGGTGGTGACGCACCGTAATTTGCGCGACGACCCCCAAAGGAACGCGCTGCACATAATTCAGCAGCTTTCCCTGCGTAGGCGCGACGAACGATTGGTGTGTCCTCAACAAGGCAGCATAGTAGTCCCTTAAAAATGTCAGATGGACCGCATAAATCGGGATAGAGAATGGACACAGAGCGTCCCAGCGTTATGACTCACAGCCATTCGGGGAGACGGCCGAGCTGAGCGTGCATCTCCCGTATAGCACGACCGGTCTGCAGAGTCTCAAGCTCTGCCAGAGACGGGACGCGCTCCTCCAATGCGCGCGCGAGACGTGTGAGGACTTTTGATCGTTGGATGGCGGGGATGCGCGACCACACGCCTGATTCGAAGGCGGCATGCGCATCAACAACTGCGCGATGGACGTCCTCAGAGTTGGCGGCATCGACACTGCAGGAGGTATACGTTGGTTGGCGGTGCCGGCGTTTGGGCCCTTTTTGAGCATTTTCGCATCTTTATCGAGCGAAAGGCGTTCTTACTGACGTGCAGATATGTAATCCAGTCGCAGGATTTGTCACGGAGAATCTGAGGGGAGTTGTGAGCGAGGTCTTTTCGAAGATTTGCAGGGCTCGTAGGCTCACTCCTCGCGAGGTTCCGTCGCTTGTGTGCCAGCGACGACATGCGGAGCAAATGGCACATAGTGGGCACGGTAAGGTACCATGGTCTATGGTCACAGTGTGGTAAGAGTACACGGATCATGCATACGGTGTCACTTACAGCGTAGAACCTCTGGATAGCCGCTCTCATCTCCCCTGCCAGTGAGTCGACATGAAAAATCAACTTTGTCGTTCAAAGGGTGGGTCGGGAAGCCGGGCCGGTCGGAATAGGCGCTCTCATGCGTACTTCTCCTGCCCCGTGACATTGTATGCCTTGCATTTCGCTCACAACAGTCCCGTATTAAATGCGCAGAGAGATGTAAAATTTAATCTTTCAATCATTTTTCAATTCACAAGGAGAAAAACTTCTGCAATCCTTCCTACTATTCTGCCTTGGCCTTCTCCCAGTACGGCCCATTCGGCCACTCATACTCTGCGATGCTTGACTTATGCATCTCGATGCTATATGAAGGGCATGGTTGTGAGTAAAAAAAATCTCCTGAAACACTAGTAGATAGCCTAACCTATATCCTTCAACAGGGTTGCTTGGCACGTTGTATCGTCCTCTCTCGTCGATCGAGCACGGGTAAAGGAAATGCTCGTGCAAGTGGTCCACATATTCGAGCACATTGCGCTCCATCGTCCCAGAGACGGCAATGTAATCGACCAAACTTCCGGGCGATCGCCAAACACCTCAACGCCATAGCGAACCGCGAACGAGCGGCAATTCTCACCTCAAATGAATCACATATTCACAGAGCCCAACGCCGCCGGCATGCGGACAGACCGGCACTCCAAACCTAAAATAGTACCGGGAAAAGAGAGAATGGATGGCGTGAGCCTCATGTCATACAACAACTAGGGATGAGAGCCGGGCCCGAAGACTTCGGGCGACCTCCTCACTTTGCGGCCATGAAGAGGACACTGAGCACCTCGCTGACGCCGGCCAGACGACACGAGTCAATTTGGCAGACGTCTATCGCGTCAGCCTGGAGGAGTTGCTTAAACACCATCCGGTTGTGCGCGTGCTCGCCCGTCGCGACGCCGATTCCATGCGGTTTCAGCGCGCGACGGATGGCCGCGTGCCCAAGGATGTCATCCGGCGCCGTCGGCTCCTCAATGAACCTAAAAAAAAAACAATGCGAACCCAGTCAGTCAGTTCCCCCGTCCGAGCTCTTCCGAGAACCCTCTCTCGGCCGGCAAAGAAGGACGGAAAAAGAGGCCGCTGCTTGCGCACCAGGGTTTGATCTCTGCGAGAGAAGAAACGTAGTCGATCGCCTGCGGCACCTCCCACACCTGGTTCGCATCGATCATGAGCACCGCGCCGGTCGGACCCGCGTTCTTCCCGGCGAGCGCGGCGCTACCTGGGAAACGCGCAGGCTCGGGATCACCCGGTAGGTACTGCGGGTCGTCGATGATCGAGCGGATGAGCCTTCCACGCCTTAGGTCGTTCGCGAGGTCTGCGCCCACTTTCATCTTAAAGTGGTTGAAGCCGGCCTTGATGGCATCCTTCGTCAATTGCGCAATCTTCTCATCGGAGTATCCTGCGGCGCAAAGAATCAAGGGCGTCAGAGATCATGAATCACTATGCGGTTGTGAGTCATCAAGGCGACCTAGCCATCCTGCAGACGTCACATAGGCCGGGTATCTATAACACTTGAAATTGAGGCAGGTTGGAAGACACCACCTCAACGCCATACACACCCTTGCGAACGCACAGTGGCCTCACGCTGGCCCTTTGTCGCTTCTTTTGCTTTGAGAATTGCAAGTGCCTCGTCAGGCGTGATCGCATCAGTAATATATCGGAACGTGGCCGACTTCACCAACTCCTCCTGGACAGGGAGGGTAACGGCGCGTTTGTAAGGGATTATAGTGCCGCAGAGTCTGATGCGTCATCATACCGGGCTCATGTCGACGAGAAGCTTCCAGAGGGGCTTCTGGCGAGCCCTAGCATACAAATCCCAGAGGGCGTTGTCCACGGCGCCCGTCGCAAGATGAATGACACCCTTCTCGGGACCAATCCTACGACACCCGGCATGGATCTCAGAGAAGTGAGATCGAGAAGGATGGCACGCACCATCGAAGTTGTGGGTCTGCGACGAGGTAATCCCATGTTTTTCCCAAATCGGCAAACAGCGGCTCGATCTCCTTGTTCACGAGGCGATCGGCGACTGCCTTGATCGCTTGACAAACCTGTGGGAGTAATCACCCATCATCATCATCACCGTCACACAGGTTCGGTTCGTTCGTCTCTCTCTCTGTTGCCGCACACACAGCCGACCGCACAGTCGAATCGCGCACAGGATCGCAAGAGAAGAACTCACAATGTCGTTCCCACGCCCGATCGTGAACGTCATGCCATGTCCGACGAGATCCGAATTCGTGTATAGCGAGATGTACGCAGAAGAATAATCGCAAGCCGTGTTCCTGTTGATTCGACGATCGCGTCGTCAAACCGCTCAGCACATGTAGGACCTTCGGGTCAGGCACGCGAAGGACAGACATTGCATCGGAGCCATCGCCCGTCAAAGAAGTTGGAAATCTGACATCTGAGATTCGAGTTACGTCTGCCTCGCTCTGTCAAACGAGATAGAAATTCAAGATACCATGAATCTCGAAGTGGGTGATTCTGATCGTCATCTTGGCGGCTGATCAAGGGGTTAGAATCGCGTCACGCTAGCTTCATAGGATTGATATCCCAGTACCTCAATGCCTACGCCTTTAGCTTGGAGTTGTTCGATCCACGAGGTATAATAAGACAGACTACGCCACTGTGTTGTGTTCTCCAGTAGTCATGTTGGTGGACAAGTCACAGTGCAGTCACAGAAACGTCACAATCATCACGTATTGTCGCATGAACCAATATGTACACCACTGGCGCCATAGCTACTGCTGGAACCAATAGATAGCGTCCGAGTAACTGAGGTTGTAGAGTATCAAGGAATTATGTAGTAAACCTGGCAAACCTTCATCCGCAGGAATTGAGGCTTTCCGGGCTCTGAGGGGACTCGCCACGTGTTTGAGTACCCTCATATAGACAAAGCAGTTTTGTCGAGCCTGGATTACACTGCGGTCTCCAATATAAGCTGATCGGAACGTGGCATGCAAACATCTCGACAGAAAAACATAAATGGGAAAAGGAGCACTACATATCTTGTCCTCGTCTGCGAGAGACCGGATGAGTCAATAGCGAGTTAGCAGCTTGGGAAGACACCGTCCGTCGAGGAGGCGGATGGCCGAGCGCAAACTCGGGGTTAAGACTTGTGGTGGTCGAGTCACTGATTTCTCCGTAAGACAGTGAGCGTGTCGGCGTGAGCGGTGTGCGCGGGCGTGACAGCGAGGACGAACGGGGCGAGTAGGATGGCATGCCCGGCGAGGGGGGCGCGATGAGGCCCTCAGCGCCTCGGGACGACCGGCGCAGACCGGGCACGAAACCCATCACTAGGCGGAAGAGTGAGGCGCGGGGGTACTGAGGCGGAGGCGGGAAAGACGAAACGTTGGGCGACCTGGTGGCGTCGAGGGTGCCTGGTGGTTTCAGTATGGAAGTTAACGGAAGGGGAACCAAAAGGGAAAGGAAGCGAGAAAAGGGGGGGGGAAAGGAAAGAAAGGTAGATGTGGCGAGACTCACCAGATGTGGGGAGCGTATTGTCATTCGCGCTCAGGCTCAGGAAGAGGAAGAGCGGGGTGAGCCAGACGCAGATCGCGAAGAACGTCGCCATCTCTCCGAACGCTGGCGGCCGCACCACGGGCCCGCCACGATACGCCTGGCGTGCGGCGTGGTGCGCTTGGTGCGTGAGGCGCGAGAAGTGAAAGAACCAGACGAAGTGGTCTACGACAACGAGGACGCAGGACGCGATGAAGGAGTGGGAGGTGAGGGAGATGAGCGGCCATGAGTCGGAGAAGTTTTGCAGGTATATGACGTGGCAGAGGATGGAAAATGCGATCTTTTGTGCAGGGAGGTAATCCGTTATTACGAGCAAGGCGTGTATTGCGATGATGGCCTGGCCACAAACTGGTATCAGCACAACATATATGCAACTAACCCCTTGGACAGGGGGCGCTGATTTGTCGACGCGTAAGTGCTCTTCATTCACGTACATAGATGCATTTCTTTCCGAGGATCTTTGCGAGTTTGGTGTGCTCTTCAATCAGTTCTGAAAGCCAGAGTAGGCCACTAGCTGTTGTCATCCATGTGTGACTAGCGCTCAGCACATTCGGCAGCCAATTACGCTTTTGATGGGACGCACCTAAGGAGAGCGTTACGAACAAGAAGGCTGCGAGGCCGGCCACGTAGCTAAACCGACGGATCCCAGTCAATACCGGAATTTGTTTAGGAAAACGCATGTAAGAGTCGCATACGGACCTTAAGAGGTATAGCAATGTCATCTGCAGCGAAAGCGAGGTCGCATTAGTTAGGGGGAAGTGCAGGGATAGTTCCTAGTGCGTACAGCGTGTCTCTGATTGCCGCCCCGTGACTCACTCGCTTCCATATATGTACGCGGCAGCTTCCGATAACTTTCCCACGACAGAACATATCAACGACATGTCAACGTGTCAACAATTGACCGTGACAGCGATGGAGCCAACCGACCGAGGTTTTCGATCTTTTTCTCCAGGACCCTGCCAGCGGCAGCGGAATTTTTAGACGTGCCACTGATAAGGACCTTCTAGTTACCCGTAAAGCTCGCGGAATCCTAGTTTGGAGACTGGCCTGCCCTCCATGTCTCCGTTTGACATGCTCCATGCTCCGAGTCCCCACGCCAACGCCCACGGCAACATTAACAACACGCACGAGCGCACAAATCGACACAATAAATCGCTTGCCGCCATGTTTATACAAGCACAACAACCGTCCTTGACGTGCGACATTGTCTCCCCACTCTTCGTTAGGGGCTTTCCAAACTAGACTTGGCGCCCGCCGTCCTCTCCCTCTATTGTCTTCCTCAGAGCGAAAACTCCCGGATCAACAACGGGGGAAGTTGAGCTGCCTCCACCTCGGAAAACGTTGCTCGGTCAATCGCCATTTTCTCTCGCCGTGGGAGACGGGAGGGTCCCATCCAGCTGGGGACATGGCCGCGCCGTTCTTTCATGAAACCATTGCGCCCGCATCCGTATGCAGTTACAATACCGGGAATTTGTTCCTCCGAAGGCCCAAAGCACGAATCCCCGCGTCAACGAGTCACCTGGGCACGTTTGCAACGGCTACGTGAGAAGCTTTGTAGTTTCGATGGATGCGATGTGTGGGGATTGTCGAGTCAATGTCGACCCAGTTGGAAGGTGGAGAGACAAGAACCAGTATCATATAGACGACGAATCCGTGGGACTGAGCGAAGGTGCGGAGGACGCTTCCGCTACATGAGGCTGAGTCGGGTGAGAAGTGACGGCGAAAGAATAAGAAACGTTTGCGAGCGATGGTCTCGCCACTACAAAGAGGGAATCACCCGAAAAGTTGAGCAGAGCACGAGAGTAGGATTGGGTGTACGATGATACTACTGATGCACTCCACAAGAGCAAGGGGCTTGCTTAAATACATGCACTACCTACTGAGAGTTGTAGCAAGTGAGGGTATTGGGAGAATGAGACCGCGAGGACAAAGGCGGGAAAGCGATAGTAAAAAAAAATTAGTCCAGGCATCTAACCACTGGCAAACAAAGCATATCCAATGCTGTGCTGATGTAGATGATGAAAAAATGCTTTACACCATCAGGGAATTGAACTGACAGACTCACCCCACCAACTCAAGTAAGCAAAACATAAAAACCACTACACCATTCAGCTTTACCATCCATTTAATGATACATGGTCAACTGGTACAGATTAAGAGTAAAAATGTAGTGTAGACATATTAATATTAATTGGGGATGGTTAAAGTCGTTGAACCAAATCACCAGCACCAGTAACACTGGTTGTTGCACCAGGTGCAACTCTTACCACCTGAATTGAGAGTGAGTCCGCACTATCCATACCGTACATTCTTTCCCTTTCGCTTCAACCCTGTTGACATCGCCCTCATTCACTCCCCACTCCCAACGTCCGCTGTCACCGCCTCACCTCCTGACGACGTCGACACCACCGCCTCTTTCCTTTGTTTTTCTTCGGCTTCTACACACCATTTTAGAGGTTGGGCACAAAGCCCTGGTGGTACAAATCAGTACCCAACCCTAACCAGGGTATTCAGGCCTATCAAACCTTGAAAGCTGATTGGTGGATGTCCCCGGGCTGCTTGCCTGCCAACTCGTTCCTGGTGGCGAACTCAACTCACTAATGGACACGTGATAAGGCGGTGCGAACCAATGAAGGCTGGGGCAGTCCGGAAGGAAAAAAAAACGTTGGTCCCATGTTTGCGTTGTCGCCGTGAGCAAAAGGCAACGGTGGTGCTTTCGGCGAGGACGGACAAGGACTCGGAGAGGGGAGACCGTGACCGCCGTGACGGCGTCTTGAGGTTCAAGTTTCAAGTTGAAGTTGCAAATGTGTCGGGAGGGTCGGATCTAGGTCGGGGAGTGGTCGGGGTCGTTCGTTCCGCACGTGGAGTGTGAGGGCAACTTACTTACAAGCTTGTTGACAGCGCCGTGAGGTCTGGGTCTGGACGCCCGAGGAGCTGGGCTGACAACCGTCAAAGGTGGACGACAGCATGACCGCTTCTGGCCGATGTGATACCTAATGCGCCTGTCTCTTGTACTTTTCCACGAACCAACCATATTCACCTACGTTGACGGGTAAAAGATCGAGCCAGTGATTCGTTCTCTCCCGTCGAGGCTCGGCTTGATCTCTAGTGTCAACGTCGAGTGGCGCGCCTTTCGTTTTCCAGTCCTCCCCGTTGTCGCCACGTTGACGAGATGGTGTGACTTTCTCTAGGATGCGCCGGATGCTATTGTATCACCTGATCTTACGCTAACGGTCATCGGGATGACGGTAAAGCGAGGACGATCAGTCATTATCCAACAACAAAACATAATCAAGCCTCAGGACAGGATATCGCTACATACTGTACAACAAGCACGCCACCCTTCCTCCGCCTCTGATCAAAACACACCAGGGATTACCCGGTACGGTACTCTCGCCGCCCACGCATCCCACTCGGCTCCAAACTGCTTCTTCAAGAGCGCATCCTCTGTCGGGGCGCGGGCCATGATGCTAGAGAGGACGTACGCCTCCATGGCACACCAGCACATGGCATACACCTGCCCCACCAGCGTGCTCTGCCACCCCGCTCGTGCCCACCACGAGCCGGGACCAAAGTGCACGAGCAAGGTGCCTATGACGCCAAGCACGACGCCGCTGTAGCTCGGATGCCGTACGAATGAATATGGCCCGCGCGTGACGAGCCGGTGGTCCGAGCGCAGTGTGAGCTCGAATGTGAAGAGCGAGCCTAGTGTCTTGTAGCACGCCAGGCGTAGCGTGCCACTCGCGGCTGTTGTCAGACACCCGAGCACGAACGCCACGGGCAGTGTCGATGTCAGTGGAGGTGGTAGTGGCGTCGTTGATGTGTGGGGTGAGGAGATGAGGCGCAGTGGCGAAGATGGCGAAGACGACGCCACGGCGAATACACAAGCGAAGAGCTCTGCGAGGAGGCTGGCCATTACGGAACACTGCAAAAGAAAAAAAGTTGGTCTGCGCCATTGCGGACAGGGGTTGAGAGCATGACACACCTTCCAGATGAGCGCATGTATGCGCACGACGTTCCCGAATGAACGTTCGACACCCTTAAATGTGACACGCTCCTGTTCGCGTGGCGGGGGCTGCGGTGGGGTGAGCGCATACCACGCGCCGAGCAGAGCGAGTAGGATGAGGGGAACTTTTAAGACCGATGACATAAGTGCGTGCATTGCCGTTATTTTTGCGGGCGGGTGGGGTGATCGTGAGACGAGAGCGTATAGGGAAGCACAACAGGGAAAAGACAAACAACAAAACAAAGCGAACACTGGGACGAGGAGGGAGAGCAGAGTTCACCAAAGCCTGGCATTTTATACGCATATACTCCAAGGCGGCGAGCAACGAGCTCCTCCGTGGTGGGACGACGTCCGATAAGCTCCGCGGCTTATGATCCGTCCTTCATGGAATTCAGCTCTCACGGTTGTGGAGGTGGAGAGACTCTAAAGGGGGACGGACGGATGGGAGGGGTTGGGCCAGTTAGCACAGCAACAAAATGCTTCGAAAATTGGAGGTTCGATTGCCCGTTTCGAAAAAATTGTATCGTTAACACCGATCTGTGAAACCCAGCCGCCCCCGACACCGAGCCGGTCTTTTTCCCAGGGCCTCGGCGGCAGCGGGGTGGGGTAAGGTGAAGGCTCGAGAGTGGCGTGGCGATTGCGAT
>Ga0307510_10000620_pt1 | contig 35968 bp, 36 predicted proteins | sample 12_EM_MG_FD_207224 | JGI IMG/M metagenome (GOLD analysis project Ga0307510, IMG submission 207224) | Populus trichocarpa ectomycorrhiza microbial communities from riparian zone in the Pacific Northwest, United States - 12_EM | ecosystem: Host-associated > Plants > Roots > Unclassified | place...
GCGACGCGCCGACGGCGGCACCGAGCTTGTCGGCGACGGGAAGGATAACTTCGCGGAACTTCTGCGCTGAGCCGAGCGCGCGGCCACCGGAGATGATGATCTTCGCCGACATCAAATCCGGACGCTCGGAAGCAGCGATCTCCTCCGACACGAAGCGCGAAAGCCCCTTGTCGCCGGTAGCCGAGACAATCTCAATCGGAGCCGCGCCGCTCGCTGGTGCCGCGGCAAAAGCCGCCGTGCGAACGGTGATCACCTTCTTCGCATCGCTTGACTGCACCGTCTGGATGGCGTTGCCGGCATAGATCGGACGCTTGAAGGTGTCTTCAGACACGACTTCGACAATCTCGGAAATCTGCATGACATCGAGCAGCGCTGCCACCCGCGGCAATACGCTCTTGGTGGCCGAGGTCGCAGCTCCGATAATCACATCATAAGAGCCGGCAAGCGATACGATCAGGTCTGCCAGCGGTTCGGAGAGTTGCCGGGCATAGGATGCATCCTCAGCCTGGAGCACCTTGCCAACGCCCGCAAGCGTCGAAGCCGCTTTCGCAACGGTACCTGTGTCTAAACCCGCCACCAGCACATGGATGTCGCCGCCGATCCCGGTCGCCGCCGTGAGCACCTTGGCTGTTTGATCTGAGAGAACCGCCTTATCGTGGTCGGCCAGCAAGAGAATGGTCATGATATCGTCTCCTTGTCTCTTCGCACCACTCTTAAAGCGCGCCTGCTTCCATCTTGAGTTTGTCGACCAGTTCGGCCACGGAGGTGACTTTCACGCCCGCCTTGCGACCGGCCGGCTCCTCGGTCTTGAGAACCCGCAGGCGCTGGACGACCTCGACACCGAGTTCAGCAGGCGTCTTCTTGTCGAGCGGCTTCTTCTTCGCCTTCATGATGTTCGGCAGCGAGGCATAGCGCGGTTCGTTCAGTCGCAGATCGGTCGTGATCACCGCGGGTAGGAGCACATCGATCGTTTGCAGACCACCATCCACCTCCCTGGTGACTGTGACGCTTCCGTCGCCGATCACGATTTTTGACGCGAACGTCGCCTGCGACCATCCGAGCAGCGCCGAAAGCATCTGGCCCGTCTGGTTGCTATCATCATCGATCGCCTGCTTGCCGAGGATGATGAGATCGAAAGCCTCCTGCTGCGCGACCGCCTTCAGGAGCTTGGCCACCGTCAACGGCTCGACGGTTTCGTCGGTCTCGACCAGGAGCCCCCGGTCCACACCCATGGCAAGCGCCGTGCGCAGCGTATCTTCGGCCTTGGAAGGACCGACGGAAACGGCAACGACTTCGGAAGCCTTGCCGGCTTCTTTCAGGCGCAAAGCCTCCTCCACCGCGATCTCGTCGAATGGATTCATCGACATCTTGACGTTGGCAAGGTCAACGCCGGTGCCATCCGGCTTCACGCGGATTTTGACGTTGTAATCGACGACACGCTTAACAGGCACGAGTATTTTCATGGAACAACGTCCTCTGTCTTTCCGGGTTTTCGTAAAGGCCGGCCGATCAAGCTGCCTTGTAATAGGAGGCGTTTGACGGCGGCAGCGGTTCCTTGCCGCATATCCGGTCGGCAAGCTTCTCCGCGATCATCATGATCGCGGCGCTCAGATTGGCAGTGACGACGCGCGGCATGATCGAGGCGTCCACGACACGCATGCGCCGTACGGCCTTCACACGCGCCTCGCTATCGACCACAGCCTCGTCATCGATGCCCATGCGGCATGTGCCGGACGGATGGTAGGAGGTGCCGAGATTGGCCCGCACGAATTTCTCCAGCTCCGCATCGCTTTGCGCATCCGATCCGGGAGAAAGCTCCTGACCACGATATTTGTCCCATGCCGGCTGGCGGATCAGATCTCTCGCAAGCCGCACGCCGTCCACCAGATCTTTCAAGTCCTGTGGCGACTGCAAATAATTGAAGACAATAGAGGGCGCCTCGTCGGGATCGGCGGAACGAAGCGTCACCGAACCCCGGCTCTCGGGCCGCGACAGATCCATCCAGAACTGAAAGCCCGGTATGGCAACCAGCTTGCCATTCTTGACATAGCGTGTGAGCGGCAGGAACTCGAACTGCATGTTGGGGAAAGAGACATCCTCGCGCGTCCGCAGAAACGCGCCCGTCTCGAAGAAATTTGAGGCCCCCAATCCCTTTCGTGTCAACAGCCATTCGACACCGAGCCTGGCCCGACCAAAAAGATTGAGCTCGGAGACGAGCGAGTCCTCATAGTTCGTCGCATATTGTAGATTGACGCCCGGATGGTTTTCGAGATTTCGGCCGACCTGACGCGCCTCGCCTTTGAGCGCTATGCCGTGGCGACGCAATTCGTCGGGGTCGCCGACACCCGACAGCATCAGCAATTGCGGCGTATTGAACGCTCCGGCGCAAAGAATGACTTCCCGTTCGCAATCGATAAGCCGCGGCGTACCGTTTTCGAGAACCTCGATACCGATGGCAGCCCCGTTCTCGACCACGACCCGGCTGACCAAGGTCTTGGACATGATGTGCAAATTGTCGCGCTTGGCCGCCGGGTGCAGGTAGCCGCGCGCCGACGACCAGCGCCGTCCGCCGTGAATGAAGGATTGGGCAATATGGAGCCCTTCCTGCCGATATCCATTGTGATCCGGCGTTACCGAATAGCCCGCCTGCTCGCCGCCTCGCAGGAAGGCATCATAGAGCTTGTGCTCCGCCTTGCAGCGGCTGATCCGCATCGGGCCGTCGCCCCCGCGCCATTCATCCGCGCCGTCCGCGAATGTCTCCATGCGACGGAAATAGGGAAGGCAATGGGCAAAGTCCCATTCCACCAAGCCCTGCTCGGCCCAGCCGTCGAAATCCATTGGATTTCCCCGGTTATAGATCATGGCGTTGATCGAGGACGAACCACCGATCACCTTGCCGCGCTTTTCGTCCATGGTGCGCCCGCCGAGGTGCGGTTCGGGACCCGATTGATAGCCCCATCCAAGCTTCTTGCTCTGATAGGCAAAGGGGAGTGCTGCGGGCATGGCGATCACAGGTCCGCGATCCGATCCGCCTGCCTCGACGAGAAGAACCTGGATCGCCGGATCCTCGCTGAGGCGTGCCGCCAGGATGCATCCTGCCGAGCCTGCGCCGACAATGATGTAGTCGTAAGCCATTCTCTGTCCCCTCAGGTGAGCCGGACGTGACCCACCAATATTGGATACGATAGTAGTATTTTGTATAAACTTATGTCAAACCAAAAACCCAACCCTCAGGAGATTTGGTGATCCGCCCATCACCGGGGAACGACAAATCCGCCATAGCCGCAGACAGGTAGGCCCGAAACGACGCGCAGTGGAAAACGTCGCAGCTTTAGTCGGCTCAGGAGCGATGCCGACGGCTCGCCTGCACCGACTTTTTCGTTTGCTCGATATGGGTTTCCAGCAAAGCTGTTGCCTGCTCGATATCGCCTTCACGACACAATGCCAGCAGCAACTCATGCTCCTTGCGAGGCCGCTCTTTTCCTGCGGCCAGAGATACCTGCATGCGGACGAAGCGGTTCACATGACCGTAATTCGCTTCGATCATCGACAGAAGGCGAGGCCGGTGACAGGGCGCATAGATCGACCAGTGAAACTGCCAGTTCATGGTGCCCCAGCTTTCCGGGTTCGGCTCGCGGTTATAGCCTTCGAGAATGCTCTCCGCGTGACTAAAATCCTCCTCGGCTATTTCCGGAATGGCGAGGCGAAGCGCATGGCATTCCAGCGCAATGCGGATATCCAGCATCTCCAACACATCGACCAAAGAAAGGCTGGCAACGATAGCGCCCCGATTGGGTTCGATTTTCACCAATCCTTCGGCTTCGAGCTGCCTAAGAGCCTCGCGGACGGGAATTCGGCTGATGCCGAATTGTTCGGCCAGCTGATCCTGGCGGAGCTGCGCTCCCTCCGTGAGATCGCCGCTTAGAATAGCTTCTCGCAATCCATCTCGCACAACATCAGGCGCGGATCGACGCGGTTCCATGATCTTAGTCACCACTATAACCTTATACATTTTATATGCATTGTATAATTTGCAATTACGCCTTATGCAAGCAGATGCTTACGTCAAGCAACAGCTTTGCGGGAGAAGATCGCGCATCCGGCGGACCCCCCCATGATCAGCACGATGGACAGCATCTGCTGATTTGAAAGCCGCTCGTTCAAGAGCAGGGTACCCATAAGGGCACTGATGGCCGGCGCTGCGCTCAACAGGATACCGAGTGCGCTCGGCGGCAATCGTCGGAAGGCAAACATTTCGAGCATGTATGGGATGGCGCTCGACAGCAAAGCCACAAGAAGACCGACGGCCAAAATCTGCCAGCCAAGAAGTGAGGCCCCCGCATTATAAACCCCGAAAGGGACACCGAAGGTAGCCGCGACGGCCATTCCCAGCGAAACCGCTCGCGCCGGTCCGAGCGGAGATATTTTCTTGCCGAAGAGAATGTAGCAGGCCCAGCAAGCGGCCGCGCCAGCCGCAAAAAGCAAGCCGACGGGATCGAGGTCATTCTCCGTTCTGAGCGGGAGTAGAAAAAGCAGGCCGCCCACGGCGGTCGCCAGCCACAGGAAATCGAGCGGCCGTCTTGAATGAGCAAGGGCGACAAGCAGCGGACCGGTCACCTCGACGGCTGCGGCGACGCCGAGAGGAAGACGGGCGAACGCCTGATAGATCAGGATGTTCATCAAGCCGAGGGAGACACCAAAGCCGATAATCGCGAGTGGCAGGGATCGTTGAGGTCCCTTCCGCCAGGGCCGGCCGATCGCCATGAGCAGAAGAGCCGAAAACCCGAGGCGCAGGGCGGTCACGCCTTCTGGGCCGACAGTGGCAAAAAGGCTCTTCCCCAACGCCGCGCCGAGCGCCGAACAAGTCAGCGCGCCGACGATGGCGGGAGATGCCCAGGCTTGAGCGCCGGAGCTGACAGCAGTCGTCCTCATTCGTCGAAACCTTCTTTGTGGCGCAAGACAAGCGGGATCGATCAGCGAACCCATGGTTGAGGATAACGGCCGCGATGGTGCTCTATCGGATATGCTGCAGGAAGCTTGCAAGCCGCTCGCTTGGAGGATTGGCGAGCAGTTCCTTGGGGTCTCCGTCGTGCAGGATGTGACCCTTGTCGATAAAGAGTAGACGGCTGCCGACGTCTCGAGCAAAGCCGATCTCGTGGGTGACCACGACCATCGTCATACCTTCATCCGCAAGCTGTCGCATCACCTGGAGAACCTCGTGGCGTAGTTCGGGATCAAGAGCCGACGTCGGCTCATCGAAAAGCATCAGCTTCGGGCGCACCGCCAGCGACCTGGCGATCGCAACGCGCTGCTGCTGCCCGCCCGAGAGCTGGCTCGGATAATGCCCTGCCCGTTCCGACAGGCCGACCTTGGCCAGCAGATCCTTGGCTATCGTCTCCGCTTCGGCCTTGCCGGACCGCCGTACCTTCAAAGGGCCGAACATGACGTTTTCAAGCGCCGTCATATGCGGAAAGAGATTGAACTGCTGGAACACCATTCCCGCCTCGAGGCGGATCTGGCGGATTTCCGCGCACGTGCCTTTCGCACTGAGACCATCGACAATCAAGTCGCCGCTCTGAATGGTCTCGAGGACATTGATGCAGCGCAGCAGCGTGGACTTGCCCGACCCGGAAGGCCCGATCAGGAAGACGATCTCACCCTGATCTATCGACAGATCGATGGATTTCAGGACATCAAGCGTGCCGTAACTTTTTACGACCTTTCGGAATTCTACGATGCTCATGTCATTTGAATCCGCTTTTCGATCACCCGGAAGATGATTGCCATAATGCTGATGATGACGAGATAGATGACACCGACGGCGGCCCAGATCTCCACGGCGCGATAATTCTCCGTCATGATCTCCTGGCCCGTCCGCGTCAGCTCGGCAACGCCGATGACAATCAGCAGCGAGGTGTCCTTCAACCCGATGATGAACTGGTTTCCAAGCGCCGGAACCATCCGGCGAAAGGCAACCGGTCCGATGATGTAAAGCAGGACCCGGTGGAGCGGCAGCCCCATCGCCAGTCCGGCTTCGCGAAGTCCGTGCGGCACGGCCACGAAGCCCCCACGAACGATTTCCGCGAGATAGGCCGAGGAATTGACTGTCAGGGCAATCATGCCAGCCGTCAGAGCCGTCAACTTGATGTCGAGAAGCGACGGCAGTGCGAAGTAGATGAACATGATCTGCACGACCATCGGCGTACCGCGGATCAGGCCTATATAGATCTGCGCGATCAACGAAATATATTTGGGCGCGTAAGTCCTGATGACGCCGATAATGGTTCCGAGGATCATTCCCGCCAAGAGCGACGCGACGGCAACCATGACGGTTACGGCCGCGCCGCGAAGGAGTGCGGGAAGAGCGTCGATAATTGCCGACCATTCGAAGGTCATGCGAGCTCCCCTTATGTGTTGGTTTCGACCTCAATCGCCTCGCAAATCAGCCGGGAAGCTTACCAAACCACTTCTTGTAGATGGCGTCGTAGCGCCCATCAGCCTTGATCTTCTTCAGTGCGTCGTTTGTCTTTACGACCAGATCGCTGCCCTTCGGGAAAGCGATCCCGACAGGAATGCCATCGCCGACGGGGGCCTCCAGGATCTTCACTTTGCCCTTGCCTTCGGTCGCAGCGTAGTATGCGAGGAAGGGGTAGTCATAGACGACGGCTTCGGCGCGTGATGACTGTAACTCCATGAACATGTTGGTGACCTGCGGGAACAAGGTGACTTGAGCTGTCGGAGCATGCTCTTTTAGCCAGGTCGTCGAAGCGGCGCCCGTTACGGACGCAACCTTCTTGCCGACCAGATCGTTGCCGGATTTGATCGTTGCGTCGTTCGCAGCGATGAGAACGCCGAGAGCGCTTGTGTAATATACGTCGGAGAAGTCGACGACCTTTTTGCGGGCATCGGTCATGAAGATGCTCGAAATAGCCAGGTCGATATTCGCGGTCTGCAGCGCGGGGATCAGCGCCCCGAAGTCCATCGGCGTGACATTGTACTTGAAGCCCGCTTCCTTGGCGATTTCGACAAGCAGGTCCTGATCGAAACCAACATACTTGCCGTCCTGCATAAAATCGAACGGTTTGGAGTCGACACTCGTGCCGACCACAATGGTCTTGTCTTGCGCAAAAACGGCCTGCGTAAAGGCCACGGTCGCGACAAGAGCTCCGAAGAATATACGTCTATTCATCTCATGTTCCCCTTTGAGTTCATTTTGGTTAGCGAGCGCATCCGTCCTTGACGAAAGGAGGCTGTACGCCCACAAAATGGATACAATCATACTGTATATAATATTTCAATGTCATATTGTATAAAATATTATTGGTGCGCGCGATCTGCGCAAGGAGGGACAGCGGTCAAGTCCATTCCAACATGAGAAATTGCTGCCCATCGGGACAGCGACATGCAAGATCCCCTGCGGCCATGGGGCCACGGAGGATCGCTACCAGCGCCTTAGAGGCGCTTTTCGGAAATCATCTTCGTGCGCAAATAGGCCTCGAGCCCCTCGATGCCGCTCTCGGCGCCATAACCCGACTCATTAACGCCGCCGAATGGCGTTTCCGGTTCGTGCACGGATGTATGGTTGACACCGACAACGCCGGCTTCGAGCGCTTCGCCGACCGCTGACGCCGTCGATCCATTGGCGGTGAAGAGATAGGCTGCGAGACCGAATGGAAGAGAATTGGCGCGGGCGATCACCTCATCGACGGACTTGAAGGGTGTCAACTGAGCCAAGGGGCCAAACGGCTCCTCGATCATCACGCGGGCGTCGTCCGTCACGTCCTTGAGAACGGTAGGCGCATAGAAGTAGCCTCGGCGGTCAAGGCGCTCGCCTCCAAGTGCCACCGAGGCCCCTTTTTCAACGGCATCCCGTATAAAGGTGTCCATCATATCCAGGCGCCGTTCAGTGATGAGTGGCCCCATCTGGGTAGCCTCGTCGAGCCCGTTGCCGACCACAATCTTGCGGCTGCGCTCAACGAACCCCGTTACGAAGCGCTCATAGACGTTTTCCTGAATATAGAAGCGGGTCGGAGACGTGCAGACTTGCCCCGCATTGCGAAACTTGGCGGCTATCAGCACGTCGAGCGCCTTTTCGATATCGGCATCATCGAAAACGATCACCGGCGCGTGCCCGCCGAGCTCCATAGTGCAGCGCTTCAGCGTGTCGGAGGCCAGACGCTGCAACAGCTTTCCGACAGGCGTCGAGCCGGTCAGGGAGACTTTCTTAGGAATGGGAGAGGCAATCAGATGCTCGGAAATCGGCGCCGGCGGCCCGAAGACGATGTTGAGCGCTCCCGCCGGCACCCCGGCGTCCTGAAAGCAGCGGCCGATCGCAACGGCGGTACCGGGCGTCTCGTCGCTCGGCTTCACGATAATGCTGCAACCGGCCGCGAGCGCCGCCGCCATCTTGAGAGTGACGTTGCCTGCCGGGAAGTTCCATGCGGCAAAGCCGAGTGCTGGACCCACCGGTTCCTTGAACACCATCTGCCGCACCCCGGCGGCACGCGCAGGGATGATACGGCCATAGGCGCGCTTCGCCTCCTCGGCATACCAGCGCGTCGCGTCGGCACAGAATTGGACCTCGCCCACGGCTTCGGCCAAGGCCTTGCCGTTCTCGAGCGTAAGGGTGCGGGCGATATCGCCTTTGCGGGTTTCGAGAAGGTCCGCCGCCCGGCTCAGAATCTGCCAGCGATAGGCAGCTGTCGTGGTCTTCCAAACCCGGAACGCTCGCGCCGAAGCGTCTAGCGCGCAATCCAGATCATCCTTGGTCGCGCGAGGAACGGCGGAGATTTCGGCCCCGTCAGCCGGATTGACGAGTGGCGCCGTCGCCCCGCTGCTTCCCTGCACCCAGGTGCCATCGATTAGCATTTCGAGTTTTTCAGCGTACATCGTCATTCCCCTGATTGCGTCATCGACCTAGCAACATCTCAGCTTTTTCTGATTGTATAAATAATAATGTTATCGTATGCAATTATAAATTATCGCATAATATGCTGCTGCTATCGAGGGGGAGCCGTTCCATGATCACCAAAAACGAAGCCGTTGACGTCGCGGTGATCGGGGCCGGAAGCGTCGGTATCGCCGTCGCTTATTATCTGGTCAGAAAGTACGGCATTAAAGATATCGCGATCATCGATCCGCGTGATCCAATGAGCCTGACTTCAGCACAATCCGGCGAGAATTACCGCAATTGGTGGCCTCATCCGATCATGGCGGCCTTCACCAACGGCAGCATCCGGCTCATGGAAGAGATTGCGTCCGCCTCGGACAACCGCATCAACATGACGCGCCGGGGCTACTGCCTCGTCACCCGCCGGTCGGATCCTTCCGATCTCATCGAGGATCTCTATCGTGGTTATGGCGAAGACGCCGAAGGCCTTATTCGCGTTCACAAGGGCGGAGGCCCGCATGACAGCTACCGGCCACCGGTATCGGCGGACTGGCGGCAGGCTCCGGACGGCGTCGACGTGCTTTGCGAGCAGAACCTCATTCGCAGCACGTTTCCGGCCTATGCCGACGATATCTCGGCCATTCTTCATGTCCGGCGCGCGGGCTCAATCAGTGGCCAGCAGCTTGGCCAGTTCATGCTGGAATATATCAAGGGCCAGGGCGGACGGCTGCTGCGTGGTGAGGTCGTTTCGATTGCGTCTGCCTCGCCTTTCCTTCTCTCGGTCAAGACGAGCGACGGGGTTGCCTCCCTTCGCGCTGACCGGATCGTCAATGCCGCCGGGCCTTTCCTCAAGGACGTAGCGGCACTCCTGGGCGAAGAACTTGCCGTTTCCTGTGTCTACCAGCAAAAGATCGCCTTCGAGGACAGAGAGGGCGTGGTGCCGCGCAACCTGCCCTTCACGATCGATCTTGACGGTCAGAAACTTGCCTGGAGCGAGGAAGAGCGCACGCTGCTTGCCGAAGATCCCGACACCATTCAATTAACGGAATTCATGCCGGGCGGTATCCATTGCCGGCCGGATGGCGCGGAGAACGGCAAATGGATCAAGCTCGGCTGGGCCCTCAACGAAGCTCCTTCCGACCCCCATGGCCCCGAACCCATCAACGACCAGTTCCCCGATATCGTCCTGCGCGGCGCGAGCCGTCTTCAGCCGGGGCTTGCCGCCTATATCGGGCGCCTGCCGCGTGGCGCACATCATTACGGCGGTTACTACACCACGACCGAGGAGAACTGGCCGCTGATCGGCCCGATGCACACGCCTGGCGCTTTCGTGGCGGGCGCTCTTTCCGGATTCGGTACGATGGCGGCCTGCATATCGGGCTCGATCTGCGCCGACTGGGTGATGGGTAAAACGTCTGCGCCCTACGCCAGGATGCTGAGCGCGGCCCGCTACGACGATCCTGCAATCATGGCCGAACTGGCAGCGCTCAACAATCGTGGCCATCTCTGACGGAAACCCGGCTCATCGAATGAGGAACGGCAAACACTATTCGCTTTACCCGGCATGGAGCCGGAGCAGACAGGCAAGGAGATAAGATTGAAGACCGATATTGTTATCATCGGAGGTGGAGCGATCGGCGCGGCTGTTGCTTACTTCCTGAAACGGACGGATGCGAGCATTTCGGTGACCGTCATCGAGCGGGATCCGACTTATAACCTTGCATCCACCCCACGTGCTTCGGGTGGTGTACGCCGACTTTTTTCCCTGCCTGAGAACATAGCGCTCTCCAATTACAGCATTCCATTCTTCGACGATTTTGCGGAAACCATGGCCGTCGATGGCGTGCCGGCAGACATCGGCCTGAAGAAGAACGGCTATCTCTTCATCGTGCCGCCGTCGAGCCGCGATATGCTGAAGCAGAATTTCGAGATCGAAACGAGCATGGGCTGCAACGTTGTCTGGCTGGAGCCGGACGAGATCAAGCACAAGTTCCCGTCGATGAATGTTTCGGACCTGGGGTCCGCCGTCTATTCTCCCGATGATGGTTGGCTCGACCCGCATAGCGTGCTCATGGGCTTCCGCAAGAAAGCCCGCTCGCTGGGCGCCGATTTCATTGCCGAAGAAGTGATGGGTTTTGAGCGGACGGCAACGCACGTTGCCAAGGTCAAGCTGAAATCCGGTGCGGAGATCAAGGCGGATCATTTCGTCAACGCCGCGGGCGCCTGGGCGAAGGACATTTGCACGATGCTCGGCTTCAAGGTTCCGATCGAGCCGCTGCGCCGTTTCGAACATTACTTCGAAACCGAGGAGCCGATCGAGCCGCTTCCCTATCTGAAGGACCCGGAGCGTCTGGCCTTCCGGCCGGAAGGCAAGGGATATTCCGGCGGCGTTCCGACACTTGCCGAACCGCGCGGATACAATTTCGAGGTCGATCACGACTATTTCGAAAATGCCGTTTGGCCCGCACTGGCGCATCGCTTCCCTCAGTTCGAGAAGACAAAGTGCAAGAACACGTTGCCGGGCCTTTACGACCAGAACGATTTTGACGGCAATGTCATCATTGGTCCGGGCGCGGACGGTCTTGCGAATTTCCATATGCTCGCCGGCTTCTCCGGCCATGGACTGATGCACGCGCCCGGATGCGGCCTGGCAATGACGGAATTGCTGCTGAAGGGACGCTATGAAACGATCGACCTCAGCCGTCTTGGCTGGCAAAGGCTCCTCGATGACAAGCCGCTTCCAGAGCGGGGTATTATCTAGGCCTTGAGGCGCAACGGTTGAATAATCGTTGCGCCCACAGCCCGCTAACGCCTGCGCATGGCGGCGCGCAACGACTTCTGTGTCTGTTCGATGTGCTTTTCGAGCAATGCGACCGCCGCATCGGCCTCCCCTTCCCTGCAGAGCCGCAACAGCTCGGCATGATCCTGTTGAGGCTTCGCCTTTCCCGTCGCCAGCGACACCTGGCGGCGGGTGAAGCGGCTCACATGGCCGTAATTCGCCTCGATCATCGCCAGGAGCTTCTCCCGATTGCAGGGGCAATAAAGCGTCCAGTGAAAGCGCCAGTTCATCTCCCCCCAGGCGGCCGGGTCAGATGTTTCCTCATAATCGGCCAGAATTTGCTCCGCAGCCTCGAGATCTTCGACAGCCATGTTGGGGATAGCAAGTTTCAAGGCCCGGCATTCGAGCGCGATGCGAATATCGAGCATTTCAAGAACATCCTCGACGGACAATCCCTTCACCACCGCGCCTTTGTTGGCGTGCAGCTCCACCAGCCCTTCGCCTTCGAGCTGACGCAGGGCCTCGCGAACGGGTATTCTCGAGGTTCCGAACTGTTCTGCGAGCTCGTCCTGGCGAAGCTGCTGGCCCTCTTCATAGGCCCCTGTCAGGATCGCTTCCCGCAGGCCGTCCCTGACGAGTTCAGGCGCGGATTTGCGCACTTCATTTCCCTTAACAGCCATCAAAGTACCTTCTCAGTCCAACCAGCTCCTGGATTAGATGGCAGCGTTTTGTATAAATTTGTCAACAGCACACAAGGATAAGCGCTGTGGAGAATGCGACCACCTTGCCTCTGTCTGGACACGCTGTCTGGTGGGTGGTTGCGGCAGCGAAACCGATATCACTGTCATTCAAGCCGATCCTTCCGTCGCTTCCTTGAGCAAACGTCGGATGCCGTCGGCAACAATTCTGACCAGTTCCGTCGCGCTCGATTTGCTCACAAGACGAATATCGAACGAGCCGAGTTCTTCGAAACCATCCTCGGCGCCGAGAACCCTCATGTCGTCCGTCACGTAAGAACAGGGGAGCGGCGCCACCGCCAAGTCCGAGACCACGGCCGCGCATTGCACCGTAGTGCGGGGGCTGAGATAGGCAAGGCGGTAGGGTCGACCTTTTCTTTCCAGTTGCTCGAGGGCAGCGGCACGCCAGATGCACCCATCCTCGTGGGTCGCGATTGGCAAAGGATCCTGCCGAAAGGCGGAGCCCAGCCCGGCCCCGGCCCAGACAAGCTTCTCGGTGCCTATCACTTCACCGCGCAGCGCTGAAGGATTACCGACGATGCACGTAAGGGTAAGGTCGAGCCGCTGTTCGTCTATGCGCTGGACGAGACGATCGCTCGCATCGACGACGACGTCGACCACGATACCCGGATAGGCGTCGGAAAGGTCCTTCAGGATTTTCGGAAAAATCCGCGCGCTGATATCAACAGGAGCGCCCAGCCGCACCACACCCGTTAGCTGCGGATCCACCAATCGAGAGACCGCCTCGTTCGACAGCATCAACATCGTGCGAGCATAGGTCAGCAATGTCTCTCCCTGCCGCGTCAGCTTGATCGTGCGTGCAGCGCGTATGAACAAAGCTGAGCCCAGTTGCTCCTCCAGCTTCTTGATCTGCATCGATACAGCGGAAGGCGTACGCGAAACGGATCGCGCGGCTCCGGAGAAGCTCAGCGTCTCCGCGATTGCAACGAATGTTCGTAGCACATCGTTATCGAGCAACGGCCTTTGCCGACTTAAGTCATCAACCATCATTCGCTCTCGAGGATTTTCGTATGCGGGCGATCTGCCGGCGCGACTGGTGCAAGGAAAAGTGAAAAGCAGTTGCCGAAACTCCGATAAAGTATATAAATATTACATATATTATACAATAATATAAATCCAGGATAAAACACACGCATCGGCCATGGGTGTGGGCAGCACCCCACCATGGTGATCGGATAACGGAAAACTGAAAGGAACTGGCAATGCCTTGGATTCGAGTGGATTTATCTACGGGCCGTACCGTTGAGCAAAAACAGAAGGCTGCCGAGGCCATCACTGACGCGCTGGTGAAGTTTTGCAACTGCTCACCCGAGTCGGTCAGCATCGTGTTCAACGACGTGACCGCGGACAACTGGGCCTTTGCAGGCAAGCTTCTTTCGCAAACCGCAAAACCCTAAAGTGAAAACGACCTCATGTTTTCCTATTGTTGAATTCTAGGCAAAATTCAGTCGGTTTTCCATCTCGCCATGAGCCAGCCACTGCGATGAAAAGCGATATCATTCATTGTCTTATCTCAAGCTGGGCCTAGTCAGCATCAAGCAGAAAAGCGGATCAACCTAAGGCAGAAATCAACAACCTTTGCTATTTCGACACAGGCACCAAGGCATTTGTCGCCCCGCCGGAAATTATGAACTGCTGGTTGCGGCCAACGCCAGCGAAGTCCATCGGGCAATCCCCATCAGTCTCGCTGAAGACTATATCGCGCCTGTCGCGAAATGACGGGAAGAAATAAGAAGGAAACAGCATGAGCAACGTAGATCTCAAGGCCGGTGCTGTCGATGAGGACATGCACAGGTCCTTCTTCTGCTGAAATAGAGCGCCCTTGCCGTCTCTCAGACGATCGCCCCATCCGTGCCCGTCGGCTAAGCGTCGTGTGATCGGGTATGGCAAGGTCGAATTCCAGCAGACCCAGCACCGACGCCAGCAAGGCCTCAGTCTGACGCAACTGCAGGCCGAACACCACGCCCAGCGTAAGAGTAGTCTCGATGGCCGGATCGGAATAGCGCGGTTGGCCACCGCGGGTCGTGCGCTTCGGCGCATGCCACTGCGACAAAGCTTCCGCGATCATCCACAGCGTCAGGTTGCCTCGCCGGCGAAGGCCTGCCTCATACTCGGCCCAGTTCGTCACCTTGAACTTCATCTTGCCGATACGATGATGGCGGGCAGCATTGTGTTTGAAAGGAGTAACGGTGACCGGGCGTTGTTTCGATCACCGCTCCATACAGCCCAACCGCTAAACGATCGGTGCGCTAATCCCTTGGTCTTGATGTCCACGCTGTTGCCGGTTCGGCCGATCGACCAATCAGATGTCGGCGATCCACATTATTTGATCCGGCGTTTGAACAGACCGCTAAGGTAAAAGCTAGCTTTTTCGGTCCGTAACTGACGTTCTTCAAATGATCGATTATTTGTAGATTGACGACGTTATAATCGATATATATCGTAATCTTGCGACATAAGCGATCGGAATACGACCATGCGTGCAGGTTGGTCCTGTTGCGTGCGTCATCGCGATTTGTCGAAGAGCAGCAGCCGGTGGAGGGCCGCCGCTAACTTGGAGGGAGGATCCGACATGACGACTGAAACACAGCACGCATCGGGCAATGGCCTGTCGCGATTCAATATCTTTGTTGTCTTGCTGATACCGCTGGTCTGGACGTTTGAAGCGTCTGCGATCGGACCTGCTTTGGGCAGTATCATCCAGGCGTTTCCCGGTGCAACGCCACTTCAGGCTAAGCTTGTCATGACAATGCCGTTTATCACCGCAATCATTTTCAGCGCAGTCTCGGGGGCACTTGCGCGCTTCGTCGACCGGAAAGTAATCCTGATCATCGGCCTATTGATCTACGGCATCACCGGAATGCTTCCGGCGTGGTTGAACGACATCAACCAGATCCTCTTCATGCGGCTGCTAACGGGGGTCGGCGTGGGTCTCGTCTCTCCCATCCCGAACGCAATCATAACCGAGCGCTTTGAGGGTGAGCCGCAGCGCAGACTTCTTGGCATGACCTCGTCCATCTCGATGGTGGCCAACGTGATCGCGAGCCTCGTCAGCGGCGCATTGCTCGCATATGGTTGGCAATATCCGTTTTATACGTTTGCGATAGTGTTCGTTGTTGCTCTGCTCGCTCTAGCAGGCACGCCCTCGGCGCTTCCACATCAAGATGTCAGAAAAAGCAGGCTTAAGGACCTTCCGGGTTCGGTTTACGCGCTTTTCGCCTTCATGAGCGTGAACTTCGCCATCCAATCGATCATCACAACCTCTGTCGCTATATTCATGATATCCGAGCACATCGGCGAGCCATGGATGATTGGGATAGTGATTTCCTTTCCGGGCCTGGCCTGCTTCCTTATCAGCCCCTTCTATCCGGAAATTCTAAAGGTGCTGAAAAGCTTGGTCATACCGGCATCGTTTCTCTTGTACGCGATCGGCTATTATGTCCTTGCCCATGCGGGAACGGTCACCATTGTGTCTCTCGGAGCCTTCCTGGTTGGTGTCGGCAACGCAGCGCTGACCCCGCACATTCTGGCTATGACCTCCGGCAGGATCAATTCGGCACAACGGGACGCCGCCTTCGGCGTGGTAACTGCCGGAATTGGAGCGGGGATCATATTGTCACCGTTCCTCCAGTCTTTTGCGGGCACTATCGGCGGCACCGAAGCTCCTCGATTTATCTATCTTGTCGCCACCGGAACCGCGATCGTACTTGCTCTTATTGCCCTTGCTCTATCAAGGAACAGCAAGCACGTCGCTGTGCATGAATAGCCCGGGGCTGGCAGCAATTGGTTTGCAACGATGACGGATAGCAAACCGGCTCAGACACCTTGAGGCCCCTAAAGCCGAAGCGAGCGGCGCTCAATTTCACGTAGCCGCTCGTTTTTTTGGAGCCCCCTAAAGCAATGGCGGCAAGATCTGGCCGTGTGAAAAACCTATCTCACACCATGCATAAGCGAAATAAAGACCGCCGGTCCGGGGCCGAGGTTCACCCAGCTATGGTTGGTCTTCCACTGCCGGACGACATCAAACGGTCGCAGCTCGACGGGCTCACCTTTGTCGAGAATGAGTTGGGCGTGGCCGGAAAGAAGCATCACGCAATCCTCAGTCGGCGTTGCATGCATCAAGGGATGACGGCTGGTGTCAACCCGGCAATGTTCGATCCCGCTTTGCGTGAAGAACTGATCCGCGATGCCCTCCCAATCGTCGGCAGTCAACGCTTCGTCTGGAGGCGGCAGGATGAAGAAACGGAAGAGGGTCGAACCGGGGGCCGGATAAAATGGAACACTACCCTCCGCGTTAAAGCTTTGCCAGATATCCTTGTTCTGCCCCGGCACGAGATCGAACACTTGTTCGTTCCGTAGATGCGATTGGCGCAAGGCATCCATGCCCACGTCAAACAGTCTGGTCTCAAAAGTCACTGCACCCTCCCCCGAACGGCACACTCAGTTATCGGAAAAACATCTGGCAGCAATATCCCGCCCGATCGGGATCGATGAGGTTGCCGCGGGTGACGGAGCATTGCAGACGTGAAGCGTTCGATCCGTTTTCAGAAACAGGAAGTCATGTTCCAACCGTCCGTCCCGCATGACCGCCTGCGCCCGAATACCCGCCTCCATTGGCTGGAGGTCGTTCAGCGTGAGAGACGGGCAATACTTTCGGCACGCCTCCAGATACCCCTTTCGCCATAGCGAATCCCGAAGCTCGTTGACGGCCGACCCGGCATTGTTCCAAAGAAGCCGCCATAGGCCCGGAAATGACGCGTATTCGACAACATCCCTCAGATTGATGCTCGTCTTTGCATACCCCTCGCGCGCCATTCCCAGCACTGCGTTGGGACCGACAGTCAAACCTCCGTCGATCATCTTGGTGACATGGATACCGAGGAATGGAAGTGCAGGGTCGGGAACAGGATAGATCAGGTGGCGCACAAGCCCATTGCGCGCTTCAGGCAGCCGATAGTATTCCCCCCTGAACGGAATGATCTGATGATTGATCTTAAGGCCAGCCAGTCTGGCAATACGGTCCGATTGCAGGCCCGCGCATGCGATTAACTGCTTGGCTGTCCATCGGCGCTGCCCTGCTGAAATCTCCACGACATCGCACGTTTCCCGGATTGCCGAGACTTGCGTGTTAAACTCGATCTGCACGCCTTTTGCCGCAAGTTGCGCACCCATTGCTTTGCAGACGGCTTTATAGTCGACGATGCCTGTGGCGCGCACAAATATGGCCGCGACACCCTCGACGAACGGCTCCCGCTCGCGCAGAGCGTTCCGATCAAGCCAATCAAATTCGATGTTGTTCATCTTCGCCCGTTCGGCGAGATCCTTGAGACGGTGATGCTCGAGTTCGTTGGTGGCGACGACGAGTTTGCCGCACTCTTCAAAAGGAACTGAATTTTCGCGGCAGAATTCTTTGATTGCGTCTGCGCCCTCGCGGCAGAGACGAGCTTTCAAGCTGCCCGGGGCGTAGTAAATTCCGGCGTGGATGACGCCACTGTTATGCCCTGTCTGATGAAGGGCCAAATCATTTTCTTTTTCGAGCAGAACGACATTCGCGCCCGGTCGCTTTTCGAGCACGGCCATTGCCGTGGCAAGGCCAACAATGCCGCCGCCTATGATGCAGACGTCGTGAATCATTTCAAAACTCAGTTCCGATGGGTTGAAGGCAAAAAGCCAGACTATGATTTACCGCTTAGCGAAAGCTCCGCAAGTTCAGCCGTTTTCTGGTAGTGTGACGCCAAAAGCTTAGTTGCAAGCTCCGCATCACGGGCCAAGGCAGCGTCTGTAATCGCCTTGTGTTCATCTTCCTTAATGCGCGATTTGCCTGCCAGACGAGCAACGTGCCGATATCGCTCTCCCGCCTCGAATAATTGCCCGCTGATGTTGACCAGCCAGCGCGATCCGCAACCGGCCACCAGCGCAACATGAAAACGCCGATGGACCTCCTCCCATTCAGGGCTGCGAACGCGATTATCTTCGCTGGCCGCGCGCGGCGTACGAGAAAGACGATGGTAAGCGAGCAGCAACTGCTCCTCCCAAACGATATCGTGTGCTTCGATAGATTGCCGCAAAGCCATACTGTCGACAGAGATACGAGCGTGGAAGAGGTCGTGCAGGTCGGCAATCGAGAGCGACGCAACCTTAAAGCCCCGGTGGTCGATTTGGGTGACCAAATTTTCCATGGAGAGGCGGCTGAGCGCCTCTCTGACCGGGCTGAGCCCCACGCCGAACCTTGAGGACAACGAACGAATATTGAGCTTGCCGTCCGCTGGCAGGGCAAGCGTCAAAATGTCTTGTCGAAGCGTATCGTAGATGGAGGAGGCAAGGGTCTCCTTAATCTTCCCGTCGGAATCCTCATTGATTACCGAAACCGCTGCAACTTTCATCATGGCTTGCCCCTAGTTCAGACCGTATGCGCCTAGAATAATCAATCATCCCGGCACAAACTACTATTGACCGATTATTTTAAAAAGAATCGGTATTTAGTCCTGAAGATAGCGCTCCAATGTCATTGGCGTTGGTCGGATTGGCGCTTCGCGGACCTCGACATCACGGAATTCGGTCGCCTCCTCAAACCAACGTTTGCGGGCAGGCATGCCCCAGGGGAATGCAACCGCGGGATCGTGAGGATCCCATCGGATTGGCTCGTTTTCCAGGTCCATAACCTGATAATGAGTATTGAAGAGTTCGACTCGGTGACCGTCGGGGTCACGGAAATAGACGAACAGAGCATGGCCCGGACCATGTCTTCCCGGTCCCCGCTCAACCTGACGGCCGAATCCGAGCTCGCCCGCCACGTCGCACGCCCGAAGCAAATTTTGTGTCTCGGTCGTCATATAGGCGAAGTGGTGAATTCTCGGGCCGTCACCGTTGAATAAAACGATGTCGTGCGGATTGCCCTTTCGCTGCAGGAAAACCGCTCGAACGCTCTCGTCGTCAATTCCAACATACTCGGTCAGCCAGAAGCCAAGCTCCATATAGGAATTCAACGCCTTTGAAAGATCGGGCACCAATATCTGATAGTGGTCGATCCGAAGCGCAACGCCGCCTCGATGGTTGTGGAAAGATGTGATTTGGCGCGGCTCGACCGGCATCCGGGCGCAGAACTGCAACGGAATACCACAGACATCCGTGACATCAAGCGTTCGTCCCTGATATGCGACGTTTGCCCATTCGGCTTTGCAGCCTTTGCCGGAGAAATATGCGTAGGCCTTGTCGAGGTCTTCTTCCGTCAGCACGCGCATGCCGATACGACTGCACTTCGTTTCGCCTTCGACCTGACGAAGCATAAGACTGTGATGGCAGGCCTCTTCAATCCCCCTCAGGTAGAGCACGCCGTCCTCTTCGGCGGTCACGACGAGGCCAATCACTTGTTCATAGAACAATCTGCTGGCCGCCAGGTCGCGAACCTCCAAACATACATGGCTGCAGCGCGTGATATTGAACGGCGGGTTCAGGTTTATCCTTGGGAGAGACATGACGGAGACTTTCTAAACAAAAGCGGGCTAAACAAGAGCGGGGTAGGATCCGCCGTCGAGGTGCAGGTTTTGCCCCGAGATGTATCCCGCCAAATCGCTGCACAGGAACGCACAAGCCGCCCCGAATTCCTCCGGGCGCCCCAAGCGGCGCGCTGCAATGCTTTCAACTTGCCTCGTCCGCGCCTCTTCGAACGTGATATTCTCTCGTTTCGCGGCCGCATGCGCCATGAAAACCTGGCGATCCGTATCGATCCTCTCGGGCAGCAGATTGTTGATGGTGATATTGTAGCGCGCAACATCAAGTGAGATGGCCTTCATTGCGGCCGTCAGCCCTGCCCTCGGCGCGGACGAAAGGCTCATATGCGGTCGAGGCGTCGTTACCATCGCCGAGGTAATATTGATAATCCGGCCGAAACCCCGATCCTTCATTCCCGGCAATAGCGAACGCGTTAGCAGCAACGGCGCAATCATATTCTGCTCAACGCCAAGAGCCCAATCCCCCTCCGCAACATCAAGAAAGGCGCGAGGTGTCGGGCCTGAACTGTTATTTATCAGAATATCCGCATTGGGCATTGCCGCAATGATTTGTCCACGGCCCTCAGCCGTTGTTACGTCGCAGCAGAGGCCCTGCGCTTTGCCTGCGTTGCGAAGATTGATCTCTTTGGTGGCGGCTTCGACGTCTGAGGCGGTCCTGCCCGTAACCAGGACTTCTACGCCCTCCGCGGCCAATGCGATTGCGCACGCGCGGCCTAGCCCGCGACTGGAACCGCATACGATCGCGCTTCGCCCTTCAATCCCTAAGTCCATGATTCGCCTTCCCACTCGATCCGAATGGCTCATCCTCGTTTCCATACGTAAGAAGACATAAATCCATCATTGGCGCAAGTATGATCGATTATTTTCTATTGCAGACAAGATAATCGATCTGTTAGGCTCGTTTCAGACAGTTGGGAGGAGCCCGCAGTGAACATATTGGCAGCAGTCTCGCGAAAGATTGGTGCGCCGATGCACCTGGAAGAGTGCCAGCTGGAGGAGCCTAAGGATGATGAGGTATTGGTTCGCCTTGTCGCCACCGGCATCTGCCATACGGACATGGCGATGCGAGACCACAAGATATATCCGATCCCGCACCCTGCTGTTTTCGGGCACGAAGGTGGCGGTATCGTCGAACGGGTCGGTGGGAGCGTGACCTCTGTTCGACCTGGCGATCATGTCGTTCTGAGTTTTGGCTTCTGCGGGCACTGCGAAGCCTGTGAAAACCATCACCCTAGCTATTGCGATCACTTCGACGACTATAATTTCCATGGCACACGAGGCGATGGCAGTACCCCCCTTTCACAGGAGGGAACGCCGATCTCCTTCTTTCAGGCGCAATCTTCCTTCGCCACGCATACGGTTTGCAATGAGCGGCACCTCGTCCAAGTGCCGAAGACCATCCCGCTTGACCTGCTTTGTCCCCTCGGCTGCGCCGTCCAAACCGGCGCCGGTGGCGTGATCAACTCGCTCGGGCTGAAATTTGGGCAGTCGATCGCGATATTCGGCACCGGTTCCGTGGGTCTCTGCGCATTGATGGCGGCAAAAATGGTTGGCGCTTCAGAAATCATCGCGATCGATCGCAATCCGGCTCGCTTGGCACTCGCCAAGGAACTAGGGGCAACGGTCATCGTGAATGCGACCGATGGTCCTGTCGTTGAGGCTGTTCGTCGAGCGGTGCCCGGAGGCGTCGATTTCACATTCGAAACGACAGCCAGCATGCCCCTCCTAAGACAGGCAACCGAAGTGCTCGCCCGCCGGGGTACCTGCGGTTTCGTCGGAGGTATTCCGGCTGGAACCGAAGTCACGCTGGACGTCGAGTGGATGATGACCGGCGGCCGAAGCTTCCGAGGCATTATTCTCGGAGACAGCGATCCGAAATCGTTCTTGCCAAAGATGGCCAAGGCGATCGAGAACGGCTCGTTCCCGATCGACCGCATCATAACCCGCTACCCATTTGAGCGTATCAATGATGCCATCGCTGACAGCGAATCTGGACAGTCAATCAAGGCGGTTCTTCAATTCCCAGCCTGAGCAAGCAGAAGAAGTCTGTTGAAATTTGAGATGCGGCGAGGACGTTTCGTGGACACAAAGACCTATGATGTTGTGCTGATCGGCTATGGCCCGGTCGGTGCCTTGCTGGCAAACATGCTGGGCCGCGATGGCATTTCGGTGCTGGCGGTCGATCGCATGGGAGATATTTATGACAAGCCGCGGGCTATCAACATCGACCATGAAGTCATGCGCGCGCTGCAATCGGTCGGATTGGCTGATGAGATAGAGCCGAAAACCATGTCTCATCCCGGTACCGATTTCATCGGTATCAATGACCGGTTGATAAAGGTCTTTGAACCTCCGGTGAAGCCCTACCCACTCCACTGGCCACCCAACTTGATGTTCATACAGCCGGAGTTTGAGCCGGTCCTGCGCAAGGGCGCCGAACGGTTTTCGTGCGTTACCGTCATGCTGAACACGACGTTCCTGGAACTGACGCAGGACGGTGATGGCGTTGACGTTACTTTCGAACAGAAAGGTATCAAGAGCGTCGTCCGGGCGAAATACGTCATCGGCTGCGACGGTGCAACAAGCGGTGTCCGCAAGCTGCTTGGCGTCAAACAGGATAGCCTCGACTTCGACGAATGGTGGACGGTCATCGATGCCTGGCAGAAGAAACCCACGCCTCTTCCTCGGAGAACCACCCAATATTGCCGGCCAGATGGCCCCGCTACCTACGTTGTCGGTCCCAAAACCCTACGGCGATGGGAAATCAAACTCATGCCCGGCGAGACGCCCGAAGACTTCGCGGACGATGACCATGTGCGCAAGCGTCTGTCAGCCTACGTCGATCCCGACGCCATCGATCTTTGGCGGGTAGCGACCTATCGCTTCCATGCGCTCGTTGCCCACCAATGGCAGGTCGGCCGCGTCTTCCTGGCGGGCGATGCGGCTCATCAAATGCCACCATTCATGGCTCAAGGCCTTTGCTCCGGTGTCCGGGACGTCGTGAATTTGAGCTGGAAACTCAGTGGAGTCCTGCGTGGTAAATTCGCTCAGTCTCTCCTTAAATCTTACGAAGAGGAACGAAAGCCTCATATCCGCCAGCTGGTTGCCACAGCCAAACAGCTGGGAGAGATCATCGGAGAGCTTGATGCCGAAAAAGCGCGCGAGCGTGATGCGGCCCTCGGCGCCGAGCTCGACAGCGGTCGAGCTGTGACACTTCGCCAACGGCTCATTCCCGATCTGGAGCAAGGAATTCTAGCGCGGGATGTCGATGGGCATCTCGCATTGGCGACTGGAACGTTGTTTCCGCAGCCGGAGGTTCGCACAGCCAAACTGCCAAGTGTCTTGTTGGACGATATCGTTGGCGAGAAATTTCTCATCGTGACGAGAGGTTCGCCGAACATCCATCTGCCGGATGACGACATCGGCTACATCGTTCTTCACCTGCTTTCGCCGGAAGCCACTCTCTCCAGGGACGGCGAGTTTATCGATCTCACAGGAACGCTCAGCGCCTGGATGGAAAAGCATCGAGCGCAAGTAGCCGTGATCCGACCCGACAAATACGTTTTCGGGATCGCCCTATCATCGATCGACTTTCCGACACTGCTTCGGCAACTGCGTGATCAAGTCCCTGCAGCAGCTCAAAATCATGTTCCTATTTCTACAAGGATCGCCCGATGAAGTTCGCAACAATCAAAAGCGCAAATGGTTTGCTTCCCGTTGTCGTGAGCGGCGAGGAACTCGTCTTGCTCGGCGACAGGTTCAAGGATCTCAATTCCGTTATAGAAGGAGGCAAAGGAGCACTCGAAATCGTGGAGGGCGCCTTGGCAAGCGCCAATGCGAAACGCATGCCCTTGGTCGGTGCGGCCTTCGCCGCCCCGATAACTCGCTTCCGCCGCGATATCCTTTGCACCGGCTGGAATTATTGGGACCACTTTGATGAAGGAAAGGAGATGCGGGCTCAGCAAGAACGTCCGAAAGCCCCCACCTTCTTCACCAAGAGCCCAGACACTGTTTGCGGCCCATGCGACCAAATTTCAGTCGATCAGCAAATTTCGCAGACGTGGGACTATGAAGCGGAAGTGGCGTTGGTTTTTGGCAAGACTGGTAGGTCAATTCCGAGCGCTCGGGCTCTGGACCATGTTTTCGGCTATATGCTTGCAAACGACGTTTCCCAAAGAGACTTGCAGCGTCGCCATGGCGGTCAGTGGATGAAGGGAAAAAGCATCGACGCGACCATGCCGCTCGGCCCCTTCCTCGTCACCCCGGACGAATTCGATCCGCAAGACGAGCATATCGAACTGCTTCTCAACGAAACGGAGATGCAGTCCGCCAGTACCTGCCAAATGGCATTCTCCATCCCCGATCTTATTGCGGAACTTTCGCTCGGCATGACCGTGCGAGCGGGAGATATCCTTCTTACCGGGACACCAAGCGGCGTCGGACAGTCCCGGAAACCTCCCGTCTTCCTGAAGGACGGTGACGAAGTCATCATTCGGTCAACGAGCCTTGGCCAGCAAAGAAACAAGGTGCGGGAAGTCGATCTGTACGACACGTCCGACGTCATCGTAGAAAGGTAAGGTATACTTGGGAGAACGAAAATCATGAATGACAACAAAACGAAGCGTGTTCCCCGGTCGTCATTCATGATTTTCGTTTCCCCTATGTATTTTCAAGTACGGACCAGACGAGTCGAGCACGAGCGCTTTCAGGATTCGAACTTCGGCCCCGTCATTCCGTTGAACCGACGAGCTTTGCGACGAAAACAGCAATGGCGGTCTTGGTACTTCCGGACGAGAGCAAAAGTGGTCTGCCCCCTGAAATATGATCCGTCATCGAAGGAAGAGGAGCCGATCCATAATCAACAACGTCAGACTTTCTCGTTGAAGTTTAGAAAATATTTGAAACATCAACACCCCGTCTGCAGGATTTGTTACGAATCAATGGGCGCTCCAAATCGAGACGTCTGGCTGAGAGTTGCTGTCGAGAAAGTTTGCAAGGATAGTATTGAATGCCGACGCCGACTCGACATTGACGATATGCCGTCCCCGCAATGAGACATGACGACCCCGCCGCACCCGAACGGCAATCCTCTCCAAATCGGCCGGAGGACACACCGGATCGTCTTCACCAGAGATGGCAAGCAAGGGGTTGGCGATCCGTTCGACTTCTTCCCGCAAATCACCATCGGCCAAAGCGGCGCAACAGCCAATATAGCCGGCGGGCGTTGTCGTGACGAAACTATCGAGGATCTTGCGGATGGTTTTGGGTTCCGCGGTTTCAAACGCAGGCGAGAACCAACGCTCGGTGGTGGCCGCGGCTAATCCGTCAAGACCATGTTCGCGTACGGCTTCCATGCGCGCAACCCAGCCTTCGGTGGTGCCGATCTTGGCGGAGGTTGCACATACGATGATCCTGTCCAGACGATGGCCGGCATGAATACCCAGCCACTGTCCGACCAGACCGCCGATAGACAAGCCGCAGAAATGCGTGCGCTCTATTTCCAGCGCATCGAGCAGCGCGATCACATCGTTACCAAGATCGGACAGCGCGTAGGGCGGGGGCGGCACCGAGGACAGGCCGTGACCACGGCGATCGTAGCGCAGAATGCGGTAGTGCCGCGACAACGCCGCTACCTGCGCATCCCACATGTGCAGATCGGCACCTAGTGAATTGCAAAACATGAGCCAGGGCTCGCCTGCAGCGTCCGCGTCACCGTCGATGCGATAGTGGAGGCGGTGACTTTTGAGATCGAAATGCGGCATGTATTGAGGGCTTTCGGTTTGCGAAGAGGTTTGGGCGACCTCCAGCCGATCCGGCAGAATGTGCCTAATATCTAAGGACGAGGCATTGCGCTCGTAATGCTAAAGCGCCGACGGCCACGTTGGGATTGACCGTCGGCAGATCGTCGGTCCGCTTCTTATGTCGTGGCGAGCTGGACGGCGTCGACGCGGCGAGCGTTGCTCATCGCGAAGACCAGCATGGCAAGCGCCGAGACCGCCGCGGGGATTGCGAAGATCAGGAAGTTCTGCTGCAGCGGCAGCTGCTGGCCAAGAAGCACGCCGCCGAGGGTCGGACCCACGATGGCGCCGATGCGGCCGACACCGGAAGCCCAGCCCAGCCCAGTCGAACGGACGGAAAGATTGTAGAGCTGCGCGACACTCGCATAGAGCAGAATCTGCGTGCCGATGGTGGCGGCACCAGCAATGAAGACCATCAGGAACAACAGCCCTGTCGGCGGGTTGAAACCAATCAGCGCGATCGAGAATGAGGCCGCTACGAAGAAGCCCACCACGACCTTCGGCAGACCGAACCGGTCACCCAACCAACCGCCCGCAATGGCGCCGACCATGCCGCCGAAGTTGAGCGAGAAGAGGCTCAGAAGGCTTGCTTTTTCGGCATACCCCGCTTCCTGCAGGACTTTCGGCAGCCAGGACGACAGCAGATAGACAAGCAGCAGGCAACAGAAGAACGCCACCCAGAGCATGAGCGTGCGCAATGTGCGCTGGTGGCGAAACAGTTCGGCAACCGATGCGGACGCGCCTTTGGTTTCGGTGAAGACCAACGTGTCGTCATTGCCAAGGCGCGCAGACGGATCGATCTTCGCATAGATCCTTCTAGCCTTCTCTTGCTGGCCCTGACGAATCAGAAAGCCAAGGGATTCTGGCAGCTTCCAGAGCACGAATGGCAGCATGAGCAGCGGCACGGCCGCAACGAAGAACATCGGTTTCCAGCCATATTGCGGGATCATGCCGATACCAAGTCCCGCGGCAACCATGCCGCCGACCGAGTAACCGGAGAACATCAGCGCCACCATGGTGCTGCGAAGGCGTTTGGGCGCATATTCGTTCATAAGCGCCACCGCGTTGGGCATCAGTCCGCCGCAGCCAAGGCCGGCAATGAAGCGAAAGATTTTGAACTGATCGGGCGAGCTGGCGAAACCGGTCAAAAGGGTGGAAACGGTGAACAGCATGAAGCTGATCGCGATGCCTTTCTTGCGTCCAATCCTGTCGGCCAAGGAGCCAAAAGCGAGGGCACCAAACATCATCCCGAACAGCGCCCAGGCCTGCAGCGCGCCGGCCTGTGGTTTGCTCAGACCCCATTCTGCAATAAGCGTCGGCAACACCGTGCCTGCGACGAAGACGTCATAGCCGTCGACGATGAGCAGCAGCGCGCAAAGCACCACGACCGACCACTGAAACCTTCCGAATGGATTGTTGTCTATTGCTTCATTCACATCGATAGTGTGCATCATGGCTCCTCCCCGAGCTTCTATGCAGTCAGCATTGAGATGTCAGCCGATATCGCCCCCGGCCACGGGCAGCACGCTGCCGGTAATGTAGGACGCCTCGTCCGAGGCCAGGAAGAGAATCGGCGCCACTTGTTCTTCGATGGTCCCATATCTCTTCATAAAACTGGATTGCTTCACCTGCCCGACGACTTCGGCCATCCAGGCCTTTTCCGCGTCCGTATCGCCTGCGACATTGCGCGGAATCCGACGCTGCGGTGCTTCTGTGCCCCCCGGCGCCGTGGCGACCACACGGATGTTTCGCTCCGCGAGTTCCATGGCAAGCGACTGCGTGATGGCGTTCACGCCACCCTTGGCCGCCGAATAGGGCACGCGATGGATGCCGCGCGTTGCATTCGAAGACACGTTGACAATGGTGCCGCGGCCGCGTGCAAACAGATGCGGCAGGACAGCGTGGCAGCAGTAAAGCGTCGGCATCAGCGAGCGGCGGATCTCCGCGTCGATCTGCTGTGGTCCAAATTCCGCGAATGGGCGCATCCGGATGGCTCCCCCGACATTGTTGATCAGGACGTCGATGCCACCGAAGCGTTCTTCGGCGAAGCGCATCGCGGAAGCCGCGCCCTCATAGGTCTCCAGATCGGCATTGAAGGCGGCGGTTTCGGCGTTTCTGGCTTCGGCCGCAACCTCCGCCACGAAATCGGCGCGATCCACGAACAGCACCTTGCCACCCTCTTGCGCGGCGCGGATCGCCACGGCACGGCCGATGCCCTGTGCGGCGCCGGTGACAACCAGCACCTTGCCCGCAAACCGACCCGCGAAGTGCGGCGCACTCATGCAGCCTCCTTCGCCACCGCATTGGGCGTGAACTTTTCGTATTGAAAGCTGTTGGGCGTCACGCCGTTGTCGTCGAAATGTTTGCGCACCGCATCGACCATCGGCGCAGGGCCACAAAGATAGACGTCGACATCGCCGCCATGAAGCACCTCAGTCGGCATGTGCTGTGTGATCCAGCCCTTGCGCGGATGGCTTGACGTCTCTTCCGCCACCACTGTTGCGAAGCTGAAGTTGGGCAGGCGCGCCGCGTAGGCCTTGATCTCATCGACGAGGACCAGATCGAGATCGCGCGTAACGCCGTAAATCAAGTGGATCTTCTGTCGGCTATTCTCACGGGCTAAAACCTCCAGCATCGAGAGGAATGGAGCGAGACCCGTGCCGCCGGCGAGGAACAGAAGCGGACGTTTGACCTCTCGTAGGTAGAAGCTTCCTAGCGGACCCGTCAGTTCGAGATTCGTACCGACCGCCGCCCGTTCCAGCCAGTTGCTCATCACACCGCCCGGGATCTTCTTGATCAGAAAACCGATGCGCTGTTCGGCAGGCGCCGTGCTGAACGAATAGGATCGGCTCTGGCTGCTACCCGGCACACCGATATGGACATACTGGCCGGGCAGGAAGGCGGGTGCGGCGGCCTCGACATCCAGTTCCAGCAGGATCGCCGCATCATTGTGCGGCGTCACCCGCGCTACCGTGGCAGTGAATTTCTGCTGCCCGGTCTTGCAGGCCACCGACGTCGTCGGCACCGCGATGACGCAGGCTGAGGTCGGCTTCATCTGGCAGGTCAGTACGAGGCCGCTTTCCGCCTCGTCGGCAGTCAGTGCGTCATCGATGAAGTCGTCGCCAAGGTCGTAGCTCCCGCTTTCGGCCCGGCACTTACAGGTGCCGCACACGCCGTCGGAACAGTCCATCGGCAAGTTGATCTTGGCACGGAAAGCGGCATCAAGTACCTTTTCGCCGTCCTTGCATTCTATGAAGCGGGTCACCCCGTCCTCGAAGTTCAATGCGATCCTATGGCTGGCCATGGAACCCTCCTCAACAGTCCTGGTTGCTCCAGCAAGGCTCATCAGATGTGATAGACGTCGATGACCTGGCGGATGTAGTCGTTCTTCAGCACGATCTTTTTGTTTGAGATCAGCAACCCGTCGCTGCTCTTGCGCAGCGTGACGAATATGGTGCCGAAGAACTGGTCGGTTACCTTGTAGCGGTGGTTGAGCGTGTGGAAGTTATAGCGGATGTCGACTTCATCACCCAGGACACCCAGAACTTCGACATTCGTGACGCTGTGGTTGGTTCGCGGCTCCGGCGTGGAGGCGCCGGAGCGCTCGGTCTTGATGCGGAACACCCGATCCTCGAGACCATCGCGGTTTGGATAATAGATCAGCGATATCTGCGACTGGGGATCTTCTGTGATCTGATCGTCGTCGTCCCAGGCGGGCATCCAATAGCTCACGTCGGGCGCGTAGCAGGTCAACCATTCGTCCCACTCACGGTCGTCCAGCAAACGCGCTTCCCTGTAAAGGAAAGCGCAGATGGCTTCGTAGGAGATGCTCATGCCGGCACGTCCTTCTTTTCGGTGGAGAGTGCTTCGCGCATCACCTTGGCCCAATACTCGTGCTGACGCACAAACAGCCCCTCATCCTCGCTTCGCTCGCCGGACAACAGCGGTTCGATACCCATTCGCTTCGCGTTTTCATCAGGACCATCGATCCAGAGCGGAGCACCCCGTGACAGGTCGTTCCAAAGCGCGGCGATACCGGCATAGCCGGCCTGGCAGGCGCGGAACTCTTCCAGGTCGTCGGCCGTGCCCATTCCGGACACGTTAAAGAAGTCTTCATACTGGCGGATGCGCAGCGTGCGGTCCGTTTCACTTTCGCCCTTCGGCGCAAAGCAGAAGATGCTGATCTCGGTCTTGTCGACGCTGATCGGGCGCGTCACACGGATCTGCGTGCTGAACTGGTCCATCAGGAACACGTTGGGATAAAGACAAAGATTGCGGGTCTGATTGACGATGAAATCCGTTTTGTTCTCGCCGACGCGCGCCCTGATTTCGTCGCGTTGACCGTAAACTGGGCGCACTTCGGGGTTCATCGTAGTGGTCCACAATAGAATGTGGCCATTGTCGAAGCCGTAGACGCCGGCGACGGAGCGGCTCCAGCCATTGGCATCGACGGCTTTTGTGCCCTCTTCCTTGCGTCGTCCCATCGTCGCGGCATAGTTCCAGTGCACGGAGCTGACGTGATAGCCATCGCACCCGTTTTCCATCTGCAGCTTCCAGTTGCCGTCATAGATGTAGGACGAATTGCCGCGCAGCACTTCCAGCCCGTTGGGCGCCTGGTCGACGATCTGATCGATGATGATCTTCGTCTCGCCAAGATAATCTTCAAGCGTCGCAACGTCTTCGCTCAGACTACCGAACAAGAAGCCACGATAGCTCTCGAACCGGGCGACGCGTTTCAGATCGTGCGAACCGTTCTGCGCGAACTGCTGTGGATACTGGGTGGTCTTCTCATCCTTCACCTTGAGCAACTTGCCAGTGTTGGAGAAGGTCCAGCCATGAAAGGGACAAGTGAAGCTGCCTTTGTTGCCGTGCTTGCGCCGGCAAACCATCGCGCCGCGATGGGCGCAGGCGTTGATGACCGCGTGCAATTCCCCGTTCTTGTCGCGGGTGACGACCACCGGCTGGCGGCCGATATAGGTCGTGTAGTAGTCGTTGTTTTCCGGAATCTGGCTTTCATGGGCCAGATAGACCCAGTTGCTTTCGAAGATGTGCTTCATCTCCAGTTCGAACAGGTCCTCGTTGGTGAAGATGTCGCGGCGGCACCTAAACATGCCGGTCTCCTTGTCATCCTGCACAGCATTGGCGAGCAGATGATCGAGGTCCCGGGCTTTGTCGATAATCGCAGACATGGTCTTTCTCCCACAAAGTGCACGCCGTACCGCGCGCAGCCTTTGCAACAATGTCGATGATGACGATGGTTTCAGGGTTGGCGGCCCATTCGGGGCCGCCTGCGTTTTCGCTTAAGCAGCAGCCCGCTTGCGCTGCTCATTGATCTGGTTGTCGGCGCCGTTCACCAACGCCGTCAGATGAATGTCGAACTTGATTTCCGCAAACGGACCGCTCAGGCCGTTGGCTTTGATACCAGCATCGTCCGTCCGTTCGATCACGGCGGGAATCAAACCATCGCGCGTCGCATAGGCAAAATCATCGTTCACCAAGGGATCGCCTTCGATATTGATCTGGGTCGTCAACTTACGGTGGCCCTCGGCGCCGATGAAGAGGTGGATGTGGGCTGGACGTTGGCCGTGGCGGCCGAGCGCGGATAGGAGTTGCTCGGTCGGGCTTCCCGGCGGCACGCCGTAGCCGTGTGGCACGATGCTCTGGAACTTGTAACAGCCCTGTTCGTCAGCGATGATCGTGCGGCGCATATTGAACGGGGCTTGCTTGCCTGTCGGGTCGAAATGCGAATAAAATCCGCGCGTATCACAATGCCAGACTTCGACCGTCGCACCCGGTAGTAGCCTGCCGTCCGCACCATAGACAGTACCATGCATGATCAACGTATGGCCGTTGGCGTCCGTACCGTCGTCAAGGCGGGCAAAGCCATGGGATACGGGTGCGCCGGCCACATAAAGGGGGCCCTCGATCGTGCGCGGCGTCGGATTTTCTATACCGAGCGCCTCGTCGATCGCATCGAGGCGCTCGTCGAGAAAATGATCGAGACCGAGACCGGGCGAGATCAGGCCCGCCTGGCCGGTGGCGCCGATCTCGTTGAGCCAGGCGATGCCGGCCCAATATTCGTCAGGGGTAATGTCGAGATCGTCGATCGCCTTGAACAGGTCGGACATGATCCGATGGACGATCTGCTTGACCCGCGGATTGCCACTCTCCTGATTCAACCCGCTCAGAACCTTGAGAAAGTCCTGAATGTCGGGTCTGTGGAAAATCTTCACGCTCATTTTATCCTCCTCTTGGATTACTCTCGAAGCTGGCGGGTTCCTTCCCTGGGAGCCCGCTGACGACGACGTTAGGTATCGTCCTCACGGATAGCGGAGGGATGCCGCAGCAGCGGCGTCACTTCGATGTCCATGAACTTGAACAACGGCAGCCCTGCCAGTATCTCGTGCAGCTCCGTATTGTCCTTCACGTCGAAAACGCTGTAGTTCGCGTATTGGCCGGCGATACGCCAAATATGCCGCCAACTGCCGATACGCTGCAGTTCCTGTGAATAAGCCTTCTCCCGGGCGATAATGTCGGCCGCCTCCGCGGCAGGCAGATCATGGGGAAGCTTCACATTCATCCGCACATGAAAAAGCATGATCTCACCCCACCACTCGAAGCCCGGATGGCTGCTTGCCGTCCCGGCGGAAGCGGCTGATCGCATCCTCGTTGAGCCTGATGCCGAGGCCAGGGCCTTGCGGTAGCTTGAGTTCAAAATCCTCGAATAACAAAGGCTCCTCGAGGATCTCCTCCGTCAGGAGCAACGGGCCGAAGAACTCCGTACCCCATTGCAGATCCTTTACGCCGGCCATTAACTGCGCGGCAGCCATCGTACCGATCGGCCCTTCCAGCATGGTGCCGCCGTAGACACTGATGCCAGCAGTTTCCGCGATGGCGATAACCTTGGCCGCGGCAAATAGCCCTCCCGCCTGCTCGATCTTTATCGAGAATACGTCGGCTGCATGCGCCGTCACCGCTTCGAGTGCGGTTTCCGGACCGACCAGCACTTCATCAGCCATGATGGCGATCGATGAGGTCTGCGTCAGTCGGGCAAGCGGACCGATTCCGGAAACCGGCTGCTCCACCAGGACGCAGCCCGCGTCGGCCAGCGCCGAGATCGCATTGCGCGCCTCCCGCTCCCGCCAAGCCATATTCACGTCTACACGGATCGACGCCATATCCGGTAGAGCCTTTCGGATAGCAGCCACATGGCCGATATCTTCTTCGATCGACTTGGCGCCGATCTTCAGCTTGAAATCCTTGTGTCGGCGTTGGCCGAGCATTGCCTGCGCCTCATCGATGTCCTTTGCGGTATTGCCGGATGCGAGCGTCCAGGCAACCGGCAGGCTCTCGCGACGTCGGCCACCAAGCAGTTCCGACACTGGCACGCCAAGACGGCGGGCCTGGCAATCCAGCAATGCGGATTCCACCGCACACTTGCTAAAATGATTGCCCTTCACCGCCTTGCGCACGAGATCCATCGCGGCCTGCACCCGTGTTGCATCGTGACCCAAGAGCAAGGGCGTAATATATGCGTCGATGGTGAGCTTTATGCCTTCGGGGCTTTCCGGTCCGTATGCGAGCCCGCCAATGGTCGTCCCCTCGCCCAGGCCCTCGATCCCGTCCGAGCAGAGTACGCGCACGACCGTCATGCTCTGCCGGTTCATGGTGACCATCGAGAGCGTATGCGGCCGGATTGTCGGCAGATCGAGTATAATAGCTTCGATCGAGACGATACGAATTTCCACAGCCACTGCGCTTCCTCCCTTTATTTGCAGGAAGATTAGCGCTCGATTAGTGTGAGGTCCAAAACCATATAAGTCGGACTTCATACCTAGGAGGTATAGTCAGAATGGAACTGCGCCAACTCCGCTACTTTATGGCGGTCGCCACCGAACGCAATTTCTCGCGCGCGGCGGAGGTCCTTCATATTGCCCAACCGCCACTCAGCCGCCAGATCCAGCAGTTGGAGGAGGAACTGGGCGTGCATCTGATTGACCGATCCAAGCGGCCCCTGAGCTTGACGGAAGCAGGGCGATTTTTCTTCGAACAGGCTTCGCAGATCACGGCACGGCTCGAACATATCCGTGACCAGACCCGGAGAATAGGAAAGGCCCAGCGCGAACGATTCATCATCGGCTGTGTTGGTTCAACGCTCTATGGAGGCATACCGGATCTCGTCAGGCGCATGCGGCAGCGCTGGCCTGAGCTCGATATCGAAATCCGCGAATTAATGTCTACCGAACAGGTGACCGCGCTCAAGGAACGGCGCATCGATCTGGGATTCGGCAGGGTGCGCTTCAACGACAGGGAAGTCGAGCGGCTGACGCTCCGAGAGGAGCGCCTTGTCGTCGCCTTTCCCAAGAGCCATCCGAAGTCCATATCCAAGGAACCCATCGCCCTTTCCGAACTCGAGGGCGAATCCTTGGTCATCTATCCTTCCACGCCGAGGCCAAGCTTCGCGGACGAAACGCTGAATTTACTCAGTGAGCTCAATATCAATCTCGGGCACGTCGAGGAGGTCCGTGAAATTCAGACCGCGCTCGGTATGGTCGCTGCGGGCGCTGGCCTGTGCATCATCCCCGCAGCCTCGCAGCGCCAACGCCCGGACGATGTCTGCTATCGCATGATTGCCGACGAGAAGGCGACGTCCCCCATCATCATGAGCTATCGGCGCAACGAAGACGGCGGCCAGATAGAATCGATAAAGCAGATTATCCGCGAAATGTATGCCGACAATCCGCCCTGGCTCCAACTGTCCAATGTCCGTCTGGACGCGCTCGACAGCTAAAATCGTGCGTAGGGCACAAGCTAAATTACTGACCAAAATATCCCCGTCTATGTGGGCGGACGGCACTTTAAGCTTAACGCTCGGAATGGCACCGTAAAGTTAACGTGCTCTGATCGAAAGTCTCGTCGGCGATGTCACGGTAATTCCTTGTGAGGAGCGGCTGCAATAGACGCGCGTGCATGAACACTTCGCCAGTCAGTTACAAGCGCCATCGCTTCCCACCCCAGATCATCGCCCACGCGGTCTGGCTCTACTTTCGGTTTCCGCTGAGCCTGCGCCTTGTCGAGGAATTGTTGCTGGAGCGCGGCATTGCCGTCTCCTATGAAACGATCCGCTGCTGGGGAAAGAAGTTCGGCCCGGATTATGCATGTCGCCTTCACCGCAAGAAGCCCAGCGGGAACGATGTGCGGCATCTGGACGAGATGGTCATCACTATTGCCGGCAGGAAACACTGGCTATGGCGGGCCGTCGATCAGGACGGGTATGTGCTTGACGAAATCGTCCAGAACCGCCGCAACACCACGGCTGCCAGGCGATTGCTGACCCGCCTTCTGAAGAAGCAGGGTATCGCACCGAAGTGGATGATCACTGACAAGTTGCGCTCCTATGGAGCAGCTAGGCGACAGGTCATGCCGCACGTCGAACACCGACCCCACAAGGGTCTGAACAACCGGGCCGAGAATTCTCATGTGCCGCTGCGAAAACGGGAGCGGATGATGCAAGGCTTCCGATCACCGGGAAGCCTTCAGCGCTTCGTCTCTGTCTTCTCCGCTGTCCGTAACCTCTTCGTCCCACCCCGCTCACAACGCTCCGCATTCCAAAACCGCGTTCACCGCATCCAGGCGATCGCGGAGTGGAAAGCTGCGGCCGAAGCCATGGCCTGAGATCAATCCCCAAGGCCGAACGTCTAACGTGCATCCGAATTCAAGTTAAGGTGACATCGCCACGCGGAGACCAAAGCCTGAAAGCTCGCTATCCCAAACGTGGTAACGTTCACGATTGGGTTGAGCTGCATCGACGATACGCTTCGTCAGCAGCGCAGCACTTCGTTTACCCATTTGCCACCTCCAGGACTTTGAGCGAGATACCACCGGGATACCACCGCAATCGGAAACTGGAGGCTAATGATAGGGTCAAATCGGCTGGTGCGTCAACATAACTAATTGATATCATAGAATTATGTGCGATGTTTGGATACCGTGGCGCTACCCGGCCTCATCCTCAGACCGGATATAGACCTGCAGCGTATAGCCGATATGTTCGGTCATCAGCACCCTGGCGCGCTCGATATCGCGGTCGAGCGCCGCTTCCATCAGCGTCGTGTGGTGCTCCATCGCCATCGCGTCGCGCAAAGCGGCGACCGCCTTTTCGTAGCCGATCGTCAGGCCGGCGGCAGCGCGCTGCGTCGGCGCCAGGCCGAGGAAGCGGTGATGGCGGCGGA
>Ga0307510_10000621_pt1 | contig 35948 bp, 28 predicted proteins | sample 12_EM_MG_FD_207224 | JGI IMG/M metagenome (GOLD analysis project Ga0307510, IMG submission 207224) | Populus trichocarpa ectomycorrhiza microbial communities from riparian zone in the Pacific Northwest, United States - 12_EM | ecosystem: Host-associated > Plants > Roots > Unclassified | place...
CCGAGGACCGCGCGGCATCGGCGATCGAGCGGATCGAGGCGCAGCGTGGCGATCTCGAAGCGCGCCGCCAGCGCGCCGCGAGCGAACAGGACGAGGCATCGGGCGATGTGACGCGCGCCGAGCGTGAACGCGCCGCTCTGCCCGACGGCAGCGAGACCCGCGACGCCGTCGCTCGCCTGTCGGCCGAGGCCGAAACCCGCCGCAGCGCCGTCGCCAATGCCCGGGCCGAGCGCGCCGCGCTCGATCGCGGCATCGCCCAGGATCGCGAGCGGCTTGCCGCCAACGGCGCCGAGGTGCGCGGCTGGCGCGCCCGCGCCGGCGAGGCCGCGCGGCGCATCACCGAGATGGACAAGCGCGCGGCGGACCTCGCCACCGAGGCCGAGGCGATCGCCGGCAAGCCCGCCGCGCTCGCCGCCGAGATCGCCGCGCTGGAAACATCGCACGGCACCGCGCGTGCCGAAGCCGAGACGTTGGCCGAGGCCGAACGCGCCGCCGACGTCTTGCTGCGCCAGACCGAGGCGCGCGCCCAGGCCGCGTCCGAGGCGCTGGCCGATGCGCGCGAGGCCCGCGCCGGCGCTGCCGCGCGCGCCGAGAATGAGGAACAGCGCCGCATCGAAATGGGCCGCGTCTCGGGCGAGCGCTTCGAATGCCCGCCACCCGTACTGCCCGAGCGTGTCGGTTTCGACAGCAGCACCGTGCGTACCCCGGCCGACGAATCCGCCGCGCATGACAGGCTGGTGGTCGATCGCGAGCGTATCGGCCCGGTCAACCTCGTCGCCGAGAGCGAGCTTGCCGAACTGGAGGCTGCCAGCGTCGGCAATCTCGCCGAGCGCGAGGAACTTGGCCTTGCGGTCAACCGGTTGCGCGGTTCGATCGGCACGCTCAATCGCGAGGGGCGCCAGCGCCTGCTCGCCGCGTTCGAGGCGGTCGACGGCCATTTCCGCCGGCTCTTCACCACCCTGTTCAACGGCGGCCAGGCGCATCTCGCGCTGGTCGATTCCGACGATCCGCTCGAGGCTGGCCTCGAGATCATGGCCCAGCCGCCGGGCAAGAAGCTCCAGTCGCTCACCTTGCTGTCGGGCGGCGAACAGGCGCTCACAGCGGTGGCGCTGATCTTCGGCCTGTTCCTGACCAACCCGGCGCCGATCTGTGTGCTCGACGAAGTCGACGCGCCGCTCGACGACGCCAATATCGAACGCTTCTGCGACCTGCTCGACGCCATGACGCGCGAGACGCTGACCCGCTATCTGATCGTCACCCACAATGCCGTGACAATGAGCCGCATGCACCGCCTGTTCGGCGTGACGATGGTCGAGCAGGGCGTCAGCCGGCTGGTGTCGGTCGACCTCGGCGGGGCCGAGACATTGCTGGCGGCCGAATGAAACGATCGTCGCGCCTCGCGACGGTCATGCTTGCGCTGCTCCTGTCGGGCTGCTGGTGGCAGGGTCCGGTCTTCTACCGCCCATCCCCATCGAGCGCCGCGCCGCTCATCCCCGGCCTTTACGACGCGATCGACAAAGACGGAACGACCAAGCGGAACAGGATCTCGCGCGCTGCCGATGGCTCCTTCTACAGCCCCGATGACAAAGGCAACGGCGGCGGCATGTTTTTCGCCCCCTTGCCGATCTCAGGCCGCGATGTGTGGGTCGTCGAAATCGTCGGCGGCGAAGCTGACCGTGACGGGGCGATTTACGGCCTCCTCGAACGACAAGCCGATGGTGTCGCGACCGCGCAGATCCTCGAATGCGAGGGCAGCGAGACGCTGGTGACCGCGGCGGGCGGAACGGTCGAAGGCACGCGGGTCAAGCCGGGCGAAGCCCGCACGCTGGGCAGCCCGATCTGCTCCTTTCCGGATCGCGCCGCGCTCGAACGTGCGTTGACGGCTTATGTCCGGGCTCATTCCGTGCTGCAGGCGGGTGTCACATTGAAGCGGATCGGCGACTGATGAGCGAAATCGGCACGCCCGATGGCAAAACCTTTTTCGGCCAGCCGATCGGCGTCGCCTATCTCGCCTTCACCGAGGCGTGGGAGCGCTTCTCCTTCTACGGCATGAGCGCGCTGGTCGTGCTCTATATGGTCCAGCAATTGCTGCTGCCCGGCCATGTCGAGCATGTCGCGGGGATGGCCGGTTTCCGCCATGCGCTGGAGGGGGTGTTCGGGCCGCTGTCGAACCAGGCGCTGGCCTCGCAGATTTATGGTTTCTATTCCGGCTTCGTCTATTTCACCCCGATCCTCGGCGGGCTCGTCGCCGATCGCTGGCTCGGGGCGCGGCGCACCGTGCTGCTCGGCGCGGGCATAATGAGCGCCGGGCATCTCCTGATGGCGTTCGAGCAAAGCTTCCTGCTCGCCATCCTGTTGCTGATCATCGGCACCGGCTGCCTCAAGGGCAATATCTCCGCCCAGGTCGGTCGCCTCCATCCGCCGGAGGACGAGGCCGGCCGCACGCGCAGCTATGCCGTCTTCTCGATGGGCATCAATGCCGGCGCGGTCGTCGGGCCGCTCGGCTGCGGTCTCGTCGCGCAGCTTTATGGCTGGGACTATGGCTTCGGCCTTGCCGGCGTGATGATGGTGCTCGCTGCGCTGACCTATCTCGCCGGCGCGCGGTACCTGCCGCCGGAACAGCCGCGCCGCCGCGCGCAGGTGGTGGCCGAACCGCTCACCCCGGCCGAGCGCCGCACCGTGGCCATGCTGATGGCGTTGATGGTCATCAGCATCTTCCAGTCGGTCTGCTATTATCAGATCACCGATGTCGGCATCGTCTGGGTGTCGCAGCATGCCGCGCTCGGCACGCCGCTCGGCACCATCCCGGTGTCGTGGTTCAATTCGATCGACGCGCTCGCCTCGATCCTGTTCGTGCCGCCGCTCGTCGTCTTGTGGCGCTGGCAATCGAGGCGCGGGCGCGAGCCCGGCGATGTCGCCAAGATCGGCATTGGAGCCGCGCTCGCCGCCGCCTCCGCGCTGTTGCTCGCGCTGGCTGCGGCGATGGCTGGCGCCGGTTATGTCAGTGCGTTGCTGCCGCTGGCCGGCTTCGCCGGCATGGGCATCGCCTTTCTCTATTACTGGCCGACCCTGCTCGCGATCGTCTCGCAATCCGCGCCGGCCCGCCTCAACGCCACGCTGATGGGCACGGTGTTCCTGTCGCTGTTCGTCAGCAACCTGATCATCGGCTGGTTCGGCGGCTATTACGAACCGCTCGGCCCGACGATGTTCTGGCTGGTCGACGCCGCGATCGGCGGGGTTGGGGCGCTGCTCATCCTGGTCTTCGGCCGCGTCATCCACCGTGCTCTCCAGCCGGCCATGGTTGACGAAACCGTTCCATCGGCGTAACCGCGCCACCGCTCCGATGGTGGAGCAGGAAGGCAATCAATGTTCGACACGGCCAACCTAAGCGGGATTACGCCCGCCGCCGTTCGAACCTCGCCGAAGCGCTAACCGCGCCCCGGCCGGGTTCGACGACCCGGCACGCATAATCCCTGAAAACAATAGTGATCCGCCTGGCGCCCTAGCTGCGTCCGCGCGGGCCGAATGGGTATGACATGGGCACGACGACGGTAACGTCGCGGCGGCTGGCAGTAATGCTGCGCGCGACACTGACGAAGGATGGGCGGGCCGGACGGGCACTGCTCGCATGGGCCGAGGAGCACCGCGCCGATTTCTGGCCGGCGCCGCGGCCCAAAAAGACGGAAGCATCGGCCGAGCGCAAGCTCAGCTGGGCGCGGCTCGGTGCGCTCGTCGCCGGCATGGCGGAGGACCCGCTGCCCGACGAACTGGCGCTGGCGGCGGATAACGTCGCGACTGTCCTCGGCTTCGACGCGCAGCAGCGCGCGGTGCTGGAGGCGGGGCTGGCGCTTGCCTTCCACCCGCGCATCGCCAAGCTGCGCTGGGCGCTGGAAATGGCGCATGAAGATGTCGCACGCATCGCCGGCATGCTGGCCGGTGCCGATCCGCTGATGGCCGGCAACATGGTGCGTAACAGCCTGGCGGTCGAGCTCGGCCTGCTCGACATCAACATGTCGCACGGCGGCGGCGTGGCGCTCGATGTCAGCTGGTGGTTCGAGGATGTGCTGGCGCGCGGCGGGCACGATCCCGAGCGGCTGATCGAGGCGCTCGCCGGCAAGCGCCAGGCGGTGACGCTGGCGCTCGACGATTTCCCGGCGTTCGATGGCGATGTCGCCTTCCTCGCGCGGCTGCTCGGCGGCGCGCTGGACAGCCAAGCGGAGGGGATCAACATCCTGCTCCACGGCCCGCCCGGCGTGGGCAAGACCGAACTCGCCCGCGCGCTCGCCGCGGCGGCGCGTGCCGATCTGTTCGCGGTCGGCGAAACCGACAGCGGCGGTCACGAACTGCGCCGAGAACAACGCGTCGCCGCGTTGCTCCGCGCCCAGCGCGCCCTGCAGCGCGACGGCCGCGCCCTGCTGCTGTTCGACGAGATGGAGGACATGATCGGCGACGCCGCGCCGACCGGCCCTGCCAAGCGCTTCGCCAACCGGGCGGGCTCGAAGATCTTCGTCAACCGCATGCTGGAGAGCAACAAGGTGCCGGTGATCTGGACCAGCAACGCGATCGACAATGTCGATGCGGCCTATCTGCGCCGGATGAGCTTCGTGCTGCGGCTCGATCATCCGCGCGGTGCCGACCGCGACCGCGTGCTGGCGCGCATGGCGGCGAGCGAGGGCACCGCCCCCGGCGCGGCGCTGTCGGCGCTCGCCCGTCAGATGCCCGAGACGACCAGCGTGGCACGCGTCGCGATGCGTGCCGCGCGGATCGCTGGCGGCGGTGCCGATGACGACCAGCGCATTGCCCGCGCGCTGGTCGTCGGCGTCAGCGGCCGCGCGATCGGCGAGGTGCGCGCAAGCGCCCCGCTCGATCTCGACTTGTTCGAGAGCGATCCGCCGGTCGCCGATCTCGTCGCGCGGCTCACCCGGCCGGGTGGCGAGCCCGACTGGTCGGTGCTGCTTGCCGGGCCTCCCGGCACCGGCAAGACCCAGCTCGCCGGCGAGGTCGCCGAGCGGCTCGGCCGCGCGCTGGTCACGCGCCGCGCGTCGGACCTGATGTCGAAATGGGTCGGCGAAACCGAGCAGAACATCGCCCCGGCCTTCCGCGATGCCATCGCTGAGGGTGCGGTGCTGATGTTCGACGAGGCGGATTCGCTGCTCTACGACCGCGCTACCGCGACGCGCAGCTGGGAGGTCAGCCAGGTCAACGAGCTGCTCACCTGGCTCGATCGCCACCCGTTGCCGGTGTTCGCCGCGACCAACGATCTCCGCCGGCTCGACCCGGCGGCGCTGCGGCGTTTCACCTTCAAGCTCAACCTGCGCCCGCTCGGGGCGGGCGCGGCGCGGCGGGCGTTCGTGCGCTTCTTCGGCCAGCCGGCACCCATCGGCCTGGACCGGCTCGCTGGCCTCACGCCCGGCGATTTCGCGGTCGTCGCACGGCAACTCCGGGCGAGCGGCTCGCGCGAACCGGCCGCCTTGCTCGCTGCGCTGGAAGCGGAGCTGGCGATGAAGCCGGGCACGATGGCGGTAATGGGGTTCTGACACTCCCAAAATGGCGGCCGCGCTGTGCGCGGTCGCCATTTTGGTTCGCGCGGAGACGCGGAGATGTTGCGTTCGGTGAGGGGTCTCGCGCGGAGCGCATAGCTTCCCCCCGCTGCACCGGATGTGCAGCTTATGGGGAAGCGCGACAACGGCCCGGACCGCAACCCCTCCGCGTCTCTGCGCCTCTGCGCGAACCACTCATCTTCTTTGCGCCTCCGCGCCTTCGCGTGAAAAAACCAATTTCCTTTGGCTTGCCGCCCACCCCATCCCCGCGCATCATGGCCCGCAAAAGGGAGAGGTTCGATGATCCGTATCGCCATGCTGTGCGCTGCCGTGTTGGCCGCCACACCCGCGTTCGCGCGCACCATCACCGTGGCCGCCGGCTCCGGAGCGCAGGAACGGCTGCAAGGCGCATTGCTCGACGCCAAACCGGGCGATGTGGTCGCAATGGGGGAGGGCCGCTTCGACCTCACCGACGGCCTCTCGCTAGACGTCCCCCGCGTCACGTTGCGCGGCGCCGGACGCGACAAGACGATCCTCAGCTTCAAGGGTCAGCTCGGCGCGGGCGAGGGGTTGCTCGTCACCTCCAACGACGTGGTGCTGCGTGGCTTCGCGGTCGAGGATACGCGCGGCGACGGCATCAAGTCGAAGGGCGCCAACCGCATCGTCTATACCGACCTGCGCGTCGAATGGACCGGCGGTCCGAAGGAAACCAATGGCGCTTACGGCGTCTACCCCGTGTCCAGCGCGCAGGTGCTGATCGACGGTGTCATCGTCAAGGGCGCGTCGGACGCCGGCATCTATGTCGGCCAGTCGGAACAGATCATCGTGCGCAATTCGATGGCCAGCGGCAATGTCGCCGGGATCGAGATCGAGAACAGCCGCCACGCCGATGTCTTCCACAATATGGCCACCCACAATACCGGCGGCATCCTGGTGTTCGACTTGCCCAATCTGCCGCGCCTCGGCGGCGGCGATGTGCGCGTGTTCGAAAATAATGTGACCGACAATGACCAGGAGAATTTCGCGCCCAAGGGCAATATCGTTGCCACCGTCCGGCGCGGCACCGGCGTGTTGGTCATGGCCAATGACAATGTCCGCGTCACCCGCAACAACCTGTCGGGCAACGCCACTGCCAATGTGATGATCGTCAGTTACCGCAACGGCTTCACCGATCCGAAATACAACCCGCTGCCGCGCGGTGTTTCGGTATCGGACAACAATCACGGCCGCGCCGGCTACGACCCGCAACTGCCCGCCGCGGACATGCTCAAGGCGGCGTTCGGCGGGTCGATCCCGCCGGTGCTGTGGGACGGGGCAGGTGACGCCAAGGCGCTCGGCCTCAGCGTCACCGATCCGGTCAAGGTGCTCGGCATGGGTCTGGCCCAGGGCGCGCCGATGGAGAGCGCGCATCCCGGCCTGGTCGTGCTGAACGGTACGCCGCCAGCAGCACCGGCGCCGGTCGTGCTGCCGGCCAGCATGGAGGCCGCCGTCAAGTGATTGCCCGCCCGTTCGGCTGGCTCGCCGCGGCCGCCGCCGCGCTGACCCTGCTGGTCGCCGCGACCGCGCCGCGCGGGGTCAACGATGCGGCAATCACCGCCGACGGTTACCCTGCCGCCTTGTCGGACTATCGCCTGTTCGGCGACCTCGCCCACCGCGTGCCGGCCGTGCGCGTGACGCCTTACCACCTCAACACCCCGCTCTTCTCCGACTATGCCGAGAAGGAGCGCTATCTTTACGTCCCCGCCGGCATGAAGGCGGCCTATGATCCCGACAAGGTGCTCGACCTGCCCATCGGCAGCGCCCTGATCAAGACCTTCGGCTACCAGCGGAGCGGTGCCTTCCACCCGCTCGAAACCCGCCTGCTGCTCCACCGCGCTTCGGGCTGGGTCGCGATCCCCTATGTCTGGAACGCCGATGGCACCGACGCGCTGCTGGCCCGCGCCGGCACGCGTCTTCCCGTCACTTTCACCGACCCCGCAGGTCAGTCGCGCACGATCAGCTACAAGGTGCCCAACCAGAACCAGTGCAAGGAATGCCACGCGCTGGCCGGCACGATCACGCCGATCGGCCCCAGGGCATCCAACCTCAACGACGGCACGCAACTCCAGGCGCTGGTCGCCGCCGGCCTGCTCGACCGTGCGCCCGCCGACGCCCCGCGGCTCGCCCGCTGGGACGATGCGCAGGCGCCGCTGCCGGCCCGCGCCGCCGCCTATCTCGAGGTCAATTGCGGCCACTGCCACAACCCCGATGGTGCCGCCTCCAACTCCGGCCTGTTCCTCGACCTCCCGACCCGCGACGCCATCGCGCGCGGCCTGCTCAAACGGCCGGTCGCCGCCGGACGCGGCAGCGGCGACCGCGATTTCGACATCGACCCCGGCCACCCCGACAATTCGATCCTGCTGTTCCGCATGGCCAGCACAGAGCCGGGCATCGCCATGCCGGAACTCGGTCGCGCCACGACGCATGACGAGGCGCTGGCGCTGCTGACACGCTGGATCGCGACGATGCCCGACGCGCAGAAGTGAAACCAGTCGCGCGCTGACGGGTTCTCCTACCCACATCAGGAGGAGCATGACCGACGATGTCCGGCGATCCTGCCTTGCGCTGGCGCGCGCTACGCGCGGAAGCGGCGGATTGCACCCGCTGCCCGCTCTACCGCGACGCGACGCAAACCGTATTCGGCGAAGGCCCGCTCGACGCCGCGATGGTCGCGGTCGGCGAGCAGCCCGGCGACCAAGAGGATCTCGCCGGCAAGCCGTTCGTCGGCCCCGCCGGCCAGACGTTCGACCGCGCGCTGGCCGACGCGAGGATCGACCGCACCCGTGTCTACGTCACCAACGCGGTCAAGCATTTCAAGTTCGAGCAACGCGGCAAGCGCCGCATCCACGCCAAGCCCAATGTCGGCGAGATCGCCGCGTGCCGCTGGTGGATCGACCAGGAACGCGCCCTGATCCGCCCGAAAGTGACGCTGATGCTCGGCGCCACCGCCGCCCGCTCGCTGCTCGGCCGCACCATCACCATCGCGAAGGAACGCGGCCGCGCGATCGAGCTCGACGACGGCAGCACCGGCTGGGTCACCGTCCACCCCAGCTTCCTCCTCCGCTTGCCCGACAGGATCGCCGCGGCGGAAGAATATGCCCGCTTCGTCGAAGACCTGAAGGCGGCGTGGCAACTGGCGGCGTAGCAACGCCCCGCACCCGAACCCCGTCCCCCCACCCGCGCGGAAATGACGAAAAAGGGCTCGCTTGACGACGGATCGATCGAACTACCTCCCTGCGCCGCGATCAGCGCATCAGCACCGAATAAACCATACCCATCTTGCCATCCTTCATCTGACCATCGCTCAGTCCGGCCGGGCAGGCGCCTTCATGTTTGGCGACGATCTTCTGGTCATCGCCCTCGACGCTCAGGTCGAGCACTTCGTTCAGCGTATAGCCCGAGGCGATGTCGCCGGTCAGCGTGCCCTTGGTGGTGACGGGCTTCATCTCGGGAACGCCACAGACGGTGACATAGCTGTAACCCGTCAGCGTTTTGGTGAAGGTACGCGACGAGCATACGCCGCCATTGCCGATCTGCCGGAACGCCGAATATTTTGCTTCGGATTTCTCGCCGACGCAAAGCCGATCGGTCGACAGAATGTCGCCATTGGGGGCGACGCTGGCAAAGGTCCAGAGCCCGGCCTGCCGCGTCGGCGCGGCAATGTTGGGGGCGGCGTCGGGACCTTCGCCGGTCGCGGCCGCGTCCGACGTGGCGCCGGAGGCCGGCGTGTCGACGCTGTCGTTGGCCGATGGCGCGACCGCGGCCGGCGAACAGCCGGTGACGAACATGGTCGCTATCAGGACATGGGGTATCCGCATGGTGAAATCTCCCTAGATGTGATCAGCAGCCGCCGGGGTTCCGGCTCACCTTGCGCGCGCTGTAGAAGGCGGCGTAGCTATCGCGCGACGCGCGATCGAGGCCGCGCACGAGACCGCGAATGCCGCGTCCGTCGGGCGTCAGCTGGAACAGGCCCTGGTTCGTCGTACGAGCGCCATTCGAGTCCGTGTCGACCATGGTCAGATTGAGCACACGGCCGTTGATCGTTCCGGTGAACTGGCCACGCTGATATTCATAGCAGCCACTCACGCGGTTGCCGTTCTGAGTCATGTGGACCCAGCCCCAGCCGCTGGCGCCGTCATAATTGCCGGTCATGTCGGGGAGCGTCGCGCCGGATGTAGTGGCGCGGCCATATCCGTGAAACCCGGTAAAACCCGAATAGTCGTCGCCATGGTTGCCCAGAATGGTCAGACGCACCCAGCGGCCGGTCGGGCGTTCCTCCGGCTTGAACGGGAACGACTGATTGTTCGTGGCCATCTTCAGATTGCCCGACAGCACTTCCTCGAACCCCGCATCCGCGGACGTGTTCGACAGCTCGACGGTAAAGCCCCGCGGTGCCTTTTGATCGCGGTTCAGCCCGGCAGTATCGAAGGCGATCCGACTGAGCTCGGTCTCCTCGGCAAGCTCGAGGACGAACACGGCGCGCCCGCCATCGCCGGTCCAGTCGGTGCTTGTGGATTCGTCCAACAGGTTGAGCGGGGTCGATTCCATCTGTGAAAGTTCGGCGCCCGACGGGAATTCGACGAAGGTGGCGCCGGCGCGATAACTGAACAGGTCCGTCGCACCCGCCTGCGCGAACACCGGCGTTGCGAATATCGCCATGACGCCCGCGAGCGATGCGGCCATCCTGGTTTTGCGAAACGCGATCATCGACTTTCTCCCGTCCTGGAATTGTGGACGGCAAGACGAGGAAAACCGCTCAAAGCGGACACACCGCCGAATTATTTTTCGCAGTGACGTTTTCGATGGAGCTTCGTCGCCCGCTACCATAGCCTTGCGCGACAGCTTCGGGAGCAGCGGTGATGCAAGGGGTCAGCGAAACGGACTGGACCGCGATCCAGGCATTGTTCGAAGAGCTGGTCGACCTCCCGCCGCCCGAACAGACGCGTCGCCTGGCGCGCGCAACCCAGCCCGCCGACATCGTCCGCCACGCCGCCGCACTGCTTGCCGCGTCCCGCGCCGACGGCATCCTCGACATGGCCAGCCCGTCGATCGAAGTGCCCGGCAGTCCGAGCGGCTATCGCTCGCTCGCCAAGGGTCAAGTGGTCGGCGGCTTCACCGTCGATCGGCTGATCGGGCGCGGCGGCATGGGCGAAGTTTATCTCGCGCATCGCACGGCGAAGGATTTCGAACAGCGCGTCGCGTTGAAGATGCTGCGCGCCGAAGCGACCGACCGCGGCGACATGTTCGCGCGCGAGCGGCGTTTGCTCGCCCGGCTCGAACATCCCGGCATCGCGCGCCTGATAGACGCCGGCATCGCCGAGGACGGTCGCCCGTTCATGGCGATGGAATATGTCGATGGTGAACCCATCGACGCATGGTGCCGCGCACGCGATGCCGACCTCGATACCCGGCTCAACCTGTTCCGCGACATATGCGACGCGGTCGCCTATGCGCACGGGCTGCTGGTCGTTCACCGCGACATCAAGCCATCCAACATCGTGATCGATTCGGCCGGCAAGGTGCGACTGCTCGATTTCGGCATCGCCAAACTGCTCGACGACAGCGCCGCCGTGCCGATCGCCACCCAGGCGATGCTGACGCCTGATTATGCTGCTCCCGAACAGCTCGACGGCGACGAGGCCACGGTCGCAACCGACGTCTATGGCCTCGGCATCCTGCTCTACGAGCTGCTGACCGGGCTTGGGCCGTGGCGACGTGCCGGCGCGTCGGTGCCGGCGATCATCCGGCGCGTGCTCTATGAAGATCCGGTCCTGCCCAGCCGCGCGGCGATGCATGACGGTGCGCCGATCCCACCAGCCAGGATCCGCGGCGATCTCGACGAAATCGTGCTCAAGGCGATGCGGCGTGCGCCCTCCGAGCGATACCGCAGCGCGACTGATCTGTCCGAAGACGTATTGCGTCATCAGACACTGAAGCCCGTCCGTGCGCGCGAGGGATCGACGCGCTACGCGATCGGCCGGTTCGTGCGGCGCTATCGCTGGGCGACCGCCGCCACCGCTGCGGCACTTGCAGCGCTGCTGATCGGCGCGGGCGGAATCGCCTGGCAGGCACGCGAGACCGCGATCGAGCGCGACCTGGCGCGCGCCGAAGCGCGGCGCTCCGAAGCGATCAACCGGATGCTCACGGTGATGGTGCGCGATACCGCCGCCTCCGATGCCGGCGAGAACGCCACGCTCAAGCAGATGCTCGACCAGACCGCCGAGCGGCTGGTCGGGTCAGTCGACACCAGCACGCGTTCCGCGACGCTGATCAACACGCTGTTCGACCTCTATCAGAATATCGAGGATGCGGCCGGGGCGGATTCGCTGATTACGCGCGCCCTGGCGCGTGGCATCGGAAAGGGTGACGAAGTCGCCACCGCCCAGCTCAAGATGCGCGCCGCCTCCGCGGCGGCACTGCTCGGGCGTAACGCCGAGATCGCGCCGCTGATCGACGCAGCAGAGCCGGTCTTCCGCCGCGATCCGCAACGCTTCGCCACCGAGCTTGTCGACATCGATGTCGACCGGGCGCAGTTGCTTCGCCGCACCGCCAAACTCGACGAGGCGATCCAGTTGCTCACCGACGTGCTGCCACGAGCCGACCGGGTCTATGTCGAGAACCACCGCGATCTGCTGACCATCTACAACAACCTGCTCGTCTACATGCTCGAGGCCAACCGGCTCGATGCAATGCCGGCGGTGTTCGGACGCGCCGATGCCATCTTGCGGCGCACCGGGCAGCAGGACAGCATGCAGGGGCTGACGATCACCCAGCTCAAGGGTGTGCGCCAGCTCAAGATGAACCTTCCCGCGCCGGCGGAGGTGGTGTTTGCCGATGTCGCCGCCAAGCGCCGCGCCCGCTTTGGCCGGTCGGTGGGGCTGGCGGTCGATCTTCTGCAGCTTGGTCGCGCTCAGCTTGCGCTGGGCAAATATGCCGACGCCAATCGCGCGCTTGCCGAAGCCGAAACCATGTCGATCGAAAAACTGAGCGCGACCGCGCCGCCCACGATCGTCGTCAGCGCCACCCTGGCCGAGGCGCAGGCGGAGTCCGGTGATCCCGCCGCCGCGATGCGCACGCTCGACCGGATCGAACCGATCGTCAAGGCGATGCCGCCAAACCCCTTTTACCCGATCGTCCTGCGCGCCCGCGCCATCGCGCTGATCAAGCAGGGCAAGCGCGTCGAGGCGCTTGGCGCGCTCGATCAGGCGGAGCGCTTGTTTCGCGCGCTCGGGCCGGCGGGTGAAACCTATCTCAAGGCGTTGCCTGTGCTGCGCACGCGGTTGACGGGCGGGGCATAGAGTCTGTTTCAGCAAAGCTGAAACAGGGGCGGCACCAGCCCACTCCCCCACCCGACCTCCCATAGAATATCCTGATTGGGGGGTCGGGTGGGGGCGCATCGGGTCGGCCATGCCCCCGGCATGGCTTGAACAGCGCGGGGCGCTGTTCACCCGATGCGGACTGGTGCCGTGATTCAGCGAAGCTGAAACAGACTCTTGCCTAGCCCGTCGCCATCTCATTGTGAATCCAGGCGCGTGCCTGGACCCACCAGCGCCGCACGGTGCGATCGCTGACGCCCAGCACTTGCGCCGTCTCGCGCTCGTCCATGCCGGCAAAGAAGCGGCAGTCGACGACCTGGGCGAGATTGGCGTCGAACTTCGACAACAGCTTCAAGGCATCGCCCAGGCGCACCACCTCGGCATCTTCGGGTGCGGCACCGGCCAGCGAATCGAGCTGTTCGGTAAAGCTGTAGGTCGGCCCGCTGCGTTTTGATGCGAGGCGGGCGCGGGCGGCATCGATCAGGATGTGGCGGATGGCGGTCGCCGCGCAGCCCAGGAATTGCGACTGGCTGTCCCAGCCCTGGCGCGACCGCAGCTTCATATAGGCTTCGTTGATCAGCGCGGTGGGCTGCAGCGTCTGCGGCGACCCGGCACGAAAATGTTCGCGACGTGCGATCGAACGCAACTCGGCATACAGGTCCTCGATCAACGCGTCGGCGACCGCGGGCTTGTCCTCCGGTGCGGTGATCTCGTCCATGGTCAGCCACGCCCACGCCTGTGATCCGCAATTCATGCGGCGGCCGTATGGCGAAGGCAAGTGGTCGATCGGTCATGGGCGGTACGCCGGCGCTCCCCCGACTTGGGAGCGCCGGCATCGACCTCATCCCATCTTGGGCATTTTCTGCTTCTTCAGCTGGCGCTGCACCTCGAACGATTGCTCCGTCGCATCACGCAGCGTCGAATCGTCAATCGCCTGCTTGAACCGGGGGACATATTCCTTGTTCACCTGCTGCGTTACCCACAGCGAGGATTGCCCCGGATTGGCTTTCGCGATCTGTCGCGCGCGGTCCCCCATCTCGCTCGCCAGCGCGGTGACCTTGTCATAGCACAGCTTGTCCTTGCACTGTTTCGTCCAGATCGCCTGGGCAATCACGCCCCAGGCGTTGGATGCCGCCTGTGCCTTGCGCGCCAGGCTTTCGGTGACGACCGCCTGCGCGGTCACCTCGGCTGCGGCGAATTCGGCCTTCATCGCGGCAATCGTGATGTTGGGATTGTCGTAGAATTTGTGACGGCCCGAAAACAGCACGCCCTGCCGGATGAAGCGGATCCCGAGCTGGCACGGCTCGTCGAGACATTTCGGTTCCCAGCGCGGGGCGAACTCACGCGCCCATTTCTCCAGCGCGCCTTCGAATTCGCTTTGCGCGCCGTGCGTGTTGAAGCGAAAACTGCGCGAGCAAACCGTGCCCTCGTGGCAGCTGAACGTCACCCCGCCGGGCGGCAAGGTCACGGCGAGCTGCGGAAACCAGATCGGCCAGTCCCAGTTATTGCCCCACACCGCCAGATCGATGAACAGCCGCGCGGTCACCCCCGGCGTGACGGTGAAGTCGAGCTTGTAGGACGGGTCCGACACGCTGAAAGTGCTGGCCCCATCGCTCGGGTTGACGGCCAGGTTCACCTGGTCCCCGTCATGGTACAGCGTGGTCGGTACACGACTGGTCGTGTCGGTCAGCGTCAGGCTCATCATCTCGGAACTGAGCTTGACCTTGACCGACGGCAGCAGCTTGCCTCCGAGCACGCCGAAATTGGCCCGTCCGCCGAGCAGGTCGATATTGTCGAAGACATGCACGATCTCCGGCTCGGTGCTCGCCACGCCGGGTGTCGGCGGGGTGAACTGACCGCCGGTCAGCGGCGAGGGAAGGTCATCGGTCAGATCCTTGGCGAACGGGAAATCGACCGGGCCCAGCACGCCGACGATCGGCAGCTTCGCTGACGCCCCGGCATGAACGGAGGCGCGCGCGACGAGCTCAGCGCCGTTGAACAGCTTGTCGTCTGGCAGACCGCTCGCCTGATAGTCGGCGATGCCGCCGTTGATCGGCGCCATCCTGACGGTCAGTCGACCCATGCCAGGTTCGTCCGAGCTCGGATTATAGGTCCCACCGAAGCGGATCGGGAAACGCAGCCCGAAATCATATGCGAAGCCGGCGAACAGCTCGGCATAATATGATCTCTTGCAGCCGACGAAGCACCATTTGATCGTGGTCTCGACGCGCTGCTTCCACTCATATTGCTTGCCCAGCGTAAAGCCGGTTAGGAAGACATAGCTGCCAATGTCATATTCCACATCGACACGCGGCGGCGGCGGCCTGATCGCGCTGATCGGCACGCCGAACTGAGGGAAGGTGCGCGGCGCGTCATCGGCATTGGGGATGAAGGCGACCTGCTCGACCTTGGTCTCCGCCGCATTGGCCAGCTCGCCGGCAAGCGCCCCATCGTCGAGCGCGTCGAGCCGCGCGAGTTCGCCGTCGCCGATCTCGGCGGCGATTTCGGCGCGCTGCGCGGGGTCGGCCGAGCGGCCGCGAAATTCGGCGACGCTGTTGTCGATATCGGCACTCAGACTGCTCGCCTGGAGCCGGGCCGCGCTGATCGCCGTGGCGCGCCGGGCGGGGTCGGCGACATAATGGGCGTCGCGCGGATTGGCGAAGGCCGACTCGCGCGTTGCAGTGCTCCGCCGGGTGAAGCAGGCCACGCCGGTGTTCGCCAGCCTGGCGCGGCGCTCTTCGTTGCGGCACGCGCCGGGCAGGATGCGATAGGTCATCAGGCTGCGCACCACCAGGCCCTGCTTGATCTCCATCGCTTCCAGCACATCGGCGCATATCTCGACCTGGTCGGGGATGGCGCGCAGCCGCTGGGCGATGTTGACCAGCGCCTTGGGGTTCATGATCATCGGTTTGAAATCGACCCGCATCTTGCCGATTGTGAGGATCGAATTACCCTGCAGCACCGACATCGGGATTTGCCGCAGGGTGGGCAGCGTGCGCATCACATCGGCATGGCTGCCGGCGCGCAGCGTCAGCGAGTCGGGCAATGTCGATACCGCTGCGTCGGGCGGCGGGGCGATCGTGGCAATCGACGTGTTCAGCGCCCCGGCGTTGAAACTGGCCACGCCCGGCTGCTGCCCCGCGCTACCGCAGCGCCCCCTGGCGATCGGCGGCCGGGCCGGCTCGAAATTCGAATAACCTCCCGATACGGGTGGGCGGACCGGACGAACCGGGTGCACCTCGGTCGGCATCGGTGTCGGCGTCACATAGGGGCGAACCCGCACCGGTGTCGGTTCGCGAACCGGCATCGCCTCGAGCGGGGTACGCCGTACCCGAACCGGCGTGATGTCCGATGGCGGCGGCGCGTCGTCATCCGCCCGGTCCACCACCGGCGTACGTCGGACATAGCCGGGCCCGGTGTCGCGCGGTGGCGGTGTCGCCTCGATCGGGATGCGCCGTTGGCGCACTGGCGTGGTGTCCGACCGTGGTGGCGGGCCGTCGTCCGCCTGCTCCACAACGGGTGTGCGCCTGACATAGCGTGGCCCGGCGTCACCCGGTGGCGGCGTCGCTTCTATCGGCATGCGCCGCGTCCTGACCGGCGTGGTTTGCGATGGCGTGGATTCGTCGCTGCCCGGCTCATCGCCGGCAGGAGAGCGACGGACACGTACCGGTGTGTAGTCGCGCGTCAGTGGCGTTTCCTCACTACTGCCGCGCCGCTCGCGCACCGGCATCCTCGGCGGCGCATCGGGCTCCCCGCTGTCGCGGCTGGTGCGTTCGCCCGCACCGTCGCCGCGCGGGCGCCGTCCGCGAACAGGCCGCTCTTCGGATGGCTCCGGCGTCGGCGTCGCTTCCTCACCCCTTTCGCGGATGTAGACAGAACTCGGCCCCGGGGTCGGCGTGGGGGTCTCGGTGGCGGGCAATCGACCGATGCGACCGCTATTGGGCCGCTCGACCGGCGTTGGCGTCGGGGTCGGCACTATCGCGCTGCGCAACCGCACGGTGCGCGGTGGGGCGTCCTGCGTCATGGCAGGCGACGCGGCGGCGCCAAGCAACACCGCGCCCAGTCCGAAAAGTCTTGCCATATCGCAACTCCCGCTTTGCCGAGAAACACGGCATCCCGGCAGGACGAGAAATGCGGGTGAAAGCGGACAGGGCCGGGCGACAATTTTTGTCGCCGCGCTCGTCTGGCGCGAGAGGCGTGGGAAAAAAGTGGGGAGCTTCTGTTGCTCGGTGCTCCCCGTACCGCCGGTTTCCGCTTCTGTTGCCCGGTGCGGCCCGAACCGCGCTTTAGCTTAGTAACCTAGACCGTGAGGCCTTGGGTTACGCTGCGATTGCGAGTGCTTCGTTATCGTTAGCACTTGTGGTTTTGAGCCTTGAACGGGTTACTCAGCCCGGGCAAAAATAGCGCTTTTCAACACACGTCGATCCTGGTTCGGCCCCGTCAGAAGGCCCCGTACGGAACGGGGCTTTTGGTGGAGCCGCCGGGTACTGCCCCCGGGTCCGCTGCATCTATTGAACGCCACACTTTATCACCATAGCCGGGCGAACCCGGCACTTCCTCATATAGGGAGCGCAAAGATAATGAAAAGCCCGCCTTTCGCTCGCCACAATATCGGCCCATAGCGGATATGTTATGTTGACACAGCGTTCCCGCTACGCCCTGCGCGCGATGCTCTTCCTCTCCGAGGCACCCGCCGGCAGCCCGCCCATCCCGATGAACCGCATCGCGATCGAGGCCAACGTACCGCGCAAGTTCCTCGAACTGATCCTCGCCGATCTGCGTGAGGCCGGGTTCCTGCACAGCCATCGCGGCAAGATGGGTGGCTATTGCCTCGCCCGGCCCAAGCACCTCATCTCGCTGGGCGAGATCATCCGCGTGATCGAAGGGCCGCTGGCTTTGGTCCCCTGCGTCAGCCGCACGGCCTATCGCCGCTGCGCCGATTGCAAGGACGAGGGCACTTGCGCGATCCGGCATGCGATGATGCGCGTGCGGGATGAGACCGCGCGGATTCTGGATGGCACCAGCCTGGCCGATGCGGCGGCGGAGGATCTCGCCGCGGCTTGAGCGGGAAGCGACCTATGCCGCCGAATCTGCCCAACTGATCGACCCCGCCAAACGACAGGGGCGCTGCCGCATGGCGCCTCATCCGCCGGGCGCGCGATAGACCCAGCAATTGATCGCGAAGCGCGAATCCGCGAACGCGCCTGACGGGCAGCGCACCGTCGTCACCTCGTGCGGCGCCATCGACGGGAAGGCGACCAGGCTATTCTGTGCAGGGGCGACATCCACGCCCGCATCGCCACGCATCGCACCCAGCGCGTGCATCCGCAGAAAGCCGCCCGAAAAGCCGACAGGCTCCCGGTGAAAATAATAGACCGTGCTCAGGCGCCGGTCGCTATATTTGCCCAGCTTCTCCGGGTGCACGTCCATATGCATATGGAAGTGCGCGCCATCGCCATGCGCGACCATCTCGGTCTCGAGGCGATCGACGGCAAAAGCCGGCATGCGCAGTGCTGCGAAGAGCTCCGGCATCCGCGCCAGGATCGCGTGTTCCAACACCGTTTTCAACGGGCCGAAATCGCGCCACGTCATCGCCTGGCGTCCATCCGGGTCGATTACCCCACCCGTCAGGCGCGCCGGCGCGAAGCGATCCTGATGATCGAGCGCATGGGCGAGGAGCGCGTGATTGTCCGCGGACGGGAGAAAGTCCGGCACGACAGCATGCGGCAGGAAAATACGCGGGCGCGCCGGGGCCGCGTCAGGTTCATTACGCGTGCTAGGAGGATAGTCGGTCATCGGTCCAGGCTATCATCGCGGTGCTTGCTCGCCCAACGCATTATTGTTCCCCGGCCCAAGCACCTCATCTCGCTGGGCGAGATTATCCGCGTGATCGAGGGCCGCTGGCGCTGGTCCCCTGCGTCAGCCGCACCGCCTATCGCCGCTGCGCCGATTGCAAGGACGAGGGCACCTGCGCCACCCGCCACGCCATGATGCGCGTGCGCGATGAGACCGCGCGCATCCTCGACGGCACCAGCCTGGCCGATGCCGCGGCGGAAGACCTCGCCGCCGCCTGAACGCGCGTCAGCCCGGCTGGGGACGCGCGCAGCAACCTGTCACTTGAAGCGTTGCGGTTGGCTCATCCACGATGTGACGTTGGCGCTATATTCGTAATCCTCGCCGATCTCGGGGTCGAACGGGAACGCTTCCACCTCATCCTGCAATGTCGGTTTCTGGATATAGCCGCCCCCCTTGCCGAACGGGTCGATCGGCGTACGCGGCGGCGAGGGTGAGCGCGCGCGCTGGTTGCCGGTCGCGCGCTTGTGGGTGCGGCCGCGCCGCTTCACCTTTTCGCGCTCGTCATGCCGTTGCTGTGCCTGGTTCAGGCGCTGCGGGTCGATCGTGCCTTTCGGGTTGATCGGCCCGAACATGCCGAGATTGTGGTGGTCGTTGGGGTAGCTGCCGGTCAGATAGTCGGAATTGAAGATGCTCTGGCCATGTGGCGTCACTTCGAGATGGCGCAGCAGCAGCGCGTTGATCACCTCGTCGCGATCGTCGACCTCGTCCTCCATGATATCGTCGACCACATCGCGCATCTCGTCATGCGCCTTGGACTGGCCCTTGGTGTGGGTCGATCCGCGCCCCGTCAGCTTCGGCGCGAAACCGGTGTGAACGCCGACCTCATCGCCCTCGATGTTGAACATCTGCTTGCCGGTCGAGGTACGAAAGCCGCTCTGCGCGCCGATCAGCGATTCATTGCCCGACTTCGCCACCTTCGAACCGAGATTGGTCGGCACCACCTCGTGCAGGCCGGATCCGCCGCGCAACCCGTCGCTTTTCACCGCGTTCACGCGAATGTCGCCGGATGTGGGCGTCTTGCCCAACAGTTGCTTGTCCAGCGCCCGCTCGCCCATGAAGCTATAGTCGCTGGACAGGAACGGCGTGACCGTGTCGTCGGTGTCCTGGCTATAGCCCTGGTCGTCATAGAGCTGGCCCTCGAACGCGCCCTGATGCATCGGTGCCGGCGTGTTGCTGTTGTTGCCGACCTGCTCCCAATAGGGCTTGCCCATCATCGGCCTCACCCATTTCCACAACTGGCACTGCACCGGGGCATTGCCCGACAGCCCCGCCGCCTGGACCAGCGGGCCCTGCGCCGGCGCCGTGCCGAGCGCGCGGGCGCCCATCATATCGGCCTCGCGCTCCAGCCCGCGATCGTCGTTGAGCGCCACCCCGGCCTTGAGCTGCGCCGTCGCGCGCACCCGGCCCTGTTTCTGCTGCACGACATGCCACGCCTCGTGCGGCAGATGCTGCTCCTGCCCGGGCGCGAGATGAATGTCCGATCCCTGCGCAAAGGCATGCGCCTGCAACCGCGCCGGCCGCGCCGAATTGCGGTGCACCCGGACATCGTCCATCGCCATCCCCGACAGCGCCTCCACGCCCTGTTTGAGCTGGTCGGGCAACCCGGTGCGGTTCGGCGCCGCGGCCGCCTCGCGCTGGATCGCGCCGCCCGGCGCCTGTCCCGACAGCCGCGCACCCAGCGCCTTCAGCGCGATCACCCGCCGCTGCGCGTTGAGGCCGCTGGCGGTGCGGGCGAGCTCGGGTCGCGCCATGCCGCGCGGCGACGCCGGCTGCGGCAAGGCGGCGCGCGGGTCGGGCATGTTTCGTGCGGCATGGTCGGCCATGGGACCTCACTGCGTGCGTGACTCGATAGCATCGGCAGAATGCTGATCGGTCGGGTGTTTGTCAAAGCAAGTAACGGTTAAGTTGAAATGTGGGGGTGGGGTGCCGCCGCCTATGGGCGATGATCCGCTTTCTTGCATCGCGACCGCGGCCAAGGTGCCGCACAAGCTCCTCCAGCTGATCCTCGCCGATCTGCGCGAGGCCGGCTTCCTGCACAGCCATCGCGGCAAGATGGGCGGCTATTGCCTCGCCCGGCCCAAGCACCTCATCTCGCTGGGCGAGATCATCCGCGTGATCGAGGGGCCGCTGGCGCTGGTCCCCTGCGTCAGCCGCACGGCCTATCGTCGCTGCGCCGATTGCAAGGACGAGGGCACCTGCGCGATCCGCCGTGCGATGATGCGCGTGCGCGACGAAACCGCGCGGATTCTCGACGGCACGAGCCTGGCCGATGCGGCGGCGGAGGATCTGGCGGCGGCGTGACTGAAAAACGCGGTAGACTGCCTGCATAGCCGTCCTGCCAAGGGCGCTCGCTCCTATGACTCCTTTATGAACCGGGGCATTGCAGTGCGACGGAATGAGGCATCCGGGACATGGCCAATGGCTATAACGCTGATATGAAGAGATTTCGTCCTTGTCTCAGCGTGATGTTGTCGGCCGCGCCGACGACCATTCCCTCCCCATCGCAGATGTAAGGCGTCGGGGATTGCCCCGGCGATCCAAGGTCGTGCCTAGGGACGACAGAGTCGATACGGAAAACACACGCAGTGCGGTGAAGAAGAAAAACCCGAACTCACTCTTAAGAGTCAACCCGCACAACGTAATGATTTTATATCCGAAATGGTCCAATCATCTTGACCGTGGCGTATTAAGAGCACAGCGTGTCCCGAAGGCCCTCGATCGAATCGTGCGCTGAACCGGGGGGTAGTAAATGATTGGGCCAAGGCGCGTCTTGTTGTTGTCGGGCGTCGCCATGACCGCCTTGGTCGGATCGACCTCGATCGCATCTGAAATCACTATCTATAGCTATGACGCGCTCGGCCGGCTGATCACCACGACGCGCAGCGGCGGGCCGAACAGTGGTGTCGCGATGGCGACCTGCTTCGATCCAGCAGGCAACCGAATGCAATATGTCGTTGGCACGGGAGGAACGGCGATTTGCGGGACCCCGACCCCGACCCCGACCCCGACCCCGACCCCGACCCCGACCCCGACCCCGACCCCGACCCCGACCCCGACCCCGACCCCGACCCCGACCCCGACACCCACTCCATCGAATCAGCCGCCCGTCGCTGTGACCGACTCTGTCAGCTTCCACTGTAACAATGGCGCAATCGTCAATCTGCTCAGCAACGACTACGACCCCGACAATAATACGCCTCTGGTGTTGGTCTCGGTCACCGGTGACGGTTTTGTCGACGCCTCTGTATCCAGCAGCACGTCAGCGGCGATCAACGCCATCTCGCCGGGCACTTATGCTATCAGCTATGTCGTGAGGGACAATCTGGGCGCCACCGCGACGGGACAGATCAATGTCACCGTCACCGGTAATTCATTCCAATGTGAAGGCTGATATATGAAACGGGCCGCCCATCCGCGTCTTGGCGGATTCTGTGAAGCGCTTGCTCGTTTCGATATCAAAACGGCAGCACCGCTCAAGCCCATGGCTACCCGATTGGGCCCGGCAAAACCCGGGACAGCGCGCAATTGGTCACGATCGTATTCGACATGATGTTTCAAGATAAATTAAGCCGGGAGCTGTAATGCCAATTTTGCAATCGGGTTTCCCAAAAGTATCGGGCGGGTTAGAATATTTCCTGTGCCTCGCACTTTCCGGCGCGGCTCGAATCCGCAAATCACTCTTGAAATGTGCGGTCTTATTTCTAGCAAGTACGACGCCAGCTCTGGGGCAGTCCGCGGATCCTGCGCCGCCAAAGTTTTTCCTGATGACGCCAACCGGCGTCAATCTTTTTGACACCAGTTTTACGCAAGAGAGTACCGATCTTGTGATCGGACCGCTATCGCTTACCCGATCTTATATCTCGAGCCGGATCCGATCGAGCGAGTATTTCGGAAATAAATGGACTCATAATTTCGATATCTGGGCGGAAGAACAGAGTTTGCCAGGGCAGAATTATGTTGTCATAGTAATTGGTAGGGCTACTTATAGATATTACGGTACGGCTGCTTCAAATGTCCCTGAAACCGATGAGGCGGGGACCAGCGTTGCAAGTGTATCCGGAAGTATAGTTTTCACTGATCGTGATGGCGTGGTGTATCGATTTACTCCGACGGTAACGAATTCACCGCAGAGAATATCGTCTATAACTTACCCAGACGGATCGATCACGACAGTTAGTTATTCATCTTGGAGGCCTAAAACGATTGTTAGTAATCGTGGGTATGCCATAGTATTAGATTATTCTGGTACATCAGAACGCGTTTCAGCGGCATGTACGTTTAATTTAAGTCAGATATACATTTCTATCAGTACGACATGCTCTTCCGCTACGGCAAAGACTGCATATACGTATAGCCCGGTTTCGTCTATGTATGACTTGGTCAGTGTAACGGATGTGTCTGGAAAACTGAGTCAATACGCCTACGATTCAGCATATAATGCGCTAAGTTGTATCAAGCCACCTGGTTATGCGGCCTGCAAGGTGGCTCTGGTCTATGGTGCCAACATATTCGGCGGAAGCGAGTTTGTCCTCAAATCTCAAACATTCGCGGATGGTTCTATTTGGCAATTTGAATGTAGCTGCGGGATGAACGCCAAAAACGACCCCGATGAAGCGTATCCAATTGAAGGTACTACCGTCACTAAACCCGATGGGTCGACGACCCAGACCTTGTTTCAATCCGGAACCCTTTACAGGGTTACGAACGAAAACGGCCAAATTTATTCATTTGAATACCATGTTAAGACGCCGCTTTGGATGAAAACGCCCGAAGGTGTGCAAACATTTTGGTTATACAATGGAAATGGTGTTGATAGTGGCATAATACTTAAGGCAAAGTCTGGATCAGGTCAGGCCGATATTACTATAGGTGCGAAGACATTTCCTGCATCTTGCAATCCAGTTACATGCAACAAGCCGCTAACCGTTGCAGATGCTAGGAGCAATGCTACAAATTATACGTATGATGCGACCCATGGTGGAGTGATCTCAGAGATGCGGCCCTCGGCGACTTCGGGCGCGGCGCGACCACTGACGCTTCATACTTATGTGCAAAAATATGCTTACATCAAAAACAGTGGCGGGTCGCTGGTCGCCTCGGCGATGCCGGTGTGGCTGAGCAGCACGATAACGCAGTGCCAGACGACGGCCGGGAGCAGCACGGCGGCATGCGACACGGGTGCGCCGATCACTGTCACCACCTTTGAATATGGTGCGGATGGGACTGCTGACAATCTCCTTGTACGCGGCGAGGTGGAAGCAACCAACACGCCCTCGGGCGCCCCGACGCTCCGTACCTGTTACGGCTATGACGCGCAGAACAACAAGATCTGGGAAACCACCCCGCGCGCAGGTCTCACGAGTTGTTCGTGAGCGTGGGCGTCAAAATGCGCAGGGAGATTCGCGCCATGCGCAGGAACGCACATTTCGCGGTAATTGGGGCCTTGCTTGGGTTGGGATTGGCGCTGCCTGCTTTGGCACAGACTTCGCCATCGCCCTTTACCATCGGGATGCGCTACGACGGTGCGCACCGGGAGGTCGGAACGATAGCGCCCGACCCGGATGGATCAGGTCCGCTCCATTACGCGGCAGTGCGGAACACCTATGATGATGACGGACGGCTGATTAAGGTCGAAAAGGGTGAACTCTCGGGCTGGCAGTCTGAAAATGTGGCGCCGGCGGATTGGACAGGCTTTACGATCTCCCAGACGATTGAGACGGCGTATGATCTTCTCGATCGAAAAACCAAGGAGGTGATTTCGTCGGGTTCGACGGCCTACACGATCACTCAGTATAGCTATGATGTCGTCGGGCGCCTTGAATGTACCGCGGTCCGGTTGAACCCCGCAGTCTATGGTTCACTTCCCAGCAGCGCCTGTGCGCTCGGGGCCGCGGGTAGCGACGGACCCGACCGAATCACCAAGACCATCTATGACAATGTCGGTCATGTGTTGAAGGTGCAAAAAGCGTTTGGCGTGACGACCGCCAATGGCTTTGCGACGACATTGCAGCAGGATTACGAAAGCAACGCCTACACTAATGACGGTAAGCCAGCTTACACCATCGACGCGAACGGCAATAAGTCCGCCTATGGCTATGATGGGTTCAATCGACTTGTCCTGTGGGCTTTCCCCAGTGCGGTAACGCCGGGGACGGCCAGCACAACCGATTTCGAACAATATGGCTACGACGCGAGCGGCAATCGCACGTCGCTAAGGAAGCGCGATGGGCGCGAAATCGACTATGCCTATGATGCGCTTGACCGGATGACGACGAAGACCTTTGTCGGCAGCGGAGCGTGCATTTCCTCCTACTGTACGACTCCGCCAACCGGTGCAGTACGTGATGTATATTACAGCTATGACGCGCGCGGGCGTCAACTCGCAGCACGATTCGATAGTGCCGCGGGCACGGACGCAGTCGTCAGTGGTTATGACGGCTTTGGCCGCTTGACGTCGAGCACGGTGAGCATGGGAGGCGTCAACCGGACAGTCGGCCATCTTTACGATAGCGATGGCAACCGTACTCAGGTTGGCCACCCCGGTGGTAGCTACTACACCTATGATTATGACGGCGTGGATCGGCTGATCGCGATCAAGGAGAACGGCGCCGCGCAGGTGGCCAGCTTCGGCTATGACGCGCAGGCGCACCAGACTTCCAGGACCTTGGGTGCGGTGCCGACGACCTATGGCTACGATCCGCTTGGACGCCTGACATCGCAGACGGACGATTTCACTGGCACGACGCGTGATCAGGCATCGACTTTTACGTATAACGCGGCGAGCCAGATTATCGGGCGGACCAGTTCGAACGACTTTTACCTCTATGCCGGCTATGCTGCGACGAACACGGCTTATGTTGCCAATGGTTTGAACCAATACGCGACGGTCGGTGCTGGCACGCTGGGTTACGATGCCAACGGCAATCTGATGTCGAACGGCGGCTCGACTTTCACCTATGATGTGGAAAACCGCCTGGTATCGGCGGCGGGCACGATAACGGCTAACCTCGTCTATGACCCGCTGGGTCGGCTGTTCCAGACCTCTAGTCCGACAACCACTACCACGCAGTTTTTGTACGATGGCGACGAGATGATCGCCGAATATCTGAACGGTGTGGTGTCGAAAACCTATGTTCACGGCGCCGGGGCTGATGACCCTCTGCTGGTCTATAACGGCTACGATCCATCGACCCGGCGCTCCATGCACGCCGACTATCAAGGCTCGATCTACGTCATTGGCAACACGTCGGGAGGAACGGTCATCCATGTCGGGTATGACGAATATGGCGTGCCTGACGCGGCCGGTCCACGATTCCAATATACCGGGCAAATGTTCATCCCCGAACTGGGTATGTATTATTACAAGGCCCGGATTTACTCGGCACGGCTCGGGCGGTTCCTGCAGACCGATCCGATCGGGTATGACGATCAAAACAATCTCTATGCTTATGTCGCAAACGATCCGGTGAATGGCACGGACCCCAGCGGCGAGGAGAAGTGCACCACCGATGCCGAGGGGAAGGTGACCTGCGTTCCCGATCCTCCGAAGGAAGACGACGACGTCGTCGTTACCGCCAACCGGCCAAAGCCCGCCGCCACAAATGTAGCAGGCACTTTGGCGTCGATCGTCGTCCCCGGATATGACTTGGCCAATTGCGCAATATTCGGGGGATGCAGCACCGCTGATTGGATATTCGCCGCGATCGATATCGTCCCTGCGGGAAAGCTGATTTCCAAAGCGCGGAAGGGTTACAAGGCGTTCCGCGCTCTTAGGGCCTTGAGAAGTGCTTGCGGCTGCTTCGCGGCGGGCACATTGATCGCCACTCCGAATGGCCTGGTTGCCATCGAGAGCGTCAAGGTTGGCGATTTGGTCATGGCCTATGACGAGGCGACCGGTAGCATTGCCCCCAAGCAGGTCACGGATCTTATCCGCCCCGAACCGAAGCCTCTCTATGAGTTGATTGCGCTAAACGCCCGCGGTGAGAGGGCGGAGTTCCTCGCCACGGGCGATCATCCATGGAAGATCAAAGGCTCCGGTTGGGTCGAAACCGCTCGGCTTCGCACGGCGCAGCGTATCGAGACGGCGAAGGGGGAGACGCTCAAGATCGAGTCCGTTACACTAACGCCGCGTATCGAGGCCACGTACAATCTCACCGTTGAAGGGTGGCACACCTTTCTGGTCGGCGACGATAGCGCGATCGTTCACAATGTGAATTGCAAGGCCCTCATTGGCAGGGCCAGGGCCGCGCTCTCCACGGACTCGAAATTTAAGAAATTTTTCCATAAAGCGAAGCAAGATAGCGGTATGGCTGGTGACGGAGCAGGGACAAGAAACTCTGATATGGATGGAGATTTTATCTCGGAAATCTACGAGGATTGGATCTCGCAAGGGAAACCATAAGTAATATGATTACATTCGAGATTGCGTTTGAGATGGGCGACGCTGCGCTGCACCTACCAGATTCGAGAATTGGTCTGGAGGTAGATGACTCCATGAAAAGTGATAAAAGTCCTTCCACATGGGAGAGTGATATTTTTTCTCGACTATCTGGAAAAATTATCCACATCTTCGACAGAAAATTTATCGGACTTGACGGATATAGGGCCCTATATGACGATATTATCGATGAGCGCGGTAGAATTAGATTCAAAGAGCGAGATAATGCGGACTTTTTCGCGATAGTTGAGTCTTGCCTGCGATCTTCAAAAGGCGGAAAAGTTTATATCTGCACGGACATACAATTCGGACCATCTAAAAAACTTTATAAACCCATATCTCTTAATAAATTTATTTCTCAGTATCTTCGTTTCGGCATCCGTTTGAATAGTTGTGTAGAAGTACGTATCAAGTAGATGAAAATGATAATTTATTTAGATGGTATTTAATACGACTATAGCAGCCTTGCTAAGCCTCCTTTCTTTACGAGAAGTTTAGTATTTGCGCAATCGTGCAGCATTTCCCTGAATTATGGTGAGAATTACACGGAGAATGACAGTGATACGTGTGGCATCCGCCTCTGTGTTGAGACACAGCCAATTGGGTTGCAGAAAAATGTACAATTACGCAATTACGGTGACACGTGCCAATTACCAATTACGCAATTACCAATTACGGTGACACGTGCAATAACCCCTAATCTCTTGCGCGTCACACACCGCTGCGATAGCCTCCGCTCATGGCCCGCCTCCCGCGCATCGTGCTCCCAGGCATCCCGCACCACGTCACGCAACGCGGCAACCGCCGCGAGCAGACCTTCTTCGAGGATGGCGACTACGAACTGTATCTCGACCTGCTGGCCGATGCGGCAGGGAGGGCAGGGGTCGAGATCTGGTCCTATTGTCTGATGCCCAACCACGTCCACATCGTCGCGGTGCCCAGCGACCAGGACGGGCTGAGCCGCACCTTCCGCTACGTGCACCGCCATTACACGGGCTATATCAATGCCCGCATGCGCGTGACCGGCCATTTGTGGCAGGGCCGCTTCAGCTCGGTGGCAATGGACGAGACGCACCTCGTCAGCGCGCTACGCTATGTCGCGCTCAACCCTGTCCGCGCCCGGCTGACCGAGCGGGCCGAGGACTGGCGCTGGTCGAGTACCGCGGCGCACTTCTCGGGCAAGGACGATCATGTCGTGAAGGTCGCGCCGGCGATCGAGCGCGTCGGCGACTTCGCCGCCTTTCTGGGTGAGCCGTTCGACGACGCGATGACGTACGCCGCCCTACGCAAGGCGGAGAGTGTCGGGCGACCGGCAGGGTCTCGCGCCTGGCTTGAGGATATGGAGGCAAAGACCGGCCTTACCCTGGCGCCAGCCAAGCGGGGCCCGAAGCCGAAGGAGCGCTAATTAGGGGTTATTGCACGTGTCACCGTAATTGCACCGTAATTGGTCACCGTAATTGGATCCAGCGAACAGAGTGGACGCTACGGGGCTCGACTCGTTTGAGGTGGCGCGCCCACTGGATTCAGCTGCAGGTGCAATTGCTGATCATATGTTTATTGCGACAAATGCAGATTACCCAGGCGATCCTCACGCTGTGATTTTTTCATTTGGAAAGCTAGATAACGGAAATATGGGGAATGTTTCTTCAGGTCATCATCCAGCTCCGATATCCGCATCGGCAGCAGCTACCGATCGAAAAGCTTGGCTAAGCTTAATATACAGAAATTCATCCGCTTCCTTTTCGCAAATTGATGCGTCGGACAAAGTTGTAACAGCCGTCGCAAATGCTTTGCTAGAGACAAAACCATACGCCATTTTGCCGGGAAACGATTATCAGGATATTTTTTCCCGGAACACAGTTAACAGCAATTCTGCGGCGGCTGCTGTCGCTGATAAATCTACGAGTATTTCTGGAGGTTCTCCAACTCCGAATCCAACATCGAAATTGACGCCGGGCGCGGACCAGTCGAACCGTGTACAATTCAAACCAATAAGTCTTTGTGGACCTGGAGGGAACCTGCCATGCAATTGAACGTGCTAGGTTATTTTAGGATGTGTGCAATAGCGGTAATATGCGCTGTTTGCGCGATATTAATATTTAAAGATAAGGTATTCAGGTATCTTCCAAGTTTAGCTGTAATTTACAACGATGATGATTTACTAACGTCTCGAAGAATATTTAATTCAGGTCAGGTTTGGAGGTTTAGGATTGGCGATAACGTAGCCTATGACCTGATATCTTCTGATATTCAAGGAAGCAATTGTAGCTATTCATATGATGAAGGCAGAGTTACAAAATCAATAGCGTATTTTGGTTCAGATAAATCAGTAAAATTTCCAGTTATTATTGAGTGTAAGGGATTACTTGTAAATAAGTATTTTAAAATATATGTTCAAAAAAATATAATCGTTAAAATAGACTTGACGGTATCGATGATCGGGAGTGTATAACGCTATATTTAATATGGAGTCAGCTTAGTAAATGCATGGAATAGGAGAGTGTTGGGGCGAGAACCGCCTCTCACGGCTCATGCTTCTGGGCGGAATTCCGGTGACACGTGTGGACTGGACTGCACCCCTTGAGTGAGACACGGTAATTGAGTGACAGTGCGATATTGCCCTAACCTCGGGAACGATCAGGCAACGAGTCCACGCCAGCACCCCTGACAAAATTGGCCCGCCCTGACGGTCCGTCGCGCTGGGACTACCCCAAGTGAATGGTAACCGCGCTCCGCTCCGGCGCCCGAATTTTGTCACACCGCCGTACGGCGCACCTGCACAGCCTGATTCAACCACACGCACCACGGGCGTATCTACCGCCCCATGCCAGCAGGACGCCCCTCGCCGTACAAACCGGAACTCGCCCGCATCGCCCAGCGGCTGTGCCGCAACGGCGCCACCGATATCGAGGTCGCCGATATCCTCGGCATCTCGGTGCGCACCTTCTATCGCTGGTGCCTGCTCCACGATGAATTCACCGCCGCCGTGCGTGTCGGCAAGGATGCGGCCGACGACCGCGTCGAGCGCGCGCTCTACCAACGCGCCGTCGGCTATGATTACACCGCCGAGAAGGTCGTGACCCCGCGTGGCGGCGGTCCGGTCGCCGTGCCCTATACGATGCACGTCCCCGCAGACGTCCGCGCCGCGCTCCACTGGCTCGCCATCCGCCGCCCCAAACCCTGGGCGCGCCTCCCCGAGCCGCCTGCCACCGACATCGCCGCCATCATCGCCGAACGCCGCCAGCGCGTCGCGATCGAAACCGACCGCAAGGCCCGCGAGGACCGGCAACGCTTCACCGCCGCCGTCGCCGCCGAGGTCGAACGCCGGCTGGCCGGCCCCTGATATGCCCCGCCGCTCAGCCCTTCTTCTTCAGCTCGTCCCTGATCTCGCGCAGCAGCGCGATGTCGGCGGGTTCGGCGGCCGGCTCGGCCGGCGCCTCGGCGGGCTTGCGGCTCAGCTTGTTGATCGAGCGCACCAGCAGGAAGATGATGAAGGCGACGATCACGAAATTCACCGCCTGGGTCAGGAACTCGCCCCAGCCGAGCAGCGGCACCCCGGCCTTTTTCAGCGCGGCATAGTCGCTCAGCGAGCCGGTATAGCCCGCCGGCACCGCGCCCAGCGTGACGAAGTGGCTGGAGAAATCGAGCCCGCCGGTGGCCTTGCCGATGATCGGCATGATGATGTCGTCGGTCAGCGAGGTGACGATCTTGCCGAACGCCGCGCCGATGATCACCGCCACGGCCAGGTCCATGACATTGCCGCGGTTGATGAAATCCCTGAATTCCTTGAACATGGCGCGCTCCCTTGCTGTGCCCCGGGGCGGTCACGTTACCGACCTTTCGCCGCGCGGCGCAAGCGGGCGGGCATGGACGCCGCCACCCATATTGCAACGAGGTGTGTCGGTCGAATAATGCACCATGCCCCTTCACGCGGGCCCAACCACCCCTTAGATAGAGGGCCCGCAAGGGTTGGAGGGATCATCTCGATGAAATACCGTGCCGCATTCGCGCTTGCCGCCGTCGTCAGCCTGTCGGGCTGCGGCATCAACAGCGTCCCCACCGCCGAGGAGAATGCCAAGGCGAAATGGGCCGATGTGCAGAACAATTATCAGCGCCGCGCCGATCTCATCCCCAATCTCGTCGCCACGGTGAAGGCCGCCGGCGCGCAGGAAAAGAGCATCCTGGTCGAGGTTACCCAGGCGCGCGCCTCGGCCAGCCAGGTCCAGGTGTCGGGCGGCGACCTGACCGATCCGGCCAAGGTCGCGGCCTATGAAAAGGCCCAGGCCGGCGTGACGCTGTCGCTGCAGCGCCTGCAAGAGGCCTATCCCGAGCTCAAGAGCCAGGGCAATTACACCGTGCTGATGAGCCAGCTCGAAGGCACCGAGAACCGCATCACCATCGCCCGCGCCGATTACAACACCGCGGTGCAGAGCTATAACACGACGATCCGCACCTTCCCCGACGCGGTCGGCGCCAAGATCTTCTACGGTGCCAAGCCGATGGTGCCGTTCCAGGCCACCACGCCCGGCGCCGAAGCCGCGCCGCCGGTGAATTTCGGGAATTCGAACTGATCCGATACGCGCTCGCGCTGCTGTTGCCGGCTCTCGCCGGCTGCGGCAGCGCGGCGCCCGCGACTCCAACAGCACAGGCGACGATGCCGGCCGGCTATGCCCTGCCGGCGCTCACCGGCCGCGTGGTCGACAAGGCCGATCTGCTGGCGCCGGCGCAGGAGGCTTCGCTGTCCGCCCAGTCCGCGGCGCTGGAAAAGGCCACCGGCCATCAGTTCGTCGTGGTGACCGTGCCCGATCTCGGCGGCCACCCCATCGAGGATTATGGCCTCCATCTCGGCCGCTACTGGGGCATCGGCCGCAAGCAGGTGAATGACGGCGTGCTGCTGCTCGTCGCCCCCAATGAGCGCAAGGTGCGGATCGAGGTCGGCTACGGCCTCGAAACCACCCTGTCCGATCCTCGCGCGAAGACGATTATCGATCGCGATATCCTGCCGGCCTTCCGTGCGGGCGACATGCCCAAAGGCATCATCGCCGGCGCGGCCGCGATCACGCACACGCTCGAACCCGCTGGAGCCAAAGCGACATGAGCCTTATCCGCAAGCTGCTCTTCGTGCTGCTCGCGTTCACCGCGCTGCCGGCCGCCGCGCAGACCTTTCCGCCGCTCAGCGGCCGGGTGGTCGATGCCGCCAAACTGCTTTCGCCCGAGCAGGTGACGCAGCTCACCCAGCTGTCGGAGCAGGTCGAGCAGGCCTCGACCCGGCAGTTCGTCATCGCGACCGTCCCGGATCTGCAGGGCTATCCGATCGAGGATTATGGCTACAAGCTGGGTCGCGCCTGGGGGATCGGCCAGAAAGACGCCAAGAACGGCATCATCCTGATCGTCGCGCCCAATGAGCGCAAGGTGCGGATCGAGGTCGGTAACGGGCTCGAGCCGGTCATGACCGACGCGCTGTCGAGCGTGATCATCAACGACACCATCCTGCCCAAATTCAAGGCCGGCGACATGCCTGGCGGCATCATGGACGGTGCTGCGGCGATCGGCGAGCAGATGAAGCAGCCGCTCGAAGTGGCCGAGCAGCGCGCCCGCCAGGCGGCCGGCCAGACCCAGGCCCGCCACAGCAAGCGCGGCGGCAATCCGCTGGCGGTGGTCTTCTGGGTCATCGTCATCGTCGTCATCATCCTGCCCATGGCGTTCGGCCGGGCGCGCGGACGGCGTTATCGCGGTGGGCTCGGCGAGGCGGTGCTATGGGGCTCGGCGCTGAGCAACCTCGGTAGCGGCAGCAGCAGCGGCTCGTCTTGGGGCGGCGGTGGCGGCAGCGACTGGGGTGGTGGCGGCGGCGGTGGTTTCTCCGGCGGCGGCGGTTCGTTCGGAGGCGGCGGCGCCTCGGGGAGTTGGTGATGAAGGCGCCCAGACATCTGACGGTCGAGGAACGCGACCGCGTCACCGCCGCGGTAAGCGCGGCCGAGGCGGGCACCGATGGCGAGATCGTGACGATCGTCACCGAGCGCTCCGATCCCTATCACGACGTCGCCTTGCATTATGCGATCGGCGCGATGCTGTTCGTCGCAGCGCTGGCCGCGATCAGCCCCGCCACGATCGAGGCCAAGATCGCCTGGTTCTCCAACGGGTGGAGCGGCGCGCCGGACCCGGCCAGGGGCTTCTTCGCCCTGATGCTGATCCAGGCCCTCGTCTTCCTGATCGTGCGTTACACGCTGGCCTGGACCCCGCTGCGCCTCACCCTCACGCCGCGCGCCACCCGCTCGCGCCGGGTGCGGCGCCGCGCGGTGCAGTATTTCAAGGTCGGGGCGGAGCGGCGCACCACCGCCCGGGTCGGCATCCTGCTCTATCTTTCGCTGGGTGAGCGCCAGGCCGAGATCGTCGCCGACGAGGCGATCCACAAGGCGGTGCCGCCGGAGCGCTGGGGCGATGCGATGGTCGCCCTGGTAGCCGAGGTCCGTCAGGGCCGGCCGGGCGAGGGCATGGCCGCGGCCGTCGCGGCGATCGGCCTGATCCTGGCGGAGAACTTCCCCAAGACGGAAGAGGACACCAACGAACTGCCTGACCGCCTGATCGAGCTGTGAACGACCATGACGCCCCCGAGGAAGTGGTCTGGCAAGGCCGCTTCATCGCCGCCAAGAAGCGCGGCAAGTGGGAATATGTCTCGCGCACCCGCGGCATCAGCGCGGCCGTCATCCTGGCGATCGACGACGGCGATGTGATCCTGGTCGAGCAATATCGCGTGCCGCTCGGCCGAAGCTGCCTCGAACTGCCCGCCGGCCTTGTCGGCGACCATGACGAGGGCGAGAGCGTCGAGGTCTCGGCCGCGCGGGAACTGGAGGAAGAAACCGGCTACCGCCCCGCGCATATCGAGAACCTGGGCTATTTCCACTCCTCGCCGGGCATGGTCAGCGAGGGTTTCACTCTGGTCCGCGCAACCGGCCTGACCCGGGTCGGAGAGGGCGGCGGCGAAGGCGATGAGGACATCACCGTCCACCGCGTCGCGCTGGCCGAACTAACCGCTTTCGTGGCGGAGCGCCGCGCGGCCGGGGTAGCGATCGATGTAAAGTTGCTGACCCTGTTGGGGCCGGCGCTGCTGCGTTCAGGCGGCGTTGAAGTCGCGCTGTAGCGCGATCTGCTTGTCGATGATGTGGAACAGGGTGCAGGCGTGGCTACCCGCAGGGTCGCGCCATTCGAGGATGGCCCATTCGCCGTCCTCGAACAGATTCTCCGGCAGGCACTCGGTCGTCGTGGCGGCGGCAAAAGCGGCGCGGATGGCGTCGCGACCAGTCAGCGGTTCAGGCGCTGCCTGATGGTTGACCGCGTCCTCGCGGTACAAGGCGGCAAGGGCGTCGGCGTCAGCCGCGTTGAATGCCGCAATCCAGCGCCGGACCACCGTTTTCGGGCTGGTCACCGGAAATTGTCGGCATAGGCTTGCAGCTTCAGCGTGCGGGTCGGCGCTGGGATGACGGTGAAGGCGAGGCCCTCGCGCTCGGCATAGGCTTGCGCTGCCTCGAGGCTTGGGAAGGACAGGTACAGCTGATCGCGGGTGTCGCCGGAACCCGCCCAGCCGGTCAGCGGGTCGGGGCGCTTGGCCTCGGCGGGGGCGAATTCGAGCACCCAGCCATCGGTCCGGGCGCGGCCGGACTGCATGGCGTTCTTGGGGCGTTGGTAGATACGGGCGGTCGTCATGGCGTTCCCTTATCGTGATCCGTGGCGGCGCGCATCCGCATTTTTTGTGCGCAATGTCGGATTCGCCGCAGCCGGGTCATCCGGCCAGGGATGGCGAGGGTAACGGCCGCGCATTTCCCTGGCGACGTCGGACCAGCTGCCGGCCCAGAAGCCGGGCAGGTCGCGGGTGGTCTGGATCGGACGGCCGGCGGGCGAGGTCAGGCTCAGCACCAGCGGCACGCGCCCACCGCCGACCATCGGGTGCGTGGCCAGGCCGAACAGGGCCTGGGGGCGAAGTTCGACACGGGGGCCTCCCTCCGCAGCATAGTCGATGAGGTGGCTGCTGCCGGCGGGGCTGTCGAAATGGTTCGGGGCGAGGCGGTCGATCGCCTTCATGCCTTCCCAGCCGATGATGCCCCGCAGCGCGTCGGCCAGCGCGCCAAGGTCGATCTGGTCGAGGCGGCGCTTGCCCGCGAGCAGGGGAGCGAGCCACTGGTCAGCCTCGGCGAGGAGAGCTGCGTCGTCGAGGGCCACCGCCTCGCCACCATGTTCTGCCGCGAAGCGGGCGCGGGCGCGGAGTGCCTGGCTGCTGTCGGGCCAGGGGAGCAGGTCGAGGCCGTGCTTGCGCACGCCTTCGAGCAAGGCGGCGGCGATAGCGGCTGGATCGGCGTTGCTGTCGGGACCGCTCGATAGTTTGACCGCGCCGAGTCGGCGTTCGCGGATTGCGGCGATGCCGCCGGTTGCGGGGTCGAAGGTGACGGTGCGCCGCGTCTCGATGCGGTCGGCGAACAGGGCTTCGACGGTGGCCGCGTCGATCGCCACGGCCGAGAGGATGCGGGCGCCGGCCGCCATGCCCTGGGTTTCCGCGACGGCTAGCCATTCGGCGCGGGCGAGGGGGGAGGTGGGGTCGAGTTTGAAACCGCGGCCGCCCGCTGAGGCCCAGGTTTCTCCGCTCGCGTCGCGACGGCGGGCGATGCGGTCGGGGAAGGCGAGGGCGATGGAGATGGCGATACCCGACTCCCTCTCCCCGCTTGCGGGGAGAGGGTTGGGGAGAGGGGGCGCGCCGCGAGCGGGCGGTAG
>Ga0307510_10000622_pt1 | contig 35905 bp, 32 predicted proteins | sample 12_EM_MG_FD_207224 | JGI IMG/M metagenome (GOLD analysis project Ga0307510, IMG submission 207224) | Populus trichocarpa ectomycorrhiza microbial communities from riparian zone in the Pacific Northwest, United States - 12_EM | ecosystem: Host-associated > Plants > Roots > Unclassified | place...
ACGGCGGACGGAAGGTGTTCTCGGCGACCATCCAGCGTGGCGGGAAGATCACGAAGTCGAGGTTGGCCAGACCGTGCACGCTGGTCGGCGAGGTCAGCACGGTGAAGATCGACGGGTCCGGGTGATCGAAGCTGACGGTGCCGATGGTGTTGAAACGGCGCAGATCGTATTTGTACGGCACGTTATTGCCGTGCCAGGCGACCACGTTCAGCGGCGAGTGATTGAGTTCGGTGGCCCATAGCTGGCCGAGGAATTTCTGCACCAGCGTGGTCGGCTGCTGGAGGTTCTCGTAAGCGGCGACCGGGGTGAGGAAGTCGCGCGGATTGGCCAGACCGTTGCTGCCGATCGGCCCCAGATCCGGCAGGCGCAACGGCGCGCCATGGTTCTCGGCGACGTAGCCGCGTGCTTGCGGGTCGAGCAATTCGACACGGAATTTGAGGCCGCGCGGCAGCACGGCGATTTCCAGCGGCGCCACTTCCAGCACACCGAGTTCGGTGGCGATGCGCAATCGACCGAGTTGCGGCACCAGCAGCAGTTCGCCGTCGGCGTTGAAAAACACGCGTTCCATCGAACGGTTGGCGACGTAGTTGTAGATGCTGATGCCGGACGGCTTTTCCGCGCCAGCGTTGGCGACCATGCTCACCAGACCGTCGATGAAATCGGTTGGCTCGGCCGGGATCTCCAGCGGATTCCAGCGCAGGCGATTGGGCGTCACTTCGCCCAAAGGACCGCCGGCCAGTTGTCTTTCCAGTTTGACGAAGGCCGGGTGATTGGCCGAAGGCTGAATCCGGTACATCCAGGTGCGCCGCGCTTCACTGCGGGTCATGGTGAACGCGGTGCCGGAGAACAATTCGGTGTAGAGACCGTACGGCGCTTTTTGCGGAGAATTCTGGCCGACGGGTAGCGCGCCGAGCAACGCTTCAGAGCTGAATTCGTTGCCGAAACCGGACTGATACGCCAGCGCCTGAGCGGTTGAATCGAGGTTCATGGAGCCTCCTGAACAGGGAGTCGGCAGTGGCCCATCGCTCTGGCTCAGCGGTTTCGGCACGCCGGGGTTGTTATTATCGTAATTCGATTACGCATAACGTAATTTGCTCGCTATCCAGCGTCAAGCTATAAAGACGCCCATTCGTTTCGGAACCCGGCCGCACCATGGAAAAAACCAGCGACAGCAACGGCAAACAGAAAGTCCGCTCCGCCGAAGTCGGCACCGACATCCTCAAGGCCCTGGCCGAGTTGTCGCCGTCCACTTCGTTGTCGCGACTGGCCGAACATGTGCAAATGCCGGCGAGCAAGGTTCACCGCTATCTGCAGGCGTTGATCGCCTCAGGATTTGCCGAGCAGAACACCGCGACCAACCATTACGGCCTCGGCCGCGAAGCCTTGCGTGTAGGCCTCGCCGCACTCAACAGTATGGACGTGCTGAAAGTCGCCGCCCTGCCGTTGGCCGAACTGCGCGACGAACTCAACGAAACCTGCTTTCTGGCGGTGTGGGGCAACCAAGGCGCAACCGTTGTGCACATCGAGCCGGCGGTGCGTGCAGTAACGGTGGTGACGCAATTGGGTTCGGTATTGCCGTTGCTCAGTTCATCAACCGGGCTGGTATTCAGCGCTTATCTGCCACATCGCGAAACCGATGATTTGCGCGTTCAGGAGATTGCCGCTGCCGATCATCCGCTGAAGGACGAGAAGACTTACGTATCACTGTGTGAACAGATCCGCGAACGCGGTCTGCATCATGTGCATGGTTTGCTGATGCCGGGTGTGGATGCGTTGTCCGCACCGGTGTTCAACGCTGTCGGCCAGGTCGCCGCCGTGCTGACCATTGTCGGCCCGACCTCGCTGTTCCACGCCGACGAAAACGGCCCGGCGGCGCAGCGGTTGCTGGCGGCGACGCGGGCCGTGAGTTGGCGGATGGGTTATGAACGATAAACGCTTTACGCATTGAGCGAGCAGCAAGTGCTCAAAAGCGGTCAATGAACGGTTGTTTTACTCAGTCCGGAACTGGCACTTTCCATCAATGTGTTGAAGAACTCGACCAGCATCTCTTTCAACTCTTCCTGGCCTGTGTAGTAAGTGACCAGCTCCGCGACCGTCCGCGCATCTTCGAACAAACTGAGCAAGGACCGTTGTGCATGGGTGATTTCCTTGACGGGGGCACCCGCAGCTGCGGCCTGGCCCAACGTCATCAGCCCGGTCAGCGCTTCCTGGACATGTCCCAGGGCAGCGCGGTAGTCACCTCGCTTGTCCGACTGTGAGGCATCGTAGATGCTTTTCATCATCTGCACAGCCACCACAACAGTGCCCACGGGAGGCACCAGCAGGCTCACGATGTTCGCGGCCTTCAACAGGTTGTCGTAAATAATACCGGTGATTATTTCATTGAGACTGGTGGTGCGTTCGTCGATATCGCTCAATACACGGCGCACTCGCTCGTCATGGAAAGTGAACAGATCAGGCAATAACGAACGCTGCTGCGTGCGAATGACCGGTTTGGTATCGACGGTTGAGACCAGATTGTCGAAATAGTCGTTGATCACCTTTTGGTCGACCAGCAATATCCGCTGGCTGTAGTAATTCCTGAACGGGCCGTATCGAAAACGAATCGAAGGAATGAAATCAGCGATGGGCCGGAAGCTGACCAGATCCGGCGCGTCAGGCGTATAGAGCAAATCGAGCAACCCTGAAGACATCTTCAGTCGGAAAATATAAACGCCGCCAACCGTGCGGTCCCAGGCAGCCGTCAAACCCGGCTCGACGATGTTGAACTTATACAATCCGACGTCACCTTCGGCGACGCTATTCACAACTGACTGATAACCGCCACTTTCTTTCAGATTGTCGATAGTCCGCTGGATAGCAGAGAAAGACTCTACTGACAGTCTGCCATTGGTAAAGTCGGCAAAAGCATTGCGGTACATTTCACAGCGGATTCTTCGGGCGTGTACCGCGCGCTTGAACGCGTAGTCAGGATGAGCGCTGTTCTGATATTGCGCTTTCAGCATGGCGGTGTATCTGTCGCCAGGACGGAAAGTTTTCGACAGTGAGGACAGGTCTCGGATATCCAGTTTTTCAATGCTGGGATGGCCATTCACCAAACAGTATTTCGGGCTGAATTTCGTTTCGTAGCCCGGATGCACGGCCTCAAAGGCGAGTCCCTCAAGCAAAACGTCAGTAACGCTCTTACGAAACTCTTCGGTTTGAATAATGATCTTGTCGGGATTGACCGAAACCTTGCTGCCACGAGCACGCAAAATGTCTTCTATCTGAGCTTTCACCGAGTCATAAGTGAACTGCTCGAATGTCGGAAAACCATTGTCTCGCGCATCAACTGTAGACAGTGCCTTGAGTTCGGTGGTCAGACGCGAATAGCGCTTGCGGCCTTCGATGCCCAGTGCTCGATAACCAGCCGGAGCAATGGCCTTGTGCAGGGCAACTTCGGCTCGGTAAGCGATATTTACGTAGTCTGCCAACGGAGCCTTGAGATTCAGGCCAAGATCGACCGGCCGGCCATCGAGCGTGTAGCGGTAGCTCAGTTTTGTGGGAGCGCTGCCGAGCAACTTACCTGCTTCGTGCAGGTAGTCTGGATGGATCAGCAATGCAGCGTATTCACGATTTGCGGACAATGCCGACTCCAGCCAGACGTTCGCCGCATAAACATCGGAAAATTTTTGCAGTTCAAATTCACCGCCAGGCGTTTTGACCAGCATCAGCGAGGGTACATATTCTCTGGCCGAAATGATCAGGACATCTTTCAACGCTGGTACTTGTGATTTGATTCTCAATCCCTGAATAGTCACCGTGGCGTCATTGGCCATGGCTCGCGCGATGATATTCGCATCGGTGGAGTCCAGCTTTCCAGAGTGGCGAGCAACAAAAACTGCAAACGCCATCTGGCTGAAGAGGTAGTTGCGATAAGCCTCTTGGTAACCAACCGAGGGCGAGGATGCAAGGCTGCTGGTAAATTCCAGTCGCAGGTTGCGACTCTCCAACCACTGCTCAAGCGCCACCGTCGTCAGCCGACTTGCGTCGGGAACGCCGATGATAGTCAGGGCGGCTTTATAACCATTGTCATGCAGACCGAAAACGATAAATTCTGTCAGCGTGCGGGTTTCTTCCTGTTCGATAGTACGTCCGGCAACTTGCAGAGTGTACGAGCTCTGGACACTTATCGCTTCTGGATCCAGGTGCTCACCGAGAACCCTGTCCGCCCATTCAGCGAACGTACGCACCACATAATCCTTAAACGAAAAACACGCATCGAACGCGCTTGAAAACGCAGCCTGGTATTGATCCTTGGATTCTTCAAGCTCGTTATATCGTTGTTGAATATCGCTACCAGCGCCATGGAGCCAAACCGGCCAGTCGGTGCGTTTCAACGCAGTCCGAAGCAGATAGAAGCGGGTGTTGATACCGTAGCGCAGAACATGCAGGCTTTGATTGTCCTGCAACACCGAGGTAAGCGGATTTTCCAGTTGTTCCCGACCACTGAACAAGGATGACACGCTTTCAAGCTGGCCTTTGAGATGAGTCTCTACACAAAAGGCGTGAGGACTTCGCGTACCCTTCAGGTATCTGATCTGGTCACTACCCAAGGACAATCGCTGCTGAAGTTTGCTGTGCAAATCGGTATTTTTTTCAAAAAACTCAAAGCCGTATTCCGGCGTGTGCACAAGATAGGACGTCGACTCGTTGAGCAGCGGCATTTCTGCATCCGGACGCTCGGCGTTGTCCAGAACGAAACAGGGCTGACGCGACAGAAGGTAATCCTGCGTCGGGCGCAGGTTGACTTCAAACGCTGCGCGGCCGGAGTCTGCGTCAAGAAGATGAGCGAATCTCTCACCCAACAGGGCATCAAAATTGTTGGCCATGACCGAAAGGGACAGCTCTGCACTCGTGACCACGGCGTACGCTTCGATGAAAGTCTGCTTATTCGACAGAGGTGCAGTGTCCGGGCGAATGGTTTTCGCTGGCGCCGCCCAGAACTTTGCGATCTCGGCTCGCAACGTTTTTTCCAGTCCTGCAGCTACAGCCGCGATCAGATCCTCGACAATAAACGTATTCAGAACATTGACTTTGAATTGCTCACTGAACGTGTCCGGCAGAAAAAACACACCATCGCCGCCCACTATGTAAGCGGGGCTGACGTTGTTATCCAGACAATGAACAGTGACGTCCCAAAGAGTGCCCGAAGGCCGGTTTTCATTGGCGGGAAAAGCAGGATCCGTATTGATATAGACTTTGTCGATATCGACCGTTTTACCCAAGCGCTTTAACTCACTCCCAAGCAAGTTGCGAAGAATATCCAGCACGCTTGGCATGGCATCGATGATCTTGAATAGACCTGCTTTTGCCTGGCTGGCCTTTTTCCACTCTTCAGCCCACGTAACTTGCTCACCCAACGAACCACGCATCAAACTTTTAAATAACTTGGCCACAACACTTCCTTACTTGACTATTCAGAGCTGCGAGTGCAGCTATGCAGAGGGTCGCAAGGTAGTTTCTTTTTCAATCAACATGAAGTTCGAACAATTTACAAAACATGCCAACAAACAACCAAAATCATTTTCACCAGCAAAAAAATTAAAACACTAAGCCAATATCCCCATCAACTTTGCTTTCGCCACCGCCTGAGTTCTGCGCTCCACCCCCAACTTCCCATTAATCCGTCTCGCATGTGTTTTTACTGTATGTAACGAAATAAAAAGTTGTTCTGCAACTTGCTGATTCGAAGCACCTTGAGCAATCAACATCAGCACTTCGCGCTCACGCCGACTGAGGCCCGACGCCAGATCAGGGTTATCGCATTGCCTGGCAGGAATCTGCTTGGCAGACACTGTTCCGAGACTGCCCCGGCGTAATTCCCACTCCCGCATGGCGTGCTGCAATTGACAGCGCTCCACCAGCATTCCGGCACGCTGGAAAGCTTGCTGCGCCGCCTCTGTGTCACCGTTCGATTCGGCCAACTGGGCGAAGGCCAGCAGCAACTCCGTTTCCGCCGTCAACATGCCTCTGGCCTGCGCCTGATTGAGCAATCGTTCAATGGTTGGCAGACAGTTTTCATCCGGATTCAACTGCGTATGCGCGCAGGCCAGCAGGTATTCAATGCGGATAATCAGCTCGAAAGTCGCGGGCGGCGCCTGGAGTGCAGAGGGTCCACGGTAATGCCTTAACAGCCGGCCCAACGCCTCCTGCACCAATTGCGGTCGCCCCTGCTGCAACCAGAACTGGCTGCTGACCTGAAGCACGACACCGCGATAGACCGTATCGGGAATCTGCCGCTGCTGCATGACCCTTTCGGCCTCGCGCAGGCGCTCGAAAGCGCAGGCATAATCGCCTCGATTGCCGGCCAGTTGAGCCTGCCCGAGGTAGCCATACAAGACCCGCTTGTCTTCACTGCGCAAACAATCTTCAAGGCCTCGGCTGAACAGATCCGCAGCCCGCTCTTCCAGACCCATGCACAGCGCCAGCCGACCTCGTCGCAGGGCAATTCGGCCCAGCAGCGGCGTGGGTACCAGGGTGCGCTGACACAGCAAATGCTCAATATCCACCAGCAGATTTTCGGCACGCGCGGGCGCTCCTCGCTGCTCGAGCCATTGCGCATGATCAAGCTCCAGCAACCCTTCGAGCAACAGGGAGCCATGCGCGCGCGCCAGGCACAGCGCCTCGCGGTTGAGAGCATGGGCCTGATCGAGTTCACCGCACAGTAACGCCTGCTGCGTCAGTCCCGACAGACACATCAGACGGGCTTGCCAGGCATCGTCGGTCAACGCTGACAATGCCTCCTGAAAACAGGCGCGCGCCGGCTCCATTTGCCCCTGCAAGTGGCAGAGCCAACCTCGTTGCGCCTGCCAACGTGCCAGCAGTTGCTGCTCCAGATGCTTCGTCGGCTGCGGCATGAAGCGGACGAGATGAGCCATGCATTGCGCGGCCTGTTCGAATCGGCCGGCGAACAGCAATGCCCCCGTGACCAGCCCGATCAATTGCGGTGTCATCAAGGTCAGCTCGCGACTTTGCTGCTCATGCAAGCGCAACAGCAGGACGACCGTCTGGTCTTCCAGCAGATCCTCGAAGCTCAAATGCTGCAACAGGCTTACGGCCGTTTCGTACTCTTCGGCCAACAACGCTTGCTCGAACGCTGCTCGCCAATCCTGCACCGCAGTGAACCACTGACAGGCGCGCCGATGCCACGAACGCGCACACGGCCAATGCGACTCCTGCATGATTCGCGACAGCGGGCGAAAAACCTGCAGCCAATCGACGGACTCCTGCCAAGGCTCGATAAAGCAGCCCAGCACTTGCAGGTCATGCAACAGCTGTGCGCCTTCGCCGGGGCCAAACAAATGCTCGCATAATGGCGCGTTGAACCGCGGCAATTGGGCCAGAACACGCCATGCCTCATCCTGCTCTGGCGTCAGGTTGCTGAAGAGTTCGTGCTGCAGATAATCGAGCAGGGTGTCGACACGCTGTTGTGGCTGCAGCTTTTGCGACCAGTCGCACTTTTGCAGGAGCGCCATGCGCGCACCCGCGCACCAGCCGCCGGTACGCTGGATGATACCGGCGGCGACACGGTCCGCCTGGTCTGGCGGCAAATGGCGCAACACCGGTACAAGCTCATCGTGGGTCAGTGCCAGGCTGGCGCGCTCGGATTCGTACAGTTCGTCATCGAGCAACAGGCGCGGCCAGTTGCACTGTGGCCGGCGGCGAGTGCTGATCCACCAGGTGAGCGCCGGGCTGCTGACCGCCAACAAACGATCCAGTAAAGCATCCAGAGCCGGATCCGGCAGACGGCTGTAATCGTCGATAAACAGCGAAGTTGTCCTGGGCCAACGTGCCAACTCCGCCATCAGTTGCGCAACGTCAAGGTCCTCGACCAGCCCGAGCACCTGAGTCAGACGCAGGCAAAACTCCTCGCAGCTGAGCGCTGCTCCCGCCAGCGGCAGCCAAATCGTCTCGCAGTCTGCACGCACCTGCAGAAGACATTCGCTGAGCAGTGCGGTTTTGCCACTGCCAGCGGGTGCGCACAACAGCCTGACCCGCGCGTTCGAAGCCAGAAGAGGCGCACTCAAGCGAGGGCGAGGCTGATGATGTGAAGAAAGTCTGGGCAGAAATCCGGGTCGATCCAGGCACGGGGTCATGGCGGTCATCGGGTGAGCCTTCTTATCGTTGTGCGCTCACCCTAGCCCTCTCCCGTGCGCTTGTTGACGAGTATTCAGCACGCTGATTGACGACCATAAAAAAGGCGACCGTGCGGTCGCCTTTTGCGCTGCCGATGTATCAGAACCGTTACCGAACGCCCTCTGCACGCAAGGCCGATGGCGTGTAGTCAGCTGCCTTGGCTTCGAAGCCGAACTCGAAACTGTGCTTCTCTTCGTTCTTCATTCCCAGGGCAATGTAGCGACCGGCGATGATGTCGTAGAGCGCTTCGAGGGTATAGGCCTGCGCCTGGTGATCGTAGTAGTACTGAGCATGCCCTTCGGCGACACGCCACAGTTGCCCGCGACCGTCGTAGTGATCGGCGAGCGCCACCTGCCAGCTGTCCTCGTCGATGTACATGTGGCGCTTGGCGTAGATGTGCCGCTCGCTCGGTTTCACCGTGCCGATCACTTCCCAGACGCGGTGCAGTTCATAGCGGGTAAGGTCCTGATTGATGTGGCCAGCCTTGACGATGTCGTCGTATTTCAGGCTCGGCGAATCGAGTTTGTAGCTGTTGTAAGGAATGTACATTTCCTTCTTGCCGACCAGCTTCCAGTCATAGCGATCCGGTGCACCGGAGAACATGTCGAAGTTGTCCGAGGTGCGCAGACCATCGGCGGCGGTACCCGGGCCGTCATAGGCCACTTGCGGCGCACGACGCACCCGGCGCTGGCCGGCGTTGTAGATCCAGGCCAGACGCGGCTCTTTCACCTGATCGAGCGTTTCATGCACCAGCAGCACGTTACCGGCCAGCCGCGCCGGCGCGGTCACCGACTGTTTGAAAAAGGTCAGCACGTTGGCGGCTTTTTCCGGATCGAGATCCTTCATCAGTTGCGGCACGGCGATCTCTTCTTCAAAGCGGATCGGCGTGTAGCTGCCGTTAGTCTGCGGCGTCACCTGTGTGATGATGCGCCGCAGGTTACCGCCGTGATATCGGGTGATGTGGTTCCACAACACCTCCACACCGTTCTTCGGAATCGGGAATGCGTAGTAGCGGTTGCCTGTGAAGTTGGCCAGGCCATTACCATCGTTGATACTGGTGACATTCAGCGCGCTGCGTTTGGCCGACTCATAGATCTCCGCTGGCACGGCGACGGTGCGATGGGTCGGGTAAACCGGGATCTTGTAGGTTTCGGGGTAACGTTTGAACATCGCCACCTGACCGTCGGACAGCTTGTCCTTGTACTTGTCGACGTTGGCCGCGGTGATCGTGAACAGCGGTTTCTCGTTGGCGAACGGGTCGGCGAGGAAGCCTTTGCTGTCCACCGCACCGGCGTTTTTCGGGATGCCACCGGTCCATGCCGGAATCGAACCGTCAGCGTTGCCAGCCTTCTCGGCGCCGAGTGGCGTCAGGCTGGTACCAAGTTTGTTGGCTTCATCCGGCGACACCGCCGCCATCACATTGGCCGCCAGCAGACTCAGCGCCAGCACACCACATTGCAGAATCGTTTTGCGCATTGCAGTCATCCTTCTCGGGCAGATCAGAAGTTCACGCCGAAGCTCAGAGCCACGAAGTCACGGTCTTCGAGGACGTTGTAATCGCCACCGAAAAAGTCGGTGTAACTGAGGCTCGCGGTGTAGGTGTTGCGGTAGTCGGCATCGACGCCGACGCTGATCGCTTTCGCGCCTTCGTTGAACAGGCCGTTGGGGCCGTAACCGGCGACGTCATGCGACCACGACAGGTTGGGTTTGAGGTTGATACCGCCGATCACGTTGGCGTAATCGAGGATCGCCCGGGCGCGGTAACCCCACGAAGTCGAGGTGACGAAACCGTCGGTGTCGCCACCGAAACCGTACTGCCCGTAAACCGAATCACGGCCATAACGCAGCTTGTCGCGTGACTCCAGTCCGCCGACCCGCACCACAGCGGCTTCACCGACCAGGGTCAAGCGCTGAGCGCCCCAGACCTGATCGAAGAAGTGTGTGAGGGTGCTCTGGATTTGCGTGACTTCTTTGCGCCGATAGCCTTTGTTGTCCGCTCCCGGTGACGTCGCAAGTGGAGACGCCGTGCCACCCGCAATCGGGTTGAGCAGCGCCAGTGTCAGGTCGTTGGTGTTGACCTGCACCGGAGCGTTCGGACGGTAGCTGATCTCGCCGGTCCACGCGGTACCGGTGGGCAATGTGGTGGAGAAACTCGCGCCGTAGAGGCGAATGTCTTCCGGGTATTCAAGGTAATACCCACCGCGTCCGAGCATCACGCTCTGCGCCAGACCGGAACCACTGCCGGGGGCCAGGCCATTGGCGATGCCGACCATGCCCGGCAATGCCGCCAGCGTCGACAGGCCGGCCGTGGTGGTGCCGACGGTCGGCGTACGGCTGTGGTAGTTCATGAAATAGAGACCGTACTCGGTGTCGTCGCCGAGCCAGCGCAACGCCGTCCCCCACTGCCCGGAATCCCGTGCATCACGGTCACCACCACGAGGAATCACCACACCCTCACGGGTCACCTGAATCCCTTGGCCAAAGGCCTGGGTCAGCGGCACAAACGGCGCGATCGCCGGGTTGCCGACGGTGTAGCCGTTGTTGCAACCGTCCGCCGCCACATCGACACCGAAGAAGGTGCCGCAGTTGTCGAGAACGGTCTGGTCCCATTCCAGTTGGTAGAAGCCTTCAACGGTCAGTTGATCGGTCAGGCCTTGCGAGCCAAACAACATGTTGACCGGAATCAGGCCTTCCTTGATTTCCGCACCGGGGCGGCGAAACGCCGAGACGTCGATCGGGTTGATGCTGTTGATCGAGTTACCGATGAAGGTACTTTCGCCCCAGCTCACCACCTGTTTGCCCGCGCGCACGGTGCCCGGCAGGTCGGCGATGGAATAGTTGTGATAGACGAACGCATCAAGAATCTGCGCGCCGGAGGATTTCGCCCCTTCCTTGCGCCCGCTGTCGCTGATCGGCTTGAACTCGCGGTCTTCATCCTTCAGCTCGAAGTCGTACCAGTACTTACCGCGCACGAAGACACCGGTGTCGCCGTACTTGAGTTCAAGGTCGTGAATGCCTTTGAAGATTTTCGAGAAGGTCTCACCCTTCTTGAAATTCAGACGCCCGTCATCACCGGTCGAGGATTGCCCGGTCCCGCCATTGACCGTGCCGACCAGCGACTTGTCGGCATCGCGCATGCCCCAGCTCGCACCGATCGACAGCGACGAGTCGAAGGTGCCTTCAATCTCGCCAATGTTGAACGCAACCGCTTGCGCCTGGGCGCAGCAACCCAGAGCTACCGCGGCTGCCAGCGCCTGCGGTGTGAAGATGGCGCGCATTGTTGTTTTTGTCATGCGTCTTCCCCGGTGAGTGACAGAAGGCCCCACCCTACTGCCGGGCAACCGCGTCGATAAGCGCACCAAGGAGGTATTCGTGTTGTCGCTCGAAAGGATGAAAGGCCTTGCGCGGCGCGGCTTTGCGCCGTTCATGGATTGGCTGGATGGAGGATTATCAGTGCAGCGCATGGTGCACATCGGATGATGGGACTGTTGCATGCCCCGCAACAGTGCATGTCCGGAATCGGTATTTTTCCTACGCGCTCAAGACCTTATTCTGAACGCGCTTTCACGGGACACGCCGCAAAGCACGAAGCACTGGCCTTTGAGCGACTCAGGCCATTGCTGACAGATTTCAGATGAATCGAAGACTTCGGTTTATCGCCCCGGTGTTCACTGACGTTGATTTGTAGCTCCTTGATCCAACGTCTTACCTTGGCCGCTGCGTTTGCAGCGGCCTTTTTTATGGGCGTTGAAAACGTATTCCCTACTGCCTGCAAACACTTTCCGAGAACAACGTAGGACCTTTCCTGCAGCGCAGAAGAATTCTCCCTACTTTGTTATTAGCCTGCGAAAACCCTCTCGAAACAAAGCCCTGTTACTTACGGGCTTCTCAGATTTTGTAACCGCAAGTCTGATGTAACTTGAAACACCTAAACCCCTCGCTGGTGACACGGACGTCGCTATCGGTCGCGCTGACTTGCCAGCGAATTATCACGCACATTCAAAAGGACATGAATATGCAAAAGCCTCCACCCTTTGTGTTAACCGAAGCTGTTCATACGACGGCAACAGCCCCCCCCAACACACCTTTGATTAGAGGGACATCACCGAACCTATCCCAAAGCGGCACATTTGCTATTCCCAACAATGTTCAAGTCAACTCTCGGGAGTTTACTGCCCACAGCCTGAGAACTGCTCGTGAGTTTCAAACTCGAACAGAGCAACTGCCCCAATCAATTGAGCAGGATCTGGCCGCAACGCGGCTGGAAGGTGCAACCCACCCACTTCCTCCCGCGCAAGCAATCCTTCGTGAGTTGGGTGTACGACATACCCTCATTCAAAGAAAAACCGCTGAATTTCATCAAAAAATAGCACAAGCCAATCAGTTCTTTGGAGATGACCCACTTAATAAAGACTTCCATGCCTACTTTCGAAAAGCCCAAAGCATCGATAGAACCGTTAATGCGCGGGGAATTGCGATGCAGACCTGGGCTGCCTCGTACAGAGCCGCACACGAAGCGAAATTGCTGGCGCAATCAATTCAGATGCTCAACCAGCAACAGGTCAACGTGCAGAACTGGCTGGCCGCCGTTCAGACAAATGATCAGGCGCAAGCACAAGCGGCGGCAGAAGCTCGGCGAGTAGCGGCAGAACACGCACGGATTGCCTTAGAACAGCAACGTCAAAGAGAAATTGCTGAAGCTGCACGTCAAGAGCAGGAGCAAATTCGTGCCCGTGAACAGGCGCGACTTGCCACCCTGGCGAAAAAGCAGGATATGGATGCATACCTGGCAAAATACTCCGCCCAGTTGGCACGCATTCTTGCTGAAATGAGAGCTGAAGCTCGGGAACAAGCGCGAATCGCGGCATTGAAGAGCGCTTTAGCCGAAGCACAAGCAAAAGCTGAAGCAGCCGCACAGGCGTTTGCTGCCGAGCAGGCTCGTCTTCAAGCGCAAATGGAGCAGCGTGTAGAAGCGAACCAGCAGGAAGGTCATTCAGCAGAGATCCAGCATGTATATCCGGCTTCAGGAGCCGTGGCTTCAACCAGTCCGGTTTTGTCTTTTGCCTCCAAAACCATTCGTCTTCCTCCGGCATCGTCATCCGGGATTCTCAGCGCAATGCGCACAGGATTACTGGCCGTGAAGGCTGCAGGCGCTGCGCTGATCAGCGGTCCGGTGCTGGTAGGTTTCGCGGCACTGTTAATGCCATCACGCTTGGGCAACGGCGAACGCTTTTCCATGAGCGTTCCACTTGCGGAGTTGTCGCCGGAGTCTCCTCAGACATTGCGCGAAATAGCGGATCGGCAAGGCACATTAGAGCTGCCCGTGGGCTTAGGCGTAAGGCGGCTCGGGGCTGGCGCTGAAGTCTTCGTCGCTACAAACGATGACTTCCATATCCGCTCGAGTGTGCTGGTTCTGAATGCGGCTTATGACTTGCTGAATGATGTTTATGAAGTAGCGCTGCCAGATTCGCCGACGGACTTTCTGACCTGGACGCCCGCCATCTCGCCGGGTGACAGCTCGACTGAATCGCCCGTGGTAGATACCGACTCCCCGGCGTATACGGGCGCTCCGATTGTTCCGATCGAAGGACGGTTGGACCTGAATCCGATTCTGGTCGAAGGCTGGGAACGATTCATCATCGTGTTTCCCGATGACTCGGGGATTGCGCCGCTTTATGTGGTGTTCAGCAGTCCGTACGCGGGAGGTTATGTAAAAGGGAAATACAGCGGTCGGACCTACAACCCAGAGCAGTCTGGTGGACCAGTACTTGATCTGGATTGGCGAACGGCTGTAATCACGCAAGCTGGAGTCACCAACGTGAAATTACACGTAGCGAGATTCAACCAATCAGACGCTAACGACATCATGATTCAGCGATTAGAGAGAATTTTAAAAGGTGATCTGAATTTTACTGACACTGACCTGCGTTACTACACTCACGAATTGAGAGAGCTGGAGCGATACAGAAATTTTGGCTATAGCGACGACACATCGCCCTCTGAGGAATCCACGATATGGAACAATGCCCATACTGCGACCCTTGAGGACTACAAACTCGGCAGCGAATTGACTCTGCTCTACAACGAAGAGGCAGTCAACGCAATGAATGCTCAAGATGAACGGGAATATCAAAACGACATGCGGAGTTTCGTCCAATGACTACTGTCGAGAACATCATAAAAAACGAACCGATTGCGGACGTCATTTCACTCTTAGCACTTTGTTTTCATCCCATGCGCCTCGATCAAATGTATGCACGTTATCGCAAGGATACAATCTCCCACAGTGTCTTCATCGACACATACAACTCGCTGTTCAGAGATGGGGTGTTGTCCTACGACGAAAATGGAAAAACCATTAAAGGTCCCAATTGGACACCGCCAGCGTTCATGACAGAAAAACGCTACGACTAAAACACAAAAAACCACCCGACCATCACTTGCATTAGTCGGGTGGCTTAAGTACTTAAAGCGAATACTTCTGCAAATTCGCCATCATTTCCTTCAGCGCCTCAATGTTGTCCTTCGGATGCGCCGCCCCTTCGAAATCGCAAATCTGCTGCCAGTGCGCCGCGACATCTTCCGGCGAGAAGCCTACGCGCGGATCAAAACCGGCACCGAGGCTGCGTTCCCAACGCACCTTGCCCATCCAGCCGCCCCCGACCTCGAACAGCCCTGACGTTTCCTGACATTGCTCACTGGCCAGATACACCACCAGCGGGCTGACCAGTTCCGGTTTCAATTGCTCGAACACTTGCGGCGGGATCAGGCCTTCAGTCATACGCGTGCCGCCGGTAGGCGCGATGGCATTGACGAGGATGTTGTTCTTCCGGCCTTCGATGGCCAGGGTGCGGGTCAGGCCGTAAAGGCCGAGTTTGGCCATGCCGTAGTTGGACTGACCGAAGTTGCCGTAGATGCCGGAGGTCGAGGCGGTGAAGATCACCCGGCCGTAGTTTTGCTCGCGCAGGTGCGGCCAGGCCGCGCGGGTGACTTTGTAGGCGCCTTCGACGTGGACGCGGTAGACCAGATCCCAGTCGGCGTCGTCCATTTTGTGGAAGGTCTTGTCGCGCAGGATGCCGGCGTTGTTGACGACGACGTCGACACGGCCGAAGACGTCGAGCGCGTTTTGTACCAGTTTGTCGCCGTCGGTGACCGAGTCGTGGTTGGCTTCGGCGATACCGCCAGCCTGACGAATTTCCGCAACCACGCGATCAGCGGCGGAGGCATTGGCGCCTTCGCCCTGAGTCGAGCCACCAAGATCATTGACCAGCACTTTGGCGCCCTGTCTGGCAAACAACAATGCGTGGGCGCGTCCGAGGCCGCCACCGGCTCCGGTGACGATGACGACTTTATCTTCGAAACGCACAGATTCATTCATCGCAGCAACTCCAGCAGGCCAGTATTGATCCTGAGTGTCAGGCACAGGGCTTTTGGTCACAACGAATACGGCTGAGGCTGAATGGTGTGCAATAAGGTTGGGGGATGATGAGGGCGTCAAAGAAACAAAAGATCAAAGGATCAAAAGATCAAAAGATCGCAGCCTTCGGCAGCTCCTACATTGGATTTGTGTAAGAGCTGCCGAAGGCTGCGATCTTTTGATCTGTCAGGAGCACGCCACTTTGCGCGGCGGCAGCACAAAACGCTCACGAAACGCCAGGTAGTGCTTGAGCACCTGCACCGGCGCCTCGGTCTGCGGATAGTGGCCGATACCCGGCAACAACACCGTGTCCGCGTCCGGGATCAACTCGCGGTAACGCTCGACCATGTGCGCTCCGGAAATCGGATCGACTTCGCCATCGATCACCCGTAACGGAATCTCGCCGCGCTGCATCGCCGTCACCCAGCGATCCCGCTGCACCCGGCGTTCGGGAATGTAGCTGATCAACTTGTGCATGATCCGTGGCCCGCGATTGCTGTCGACCAGACTCCAGAAATCGTCCAGTTCACTTTCAGTGGGGCGGGTCTGTGGGCCGAAGATCTGCCGGAAGCTTTTCACCAAAGCGTCGCGGGTGAATGCGCGGCCGATCATCCAGCCCAGCGGACTGAGCAGCAGTTTCTGCATCAGCACCGGACGATGGGTTTCCGGAAACAATCCGCCGTTGAGGAACACGCAACTGGCCACTTCGATCTTGTCTTCGTGGTGACGGGCGAGCAGTTCCTGGGCAACGCTGTCACCGTAATCATGCGCCAGCAGATGCACCGGTTGTTCGACCTGCAGATGCGCGAGCAAGGCCTGTTGCAGATCAGCCTGTTCCAGCAGGCTGTAGGTGTGATTGATCGGCTTCGCCGAATCGCCAAAACCGAGCATGTCGCAGGCAATCACCCGATAACGCTGGGCCAGTGGCTGCCACAGGTAGTGCCAATCCCAACTGGCGGTCGGAAAGCCGTGGATCAGCAACAGCGGCTCACCCTGCCCCGCCGCCCAGTAGCGAATCGGCTGACCACGAAAGACAAACGTCTGGCTGCGTTTACGCCAGACACACAGAGGAATCTCGGCAAGAGGCATTAGAGTTTATATCCGGGGTCTTGTTTATCGAGTTTGCGCAGCAACGCCGGCCAGGCCAGCGCGCCACCCATGCCTTGAGCACTTTTGGTGACGCCAGCGATCATCGCTTTGGCGCCTGCCAGAATCTGCGGTTCGATAGCGATGAGTTCCGCGCCACCGGTTTGCGCCATGACCTGAATGTCGCACGCGCGCTGGAAGGTAAACATCATCAGAAAGGTATCGGCGATGGTGCCGCCACAGGTCAGCAGACCGTGGTTGTGCAGCATCAGGAAATTGTTCTCGCCCAGATCCGCCTGAAGGCGCGCCTTCTCTTCATGGTTCAGCGCCACGCCTTCATAGGCGTGATACGCTAGGCTCGACAGCACGAACAGCGACTGCTGGCTGATTGGCAACACGCCCTGCTTTTGCGCCGACACCGCGACACCTGAGGCGGTGTGCGTATGCAGCACGCAAACCACATCGTGCCGCACTTCGTGCACGGCGCTGTGGATGGTGTAGCCGGCGGGGTTGATCTCGTAAGGGCTGTCCATGAGTTTGTTGCCGGCCTGATCGACTTTCACCAGGCTCGACGCGGTGATCTCATGGAACATCAGACCGAACGGGTTGATCAGGAAATCTTCGGTGCCCGGCACCTTGGCGGAAATATGCGTGAAGATCAGATCGTCCCAGCCATGGGCGGCGACCAGACGATAACAAGCGGCGAGATCGACTCGGGTCTGCCATTCCGCAGCACTGACCTGGTCTTTGACATTAAGGGACGATTGGACGGGGGCTACGCTCACTGTATGCACCTCTGCGTTCTTATTGTTCTGCACGTGTCAGCAGTCTAGTCAGGCGCAGAGCATCGCGTAGTTGCATTGGCAGCCAGCTTGATGACTGAGCGGGTCAGCCAGGCAAACTCCTTGGATCCATGTCAAAGCAACGACGCCAACAAAGGCGCGGCAAACAGATTGAGCAATCCGGTCAGCACCATCACCAGCCCGGCGACAGAACCTTCTTCGCCGCCGACTTCATGGGCCCGGCTGACCCCGGCACCGTGCGCGCCAACCCCGAACAACGCACCCCGCGCCAAAGCACTGCGCAACGGCAACCACTTCAACAACACGCCGCCAAGCATCGCGCCAAACACCCCGGTGAACATTACAAAAACCGCCGTCAACTCCGGCACGCCCCCCAGGTTCTGTGCCAGCGGCATGGCGAACGGTGTGGTGATCGAACGTGGCACCAGAGACATCGTCACCGAACTGTCGAGCGCCAGCGCCCTGGCCAGTCCGAACGAGGTGCCGATCGAGGCAGCACTGCCGGCAACCATGCCCAACAGCAGTGCCGACCAGTGCTGCATCAGCAAGCGCCGTTGCTGCCAGATCGGCACGGCGAAAGCCACGGTGACCGGGCCCAGCACCAGCATCAGCCAGTGGGTATTGCTGGAGTATTCGGCATAAGCCGTGTGCAACGGCACCGCGAGCGCCAGCAGTAACGCCGGCACCAGAATCAGTGGCGACAAAACGTAGCGCCCGGTGCGCCGATACAACCAGCGGCTGAACAGGTACGCCAACAGGGTGAAGGCCAGCCAGAACATCGGCATCCATTCAAGCTTCATGGGACCGCCTCATGCGCACGGCAAGCTCGACTGTGAAAGCCGTTACCAGCATCACCATCAAGGTGCTGGCGGCAATCACCAACAAGATCCGCCAGCCGTCATTGCGCAACAGCGCGCCGTAGTCGAGCAGACTCATCAGCGCCGGAATGAAAAACAACAACATCTCGGCCATCAGCAAGCCCGCGCCCAATTGCAGCGCCGCCGGTTTCACCCAGCCAAAGGCAAATGCCAGCAGCAACAGCGCCATGCCGACTACGCCACCGGGAATCGGCCACGCCAGCCAGGCCGCCACTTGGCAACCGAGCAGGTAAAGGCCGAGCAATACCGCGAGTTCGGCGAGAAGACGAGACAGATGTTTGAGGGTGACGACGTTCATGATTTTGCTCCTGACAGGGGCATATTTTACGAAGCGCGCTGCCATCCCAGAAGCGAATTGTTAGACTTAATACCATTCCAAAATGGAATCAGGCTATGGAACTCAAACAGCTGCGCAGCTTTGTCGAAGTCATGCATCAGGGCGGCTTCACCCAAGCCGCAAAAACCCTGCACATCAGCCAGTCAGCGGTGAGCAAACAAATCGCGCAACTGGAACAGAGCCTCGGCACGCCATTGCTCGAACGGCTCGGTTCGCAACTGCGCCTGACCGCCGCGGGCGGCGTGGTGCTGCAACGGGCCGAGAGCATGCTGCGCTTGCGCAATGAATTGCTCGCAGAACTGGATGATCTGAGTCATCTGGTGCGTGGAGAACTGCGCCTCGGACTGCCACTGCTGGGCAGTGACGCGCTGTTCGCCGGGCTGTTTGCCGAATACCGACGACGCTATCCGAATATCAACATTCAGTTGCTTGAGGGGGGCAGCCGCAATGTTGAACAAGCGGTGCTCAGCGGTGAACTGGAGTTGGGCGGCAGCCTGTTACCAAAGGATCCGCAATTCGACTGTCAGCCGTTCTGTGATGAGCCTCTCGACGCCCTGCTGCCGGCAGATCATCCGCTGGCAGGTCGGGGTGAGATCGGCCTGGAAGAATTGGCCGAGACGCCATTCCTGCTCTATCAACGCAGCTTCGTGCTCAACGACCGCTTGCTGCAGGCATGCCAGCAATTGGGCTTCACGCCGAAGGAAGGCGGACGCAGCGGTCAGGCGGATTTTCTTGCGGCGCTGGTGGCCGCCGGGCAAGGCGTGGTGCTGTTGCCCAGCGTGGTTGCACGCGGCCTGGTGCGGCCAGGCGTGGTGCGTCTGACCTTGCGAGCGCCGGATTATCTGCGTTGGGATATCGCGTTTATCTGGCGTCGCGGTGCGTATCTGTCGAAAGCCGCACAGGCGTGGCTGAGCCTGCTGCGCGAGCGGGCGATCAACCCTTGAGCGTGTCGATCAACTGCGCCAGCCAAGGCTCGGCGTCGGTTTCCGGGGTGACGCTTTCGCTGGCGTCGATGCGCAGCATTTCTTGCACTTCACGCACACCCAGTTCGCCGAACAGCTCTCGCATTTGCTCGCCACCGCCGCAGAAGGTGTCGCCGTAACTGGCGTCGCCCAAGGCAATCACTGCGCCCGGCAAACCGCGCCATGCGGCTGGCAACTGGTCGCGAATCGCCGAATACAGCGGTTGCAGGTTGTCGGGCAATTCGCCCATGCCGGTGGTTGAGGTCACCGCGAGTAACGCTTCGGGGCCAAACGCCTGAAGGTCGGCGAGGCTGGCGCGCGAGTTGTAGAAGGTTTCAAAGCCAGCGTCTTTCAACAGGTTCTGGGCGTGGCGGGCGACTTCTTCGGCGGTGCCGTAGACCGAACCGGAGAGGATGGCGACTTTCATCAATCTGATCCTGAAACTGAAAAAAAGAGCGGCGATAGTAACAGCCTCCGACGCAAAGCTGCGATTGGATCTCAATTGGCGGTAATGGCCAGTAGACAGCGCCTACGGTTCTTCTAGAATGCGAGCCACTGACAACTCTGAAAGGATTCAAAGATGATCAACGCAAGCTTGTTGCAAATGGTGATCAACGCGTCGAACGACGGCATCGTGGTCGCTGAAAAAGAAGGTGAGCAGGACAACATCCTGATTTATGTAAATCCGGCCTTTGAACGTCTGACCGGCTACACCAGCGAAGAAATCCTCTACCAGGATTGCCGCTTCCTGCAGTCCGGGGACCGCGACCAAGAGAGCCTGGAACTGATTCGCGACACGTTGCGCGGCGGCGGATCGTGCCGGGAAATCCTGCGCAACTATCGCAAGGACGGCACGCCGTTCTGGAATGAACTGTCGCTTTCCACAGTAAAAAACGCCGATGACGGGCAGACTTATTTCGTTGGCGTGCAGAAGGACGTCACTGTTCAGGTCAAGGCTCAGCAACGCGTGGTGCAGCTGGAAGCGCAAGTCGCCGCACTCGAAGCCGAACTGGCTACGGTGAAAGCGACAAACGGTCAAAACAAAATCGCGAACTAAGTGTCATTAACTACAATCACCAATGACTTTGTAACTATATCTTTTGAGTTAGCCATGCAGCGCGACGCCCTCCTCACTCAGGATGAGCTGGATTTCATCCAGACCATGCAGCACAACCCGCAACTGAACGTGCGGGATGCGACGTCGAGTCTGCTGGTTAACGGCGGTTCACAGATCCGCGATTTGCTCACGCGCCTGGCCGCGCACGAGCAAGTGACCATTCAGGCTAACTTCGAAAACCAGCAGATGACCTTCCCGTTGCACCTGGTGGAAGATGAGTTTCACGCACTGCATCTGCGCCTCGGCGTGCCGAGTATTTACGAAGACGGCCCGATGGTACGGCCATGGCGCTTGACGCTCGAAGAGCCGGTAGCCCTGGAAAACGCCAAAGGTCAGCCAGGAATGTTGTGGGTACACGAGGTTTCGCACAAAGGTGTGCTGCTGGAAGTGCGCAACAAGACCAAACCGCCCAAGCATTTCGCGTTGTGGTTCAGCCCTTCGGGTTACGAGCGGATTTCATTGCGCGGTAATTTCGAACGGGAAACCGAAAGCGGGTTCTACGCCTACGAGTTGAGCCAGACCGATACCGACGAAACCGAACGTCTGCGTCAGTTCATCCTGCAGCAACATCGCTTGACGCATCCTGCCCTTCACACCTGAGTTTCAGGTATCCAGATTGCCGGCCAGAAACTGCAGCATGCGTTGACGCATGTTTGCGCCTTCATTGCCCAGACAGGCAACAGAGGATCCGGCCAGGCTGTCCTGCGCCAGATCCGAAGCGTCGCCCGCCAGCATCAACTGACAATCGAGACTCAATGCCAACCGGTTCAAACGTCGAGGCAATTCGGTGCTGGGCGCGTGATTGGAAAACAGCACGAGTGCATCAGGTTTGATCTTTTCGCACACCAACGTCAGCTCATCGAACGGCTGACCTGTCGTCAGCACCCGAACACCGGAATTGCTATCGCTGAGAAACAGCGCCGCCACCAGCAATTCCAGCTCTCGACATTGCCCGGCCAGCGCGCTGACGATCACACGACGCGGTTGAGTGCCACGCAGCATGACGATCCGTTGCAACACCCGCGCCCGCAGGAACCCGTCGAAGAACAGCCACTCGCTGGTCTGCCCGAAAGCGTCTTGGCGCTGCAGCAATTGCAGCCACAGCGGCATGAGGATGTCCTGAAACACCACCGGCAATGAGTATGAAGAGAAAATCTGACCATAGACGCGGTCCAGTTGCTGGTCGTCGAACGCACTCACCGCCTGCTGGATCTGCTCCTGCCATTGCAGGTAATCGGCTTGCACCAAATCATCGGGGATGATGTGCGCCAGCACTTTCTTCGGTTCGGTTTTAGCCAGGATCTTGCCGACTTTACTCACGGCAACACCACGATCAATCCAGTCAACGATGCCGCGCACCCGCTCGATATCGGTCATCGAATAGAGCCGATGCCCACTTTCGGTGCGTGTCGGCTGAATCAAACCATAGCGTCGCTCCCAGGCGCGCAAGGTCACCGGGTTTACACCGGTGAGGCGCGCAACCTCGCGGATCGGGAACAGATCGGCGCGCTCGAGCGCAACAGATGCCTCCAAAGCAGGGCTTGCGTCGGTGATCACAGGCATATGGCGCTCAACTTCCATGTCGGTTCAATTGGATCCCATTCTAACGCTTATGTCCCATTGGGTTTCAAGTGATGAAATGCGACGAAAGTCGCTGGTTTATTCGCGAAAAAACGGAATAATCCTTGCTTGCTGAAAAACGCAGGCCTCTACCCCGGTCCTGCGTCAGGCGAAATTCCTACCCGGAGTGACGCACTCGAAATACGGAGATACAAAATGTCTACTTCCCCCGTCACGCTGATGGTTGCCCGTCGCGTCGCCGATGGCCGTTATCAGGATTTGATCGCCTGGCTGCGCGAAGGCGAACAACTGGCCACTGATTTCCCCGGTTACCTGGGCTCTGGCGTGCTCGCTCCGCCCCCCGGCGACAACGAATTCCAGATCATTTTCCGCTTTGCCGACGAACACACGCTGCATGCGTGGGAACATTCGGCGTCCCGCACCGCGTGGTTGAGCCGTGGCAGCGATCTGTTTGCCCACCCGAAAGAGCATCGGGTCAGCGGTATCGAAGGCTGGTTCGGCGCGGCCGGTCAGCGTCCACCGCGCTGGAAGCAGGCCGTCGCGATCTGGCTGGCGTTCTTTCCAGTGTCACTGCTGTTCAACTTTGTCCTCGGCCCGTTGCTTGCCGACATGAGTTTGTTGCCGCGCGTGCTGATCAGCACGGCGTGCCTGACGCCACTGATGGTTTACTTCTTTATTCCGCTGTCGACCCGCTTGCTGGCGAACTGGCTGAACAGCACGCCGGTGCGACTGCCTGTTTCGGCAGCACCTCAGAAACATTAAAGATCGCAGCCTCGTTGCACTCGACAGCTCCTACAGGACTGAATACAGACCAGAGTAGGAGCTGCCGAAGGCTGCGATCTTTTCAGGCTCGTCGCTGTTATAGTTTTTGCTCCAGCCGCGACGCGAGCCGTTCATGACCCTTTCTTCCGCTCCGATCCTCATCACCGGTGCCGGCCAGCGTGTCGGCCTGCATTGCGCGCAGCGGTTACTCGAAGACGGCCATCGCGTCATCTTCACCTACCGCAGCGAACGCCCCGGCGTGCAAACGCTGCGTGATCTGGGCGCCATCGGCCTGTGCGCCGACTTTTCCAGCGAGGCCGGGATTCTCGCCTTTATCGAAGCACTGAAAACCCACACCGAGAGCCTGCGCGCCATCGTGCACAACGCTTCCGAATGGCTGGCCGAAACTCCGGGCAGCGAGGCCGAAGCCTTCACGCGCATGTTCAATCTGCACATGCTCGCACCGTATCTGATCAACCTGCACTGTGGCGAATTGCTGCAACGCTCGACGCCCGCCGACATCATCCACATCAGCGACGATGTCACCCGCAAAGGCAGCAGCAAGCACATCGGCTATTGCGCGACCAAGACCGGGCTCGACAGCCTGACCCTGTCCTTCGCCGCCCGCTATGCGCCGGCCATCAAGGTCAACGGCATCGCGCCAGCCCTGCTATTGTTCAATCCCGACGACGACGCGGCGTACCGCGCCAAGGCCCTGGCAAAATCCGCGCTGGGCATCGAGCCCGGCAGCGAAGTGATCTATCAGAGCCTGCGCTATCTGCTCGACAACCCTTATGTCACCGGTACGACCCTGACCGTCAACGGCGGAAGGCACGTCAAATAACACCTGCCTGCGAGGCTGCCCATGAGCCGCTCACTGCCCGAGAACTACCGCGAAATCCTCATCGGCCTCGGTGAAGATCCCGACCGCGAAGGACTGCTCGATACGCCAGTGCGCGCGGCCAAGGCCATGCAATACCTGTGTCACGGTTACGAACAGAGCGTCGATGAGATTGTTAACGGCGCGCTGTTTGCCTCGGACAGTGACGAAATGATCATCGTCGCCGACATCGAGTTGTACTCGTTGTGCGAACATCACCTGTTGCCCTTCATCGGCAAGGCCCATGTGGCTTATATTCCGACAGGCAAGGTGCTGGGCCTGTCGAAAATCGCGCGACTGGTGGACATGTTCGCCCGGCGCCTGCAGATTCAGGAAAACCTCACCCGGCAAATTGCCGATGCGGTGCAACAGGTCACCGATGCTGCCGGCGTCGCCGTCGTCATTGAGGCCAGACACATGTGCATGATGATGCGCGGTGTCGAAAAACAGAATTCGACCATGAACACCTCGGTCATGCTCGGCGCGTTCCGCGAGTCGAGCAACACCCGCCAGGAGTTCCTGCAATTGATTGGACGGAGCAAGTAGCAATGCCACAACTTCAACCGGGAATGGCGCGTATCCGGGTCAAGGATTTGCGCCTGCGCACCTTTATCGGGATCAACGAGGACGAAATCCTCAACAAGCAGGATGTGCTGATCAACCTGACCATTCTGTATGCCGCGCAGGAAGCGGTGCGTGACAACGACATTGATCACGCACTGAATTACCGCACGATCACCAAAGCGATCATCGCCCACGTCGAGGGCAATCGCTTTGCGCTGCTTGAACGCCTGACTCAGGAATTGCTCGATCTGGTGATGAGCAACGGTTCGGTGCTGTACGCCGAAGTCGAAGTCGACAAGCCCCATGCGTTGCGATTTGCCGAGTCGGTTTCGATCACACTCGCCGCCAGCCGCTGAGTGCGTCTGGCGCATTGGCCGTCAGACTTTTATCATCCGCGCCACGAATTGACTGCACAGAGCCCATCATGACCGAGCAACAACGCCTCGAACTCGAAGCCGCCGCCTTCCGCCGGCTGGTCGCCCACCTGGACAGCCGCAAGGATGTGCAGAACATCGACTTGATGAACCTTGCCGGGTTCTGCCGCAACTGCCTGTCGAAGTGGTACAAGGCCGAAGCCGACGAGCGTCAGATCGACGTCAGCCTCGACGATGCTCGCGAAGTGGTTTACGGCATGCCATACGCCGAGTGGAAAGCCCAATATCAGCAAGAAGCCAACGCCGACCAGCAAGCGGCGTTCGCCAAAGGAAAAACCCATGAGTGACCTGAACACCCTGCGCGCCAGCCTCAAGAGCGGCGAACACGCTTTCGCCGACACCCTGGCGTTCATCGCCGCCGGTTACGATTATCAGCCGCAAGCCTTCAACAACGGTGGTGTGGAAAACGCCGCCGGGCAGAACGAAGGTTCGTGCAAGACTTTGGGTCTGGCGTTGCTCGAAGGTCTGAGCGATGAAGAAGCGCTGTTGGCGTTCGGCGAGCATTACCGTTCGGTGGTGGCGACGCCTGAGGGCAGTGATCACGGCAATATCCGTGCATTGATCAAACACGGCCTGGCCGGCGTCAAATTCACCGCACAGCCCCTGACTCGCCGCTGATTCCAGCTGCAACGCCCCCCCCCTGTAGGAGTGAGCCTGCTCGCGATAGCGGTGTATCAGTCGACTCATATGTTGACCGGTACACCGCTATCGCGAGCAGGCTCACTCCTACAATGAATTGCGTTGGAGCAGGAGTAACGGGCACAAAAAAACCGGCCGAAGCCGGTTTTTTTATGCCTGCGATCTTAGAACGAAGCGTTCTGCAGACCGTCCAGGTAACGCTCGGTGTCCAGTGCCGCCATGCAGCCGGCGCCGGCCGAGGTGATCGCCTGACGGTAAACGTGGTCAGCCACGTCACCGGCGGCGAAGATGCCTTCGACGCTGGTCGCAGTCGCATTGCCTTCACGGCCGCCGTGCACCACCAGATAACCGTCTTTGAGGGTCAACTGGCCTTCGAACAGCGAAGTGTTCGGAGTATGGCCGATGGCAATGAACACGCCGTCAACGGTGATTTCATCGAAACTGCCGTCGTTGTTCTTCAGACGCGCACCGGTCACGCCCATGTTGTCGCCCAGGACTTCGTCGAGGTTGGCGTTCAACTTGAGGATGATCTTGCCTTCGGCGACGCGAGCGTTGAGCTTGTCGATCAGGATTTTCTCGGCGCGGAAGGTTTCGCGACGGTGGATCAGGGTTACGGTGCTGGCGATATTGGCCAGGTACAGTGCCTCTTCAACAGCGGTGTTGCCGCCGCCGACCACTGCAACAGGCTTGTTGCGGTAGAAGAAACCGTCGCAGGTCGCGCAGGCCGAAACGCCTTTGCCCATGAACGCTTCTTCCGAAGGCAGGCCCAGGTAACGCGCGCTGGCGCCGGTGGCGATGATCAGGGCGTCGCAGGTGTAGGTCGCGCTGTCGCCGGTCAGAGTGTAAGGCTTGGCAGCGAAGTCGACGGCGTTGATGTGATCGAAAACGATCTCGGTTTCAAAACGCTCGGCGTGCTCGCGCATGCGTTCCATCAGGGCTGGACCGGTCAGACCGTGGACATCGCCCGGCCAGTTGTCGACTTCGGTGGTGGTGGTCAGTTGACCGCCAGCCTGCATGCCGGTGATCAGCAGTGGCTTGAGGTTGGCACGGGCCGCGTATACCGCAGCGCTGTAACCGGCAGGGCCGGAACCGAGAATAATCACTCGCGAATGACGGACTTCAGACATGACCTGCTCCTGTTGACCGGGCCGAAAAACGGGCACGGATCGCCGGACTGCCGGCGGGAATAAAAAAGGACCGTGGAAAACCTTGGGGAAGGCTTGAGCTCGACAGTCCTGTAAAAAGTTGGGTGCAGCGTATCGAGGGGGGCAAGATTAAGGAAATACGGTTTAACAATCCAGCTCATAGGTGGTCTCTATGCCGTCACACTGACGAGATGGACGTCTTTGTTACAGTGAATGTCGATCGCTCTACCGCGCTTTCGCCGCCGTTGCAAAGTCGGTAAGGTCGGCGCGTTTTCCCTTGCTCGGAGCACCTTATGCCCGCCCCTGTTCTGTCCGGCCCGCAATACCTGCGCGAAGGCCTGAAACTGGTCCTCAGCCCAGGCCTGCGCCTGTTCGTGTTGTTGCCGCTGGCGATCAACCTGGTGCTGTTCGTCGGATTGATCTATCTGGCCGGCCACCAGTTCAGCCTGTGGGTCGACACGCTGATGCCGTCGCTGCCGGAATGGCTGAGTTTCCTCAGCTACATCCTCTGGCCACTGTTTGTAGTGCTGGTGGCACTTATGGTGTTTTTTACCTTCACCATGCTGGCCAACGTGATCGCCGCACCATTCAACGGTTTCCTCGCGGAAAAAGTCGAAGTAGTAGTGCGTGGCACCGATGATTTCCCGGCGTTCAGCTGGGGTGAACTGATTGCGATGGTCCCGCGCACCCTCGCCCGGGAAATGCGCAAGCTCGGCTACTTTCTGCCCCGCGCCATCGGTCTCTTCATCCTGTCGTTCATCCCGGTGGTAAACATCATCGCCGCACCGCTGTGGTTGTTGTTCGGCGTGTGGATGATGGCGATCCAGTACATCGACTACCCGGCGGACAACCACAAACTGGGCTGGAACGAAATGCTCGCCTGGCTGCGGCAGAAGCGCTGGCAGAGCATGAGTTTTGGCGGGATCGTCTACCTGGTGCTGCTGATTCCGGTGGTCAACATTTTGATGATGCCAGCGGCGGTGGCCGGCGCGACGTTGTTCTGGGTGCGTGAGCGCGGTGCCGAGAATCTGGTGACTCAGCGCTGAGCCCACCAGCCATAGCACGTCACAAATCCATCATCCGAACGTCACAAGCACGACATGGCCTCAGTCGACACTGAGGCCATGACGACAGCTCTACACATCACCCTGATCAGCGAAACCTTTCCACCGGAAATCAACGGGGTGGCCAATACTCTTGGCCGCTTGTGCGATGGGCTGCGCGCGCGCGGCCACCAAGTGGAACTGGTGCGCCCGCGTCAGGCCGGCGATCCGCAGCGCAGTGAAGACGACGCGTTGCTGTTGTGCCGTGGCTGGCCGTTGCCGGGATATCCGGGGCTGCAATGGGGGCAGTCGTCGATGCACAAACTGCTGCGCCGCTGGAAACGTCAGCGTCCCGATGTGCTGTACATCGCCACGGAAGGCCCACTCGGGTTATCGGCCCTGCGTGCGGCGCGGCGTTTGGGCATTTCGGTGGTTAGCGGGTTTCACACCAACTTTCAGCAATACACCAGTCAGTACGGCCTCGGACTGCTGACGCGAATGCTGACGCATTATTTGCGCTGGTTTCACAATCGCTCGGCCATGACTCTGGTGCCGAGCGTCAGCCAGCGACTGGAACTGGAGCGACGCCATTTCGAGCGCTTGGCGCTGTTGTCGCGCGGTGTCGACAGCCAGCTATTTCATCCAAGCAAACGGCTGAATGCCTTGCGTGAGCAATGGGGCCTGTCCGAGCAGGACATTGCGGTGATTCACGTAGGACGACTCGCGCCGGAGAAGAACCTTGGCCTGCTCAAACGCGGCTTCGAAAAACTGCGGGACACTTATCCACAGCGCAATCTGAAACTGATCATGGTCGGCGACGGGCCGCAACGGCTAGCGCTGGAAAAGGATTTGCCCGAGGCGATTTTCTGCGGCTCACAGCGTGGTGAAGCGTTGGCGGCGCACTACGCGTCCGGCGATATATTTCTGTTTCCCAGCCTGACCGAAACCTTCGGCAATGTCGTGCTGGAGGCACTGGCCTCGGGACTTGGTGTGGTGGCTTACGATCAAGCTGCAGCGGCGCAGCATATTCGCCATGGTTACAACGGCGTGCTGGCGATGCCCGGTGATGAACAGGCGTTCTGCGAGGCGGCGGCGTGGTTGCTGGAAGAGGATGAGGCGTTGCGCTGCGTGCGTTTGAATGCGCGGCAGCATGCGAGTCGTCAGGGATGGCCGGCGGTTATCGAGCAGTTTGAAAAGCATTTGCGCGGGGCTTGTGTGGGGGAGCAGGTTGTCCCGAATGCGCAGACATTGCCTTGAATTATTGTTGCGTTTGAAACCGCCATCGCTGGCAAGCCAGCTCCCACAGGGATTTCCAGTGACCACAGGTCGTGTGAACACCCATGAAACCTGTGGGAGCTGGCTTGCCAGCGATAGCGTCAGTAAGGGCGCTGGTTAAACCAGCGTCATCAACGCCTCACGGCTGAACGGCAAAATATCCTGTTCACGCCCTTCGCGGACTTTTTGCGCCCAATCCGGATCGACCAACAGCGCGCGCCCAACCGCAACCAGATCGAATTCCTCTTTGTTCAAACGCTCCAGCAGGTTCTCCAGACTGGCCGGTTGCGCGACCTTGTCGGTGTTGACCATGAACTGCAGGAACTCGCCATCGAGACCGACGCTACCGACGGTGATGGTCGGCTTGCCGGTGAGCTTGCGGGTCCAGCCTGCCAGGTTCAGCTCGGAACCATCGAACTCCGGCTCCCAGAAACGCCGCGTCGAGCAGTGGAAAATATCCACACCGGCGTCGGACAACGGCTTGAGGAATTCGCCCAGTGCTTCTGGGGTTTGCACCAGACGCGCGGTGTAATCCTGCTGCTTCCACTGCGAGAAACGGAAGATGATCGGGAAACCTTCGCCAACGGCCGCACGCACCGCTTGAATCAGTTCGATGGCGAAGCGCGAACGGTTGGCCAGGCTGCCGCCGTATTCGTCGCTGCGCTGGTTGCTGCCTTCCCAGAAAAACTGGTCGATCAGGTAACCGTGCGCACCGTGGATTTCCACGCCGTCCATGCCGATGCTTTGTGCGTCTTTGGCCGCTTGAGCGAAGGCGGCGATTACGTCCTTGATGTCCTGTTGGGTCATGCCGTGCACCACGACCTGACCGTCCTTGAGTTTTTCCGACGGGCCGTAAGCCGGCACGCTGGCGTCCGGCTCGGTGCCGATGCGACGCACGCTGCCCACATGCCACAACTGCGGAACAATCTTGCCGCCTTCAGCGTGAACGGCGTCGACGACTTTCTTCCAGCCAGCCAATGGCGCGTCACCAAAGAACTGCGGCACGTTCGGGTAACCGTTGGAGGCGATGTGGCCGACGGTGGTGCCTTCGGTGATGATCAGGCCGACACCGGCCGCCGCGCGACGACGGTAGTACTCGATGACTTTCGAATTAGGCACGCCGCCCGGGGAGAAGGAGCGAGTCATCGGCGCCATGACCACGCGGGTCGGCAGTTCGAGGGCACCGAGGTGGAACGGTTTGAACAAGGCTTGAACGGGCATCGATGGGCTCCACAGAGAAGGCTTTATGACGGCGATAATATGGAGGCGCGAACCCTTTGAACAGCACTATTGATTTGGGTGATTAAGGATTAAAAGACGCAAAGCAAAAGATCGCAGCCTTCGGCAGCTCCTACATGGGGTTTTGAGGTCACCTGCAGGAGCTGCCGAAGGCTGCGATCTTTTGATCTTGCTGTTTCAGCTCAGCGCTTTTTCAATCGCATGCACAATGGTCGGATCATCCGGCGCCGTACGCGGCGAGAACCGCGCCAACACCCGGCCGTCCTTGCCGAGCAAAAACTTTTCGAAATTCCAGGTGATGTCACCGGGAAACTCCGCGCCCTCGCCCGCCAACAAACGGTAGAGCTGATGACGCTCGTGGCCGTTGACTTCGAGCTTGCTCGACAACGGAAACGTCACGCCATAGTTAAGGCTGCAGAAGTCCTGAATTTCTTTTTCAGAACCGGGTTCCTGACCGGCAAACTGGTTGCACGGCAGGCCCAGCACACTGAAGCCTTTGCCTTTGAATTGCTGATGGAGGTTTTCCAGCGCCGCGTACTGTGGGGTCAAGCCGCACTTGGAGGCGACGTTGACCACCAGCACGACTTGGCCCTTGAACGGCGCCAGCGGTAGCTCCTGGCCATCCAGGGCTGTCAACTTAAGGTCGTGAAAAGCACTCATGACGAACTCCAGGATTCCCATGTTCTACTCGAAACAGCCACTTGGCGAGGCCACCAAGGACAGCCGCGGACTAAAAAGGCGCCCGCAGGCGCCTCTCCAGTACTCGAAGCTTAGCGCAGAAAATCAGTGGTGATGTCCACCTTCGCCATGGACGTGGCCATGAGCGATTTCTTCCTGGCTGGCATCACGAATGTCAACGATCTTCACTTTGAAGTTCAGGCGCTGACCGGCCAGTGGGTGGTTACCGTCGACAGTCACGTCGTCGCCGTCGAGGTCACGGATGGTGACGATTTGCATCTGGCCGTCCGGCGCCGAAGCGTGAAACTGCATGCCGACTTCCAGCTCGTCAACGCCTTCGAACATGCTGCGGCTCAGGGTGCTGACCAGCTCAGCAGCGTATTCACCGTAAGCGTCTTCCGGCTCAACGGAAACTTCCAGCTCGTCACCAACAGCTTTGCCTTCCAGCGCTTTTTCCAAGCCTGGAATGATGTTACCTGCGCCTTGCAGGTAGACCAGCGGAGCGCCGCCGGCGGAGCTGTCGATGACCTCACCAGCGTCGTTGGTCAGGGTATAGTCGATGGAGACAGCCTTATTGGCGGCGATCAGCATGGGGCGAGACCTTTTGCATAAGAATATAGAAAGGCCAAGTTTAGCGAAGCAAACGCGCGAAAGCGAACACAACCCGGACAAACGGGTTTCGACGATCGCAGGCTTCCATCAAGACGAAGAAGGCCATTGGGTGGCCGAGCTTTCCTGTGGCCACACCCAACACCTGCGCCATCAGCCGCCCTGGCAATCACGTGCCTGGGTGCTCGACCCGGCGCAACGTATTGAAAAAATAGGCCAACCCTTTGCCTGCGGTTGGTGCGCACAAGGCTCGGTTAGCGATAACCTTGGCGACTGAATTTCGGCAGATTGTCAGTAAAAGATGATCGCCATTGCCATGCACCCTTAGAGAATTCGCATGCAAACTTTTTTTATCGCGCCCACCGATTTTGGCGTGGGTCTGACCTCCATCAGCCTCGGGCTGGTGCGTACGCTGGAGCGAGCGGGCCTGAAAGTCGGCTTCTTCAAACCGATTGCGCAGCCGCACCCCGGCGACACCGGCCCTGAACGTTCCACCGAACTGGTGGCGCGCACACATGGCCTGAAACCACCGCAGCCGCTGGGCCTGGCCCACGTCGAGCGGATGCTTGGCGACGGTCAGCTCGATGAGTTGCTCGAAGAAATCATCACCCTGTATCAGCAAGCCGCCATCGGCAAAGACGTGCTGGTCGTCGAAGGCATGGTGCCGACCCGCAGCGCCAGCTACGCCGCGCGAGTCAACCTGCACCTGGCCAAGAGCCTCGATGCCGAGGTGATTCTGGTTTCGGCGCCGGAAAACGAAGTACTTGCCGAGCTGTCCGGTCGCGTCGAGTTGCAGGCGCAATTGTTCGGTGGGCCGAAAGACCCGAAAGTCCTCGGCGTGATCCTCAACAAGGTCAAGACCGACGAGAGCATGGACGCCTTCGCCACGCGTCTGAAAGAGCATTCGCCGTTGCTGCGCAGCGGTGATTTCCGTCTGCTTGGCTGCATTCCGTTCCAGCCTGAACTCAACGCACCACGCACCCGTGACGTCGCCGACCTGATGGGCGCGCAAGTGCTCAATGCCGGTGACTACGAAACCCGGCGCATGACCAAAATCATCATTTGCGCACGGACCATGCGCAACACCGTCGAGCTGCTCAAGCCCGGCGTGCTGGTGGTGACACCGGGTGATCGCGACGACATCATCCTCGCCGTCAGCCTGGCGGCGATCAACGGCGTGCCGCTGGCCGGTCTGCTGCTGACCAGCGACACCTTGCCTGATCCACGCATCATGGACTTGTGCCAAGGCGCGTTGCAGGCCGGTTTGCCGGTGTTGTCGGTGAGCACCGGCTCTTACGATACCGCCAACCTGCTCAACGGCCTGAACAAGGAAATCCCCATCGACGACCGCGAGCGTGCGGAAATCATCACTGATTTTGTCGCCAGCCATCTCGACGCCAAGTGGCTGCACCAGCGTTGCGGCACGCCACGGGAAATGCGCCTGTCGCCCGCCGTATTCCGCTATCAGTTGATTCAGCGCGCGCAGGCGGCGAACAAGCGCATCGTCCTGCCCGAAGGCAGCGAGCCGTTCACCGTGCAAGCGGCGGCGATCTGTCAGGAACGCGGGATTGCCCGTTGCGTGTTGCTGGCCAAACCTGCAGACGTCGAAGCGGTCGCTCGCGCCCAAGGCATCGTGCTGCCGCCGGGGCTGGAGATTCTCGATCCGGATTTGATCCGCGAGCGCTACGTCGAGCCGATGGTCGCCCTGCGCAAAACCAAAAGCCTCAATGCACCAATGGCCGAGCAGCAGCTGGAAGACACCGTGGTGATCGGCACCATGATGCTTGCACTGGATGAAGTCGACGGCCTGGTCTCGGGCGTGATCAACACCACCGCCAATACCATCCGCCCGGCCCTGCAGTTGATCAAGACTGCCCCGGGCTGCACGCTGGTGTCGTCGGTGTTCTTCATGCTCTTCCCGGAGGAAGTGCTGGTTTACGGTGACTGCGTGATGAATCCGCACCCGAGCGCCAGCGAACTGGCCGAGATCGCCCTGCAAAGCGCTGACTCGGCGGCGGCATTCGGCATCACTCCGCGTGTGGCGATGATCAGCTACTCCAGCGGCGAATCGGCCACCGGCGAAGAAGTCGAGAAAGTCCGCGAAGCCACCCTGCTCGCCCACGAACAACAGCATTCACTGCTGATCGACGGCCCGCTGCAATACGACGCTGCTGCCAACGCCGACGTGGCCCGGCAACTGGCGCCGAACAGTCAGGTGGCCGGCCGCGCCACGGTGTTTGTGTTCCCCGATCTGAACACCGGCAACACCACGCACAAAGCCGTGCAACGCAGCGCCGATTGCGTCAGCCTCGGGCCGATGCTGCAAGGCCTGCGCAAACCAGTGAATGACTTGCCGCGCGGCGCGCAGGTCGATGACATCGTCTACACCATCGCCCTCACCGCGATTCAAGCCGCCAACCGACCTATGGATGTGTAAATGCTGGATTTTCTACCTGCACCGTTGCGCGGCGTGATTGCCTCGCTGCTGTTGGCACTTAATACGATTCTGCTGTGCTCGTTTCTGTTCTGCGTGGCGCTGATCAAAGTGTTGCCGTTCGATTTCGCCCGGCGAGCTTCGCTCTGGCTGATGAGCCATACCCATGAAGCGTGGATCAGCAACAACAAGGGCTGGATGAACCTGGTGCGCCGCACGCGCTGGCACATCAGCGGTTTGCAAGGCCTCGACTATCAACACTCATATCTGATCACCAGCAACCACCAGAGCTGGGTCGATATTCTGGTGCTGCAATACGTGCTCAACCGCCGTATTCAGCCGCTGAAATTCTTCCTCAAACAGGAACTGATCTGGGTACCGGTGATCGGTCTGGCCTGGTGGGCGCTGGGCTTTCCGTTCATGAAACGCTACTCCAAGGCGTACCTGGCCAAGCACCCGGAGAAGAAAGGCAAAGACCTGGAAACCACCCGTAAGACTTGCGCGAAGTTTCGTAATAACCCGGTGGGAATTTTCAACTTCGTCGAAGGTACGCGGTTCACTGAAGGCAAGCATGCGCAGCAGCAGTCGCCGTTCAAATACCTGCTCAAGCCCAAGGCTGGCGGAATTGCGTTTGTGCTGGATGCGATGGGTGAACAGCTGGAGTCGATCGTCAACGTGACGATCCACTATCCGGCCGGGCGTCCCGGGTTCTGGGACCTGCTGTGCGGCAATGTGCGCGATGTAGTGGTGCACTTTGAGGAGCTGAAGATTCCGCAGCAGTTCATTGGCAAGAATTACGATCAGGACGGCGAATATCGATTGCAGTTTCAGGGCTGGATCAATCAGCTGTGGCTGGACAAGGATGCGCTGCTGGAACAGATGCACCGCGAATATCCAGCGAATTAAAGATCAAAAGATCGCAGCCTTCGGCAGCTCCTACAGGGTGTACGCCGATCCAATGTAGGAGCTGCCGAAGGCTGCGATCTTTTGACACTCTCAAAGCGACAAAAAAGCCCGCCGATGATCACTCATCGGCGGGCTTTTTCTTGCAGCTTGAAGCTAGAAGCTGCTTCAGTGCCTAGATCGCGCCACGCTTGCGCAGCAGATCCAGCACTTGCTTGACGCTTTCTTCCACACTCAGCGTCTGCGTGTCGATCACCAGATCGGCATTCAGCGGTACGTCGTACGGGAAGGATTCGCCCGGGATGTTGTCGCCAGCGGCGGCATACAGACCTTGCGGATCACGCTCGGCGCACACGGCCGGCGAGGCCTGTACGTAGACCGTCAGCAGACGATCCTTGCCGATCAGATCCTTGGCTTGCTCACGCCCTTCAGCGCTTGGCGCGACGAACGAGGCCAAGGTCAGCAGACCCGCTTCGTTGAACTGACGCGCGACGTGCGCGGCACGACGCCAATTCTCGGTGCGACCGGCGCGATCCTGTGGCAGGCCTTTGTTCAGGTCCTGACGCAGGTTCTGGCCATCCAGCACAAACACCGCACGGCCCATGTCGAACAGCTTGCGCTCGACCGCGTAAGCCAGCGTGCTCTTGCCCGCGCCCGACAGGCCGCTGAACAGCACAGTGGCCGGTTGCTGACCGAAGCGCTGAGCGCGTTCTTCAGTGGCAACATGCGCCAGTTTGCCGTGATGGGTGGCGGTACCGTGGGTCACTGGCTGCGCGACGATCATGCCGGCGCCAACGGTACCGTTGGTCAAACGGTCGATGATGATGAACGCGCCGGTGGTGCGGTTGCTTTCGTAACCGTCGAGGGCGATCGGCGCGTCGAGCGCGATCTTCACCTTGCCGATTTCGTTGAGCTGCAACGCGCTCGCTGGGCCTTCTTCC
>Ga0307510_10000623_pt1 | contig 35897 bp, 20 predicted proteins | sample 12_EM_MG_FD_207224 | JGI IMG/M metagenome (GOLD analysis project Ga0307510, IMG submission 207224) | Populus trichocarpa ectomycorrhiza microbial communities from riparian zone in the Pacific Northwest, United States - 12_EM | ecosystem: Host-associated > Plants > Roots > Unclassified | place...
AGAAGAACAATCTAGCAAAAGCCCTAAAGTTGTTAGAAGTAGAGATATCTAGATCTCTTAGAAAAGTCAAAGTACATGAAAATGAGTTGGCTACATGCAAACAGTCACAAGAACCATCAACAACACAAAAACTTGATGAACTGTTGAAAGCTCAAAGGGTAAGTATTGATCGTACTGGATTAGGATACATGACACATGGAAACTCCATCAATAATACGTTTGTATCTTCCTCCTCCAAAGGGATTATCTTTGTAAAGGGTAAGGAACCTTTCATGCCAAAAGACAAATCAAACAACGTCCAAAAAGGTAAGTTAAAAGGTAAGTTTATCCCTACTTATCAGCATTGCGGAATTGAAGGACATGTAAAAAGAAATTATTTCATAAGTAAAAATCAAAATCTAGAGTATAAAGTTGACTTAGTCTTAAATCAATTATGTGCTATATAAATGAAAATTGATAAGTTAGTAAGTTGTGAAAAATCTAATGAGACTGAAAGTTCTAACAAAACAAAAATGAATAATCAATGGGTAGTTAAGAAAAAGAAAATATGTTTAGTAGTACACACTGCACTAAAAACTATGAATAACAATTTGTGATATTTAGATAATGGTTATTCTAGACATATATCAGGAGATAAAGGTTAATATAAGAAAGTTGAATTCATGAATGGTATTTCAGTGACCTTTGAAGATGGAAGCATAACTACCATTGAAGGTAAAGGAAATGTTGAAATTTTTAGTTTACCTATTTTTCATAATGTTTTGTTTGTGATTGGCCTTAGAGCTAACTTGCTAAGCATAAGCCAATTTTGTGATGAGAATCATAGTGTGCAGTTTTCAAAGGATGAATGCAATATCTACAATTGTGCTAGCAAGAGGGTCATGAAAGGTACCAGAACCTCGAACAATTGTTATGGAATTTCTACCTTAACTTTCTTGGGATGTCATGAGGCATCATTTGATGATCATAATCTTTATCAACACCTTGGTCATATCAATTTTAGAGATTTGTTAAAATTTCTAAAAAGAAAGTTGTACGAGGACTACCATATATGCAAACAGTTAAGACAATGGTGTGTGGAGCATGTCAAAAAGGAAAATAAACTAAATCTCAACACGAAAAGACTACTGACATTTTGACATCAAGACCACTTGAATTATTGCACATGGATCTAATGGATTTAACTGAAACTGGGAGTGTTGGTTGAAAGAAGTATATCATGATCATTGTATATGATTATTCAAGATATACTTGGGCTATATTGTTAAGAGATAAATCTAATTCTTTTAATCTTGCAGGAAAACTGATCAGAGAATTGTAGACATAAAAAAATCTTTCTATCTCTGGAATCCATAGTAATAATGGGAAAGAATTTGAAAATACTAATTTTTCATCTTTTTGTGATGAACAGGGTATACATCAAGAATTTTCTGCTCCAATCACTCCTTAACAAAGTAGTGTAGTTGAGAGAAAGAATAGACTTAAACAAGAACTGGCTCGGACAATGCTTCATTGCACTTTTAGGGGGAAGTTATCAACATAGTTGTCCATATTTTAAATTGTATTGTATTTAGACCAGGTACAAAACTCACCATTTATGAGTTGTGGAACAACAAGAAGCTCGCGTTCAAATATTTGGAGTATTTGAAAGTTATTGCTACATCTTGAGAGATCAAGAAAACTTATATAAGTTTGATACCAAAAGCGATGAAGGAATTTTTCTTGGATATTCATCATATAGTAAACCCTATAGAGTCTACAATCTATGAATTCAAACGTATTCTCTTTGTCAAGCCACCAGCTCCATTAAAGCAGCAAGACGTCAGACTTAGCTTAGCCTAGCTAGCACTGACAGAAGGGAAAGTGAACTCGACTGATGAAGTCAAATGCTCCCACCCAATTCGATTCCTTATTATTGTGCAAAGTCAAGCAGCGGGGAAGATCTTAACAAAAGCTACCCATGGTCCTAGTCCTAAGAAGGGTTCTGGAGAAAGAGTTAGGGCATACTTAGATTGTCATGGAAACAATCAATTTTGTCATTGATAACAATCTAAAGGAATATGTCAGTAACAACCTTGATGACATGTTTGAAGCAAAAGAAAAAACCTTATCTGAACAGTTATGCACATATTTGAACAGACCCAAGAAAAGAACCTTTCTCATGGATAAAGCACAATCATCCTAAGGAGAACATCATTGGAAAAATTAGATAAAGGTATGAGGTTGAGAAAAAAATTATTAATCAAGTCTCATATATGTGTTACTAATCACCGGTTGAACCTAAAAAGGTTAACAAAGCTCTACAAGATGAAAGTTGGATCAATGCCATATATGAAAAACTGAATTAGTTAACTAGAAATGACAGTCACAACATAATTGGAACCAAATGGATATTCAAGAACAAATCAGATGAGCATGTAATAGTTATCAGAAACAAAGTAAGACTAGTGGCACAACGATACTCACAAGTTAAAGGAATTGATTTTGATGAAACATTTACACCAGTAGCTCGTTTGAAGTTTATTCGCATGCTACTTGCATTTGCTTGTCATCAGAACTTCAAACTATACCAAATATGTGAAACCTGGTATAAGACCACAATTTAGATATCACCAAATTATAATATGTATATTCATCATGAAAGAGTAAATACATTGGTGTGAAAAGATTCAATTAAAAAAAAATGATAGAAAGGCTTGGATTTTATTTAAAAGGAAAGACTAGACAAAATATGGAGAAGGTTAAGAAGGAGGAGTCAATTTATAAATGCATGAAACTTAGGGGAGCATTGTATGACAAGACAAAAAAATGAAAATAATAATAATAATAATCTCTCATTTTTCCTTTTTCCATGATCGATTGCATGCATAAAGAGGGAAAGGAAGGAGCTGAAAAATGGTGAGAAAACCTTGTCTAAACACATTCTAGAAAGTAGAAAAAATCAATACTTTAAGAAACTTAGAAGAGATTTGAAGGAAGAAGTTGAACAATCTCACATGTTCTTCCTTGTGCAATTCATGGACAGATTGTATATGTGTATAAAATGAGTAACTTTGTGTATGCAAATGGTTTATTTTGAATTAGTTTCTTCTTAATAATTGGAGATGTATATCCTAACATTTAAAAGGACCATATAAAAAGGTTTGGGTGTATGTGGAACTTGAAATATTTATTTTGTTGACTAAACATAGAAATTGAGTTGAATAAGTTTTTTGGAATGAAATTTTAACATGAATTCAAGTATTGATTGTGGAATTGAATCTTAATTGGTACAGGAGAAGGTGTCGAGATATTCCAACGCGCAGGTGCAAATACTTATCAACAAACCACAAGTAGGTGAACTAACCCTTAAGTTACAAGTAATTTCATTTTTTCATTTGAATGGTAGTCAATCTTCAAGTTGTTAAGAATTATAGACAAATTAGGAGATAATAATGAGGAATCTGAGTTGACTAATTTATGAAATAATAGAAATTAGTGGCGTCGATTCGTTCAATGATTGGGAAATAAAATAGACTAAATTCCAGGAAAGGAATTTAATGGTGTCAATTCGATTGATAAGGAGTATTTTGTTTGACTAATTTTGAAAAGAAATTAGTGGTGTCAAATTATCGACAACCGGGATATTGGTATGACTAATTCGGAAGCTAGAATTAGTGGCGTCGATATGTTGATGACGGGATATAAGTATGACTAATCCAAATGATGGAATTAATGGCGTCAGATTTCTTGACGACTGGGAATTGAACTTTACTAGACTCCTAGTGGGGTAACTAGAGGCATTAGGAAATTCATGAACAGACATAAAAGGATTATATAGTAATTGAATTTACATATCAATGTAAAGTATGGTATCAGAAGAAGTTGTGCTTATATATAAATTGTTGTATAAGTCACGACATGATTAAAATAATTAATTTTCTTTCTGATTATTTAACTTGTAGTTCTTACTAATTTAAGTGTTGCATTTATATTACAAAGTGCATCTCATCATCATGTGGAGTAAACTTGTCATTGACCATCTTTGTTATATAATATAAATTTGTTTTAATATAGTAGGATATAATATGTAGGAAGAACTAGGTTTTTGGTTGTAAATTTATGTTATGTTTAGAACTTGAAATGTATGATAATGATAATAGAAACTACAATGTAATAGGATGCTTATCCCTAGTCACACTGTTGGTGTCATCATCTGTAAATATTTTGTCTTCTCGTTAAAATATATAAGTATGGTTTGAAACATTAAATTTGTATTTGATGTGATTGATGAAATTGTATGAATAAAGCTAAGATATCAAAATATATATATTGAAATATGAAAATAGTGAGACCATAATTGTTGTGTTTGTGATGATGTATTAAAATAGTTAAAGGAATAAAATTTAAATAGAGTCGATAACTTGGTACGGATTAAATATAAGGAAAACTCTATTGTAATTATGGTAGAGATAAAAAAATTCGCAGGGTAACTTATTCAAACTTTATTATTTGATTTGGGTATTAAATGTAAGAAAACAATTTCGAACTGTTACAAAATGGATGTGAAGAGTGTTTTCTTGAATGAGATTCTACAAGAAGAGGTATATGTAGAACAACCTAAAGGTTTCACTAATCATTTCTTTTCTAATCATGTGTATAGATTGAAGAAAAACAAGCATAGCAAGCCTAGTATGAACGATTAACAAAATACATGTTAGATAATTATTTTCAAATAGATCATGCTGACAAGACATTTTTTATAAGAAAAACAAGTAAGGAAACACTCATTGTTCGGATTTATGTTAATGACATTGTTTTGGAGCTACTCATGATTCACTTTCTCATGAGTTTGGCATTGAAGGTAAAAGTCATGCTCGAAGCCCCATAAGCACTTCTGTCAAGATCAGTTCAGACCTAATATTGATTCCACACTTTATAGAAGCATAATAGAAAGTTTGCTCTACATAATTGCAACCAGATCTAATATTGCTTTTAGTGTTGGTATGTGCGCTAGATTTCAGTCTAATCCAAAAGAATCACATCTTACTGCAATCAAGAAAATCTTGAAATACTTAAGTACCACATCTGATTATGGTATTTGGTATTCAAAAGACTCGAAAACAATTCAATAAAACTTATGGGTTTCACACTTGCATGCAAAAATATACAATGAGGCCCTAAAATTACGTAAAGCTAGCCAATTGTCTTTTTAAAGCTTAAAATAAAGAAATAAAAAAAATCTTGTTCTGCAGAACTTATAGCTTTCTCTTGGGATGCAAAAACATATTTTAAGGCCTTAAAAAGTGCCTAAACCTATGCGGTAGGGTTTTTAAATAACAAAAGTATGAAAAACTCGATTCAACAAAACTAATAATTTTTGTGTTGATATGCAAAATCATACTTAGAAGCCATAAAAAGGTGTTTAAAGTTGCCTCATAGTTTTTTAAAGCCTAAAAGTTTGAAAAAGTCAACTCCACAAAACACATGATTTTTGCATCGACATGTAAAAACATATAGTGAGTTGTAGAAGTTGTTTGAAGATGATCAATAAGCTTTTAAAAGCATTGAAATTTGAAAAATCCAATTTAATAAAACTTACTGTTTCGCACAAAAATGCAAAAAAAATAAAAATTGTAAGGCCGTTAAAGTTCTCCAAAGCTGGTAGTAAGCTTGTTAAAGAACAAAAAAGTAAAAAATCCAATTCCATAAAAAAAAAATATTGTTTTCAAACTGGCATGCAAAATCATTCAATTAGGCCCAAAAAGATGCCTAAAGTTGGCAGGTAGGCTTCTTAAAGAGCAAAACTACAAAAAAAAAATCCACAAAACTTATGATTTTGCACTAGTTTACAAAAACATAACATAAGGCCCCAAAAGATACTTAAAACTAGTTGGTAGGATTTTTAAAGTAAAAAAATATATGAAAAAACAATTACACAAAACTTATGGTTTTTGCATCGGCATATAAGAACATAATTTGGGGCCCAAAAGTTTCCTAAAGCTATTTAGTACATTTTTTAAAGCATAAAAAAAAAACCAAGTTCCATAAAACTTATGATTTTTATCACCAACCTACAAAATCATATTGTAATGCTCTAAAAGGTGCCTAAAACTGGCAGGTTGGGATTTCAAAGAACAAAAAAACCCCATTCCACAAAACTTATGGTTTTTCATACCATCTTGCAAATATATATCATGAGGTCTTAAAAGGTGTTTAAAGTTGGCCAGTAGGCTTTTTAAAGTAGAAAAATATAAAAAACTCAATTCTATAAACTTATAGTTTTCACACTAACATGTAAAAAACATGTCGTGAGGCTCCAAAAGGTTTTTAAAGCTAGCTGGTAGGTTTTTAAAAGCATAAAATTATAGGAAAAATCTAATTGAACAAAACTTATGGTTTTGTCACTGGCAAGAAAAATCACACCAAAAGCCCTGAAAGGTAACTAGAATTGGTTAATGGGCTTCTTAACGCACGAAAGTGTAAAAAATCCAAATCCACAAAACTTGTGATTTTCGCACCAGCATGCAAAAACATACATTAAGTTTATAAATGATGTTTAAAGCTAGTTGGTAAGCTTTTGAAAGAACAAAAATGTCAAAAACCTAGTTTTTTAAAGCTTATGGTTTTTTCACTAACACACAAAAAACATTGTGAATCCATACTAAGTGTCTAAAGTTGGCAGTTGGCTTTTTAAAGCACAAAAATACAAGAAACTCAATTCAACAAAACTTATGATTTTCTCATGCAAAATCGTACTGAGAGGCTCTAAAAGATGTCTAAAGTTAGCTTGTGGGTTTTTTTAAAGTACAAAACTTAATAATAAAAAGCAAAACTCAATTCAAAATATCTTTTGGTTTTCATACTGGTATGCCAAAACATATCATGAGTCTCTAAAAGACAGGTTTTTTAAAGAGGAAAAAAATACAAAAAACTAAATTCCATAAAACATATGGTTTTGCATTTGAATGCAAAAATATATTGTGAAACCCTAGAAATAGCCTAAAGCTAGTCGATACGCTTTTAAAATACAAATGTTTTGAAACACAATTCTACAAAACTTGTAGTTTTCGCATCAACATACAAAAACATATCGTGAGGCCCTAAAAGTTGTCTAGAGCTAGCTAGTATGTTTTTTGTACCGGCTTGCAAAAACATACTTTGAAACCCTAAAAGATACCTAAATCTGGTCAGTAGGATTTTTAAAGCACAAATTTGCCTAAAAAACAAATTCTATAAGACTTAAGGTATTCTAACCAACTTGCAAGAACATATGGTGAGTACCTAAGAGGTGCCTAAAGTTGGCGAGTAGGGTTTTTTAAGCATAAAAGTGTAAAAGAACACCTAATTTAACAACTTACAATTTTCACACTGGATGAAAAAACATAAAGCAAGGCCTTATCAACTGTCTGGAGTTGCTTGGTAGGCTTTTTAAAGCATAAAAAACTAATTTCTCAGAACTTATGGTTTTTATATCGGCATCTAAAAACATATTGTGGGGCTCTAAAAGGTGCCCACAATTCCACAGAACTTATAGTTTTTATAATGGCATGTAAAGACATATAAAGAGTTCTACATGGGTGCTTAAAGATGGTGAGTAGGATTTTTAAAGCATAAAATTACAAAAAAAAAAAAAACATAATTGGACAAAAATTATGGTTTTATCACGAGTATGCAAAATCATACCAAAACCTTTAAAGATGCTTAAAGTTGGCTTATAGGCTTTTTAAAGCACAAAAGTATAAAAAAACTCAATTTCACAAAACTTATAATATTCGCATCAGCATACAAAATCATATTGTGAGTCCTTAAGATGTGGCTACTACTGGTATGTAGGCTTTTCAAGCACGAAATTACAAAAAAAAATCAATTCCAAAAAATTTTAGTTTTAAAATCATTATGCAAAATCATATTGTTAAAGCATGAGAAGGTGTCTAAAGTTGGCGACAAGCTTTTTAAAGCACTAAAGTGTAAAAAACACAATTATATAAAACTTATGGTTCTTACACCGGCATGCAAAAACATACCATGAGGCCCTAAAAGATGCCTAAATCTTGCTAATAGGGATTTTAAAGCTCAAATATATATAAAAAAAAAAAAAAAAAAACTCATTCTAAAAAACTTGTGATATTCACACCAATATGCAAAACCATATTGTGCATCCCTAAGAAGGTCTAAAGTTGACGGGTAGGTTTTTTCAAGCATAAAATAGTGAAAAACCCAATTTGACAAAACTTATGGTTTTTATACTAGCATGTAATAACATATTGTGAGGGCCTAAAATTGTCAAATAGGCTTCTTAAAGCATAGAAATTTGAAAGATAAAAGATAACAAAACGTATGGTTTTCACACCGGTATAAAAAAACATAATGTAAGGGCCTAAAAGGTGCCTAAAGTTGGCAGGTAGGCTTCTTAAAGCACAATAGTGCAGAAAACACAATTCAACCAAACTTATGATTTTCACACCAGCATACAAAAACATATAACAAGGCCCTAAAAGGTGTATAATGTTGGCCTATAGGATTTTTAAAGCACAAAATTGAGAAAAAAAACATGATTCAACAAAACTAGTTTTCATAACGACATGCAAAAACATATTGTGAAACTCTAAAAGGTTTCTAAAGTTAGTCGATATGCTTTATAAAGCATAAAGGTACAAAAAACTTAGTTCCATAAAACTTACAAGTTTAACATTTATTGACATGCAAAATCATAGTGAGAGGCCCTAAAAGTTACCAAAAAATGGTCGTTAACATTTTAAAGCAGAAAAATGCAAAAAAAAAAACCAATTCTACAAAACTTATGGTTCTTACATCATGATGCAAAAATATACCGTGAGTCCCTTTAGGTACCTTTAGGCCAACAGGCTTTGCAAATGACAGGTGAAAGAAATTCCACAAAACTTATAATTTTCATATCAACATACAGAAAGTCATGAAGAGGCGCTTAAAGTTAGCCGGTAGGTTTTTTAAAGCACAAAAGTGCAAAAAATCTTAATTTGAAAAAACTTATAGTTTTCACACTGCATCCAACAACATTTCACAAGTTCCTAGAAAGTGTCTAAAGTTTGCCGAGAGACTTTCTAAAGCACAAAAAAGCAAAAACCACAATTCTACAAAATTCAGTTTTTGTACTGGTATGCATAAACATGCTACTACAAGGCTCCAAAAGATGTCTAAAGGTGACCAATAAACTTTTTAAAGCACAAAAATTGCAAAATTGCATTGCACAAACTTATGATTTTTGTACCAGTATGCAAAAACATATCATGGGGGTCCTGAGGGTGCCTATGGTATGCAAAAATATATCATGAGGCCTTGAGGGTTCCTAAATCTTCCAACAAGATTTTATAGCACAAATATGTAAAAGATCCAATTCCACAAAACTTATGCTTTTCACACTTAGAACGCAAAAACATACCCTGAGTAAAAGGTACCTAAAGTTTTGATAGGTAGGCTTTTTTAAAACACAACACTGCTCAACTCTCTAAAAATCTTCTTGGCCCAAAAAGCCCACATAGCCATATCCAAATTAAACTTCAGATATGCCTGATAAGACATCTTCGAGTGGAAGATCAACTATGATCCAATGTAAGCTCAAGCCTGAGACTAGTCGAACACATCCTGGCACCAATTGTTCAGCCCTGAGAGCATCACTTTTAAGTCAAATCCAATCTACTCATCATCATCAACCATGAAGACAGAACATGCATGCATTGAATGAAAGCACACCTAGTTAACACAAGTCCCTAAAAATTAATCCTACAATCATCATCAACAATACATAGCTCACAAAACACAAAAATCAAGCAACTTTTATAAAGACGTATTGTCACTTTAATTCCATCTCCAAATCATTCAAAGTTGATCACTCTACTCTTTGCATAGACTCACACATGAATTTAAAGCTACATAAACTATCTTGAACACCAAGTCAAGTCAATTCCATCTTTAACTTGGTAATTCTCTCTAAATCTTTTTCAAAGCAATCATTTTTAATCTTCATAAACATACACCAAATAACCTCTGAGACTTCATTCCCTCTACACATTTACTAAATCCCCTAAGCCAAACAATGAACTCGTTTTGTAGATTTTCATGGTATTAGTCTCGAAACGAACCTGGTTTTTCTAGGGTTTTCCGTGAGTCTTGTCAAGTACTAAATTCCTCTTCTTTTTCTTTTTCTTTTGTTTTTTCCAAATGTATCTTTCCTGTCAGAGTACCAATAATACAGATTGTTCGCGTTCACGGCATAACACATGTTTGTCAATAGTAACATGTTATATAGACAACCCTTGGCGGTCCATACAAATGGGCATCGACCTATGCTAGAGGGTCAAATAGTTAGTCACGGCATGCGTGAAGGGGATGCAAGATGGAAAATGCTGATACAAAGCTAATGTTAAGCAAAGTCAGGAAAATGATGATGATAATAATGTAATCTAAGCTAATTTTTCGTGGTGGCAGTGGATGCCCTGAACTTGCTTGGAATCTATATGATCCCCAAAATGTTAGCACTCAGATGACATGAAAGACAGCTTCACCAACCATAAAATTATCCACCACGAAAACTGATACAACCTTCTGCACAGCTACCTTCACAAATATTGTATCAAGGGCATTTTCTCTGTACATAAGACGCCCCATGCTCTTCATACCTGTCAATTCCACACGCTTAAATTGAGTATGAAATATTTGCTCAACCTTGAATTCGTAAAGCTTACTCTCAAATTTAAATTCTGAAAATCCTTGAAAAACAAAGAGCATAACTTGAAAATATGCTCCTTGAACCTCAGAAATTAACTAGCATCCGTATAACAGAGAGCTCTGAAAGATGGGAACTTACTCGGCCTTGGAGAACCACATCTGCTGGAATGAACCAAGAGATGCCAATATACTCCCTCCTATCCAGACACTGTTATATAATCATTTGTAAAACCATCAATTCTAAACCATGATAAGAACTTGTAAGCTAGAGAAATATCACATATAATTAAACTTGAAAAGCTTCAAAAAAAAATCAAATTATCAGCTCTTCTGCATGTCTTGTACATGAAAGCATTGGTGGTAAAGACTTCAAACTATATCTAATAACACACTGAAATCACCAAAACATGCTTCAAATGCATGGGAATAAACTGACTTTGACTGCCAAGACAATACTATCTTTGTTTCTCACAAAGACTATAACACATAAAAGCACTATACATGGTAAAAGTTGAAAACATCAAAAAATAAAGGAATTACTCCTCCAAGTTTCAAGTTTGCAGTGAATTTTCCACCAGGATGGGTACTGTTTTCTGTGCTCTATGAGATATCCGGCTATACACAAAACATTCAATTATTAAGTTGATAGGCTTATCTTTGTTTCTAAATTGATTTTCTTCAGGATTCTCAATACTTCAACATATCTATCTCTAAAGCTATCCCCAAAGATCATTTTTAAGTTAGCCACCAGTCATACAAAAAATGAGATTGCATAGTTCATACATTTTTGATGCCTAAAATACACACAAGCCACTAGGTGCCAAACTGTAGCAGTTGTTACACTGGAAAACAGATGCCAATATAAGCCAAGTTCTGACAATATTTACAAGCTCCCGCACACAAAAGCAGAGAGAGAGATTTAATCAAACCTGAATCTCCTTTCAGTTGCATTTCCACTAGCCAGCACTTTAACTCTGGCAGCTTGAGGAGACTCCTACACATGAATGAATGATCATTCCATTAATTTATAACTAAATCCAAAGCAGAACGGTAGACAACAAGTATCTTGTCAACCAAAAAGTACCTCAAGCAAATCTTTCTCAAGCCGTTCCTTCAACTGTTGCATTGATGCTGTTCCACCAGCAAGCTACATCAAAGCAGAAAGAGGAGCAAAGGAACATTGAAATTTTAAACATAATATAGTGAAACTACAATCCATGTATTTCTTTTTTTCTTTTTCACATCGTATATATTCATACAACTGACACTATGATATGATAATCTGACATTAAAATTGATGCATGCAGTTATGTGCAATCTATGGCATGAAGCACAATCAAGATTTTAAGTAACCCATAGCTGACTCTATTTGTTGATCATAATACAGTCAACTAATGTTAAAGAACACTCAATCTCCACCCCATCAAATAAAGGGATAAAAAAAGGAGTGAAATCCTTGAACAAATAAAAGAGAAAAGCAAAGAAACCTTCAAAGTTTAAGAGCACAAATCCTACACCCCAATCATACCATCAGTTATCCAGCCATCCACACATTTTGCTAGTTATTTTCTTTCAACATTACAATCAGAGTTGACAATGAGCATGTTCACTTTACCAGTATACTACTGAACAGTTCTCTTCGAATATCAACATCACACTTATTAATGCTTTCAATAACCTGCATACATTGGGAAAGAACTTAGCAAAAGTCAGAGAAAGATAACTACTAATTTTTAAGTTCAACAGAAAATATTTTTTTTAAGTAAAAATGAGTAAATTTACCATTTGTGGCAAACCGCGAACACTAGGAGCAATCTCCACAAAATTATCCATACCAGGAATTGTCTGATATTAGTCACAAAACAATTTGTTATATGAGAACACATGGTGAAAAATTTCACACTTGAAATACAAGATGGACTTGTATACAGTACATAGAACCATTTGCACCCCACAGATGAATCAAGCAACTCATGAATATTTCATATGAACATAAGATTCACATGTACTAAGAAAAGGATAATTACTAGTTAAATATACAGATTAAATGATCATTGACGCCTCTTTATGTTAAAAAAAAATATAACTCTAACAAGAAGCATCAAAGTTCGGAACAAACAAGATTTCAAGAATACCGACAAAGATATTATAGAAAGACCCATTCAGTAACTAAAATGTAGAAACTAAATCAAATGAGAAAAGAGTTATGGTAAAGATACACCAAACATATAAAATAAGTGCCCTGCACTATAAACATTTTTTTATTCTCTCTTTTTGGAAAAAAAATACCAAAATTCATGTCCGCCGTGAAGTTTTAACATGTGCACAAGGCAGTCAAAAATAAAATGTTAGCATAGATTTTTAAAAAATTTCCCTCCATCAAGTAGTTAAAAGAAGAAAATAGAAGTACTTCGAGAAAATTGTAGCAATCTACAAATTGTTCCATGAAGTGAATAAACTAATGGACATCTCCCCAAATGAGTATGAATATTGCAGAGTGACAGAAAATGCAATGGAAAAGTCATGGAGCAGGCATTGTGAGGGTTCGTGAGCCATGAACCTGGACCAAGGATGGATTGAATAGAATATCTGGAATCTTGAATCTATCAGCTCCAATTTCAATTGTCCTGTTTGTGTTTAAGAACGAAATATCAGATAGAAAACTGTAATGTTCAATGTTCAAAATGCAAAAAGTAAACCGACCAGCATTCAAACTTGATAATATTGTATTGATTGGGACTTACTGGCCATCCGGAAGCTCATATGGAGTCATTGGAATGTTTGAGTATGAACTTTCTGAATTTGCAAAGAAAAAGGACAAGAAAACAGAAAGAAAAAGAAAGGTTCACATAAATCAACACTTGTGAAACTGAAAACAAATTATGACTTGCTATGCCAACCAACATAACTAAGCAAGAGATTCAGTTTTACTGAACAAAAGCTTAATTGTCATGATTTATCATGGAAAAGGCAGGTCATTCACTCATCATAGATTGATTGTGACAGTATGGTCCTTGGCTTCTCAAGTTTTCACATTTTCTGGAATTCTATTCACCGATTTTGAAAATGTTAGACTACTCTGTCCTGACTTCGGAAAAAGAAAGTTGCTTTGAGAACTTTGGGATGCATTGAGAAGTCAGAAAAATTCAGGGAAACTTCAGGAAAATATTTGACAGAGCCTGTTCACAAATAATAGCCTAAATCATAAGACACACTAACCCAAGTGATGAAGCAGAAGCTTTGAGAAAAAAAATTAAGTAGGTTTCTAAGATACAATACAAGTTTCATTTGCAATATTAATTCTACATCGCCAGTGATCCAACCCCTCAAAGGAAATATGAACACATTTTGTGTAGGGAACAAACAGATAGTGGCAGTAAAGCTGATGCCTAGGATTAAATTAACCACAACTTTATTGAAGGTTGAACACAGCTCTGATGTCAAACTACAAGAACAAGAAATACGACGAATTGGATGTCCCACAAACCATATCCACATACAAAACATATAGACAATCCTGAAATTCTGTTGAGTGTAGCATGCGATCTTAATGGGCAAAATCTACAAGCAATCAAGCATTGCAAATACAATATGAAGAAATACACACCATCATAGGGCGTATCCGGTGCACGACACACACATTCCTTGATATCACTTGCAATCACTCTCTGTTTCCAAAACAAACAATCAGATACAAAACGATACTCATCTTCACAAGGAACATTGTCTAGACAATCACAGACCTGAGAGTAGAGTCTGTAGCTGTCAGTTGTATTTGTAAAATCAAGATCCACAGTCTTAACATTCAGAAAAAATATAAGAGAAAATGTCAAATGCATATATTTGTAAAAAAAAAAATCCAGATGAACAAAAAGGTGGAAATTAGATCTGAATTCAGAAAGCAAAAGAAATGACGAGGGAAATCTAGCAGAAACATGGAAAGAAATCATATTCCCAAAAGATAATGACAAACAATTTCCAGTGACGTTTTAAAAATACCTGAAACACGCCCGGCTGTATTTCCTTCCTTTTGAAAGAGTACCTTGGTTTTATCTGCAAAGCCAAATAAAAAGATTACTTAGAAAACAGGGAAAAAAAAAAAAGGCATACTTCAGCTAGTTCTGACAAAAGAACTCGCCTTTCAAAGTAAAATTCATTCCTATACTAACTCACCATGACACCTTTGCTCTCCAAGCTTTTCATCAAGCAATCAGTAAGAAGTTCTCCCCCAATAGGAGAAAAGGCCACAGCCTATAACCACAAAAGCAATAAAAAGAAGAGGGCTGTCAGTTTGTCATGGAAAATAACTCTACCTTGGACCTTTGACATTAAGGGCCTGTTTGGAAATGCATTAAAATAATGTTTTTTTATTTTTTTTTACTTCATTTTTTACACCAACACATCAAAACAATCCAAAAACACCCAAAAAAATTAATTTGAAGATAAAAAATATTCAAAATTTTTCAAATGCACGGTTGGACCGCAATGCCAAACGGGGCCTAAAAAAAGGCCAGCCAAACTTTACTGTTCCCATAAGCTCTAAATATTTAGGAAAGAGAAACAGAGCAGCAATAAGTCCACTGCTGGCAAGTGATTTGGGAAACAGGTTGATTTTTAATTAAGTTCCAATAATTGGAGTGTCCTCTAACAATTATTCAACAGGCTTGGTGCTCTCTTGCATGGAATCCTTTTTTCCTTTATCTTTTAGGAGCAAGTCTTGCAAATATACTTCTTTTCTAATGAATTTCTTTATTTACTCCAACAAAAACATAAACATCAAAGGAACCATCTTTTTGCCTGCTTGCCAGCCACAACAAGACAATTTCCAATAAAAGATATCAACACTTTTATCACTTGACATGCTGAGGATAGATCATAACTGTAGATTTATCTTAGAGTTTAGGGACACATTCATAATGTTTGAGAGGATACAAAAGAATTACCAAGAAAAAAACTAAAGAAGAGACCTCCATGCTCACATGAAAGCACCAAGTTATTAAAACATTTCACAAATTCTCAGTTCATTTTAAAGGGAATATGGTTCCTCCAAATACCCCCAAATTCCATAATTTCCTAAGGAACTATCCAATATCTTCTAATGAAAATTGAAAATGTAAAGATGCAGAATTCACTTGCAATTTAAGTTAAGAAATGTCAACAATAAAAAAAAAATTGTACAAATATCAAGACTGATATCAATTGCTTTATTGTTAAAAGTTTAAAGACAAATACCAGAGCCTAAATGCAATTATTTGCTAGTAAAATAAGCCACTTGATCAGGAAAAGAGCAGTACCTTTTGAATAACATAACCATCATGGACTGGTGCAATTGTAGTTGATCCTCCACCACTAGCACAGATAACATTATATCAGTGTTATACTATGCAATAAATCAATCAATATGTTTTACAAAAAGATGTCATATACAATGTAAGGGAACACCAAAATCTGTTATTGCAAATAAGATCTTTCTAGAAGCAATCGCCAAACTTCCAACGTGTTAACATCCACATTGTGGTTTCAAAACACTGATTACAGCCAACATTAATTTAAGCAGATAAATTGCCATGTTAATCCATAGAATTTTTCAATCTTCTAGGTTTAGCACATTGCTATCAACTTTCCACGAAAAGCACCAATTTCAAATTCTGTTATCCACCATTGTATTTGCATAACTTGAATTTTCTAAGTTTTGGATATTGCTCATGGATGAGAAATACAACAGTTCTAAACTATGTTATTTACCAATGTCCAATGTCATTGTCCATCTTCACATAAAAATGTTAAAAGCAAGTTCCTTTCCTTGTATTTTGTTCTTTTCACTATTTAAATAACGCTACAATCTGCAGTAATTAAGACCACAGTTAATTCTTCCATCTCATGTATTCTTTTTAGAATGTATATGGCCAGATATACACTGTGGAGATAAGAGATGAGGTGGTTACTTTCAACTAAAATAGCACAAATAGTAAGAAGATTGAAGATAAGTGTGAAATAAATTCAGACACACTGACACTTCCAGTTGACGACATTATACACTCATGAATCAGCAACTAAATATATCCTACCTATCAACAACTAGCGAGGTAGCACGTCCTGATGCAAAAGATGTTAAAACCTGGCAGCAAGAGGAACTTGAGTCATACCAAATTAAATGACATCCTCCAATCATATTAATATATATATATATATATGGTACAAATTGGAGACATGGGCACAAGATGGAAAAGGGCATACAGCATTCTTCGCCAAAAATAATGCAGGAGTAGTGTACTTTTCAAACATAAGCTCTGCTGTCCTGTCAGTTATGCAACAACCCAACCATAATCAGCAAGCATCAAAGCAGCATGATGAAACAAGCTAAAACCAAGAAGCTTAGTTTGTTTTTAATAACACAAGCTGAGATAAAAGGAATATTTTTATGAAGATTTATTGCCTGCACAAAAACAAGCTAATGAATAATAATTTAAGGACGAAGTTGGGGGGGGGGGGGGTTAAATCTAAGCAAAGAAAAAATGTCAATAAAAAAATAGAAGAACAAAACTTACAAGACAGGAACTCACTAGCATTACTTTGAAACATGGAATGAGTCATATGATTACCATGAGAACCATAAGTGAAGTAAAAACATGTTGCAAAACTGGGAGTTTTTTCCTTCACACTTTATTTGGGATAGATCACGCTATTCAATTATTTATAGAGAATGACCTTGTTATAGCTTCATGGTTTATACCACAAAATTGGGTATTCAACAAAAATCAATGGTATTATTATTAGTCATTCTCATAGAATCACAAAACCAAGAACTCTTTTGTTTGATCAAGAGGGTTACTCCCAGCTAACATACAAAAGGAAACAAATTCTGACAAATGCAGCTGGCATTGAATGATGTAAGTACATATCATCATGTATTGCCAGCTTACCTTTCTCTCTGTTGTTGACTGTTGGATGAAGGTTCTGCAAGTAGCATTGGATGCTCCTTTGGATCAATCAATAGACACTCCCTAAAGACAGTAAAATTTAAATTTAGATATTACAAAATAAAATAAAAGAAAAGAAAACAAGACCACCGAACATTTTAAACTGAAATCAGAGTCTTTATAATGAATCATTACCTGAAAGCATGATCCCATATGCTATCCACAATATCCCAGTCAGCAACAATCCCATCCTTAAAAGGGGATAACACCTGATGAAAGGCAGAAAAGCTTAGGAAAACCCTAAATTTATCACATAGCCTGAACAATTCCACCTAGCCTTTCAGAAACACGACAAGAAGATAACTGCAACACCAACTGACCTCCATATGGTCCCGACGAAACCCTAAGGCCTGAGATCCTACAAATAATTTACGTTTTCCCTTCCCTTTCTCAGAATCTTTGACATTATTTTTAGAATCTACAGCAGCATTCTTCTCGTTGCTTGTCATGTCATCAACATCCATTTGATCAATTGATCCCACAACCTGAGCAGTAGTTATCCATGTATCAAGAAAACCTCTAAAACAAGGGAAAATAGCAATAACAACAATGTCTAAACCCTAGCTGACAGCCACAAGCATTTTCCAATTTCCTCTCCATCAAAACCAGAGAAAAGACATAAACATTATCCATTTTTTAAATTTCAAACACGAATTCCTTGTTTTAAAAGCAATTAAAAAAAGGAAAGTAAGTTAAAATGTTGGTGATGTAGAAGGTTAAATAACATGAGATGTAGAGACTAACAGAAGGAAAGACGGCCTTGGGTGCGTCCTCGCCGGCATAACCAGCTTTGCAAGTGTGAGAACCCAAGTCAATGACTATAGCTGACACTTCATCTGTTTTCACCAACAAGATTATCAGCAAAAAAAATAATAAAAAGAAACAACTTCGGAGACATGTTTTTGAAACTCACCACCACCGTACATGATTGCTGCAAGTTTTCAAGAGTGAGTGAATTTCTGAGGTTTCTGAGGTTAGGGTTTTAGAAAGAGCATATGGCGATGGCTGGCTCGGTCTCTTTCGACGGAGGAAGGAGTTGTTAGCACTTAGCAGCTAGTCAGGCCATGAGTTTCTAACCCGAGTTTTGACATGCGATGGATCTACACTGGCCCAGACCTGGAGGGAATGAGATGGACTCCTAACTTAAAGCCCGTCCGATTCACGATTGCTCGAGTCAGGAGGAAATTAACTAATACTATAAAACGTGTAGGAAAAATACTATAGTTTTTTTTACATTTTTTTTTTTCATTTTACATGTTTTTTTTCTTTTTTTCCCAAGATTATCTTTTTTTTTCTATTTTTTTAATTCTTTTTTGTTTTTGAGTTTTTTTTCAAAATTATCTGTCGATTTGTTTTTAATATTGAACTAGTTAAAAATTTAGTTCTGTAGTTTTTTTCTTTAAAACATTATGCTACAATGTTTCCTTACATGATTTTTTTTCTTTTTTTTATGAATTTTTTTTTCCAAAATGATATTTGATGATTTTATTTTTTTCATATTAAGTTGGTTGAGAATTTTACTTCGTAGTTTTTTTCTTTAAAACACTGTGGATTGTTACAATATTTTCTTATATGATTTTTGTTTTGCTACAATGTTTCCTCATATATTTTTTTTCAAAATTATCTTTGTCGAATTTTTTTTTTAATATTGAGCTGGTTAAGAATTTAGCTTTAACTTTCCCCACATGTTTTGTTTTTATTTTTTTTCATATTTTTTTTTTGCTTTTTTTTTTCCAAAATTGTCTTCTTCTTTTTGTCATTTTTTTGTGTTTTTTTTTCAGAATTGTTTTTATTGATTTTATTTTTTAATATGGAGTTGGTTAGGAATTTAGCTTTGTAGTTTTTTTTCTTTAAAACACTGCAGAATGTAGATTGCTACAGTGTTTCCCCACATGATTATTTTTTATGATTTTTTTGTTTTTTTCCCAGAATTGTCTTTGTCGATTTTATTTTTTTTTTCATATTGAGCTGGTTGAGAATTTAGCTTCATAGTTTTTTTCTTTAAAACAATGTGGATTGCTATAGTGTTCCTCCACATGATTTTTGTTATGATTTTTTTAAAAATTTTCTTTATCGATTTTATTATTTTTAATATTGAGCTGGTTAAGAATTACAACTGAAGATTTCCTCATGAAACACTATAGATTGCTACAGTGTTTCCCTGCGTGGTTTTTTTTCCTTTTGTTTTTTTTGTTATGATTTTTTCTAAAATTTTCTTTGTTAATTTTATTTTTTTAATATTAAGTTGGTTAAGAATTTAGCTTTCTAGTTTTTTCCTTGAAAACATTGTGGATTGCAACAGTTTTTCTTCATATAATTTTTATTTTATTTTTTTCACAAACCCACGACAACGCAAAAGCATGCCAAAAGCCCGTGGCATCGTATGGGCATGACATCTAGTAAAATAATAAAGATGATCGCATAGCATGTATGCATGCTTCTAAAAAAATCACCTTTATTGTAGGTGTTCATTTCACATAAAATGTTTTATATGAAAATTTTATTTTTATAAAATATTTTATGATAATAAGTAGGTAGTGATGTAAAAAATACATTGCTAATAGAATGATGATGATGGTATGTTATGTTGATGAAATAGAGGTGATGGTGGTGTAGTAATAGTGGTCATTATAGATGTGATGAAGACATTGATGATTGAAATTGTAGATGATATTATAATTAAATTATAATTCGAAAAATATTTTTTAAAATTTAATGAGTTGAAAAATATTTTCTAATAGATGAACTAATTGTAAAAACTTACTATAAAATATTTTATAAAAGAAATTAATTTACGCTTAAGGAAAAAAAAATGTTCTCTTGTTTATTGTGAGTCGCACCTCATTATAGATAAATATTTTACGTAGATCAATTTTCTTGTAAAACATTTTACAAAAAACAAACATAGAAAAATTAGACAAGACATATACTCACACTGTGCTGTGTATCCGATCAATTTCTTTAACATAAAAAAAAACCGTTGCTAACATGTTTTCTAATAAAAGAAAAATTATAATCATGAACTCAAAATATAATGCATATTGGACAATATATTTTTTAAATATTTATATAGTGACATGTTAGATGATTTTTTTTTCAAATATTATGACAATGAAATATTGGGATCGACCCAGTTATCTTGTTAAATATATAACATGGATAATAAGACTATGATAACCTTATAGAAAGTAATTTAAAATAAATTATGAAGGTCAATTCCTAATCTACACAAAGTTGAAGGATAAAATATAAAAAATATAAAAAAACAACTTGAATCAACTTGAGTTAACTTGCTAAACTTGCAACCCGAGTCATGAGATTGAGATAACCCTATAAAAAAATTAAAAAAAAATTATAAATCCTAATTTTAAACTAACCCAACGTTGAAGGATGAAATCGAAAAAAAATTGATTAAAAAATGATACAAAAAAACAATCCAAATCAACTTAGGTTAACATATTAAACTTGTAACTTACATTATGAAACAAAGATAACTTCATAAAAAACAAATAAAAAATCACAAAAATCAATCTCCAACAAATCCATTGTTGAAGGTTGAAATTGAAAAAAAAAAAACTATATTCATGAAACCATGATATCTCCATATAAAGAATAACCCAAGTCAACTTAGACTAACATGTTAAACTCGTAGTTTAGGTCATGAGACAGAGATAAATTCATAGAAACCAAATTAAAAAAAAAAGTATGAAACCCCACCTTAAACATATCTAACATTAGAAGTGAAATCAGGAAAAAAAGGTAAATCCACGAAATCGGTATATAACCCAACATAATGAAAATAAAAAAAAATTACAAAGTATAATTTTCAAAATAATCTAATATCAAAAGATGTAATTGAAAAAAAAATAAACAAAAACAAAATTGGTAAGGTGAAGTGTAAAACTTTATTTTAGTGAAAAGTTTTTTTGTTAGTGTGGCTACAGTTATTTAGACATATCCTTTAATGTTTTATTGATTTTTTTGTGGGATTTGACAAGAAAATCCCTATCCGTCAAATCCTACAATCTAGTTCTTACTTTGCTAATTTTGGTATCAAGTCCTTGATCTTTTTATTTTTCAATTTATTAATAGTTTTATTCAGATTAATTTCATGCATATCTATGCTTTTCATATTGATATTAATATAATAATTTTATTTTTTTACATAAAAAACTATTGAGAAATTTTTTTGATCAATAAAAAAGCTAGTTTATACTAACCCTTTTTATATGCATAAAAATCAAAATAAGACAACAAACGAAAAGGTGAAGGACAATAGGAAGACTAATTAGCTATTTTGATTTTCTAAGTATTATTTTTTTGGATTAGCATCAGGTATCCGAGTTAAGGCTGATTAATTTTGGGATGCACAGGTTTTCGACAAGGAGTTTCTTGCAGAGAAGAGGGATTGAAAATAACTATTATTAAATTGAAAAATAAAAAGATCAAGGATTTGATACCAAAATTAGCAAAATAAGAAATGGATTGTAGGATTTGATAAAAAGTAGTGATTTTCTTATCAAATCCCAAAAAAAAAGATAACAAAATATTAAAGAGTGTACCTAAATCACTATAGCCACACTCACAAAACATTATTTACTAAAGTAGTGTTATTTTGCTTTTTTTTTTATAGGTTTTCTTCTTCAATTTTACTCTTTAACAACCAAGTTTCCTTTTTTTTTTTTAAGTTTTTTTTTCAATTTCATAATTCAATATTATATTATTTTTAGGAATTATGCTTTGTAATTTTTTTTTTGTTGGGTTATATTGGTTTCATGGATTTAGTTTTTGTTTTTTTTCAATTTTAACCTCCAATGTTAGATATGTTGGAAGTGGAGTTTCATATATTTTTTTTTTATAAAAAAAATACTCTATGAATTTATCCCTATCTATGACCCAAGCTATGAGTTTAACAGAATAACCTGACTGACTTGAGTTATTTTTTTGCTACTTTTTCTAATTGATTTTGTTTTATTTCATCGTTCAACATTGAATTGTTTGGAAATTGAGGTTCATATTTTTTTAATTTGTTTTCTATGGGGTTGTCTTGATCTCATGACCCGAGTAGTTAGTTTGGCGGGTTGACCCTGTTATTTTTCTAGGTTTGTTTTTAATTGAATATTTTTGTAATTGGGCTTCATAATTTTTTTATTTGTTTTTTATAGGGTTGTCTTGATCTCATGACCCCGATCACGGGGTTGACAGGTTGATATAGGTTGACTTGTTTTTTTTGTCCTTTTTTAATTTCACCTTCCAGTAATTCATTTTTTTTTTCAATTTCATCTTTCAATATTAGGTTGTTTAGAAATTAAACTTTGTAAATTTGTTTAATTTGGTTTGTGTAAAGTTATCACGGTCTTGTGAATTTAGACTTTTGTCTTTCAATATTAGGTTATTTGAAAATTTGGCTTCGTATTTTTTTTAATTTGTTTTATGTGAAGTTATCACGGTCTCATGAATTTAGCTTGTTTTCTCGATTTCAACATTTAACATTAAACTTATTAGAGATGGAGCTTTGTGATTTTTTATGTGCTTTTTATGAAACTATATTTGTCTCATAACCCAGGTTACATGTTTAACATGTTAGCCCATATTGAATTGGGTTGTTTTTTTTTAATTTTTTTAATTAATTTTTTTCGATTTCATCCCTTAACATTGAGTTAATTGAAAATTAAATTTTATAATTTTTTTAATTTTTTTTTATGAAGTTATTAAATCTCTTTCGTGTTATTTAATCATAACATATATTAATATATGTTGTTTAATGTTGTTTATTTAGGATCTAGAATCTAAGATCTATCTTGTTTAATTAATAGAGTTTCCTTCATCTTTTATTTGTTTGTTGTTTAGCGTGCACACCATCTAAAAACTTTTTTCTCGAAACATGTTAAAAAATTAACCCACTTGTATTACTGATTTATAATTTATCAATTTAATTCATAATGAAATTGTTTTCATAATAGAAATAGCCTTTATTAAATTTAATTTTATACTTGAAGTATAATTAATTAAAATACTATATTAGATTTTGTTTGTGGACTTAAAACGAAGATATAGAAAAACTAATTATACTTGAAATAAGAAATTATTGAAAATGGAAGACAATAAATCTATTAAAGGATGAATTTTTATGAAAAAAAATTAAAAATGGTTATGGCAATCGTTGAATGTATTATTTTTATGATATAAAAGGATTGAATTATATAATTAAATTTATATGATGTAAAGATGTATGTGCGTATAAATGTATGTTATTGCATTTTCAGGTATTATTTTAAAAAATTGCATTCCATTAAATCCTCTTTCATTAGCCATTATTAGAAAAAAGAATAGTATTTCTCTAATAGTTTAATATTAAAATAGAATGTATACAATCAATTTATATAATTGTTTTAAATATATTATTTTATTTTTCAAAATAATTTTGTTATTACTATATTTAAATTTATTTATTATCCCGAACCCATGTGAATATAAGCAAGTTAAACATAGAAGAAATAGCATAGAATAGATAAGGAGTCGAATCTAAAACCTCTTGACCATACTTTTTGCCCAACTCGAGCTTTAAATTAAATTGTATAGGATTGCTCCGGTGTGACTTGGTCAACTTAGCAAATTAAAGAAAACTTAAACGACCGCTAAAAACATGGTTTAGCTTTAAAAATGTTTTTCAATGTTACATATTTTTTAAAAAACAATATTGAGATAATGACACATTTGATCAACCTAAATAAACATATGTTAAACTGTTAAACCCGTGATCTGGATCGTGAACTCTATTAAGTTTAATGACTTTGTTTATTTAATTATATGATAAAAAACAGATGCTTGCAAAATCGAGCACTGACTCAATACCAAGATCTTTTTCTGAGACCATGATAACCATATAAAAAATAAATCGAAATAAATCATGAAGCTTAATTCTCAATAATTATGTTTTTTCTAAAATCATTTTTTATTTAATAACATGATAAGAAAGTAGACGCTAAAAAAATTGAGCACCAACCTAATGCCAACATGTTTTTCTAAGATCACAATAACCCCATAAAAAGTTAATTAAAATAAATTATGAAGCCCAATTCATAATAATAATATTTTTTTAACTATTTTTTATTTAATAATATGAAAACCAATTAAGTGTAGAATGCCATATTTGTAGTATTAAATAGGCCTTCAAATATATTGTTTTGAGCTCTTTTTGTAGAAATTGAAGTTATTTATTACATATTATTCATGTTTGTGTTCTAGGTCATCGAAGATTTTCGAATTGAATGTGTTTACATTACATGGTTTAATTTTCTTTTTAACTAAACACGGTGTATCTAAATTTCTTTAATAAAAAAAGTTTATGTTTATTTTGAGCTTTTTAATTGAGAAAATTGATGGTATAAGTTAGAGTCGAGTCATGGATACCCAATAGATATTCAAAATCTGATTAGGTTCAAGTTTTAAAATCCATACTTGATTTGCAAGCATCGCTAATGTCTTCTAATTGCAAGTAAAATTTTAATTTTGAACTCAAAATTTGATGTATGCAAAGTATTTTGTTTTCAGATATCAAAACGACAACGTTTCCAATTGACTTAGGCCAACCTATTAAATTTGCGACTTAGATTATGGACTCGATTGACAAAATAATATATATATATATATATATATATATATATATATATTAACTATTTTTTATTTAATTATATAATAATAAAAATATACGTTATCAGGCAAACAAATAATTTTTTTAAAATAATGATGGGCTATAACAAAAAAAAACTTGCTAATATTATTAAAAGAATGATATAATCTTATTTGAAAATGAAGTAAAAATTGAATGGAATTTCATAAAATAATATCTAAAATATATTCTTAATCAATTTAAAAATTTATTTATAATATTTTAAATTAATTATTTTAAATAAATTAAATTAAAGACAAAGCAAAATACAAATATAGGCTAGATACCCGAACCTGAGTAGCCCAACATACTTGACCCTTATAAAAACCTTAGATGTGTAGGCCTACAAGACGAGGACTATATGTTTACCCTTAATTAAAAAGCCTAGGCTCAAGCCTAGTTTTTCTTTTTTATTTTTCTTTTTCGTGAGAAAAGACTCTCTCTCTCTCTCTCTCTTTTTATCGAAATGTAAGAAAGTATTATACATCAAAAGTAATAAAGTTGGGAAACTAGTGAGTCAGAATATACAAGCACGTACAAAGAAGGGAAATAACCCAGAGGGAAGAGGCTCCCCTGAACAAGCAAAAAGTGCATCATAGCCAACAAAAAAAATCAAGGCCATTAAACAAAAAGAGCAGAACCATATATAAAACAAGTGAATGCACAACAACTGTCCTGCTAGCTGACAACTAGCAAGCGCACAAAACAGAGCCAATAAAACAACCATACATAGCAAGCAAAGCAGCACCACTGCAAGGCAGAAACCACACCAAGGCAGCTACACCCATAAAGAAGCAACAGCTCCAGCAAGGGGACACCATAGACTATAGCTAGCAACCTGTCAAACCAGGCTCACAATCGACCCAACCTTGAAGGCAGCACCGACAAACATACCATGGCATCAACCAACCATGCCCATGAACTCCAACACAGAATAGAGTAGTAACAGAAATTCCAGCAGCCAGCCCTACAACCAACAGTAAGAGCCAGAAGCAACGAAATCCTGGAATCCCATCATAGGAGATCTAATAGTCAGCTAAGGACAACAGTAAGGCCCCTTCACGGAGAAGCAAAAAGCCTCTACCAGCTCAGAGGGCAGCAATAACAGACAAAAACTAGAGCCAATAAGCAACCAACTGCAAAGAGAAAAGCCCAACAGCCAGCTACAAGAAACTCAAAAACCAAATGATACGGGCAACAACAACAAGCACCCACGCAAAACTGCAATAATAGGGACAACCCAGCAACAAACAACATATAGCTACAACAAGATCACAACAACAAACAAAGAATCAAGCATGCACTTCATATGCCCAAAGCACACAACTAAACAAAGAGGTCAACATTTGTTACAAGCAAGAGCAAACCAGATTACAACCAAGCACAAACAGCAGCATCTAGCAAACCACGACACCATGAAGCCAACAACCGCGTACATCAGAGAGCCGTAAAGCCCACTGACAAACCAAAAGGAACACAGTCAGGGGGGGGAGGGCCAGAAGTCCTGCCCCTTCCCGAATCGCTATTGGCAATATGTATGTTCATATTTTTTTGTGACCACCCCCAGCCAAGACCTAACAAACCCTTTGCCTATAGAGACAACATCAGCATCAACATCTAAGGCCTTCTCTTTCTGATTTCCAGGATCAACCAGAGGAGTTTCATGAGCAAATAGGCCCTTGTTGCACGTCATGTACTATTTTCGACTCTTGGCAGTTTCTCACCCCTCAGCTGAAGCTACAACTTCAGTTTGTAGGGGATCGTCTATCATATGCACAATGTTAGAGGGTTCATAAATGGTACAATACCCTGGTTCTGCATATGAAAAGTTATATCTTGGTCTCTCTTCTCATTAGTAGAGGTAAGTCTGACCTTTTTCTTCCCACAAATTATGGCCCAACAATCAGCCACAACCTCGACTTCAGCACACATGGGATCTAGAGACTGCTCACCATGAGGCATATCCTGATAGCCCTGCTGGTCTTCCACAGCAGTTGTCTTAACGTTAGGGCCAAAACTGGGAGGATGATGAACAGGACTCCTACTGGCCCTATCAGGAATAGCAGTTGTCTGGATTTCTTTCCCCCCTAGTAGCGACAACTTTGGAACATATTGTGATAGTATGCCCAAGAAGTCTATAATGCTTGCAGAACTTCGGGAGAGACTCATAGATAATAGGTTGCAGCAATGGCACTCTATTAGGCAATAAAATGTTGATTGAGTTGGGCAAGTCAGTAAACAAGTCCACCTCAATCAGAACCCTGGCAAAGGAGAGCCTAGACATGGTAGTGGTAGGCGTATCACATTGAAGGGGTTTACCAATAACACTGGCAATCTTAGACAGACATGTTGAAAACCAACATTTAAGTGGAAGATTAGGAAATATAACCCAAATTGGGGTTGTTGACATATCAGTATAGGCAAAGTCAAAGTACTCAGGCATGGATTTCAAAACCAGAGGCCTCCCAAAGATCGAATAAGGTCCTCCACACAGAACAATAAGCTTATCTACTTCAGAATCAAATTTGAAAATTAACCATCCTGAATCATGAATGGTTAAATATGCATCACACTTCCAGGTGCATAAATGAATTTGTTCAAAGCTGTATATCTAGGAAATTTACCAGTAATATATCCAACAATACACAATTTTCAAATATCCTTATTATTACCTAAATCTTTATCTAACAGAGGGCAGGATGCAACACTATTGTAAACGGGAAAATGGACAAGTGTAGGACTTTTTTTTTTATTATTAACATGGGTGTTCGGGCCAGCTTGCGTGCACCTTGACTAATCCCACAGGCCCTGAAGTTAACGACAATGTAAGCCTCCAGTGGCCCTGAGATTTGCAGGACTCGAACGGGTAATCTCTAGGGAGTAAACCTAGGGCTTGACCAGTTGAGTTACACCCTTCAGGGTTAAATGTAGGACTATTTTTTGTTTATATGGGAGATGGTCACTTGTAGTGTTAGATGACCCATCACCTACTGTTATGTTTTTTTTATCACCTCTAGTGACAGGAAAATTGAAATCCAAGTTTTTGGACCTCTAAAACCTAATTTCAACTCTTTTTTATTTAAAAATACATCAAAAACACTGTAAACCCTCTATAAATCACTTACCAACCCCCAAACACCCCAAAATTACTCTAAAAACCAAAAATCAAATGAATCATAAAAATTTAAACAAGCCATAATTTACTTTTTCAAGTATGTTAATAGAAAAAAAAAAAAAACCACTACTATCAAACTCCTCTCATTAAATAGAATTCATTGACACTATAATCAACCATTTTAATTGTCGAAATATGACCAATTAATTGTTCTTTGTCATTTTCTAGCGACTTCTCTCTCGTCTCTCAAACCTAGAGAGTGATATGTAGAAGAAATTGAAGTTTTGAACCTAAACAGATAATTTCAAACTAAAGGAACCAAAAAAAAAATGGACAAAATCTTATGAGAAAAATATATATGAAAAAGGTGCATTTTAAATAGTTAATAAGTTGTTTGGAATAAATTCTCTACTATAATTGAATTCAATTCAATTATAGTGTGTAATTCTTGAATTCACATGTTTAAAAAACATAAATTTCAATTCATTTTGATTTTTATACCCTCGTTACATTCATCTTATTTCTCTAAATATCTTTAAAAACAAAGTTAGATAAATATTTTTTTTAAAATAGTTTTAACATTAAATTTCTTGAATTCACATTTTTGAAAAACATAAAATCCAATTCATTTTGGTTTCTATATTACTCTCATTACATTCATCTTATTTCTCCAAATATCTTTAAAAACAAAGCTAGATAAATAATTTTTTAAAAAATAATTTTAACATTAAATTTCTATGCTATAGAATTGTAAATCGAAGGAGTTCAATTTTTTATTTACTTTTATACATTTTTAAAGATTGAATTTCAAATTCAATTCTTATCACTCACAAAAATTTCAAACATAAAATTTCATTAAAAATTCTTTAAAACTTCTATACTGAATTCAATTCAAAGAGTTCCAAATATACCATAAATAAAACCTTTCATGACAAGGTAATCAAAACAAATTCCCATGTCCAAATCCTAAATAACATGGTATACAAGGATAAAATTGAAAAAAAAAATGTTTAATGACTAAACAAAAAAAAAAGCTTTAAAGACTAAAAGAAGACAAAATATGATGCACAGTAAAAACAACCAATCTTTTAGGTTTCTTTTTTATTAAAAGAAATGCAATAAATATTAATTGGATACAATAGAAGTACACCTTAACAAAATCTAAAGCACCAACACTCTTCCAATACAAAATTAGATACATAGAAAAGCTCGTATTCTGAGTTGCTAAATTTGAACAGGATTCTTTATCGCAAAATATTATTTCCAATTACGTTCACCATTCCATCAATTTCCTATAGCATCCATTCCCTTTCATGTAAATGATAATTAGTAGAGCAGTTAATTAACCAAGTTGCTCCATAGATTTAGTACTGTTGACAAAAGTAGCACTTTTATTCAGCCCCTCGAGTAAAAGAATCCGCACAGCTTCTATGCCTTGTTGAAACATAAAATCCAACTGAAAAAAGAAAAGAAATCGATTGAATGATGAAAATCCACTCCAATTCTATACAGTATCTCTTCTGAGTAAATGTAAAAAGTTTACATACCTCTTCATGTTCTTGTTTAGTGAAAGGGCGGAGAACAAAGTTAGCAGTATCCATTTTTCCAGGAGGCCGTCCAATGCCTAGAATGATTTCGCAAACACATAGCTATAACAAATCTAGAAAGGAGATTGCTAAGTATAATTTTGGTGCTTTTGGAACACAACTTACCAATTCTTAAACGAGGAAAATCACGGTTTCCTTTGAAGTGATTAATAACACTCTTCATCCTGAAGGAACAAGAAAATTAGTCAGCCATACAATGTAAAAGAGTTAATTATGATAAATTCTTCTTTGTACTTTAATACAAGAGTTAATTACGAGGAATTCTTTGTACTTCAATGGAGAACAACAATATTTTTCAGAGTGTACAATGGCCCTCAACATTGGATATTCAAAAATGAAATTTTCCTTTTTGCAACAAAGTTTAAAAAATAGCCATAACGAAGGATAGATTATACAACGATGAAGTTCCAAATTATATCACAAACATAAAAACAAGTTCCAAATGTTTATTCTGATATGATATAAGAGGGATCATGATTCAAAACATTGTATTATCTATGTCCTCTCCAAGATCCAATCAGACACCAAAACCACAAAAGGCAAACAATGCATGCACTAAAGTAGGCTCAGCCATGGGACCCTTTTACTTGAAGCTCAGATGAGAGTAAACTACAGCCCAAAATCAGGATAGAATTAGTACAGCACTAAGGGCACGCAGCAACAACAACAACAAGATACCCATTATGTCCTCCATGTCCACCTTTCGGCAATAGTCTCAATTTGGCAAAAGGCAGATCTAGGTCATCATAAATCTGAAACAATAGAATAACTGACTCTTAGTTCGGAGGACATAATTGTTTCTTAAGTTAAAGAGTAGAGGAAGATCAAATATCACTATTTTACCAAAAGTACTTGCTTCAAAGGAATCTTGTAATATGATACAATGGCTCCAACCTACAAATGGCATTGGAAAATCAACCTATCAATGCCAGAACTCTAGACACATTAGATAGAGGAGAATATCTTGACTGCAAATATAAGAAGAGGTCCTCTTCAAAGAGCTTACTTACAGACTCACCACTTGCATTCATAAAAGTTTGGGGCTTGGCAAACATCACTGGAACATTTCCAATAAATCCTGGAACACAGAACTATTATCATAATGATTGTAAATAAGAACACTAAAATCAAGAAAAGATAAAATTCCATTATCTCATCTACCTCTCACTGTCATAGTGCCTAAAAGATAATTCAATTTTATGTGTCTTAATTTGTAACCTTCAATCATTCATTGGCAGTTGCACAAAAATTGACAACTAGGAGAAATTCCCACATCTATCACTCATTCGTGTTGTTAATTTGCATGCCAAGCACCCATTCCATAACAACCATAAGCAAATAATGTTTGAGACAGTACCAAGTAGTTGCCAAAGTATAATTTGAAGACCCAATAAAAAAATTCAACGAGACTATGATTTCAAAAGAAGGATAAAAATCTGAACTTGTTTCAATTAATTCAATGTAGAATTGAGTTGAATACAAAAAGGTGTGAATAACCGACCTTTACCAAAGAGGGCTTTAAAAGAAACACCAGATATAGATATGCCCTCAGCATCAGCCAAAGCATCCACCATCTGAAATCCCACCTGTAAAACAACACCACCCCACCAGATATAGATATGCCCTCAGCATCAGCCAAAGCAATTAAAAAAAATTTTAACTAAAATTTTGGGGAAAAAAACCCTTATTCACACAGCATGAAAACGACGACAAAAGAAGAAGAAAGAGAAAAAATAAACAGACGTTATGGCGAGTGGAGTGGTATTTTTTGCCAGGATTGCCGAGGCCAACAATGAGCCAAGGGTGCTGTTGTTTTGGCTTTGCCGCTGCAACTGCATCACTGGAATCCTCTGTGGTGGTGGAGATGGATGCTGAAGAAGAAGAGGAAGAGAGAATTGGGAAATGGTGAGGAAACATGTTGGTTTTTAATAATTGACCAAACCAAGATGGTTTGTTGTAATAATTCTTTGGAAACCCTAAGGTGGCAATTGATGATGATGTTACTACCACTGCTGTACTACCTAGTTTCATGCTTCTCTCTCTCTCATAAAAAAGAAGTAAATACTAATGGTTCTTTAGGGTTTTGAATCTGAGGAGAGGAAGGAGACGGCACTGCTTTTCCTTCTACTAGTATTGAGGGCACTTGGGGGAAAATATGCAAGAGAGGAAAGATGAAGTTGGGAAATTTTATTTGTGACAGAAAAATGGATTACGAACCCGAGTTTTTTTTTGTCACAATACTCCCACTACACCACAATTACTTCACTGATAGAAATTTCTTCAAAACATTTATAGATAATATATCATATGAACGATTTTTTTTATATGAAAAATAGCCTGATTTTTTAAAAAATATTTGTAAAATAACACAATTTAAAAGAAAAAAATTAGTGAAATAACATAGTTTATATCATAGTTATTATACTCATTCGAGGGTTGACCCGATCAAGAAGTCTGGTTCCGGGTTGCACGGGTTAACTTAGATCAACCCGAATCAATCATGAAAAATTAAAAAAAATATTTGAAATTTTAATATTTCATATGAAAAAATTAAGAAACAATCCATATAAATATAGACTATACGGGTTATAAATAATGGAGTTTAAAAGATTATTTTAAAAAAAAATTTATCCCACATTAAAAAAAAAATACTGTGTTAATATGTTATTCTTTTAAGTTGAAGTATTTAAATCAAAAATTTTTTTATCCCACATTGAAAAAACATAATTTTTTTCTTGTGAATATAGAGTATATATACTAAAGGGCTTCAAATCCCACATTGAAAAAATAATTTTTTTCTTGTGAGCATATAATATATATATTAAAGGGCTTCAAATCCCACATTGAAAAAATAAAATATTCTTCTAGTATATATATAGTGAACTTTAAAAAAGGTTAATAACCAACTAAAAAATATATATAAAAAAAGAGGTCTCTGGCTAGGAGAAAAAACACATTTGAAAAAAAAAATTGGTCTCAACCAGGTTTTGCCTAGTTGTTTGGGTCACGGTTCAACCAGGTGGGTCAACTAGGTTTTGCCGGGTTTTTGCTCATTCCGATCTTTTACCTTATCCAGACTGGTCCAGCCACCAGGTCGACTGAGTCTTGGGTCGACCTGCCAGGCTGATTCAGGTTTAATAACTATGATTTGTACATATTATGACTGTGAAACACGATATTCAAACTTGCCACTATTCAAAAATCTTACATTAAAAAAAAAGTGACACATTTGGATCATTGTTGGTAACCTTTTTTGGTGTTGTTAAATTTATCTTATCGAGATCTTTTTTATACTACATATAATATCATAATAAAAAATTTAGTGTCTCTCCAAGATCTTTTTATTTTTTTTTCTCTCCTCGCATGCAGCCTATTTCATAATGTTGTTTTTTTTAAAAAAAATGTCTTGTTACTAATAGCAATAAATTTGGATGTTATGTTTTCCCATCGCAGCGGGTAAAAAGTGTATTATTTCACCAAATTTTTTTTAAATTGTGTAATTTTGCCAATATATTTTAAAAATCCATGCTAATAAAAAAATAGTATTGTAAATAAATCAACTGTAAAATCATTTAATTGGATTACAGGAAAACAGGGGAAAAAATTTAGTCAAATGCTACCATGCTGTTCAATTTTAATCGTTTGCTTGTTCATAAATAAACAAATTAATTTTCAGCCTGATCATCTCAGCTATTATTGTATTTACATATAAGTAATATCAAATCTTGATCTTTTCAAGACATAAAACATGTAAAAAAAACTATTTCTAATTTTAATTTTTTTATAAATATAAATATATTGTATCTATCTAAATCAAACATACTAGAATTAAAAATTTGTAGTGTTTCTTAGTAAATTTGTTAAAAAAAATCTTATCGTTTAAAAATAAAGGAAAAAATAATCTATTAACTCAAATACATGTAAGAAATTTTATATTTTTAATACATATTTAAATTAAATATTTAATTGTTCTTAAATTTTAAAATAATTTTTATAAATTATATAACGTGAGTTTTTCTTTAATTTAATGCATTCCTCATTAGTCATTTTAACGTGGTTTTTTTAATTACCACTATTTTTGTTTCAAATTTTAAATCTTACTATAATATAAGCTTTTTCTTCTTTTTATTTTTTACTTATTGATACATGCTTTTTATTTTTTATTTTTATTTTTTCTATACATGAAAAAATATGATTAGCCATCACTTGACTCATTGTAGACGTCCCATGAACGCCATCAATCCACTTGTCAATCTATAAGTGACTCACTTTTATTTTATAGTTAGCACATACAAATTGTTAATTATATAAAATAATTTGTTGTATAGAAATGAAATTTTCTTAGGTATTAATACCTTCTAAAATTTAGTTCATGTATTAATCTTGCAAAAAACTCAACATCACAACCACAATTATTCATAATCCATCACATCCATACAATTTATATCATCCAATGCAATAATACGTTTCGTACTAGATTTCATAAACATTATACATGCATAATTAATTCCAAACTATTACTATTATAAGTTTATACATAAATAGTCCAAATCTATTTTATTTATAAGTTTCCTAACAATCCAAAATATATACAAAAAGGAAAACAATATTTTACATACATAACAAAAATGATAATACTAAAGTCTGCCTAGCATTAGTTTTATTAGGCCAATTAATAGTTATTTTGTGAAAAAATAATCATGATATATTATATGTATATATTTCTTATTAATACTTAGTTAATTATATTTTTAAGAATGTGAATAACTATAAAATGATAAAAGTAAAATATAAGCATGAATGTATGAATTTATATGTATATTTCATACTATGAATGTGGTGGATATATCGGACAATTCTAAGGATTGAGATCACAATGATGTAGTTGTGTATTGACTGAGTTGAATAAGCTTGATTGCAATTAGTTACAGGTTAGGTAAGTGGGATAAGATTTGAATAGGCCCCGTATAGGGAAAATTCTATTAAAATTTTGTAGAAATTTAAATAAGACTTGAGATAATTAAATGTCTAGTACATAATGGATAAACACTATGTTGAATGAAATATAAAGATTTCAAAAGGATGGAATTGTAACTAATGACATAAAATAAAAGTTGATGATTTGTCTATGCGTGAAAAAAAATTGCCTATTTATATGTCATAATTGTTCAACATAAGGAAAACTAATTGGAAAAAAATTGTGATTGTTATAAAACGAGATGCCACCACTAGTGTTGTGTGATGTGGTTATTATGCATATGAATCACTTATTGTTAGGTCATTTGTGACAATTCGATACGAGGGCAATATATGATGGTTCTTGAAAAATGCATTCTATTGTTAAATATGTTAAAACAAGTTTATGAAGATAAAACAAAATTAAAAGGAAAAGCAAGGCCGAGAGGAGATAAAATACAAGTAAGGAACATGGTGAGAGAAGACAATCAAATTCAACTACTAACGAAACAAATATGAATTTTGCCAAGAGTGGAGGTAAGACAAGAGGAGAGAAAAAAAATAAAGGTGAGAAAAAAAGGAAAAATTGAAGGAACAACTAATGTTTTATGTAAGAGAGGGTGAGGTTAAAAGTGCTTTTATTATAATAAGATGATGATTGTTCTTGTGTATAAAGAGTCTTATTTTAATACTAACGAACTTGATCCTTATATTACTAGTGTGATTGTTTCTTTATTGCGAGAATTTAATGATGTGTATCCCAAAGATATTCCAAATGACTTTACACCAATATGAGGAATCAAACAAAAAATTGATCTTATATCCAGAGCTGCGATTCCTAACTGACTAACCTACCGAAGTAATCTTAAAAAGATAAAGGA
>Ga0307510_10000624_pt1 | contig 35881 bp, 58 predicted proteins | sample 12_EM_MG_FD_207224 | JGI IMG/M metagenome (GOLD analysis project Ga0307510, IMG submission 207224) | Populus trichocarpa ectomycorrhiza microbial communities from riparian zone in the Pacific Northwest, United States - 12_EM | ecosystem: Host-associated > Plants > Roots > Unclassified | place...
CTTTTTTTGATCTTTTTTCGAAAGAGTGACCGAAATCTTGGGCAATTCGAGTCAACCCTCGTGTAGAATAGTGTTTGACAAACCTCCCCCCGCTTAAGCGCCCCATTCTCCAGACCCTTCCAGAAGGCATCCACCTTCTCTTCGACGAGGCGTTCCATGGTTGGATCAGCGACACCAGGCTACCAAACGGCGGTGTGTTGGAAGGAAGTCGTAGCGTCGATGGAGAAGACATACCATAGTAACGTCAAGGACCTCAAATGTTTGCGGTTTGATCGTACCAAAAAGGCGGTGGAAGAGTATAGCATGGAGAAGGGCGCACAAGATCTCGCGGGTATTCTGGCGATCAAGAGCCTATTCGGAGGTTTACTAGAAAGATTGTCTAAAGGAGTGAGACTCACGATGTCTATGGTAACGGTGGCGTGTGTGTTGTTCATGACGCGGTAGAATCAGGGTTCAAGCTATCCATCAACGAAATGTTACAACACATGGTGATTCCTAAAATGGGAACACAACAAAAAAGAATACGACACCAGCAGGATTCGAACCTGCGCTCCCAAAGGGAAATAGATTTCTAATCTATCGCCGTAACCACTTGGCTATGATGTCTGACAGTATCTTCTGAATTACACACTTACTACATAGAACACTAAGACCAAACACAAATACGTACATACACCCGTTAAAGTTACAAACTTCAAACTTTGGAGGAAATAGTATTCTTAATAAGACAAGCCGTACAAAAACCACAGAAACCCTCAAAACTTGGACAACGATCAAGTAATCGTGAATCTGTTAACTTCATTAGTTGAGGTCAGCGTGGAGGACGGAAATGATACGCACGCATCTGAGTGCCAGCTTTCGCCACTTGTAGCCGCTTCCGCGCGTTCTTGGACCTTGGTCGCCCAACCGGAAGGATGACCAAGCCCAGGTAGAATAGAAGAGTCGCGCTTCGCAACAACCTTGAATTGACTCTTACGCTCTACGCTCCTCGCGCTGACGGTTTCCTCGCCATCCTCCCTCTTACCCCGGAACACAGAACGTAGTACATCTGTCTTTGAACTGTCAGGGGAAGCGCGCGCCTCATTCACGCGATCCCGTACAGCGACGAGTTGGCCGTCGACGTATTCCATACCAGTCGTAATTGCGTCTGCGACGGCCTTTTGAATCTGCTTCTTGATCAGAGCTGTCGCCAACGGACGAAGGGTTTTATAAAGAATGTCATGCTTCGAGTCACGAATTGAAAACTTGAGCGAGTCCACTTTCACGCGGATGTTTTTAACCTTGAAGACCGACGACTTGTCTTTATCAGCAGAGACGAGATGAACGGTAGCCTGCAACCTCATCAGCGGGAGAGGAGTAGAAGGGAGGAATACGAACTGTGAGCCCCTGCCCACCGAGAAGCACGTCCGCTAATCCCGAATCGGTCAACTTTGGGATACCGCTCTTCCTGCGGAAATAGAAGGCGACATCACGCATATCCGCTTGAACATGTCCAAATGTCAGTGTCAAGTCGTGATGGCTGACGTCATCGATCGTATTGTAAGGTGAAAATTTCATAAAGTTGTGAGCCTCAATTGAGACAATATTAGGGAACAGGTTGCGGCCCTGAAGAGTAAGGTTTTCGACCACCAGGTCCAATGAGTCGTCTGTATACTCAATACGCGGAATGGGAATGTGTCCAACCTGCGGAACGAATCAGCTACCGAACGGGTAGGTATGAAATTGCGTACACGATCGACAATTGAGGGTAGGATAACCTTTCGGATGTCCATCCAGAGTTCCGGCTTAAACTTGAGACTGCCTTCACTGTCGAAAAGTAGATCACGAGTAAGACGTGCCCAATCGTCGCCAAAACGTCTGTTGAGTGGATCTTCGCCCATGGCACTGAACCAGGTACCGATGGAATCGAAAAGACGGTCGAAATGAACCTTATACTTCTCGTCATAGAAGTGTCGGCCAGACTCGCGGACTTCACGACCTTCGGAGTTGCACACCGGCTCGAGCACGTAGCCGGTTTCCAGCAACACCTTGTGTGCATAAGCGTCGACCGACTGGAACCACTGGCGGAACTCCTCATCACTCTTGGCGTTGTCAATAAGCTGATTTATGGCATCGATAATGATATCCATGCTCTTCCCGTTAGCGAAGCGCTCTAGCATAGTGCGGATCTGAGTCGTCGATGTCCGAAGGGCGTCGTCCTAGGCAAAGCAAATGGTCAGCAATGGTCACTGCAACTATGTCGCGTGGAGACATGACATACAGATAGAACAGTACTTCCGGCCTCCTGCCCTTGGCCAGCGATGTGCCTGCCATGTTTTCCGTACTCTTCGAATATGCCAAGAAGCCAGCGAATGCTCTCTTGATAATCGTTGTGTTTTTGACACTCCAGAATGGCCTTCTCTATGTCATCAACGCTGAAGCGAGATCAAAACTTTTCAACTAAGTCACCTTCTTGATACGGTAAACGAATTGATCGCGTCTATCCTCAGGAAAATAATCTTCCACGAGAACTTTGCGACCTTGCTCAAATTTCTCGCGCACGACCTCCTTATGCTCTTGGGGGACAGCACCAGACAAACCATTCTGAGATGGCTTTAGTAATAGGACTGTGCTACTCAGCACTGACACTTGCCTTGAAATTCTGCAAGCGGCCCGCAAGGCCAGACTTTTTGGCATCGACATCCGTATCGCCATCAGTCGCACACCTGTTAAGCTAGTTAAACCTATATGAGAGGACGTCAGTGACAAAAACATACTCTACAGTGTCTTTTGCCTCAGCCCTCGCACGTTCTCGAACCTCGTCTGCGGCTTGACTGGCAGACCGCACCTGGCCCTCACGTTCAACCTCCACCCCCTCAAGCGGGTGGTGGCGGACAGCAGTATCAGATCCTGGGACGTCGAGTTCGGCAACGGGGGTCCCGTTAGAACTGCCAGCTGTTTCGAACTGATCTGACGGAGCCGGTCGGTCGATGCTTGTGAGGGCATCCTGATTGGGGCGAACGGTCTCCGCCGCGTGAGAGGCAGTGCGAGCTAGGATGTCGCGACCAATGACGGAGAAGTCAGAAAGGATTTTCCGGACTTCAGAATTCGTTGCAATGAGATTTCCCAGAGTGCGGAGGTGACGGCCAGCTAAGTTGTCGCAGTGTTAAGTGCACGCTAAAAGAGAGTTTGAGGACACAAACCTTGGCGACTGTCATCCTGGACTTTCGCCTTGTCGACTGACAATACTTGGTTGGGATCCTTCCTCACGTTGCTAAGGTCCACGCTATCGGTTCTCCACATAAAATTCTGAAACAATTCGTCTGCGTTCTTCTCCTGGACAATCAGGCGAGCTGTCTCGATGATGTCGCGGCAGTCTTGAATGAGCTTACGACCCTCCGGGGAAAGCTGGTCCTGATCCACGGGGGAGTTGTCGAGGACATATCTGAGGGCAGAATCGATCTGGTGATTGGAGGGATAACGCCCTTGGCGGAAAGCCTCTATGACGCCGTAGAAACGGAGCTGAGGAAAAGAAAGCATCAACGAAAGAAAATTAAATACGAAACAGCAGTACCTTGCGGTCCACATCTGCGGCCTTCTCCTGCTTATTGACGGGAACAGAGACGGCGTTCTTGGGGGGATGCTCTGTGGTGTCTTGAGCAGCGGTTGGTAGAGACATGGTGGAGCAGATATGAGAGGGGCGGAAAGCCAAGCCAGGTCTATATAAATGGAAACGCAGAGAGGGAAGACGTCACTTAAAGGAGAGTACGCCAGCTTGCATTCCACAGATTGACGTCATTGCTGGCGAATATTAAAATCCGGCGGCGGGACTGTTTTGCATCCAACCTCCAACAACCAATTGGACACACCGATTGCCACATTTACACACTATCACGTGACCATTTCTCCACATGTTCTGAGTAGTTCACACACGAGAGTGAGAGTCATGGAGAGGTAGGTATAGCTTATTCACCAGAGCCCGTTTCCTCAACACCTTTTCTTTCCAATCTCTCTCCAGCTCCGTAATATCCCAACAAGCGGACACGTAGCTTCTCGTAAGCGTCAGTAGCGATCTACAACATTCGCAGAGATGGGAGTAGAAAGGTACGCACCGCCCGCTCAACCAATCCGCTTTCCCAGCCGCCAAATGCAAAATCAGTGCAGATGCCAATTCCAACTTATCAGGGAATAGCTCAGCCGGGAAACCGGAGCCCTTCGCGACGTCCGTGAGAATTGAACCGGGGTGGATCGCGAACGCCCGCACATTTGGGTGCTCTGCATCATCGTTCTCAACCAAAATCTCCCGAGCGTTAGAAGATATAAGAGAAGGCCTACCCATGGGGATGAATTCCATAAAACGTGTGAGGGCATGCTTTGAGATCGAATAATCGCTCGCCGCAGGAATGCGAAGTTGCGAAGAAATTGAAGATACCGCGATTATGCTCCCTTGGGACTTTTCGAGGTGTGACACCGCATACCTTCCCGACCAGTGAAGCGATGACCACGACAGCACTTGTGAAAGACGGCAGACTCACCGGACAAAGTTAAACACCCCGCGAAGATTCACCTCTATGGTATTCCACCAATCATTCGGGTCCGTCTGCGAGATGACTTTTGTCAACGTGTCAGAGTCAGCCCTCTGGTTTCCAGTGATGGGAATACACAACGCACCCCTGTCCGCCGCACGCATCCTACCAGCAGCCGTCACAAGTACATCAACGCTACCGAATAGTTCAACCGTACGTGCTACCGCCGCCTCGGCTTCTGTCGGGTCGGTCACGTCCAACGCAATCTTCAGCACCCGCGCCTTTGGCACCTCCTCCAGGATCCGTGCTTCCACTGCTGCGAGCTGATTTTCGTTCCGCGCCACTAGTACTACGGAAGCGCCAGCACGTGCAAAAGCGTGGGCGGTAGCTTCACCAATGCCCCGTGATGCTCCTGTCACGATGACACATTTGCCGCAGAATGTTTGCTGAGCAATGAGCTGGAATGGGTCAATTGCTGGGTAAACGCTATAAATATTTCTTAGCTTCCTACGGAAATGGGTGAGTGATAGCTCAGAATTACTCGTGATGCCTCGTAATCGGTGGCTCTTCGTCTTCACCTATCATTTGCAGCAAGAAGGGGCCGGCATTACCTCTTCAAAAGGACAGTCAGGAATGGAAAAATAAAAGGGGGGCTTCTTACGTGGAATCTTCTTCTGGCATGTCTGGCGTGATTATTGTACGTGTCCTTGAAGGCCTTGCTGACAGTTAGCAACTAGTGCACCGCGGCAATTGCAAGCATATATCTGGGGTGCGGTTTCTGGGTGCGATACCTCCCAACCTGAGCAAGGCCGCTTTTATAGACCGCAAGGGGTGGCCTAGACTGATCCGGTTAGCATATGTACTGTATAAGGTTACTGTAGGTACCAGTGAGATTGGTTTGGCACTGAGCTCCGTGCGAGCCTTCAAGTTCCTCAGACACGGAACACTACTGGCGGTTTAAGCAAGACGTGAAGGCAATCCTCACGCGAATATCCTATCATCAAACATAGTTCGAAAATGGCGTGTCCGTGTCTGTTGACCGTTGAAATGAGGGATCGCTTATTATGGACCAGGCACCATGTGTTCAGTATTTCACACAAATTTCGCATGTAGATGCTACCGCCTCTTCCATCGGCGGAGATACCGGCTATTGGAAGTTACGTCTTTATCCCACCTCCATACTACTGTACTGTACTTTACTTTTAACAAGATACGGCGTCAATGCTCCAAGGCCTTTAGAACGTGCCCCTATCAGGCGATGCGAAAATCTACGGCGATTTTTGGCAGAGGCGGAGAACGAGAGTGATCACACCGCAGTCCGCATTCGATTTCACCGTGACTGTAGATCTGTAGATGGGTACACCTTTACGTAACTTCTCTGTGTCGTGTGTTAATTGAAACGACAAAAGTAAGAACATTTCAACCTGCTTGGCGGTGCAAAAGATAAACTACAGTATCACCATCGCAAGAGTATCAACGCTTTCCCGAGAATTCCGACGTACCAAACAAAAAGAAGCGACCGTCCGGCCATTCAGCAAGTAAATTGCTAAGGTCAAGTCATGCGCAAGTCGTACAGTAGCCAGCATGCAGACTTAAGGATAGCCGCCTGAATTAATGGTACCATAGCATTCGTGGTATTGAGGATATGTGGTGGGTATTTTTATTTGAGGGCTCCAGTTCCAGAGCCCTTTGTGAGCGCAATCTATGTGAAGTGAAAGGAAACCAACTTTTCGCCGAAGGCTGCTCACCCCTGGCTGTGAAGGATACCATATTATGCAGGTGCCGTAACCGAGATTGGAACCTGTTCTGCATCTTGTCTAACTCGGTTGACTTCGTCGTTGTCCACAGGCCCGCATATCCGCTTCGAGTGCAGAGACTTCGTCACAGTCATAGGAGCTCCTGTAGGGGAACTTCGATGGGCGAATGGTCTCAAGAGCAAGCGTGTTATCATCGCTCACCTTCTACTTCCTTCAGCGGAACAAGAAGCGGCCGCACATACGGTTGCGCCACCCAGTATGGAAACCCCTCTATATCGGTATCAACCACCCCTACGTCCTTGGCGTCCCTATCCATCCTCTTTTTCATATCCCGGACAATTTCGTAGTAAGGTGCGAGATCCGAGCCGCGGAGTTGTCCAAGAGCGTCCCGTAAGTCCGTCTCGCGTGAAAGCGCAGGTCGCAACAGCTTGAACAGGTGTCCCTTAATCCCGCTAGGCGGTGTGGGCGTCTTCTGGCTTGAAACGGTGTCCAGGTATTCGAGTGCGAGGTCAGCGTGTGGCGGATGTAGCCCTCCAGAGGTTGAGAATGTCGGAGAAGGCATGAAGAGCGCAACATTGTATAACAAGCCTTCCGCGGACATAACGGCGTCCGCACCGGTCTCGGTGAGGCAGCGCTCAATGTCGGCGTGCGTAAGAATGTTACCATTTGCGAAGACGGGTACCGAAACCGCCTCCTTCACGGCGCGTACTTTTGCCCAGTCGGCTAGGCCCTATGACACAGATTAAAGTTCCACCCAGGCGAAGGGCAAAAGAACCTGCACACAGTATTCTGACCGCGTTGCTCGCGCGTCCGGCCATGACATGTCAGGATCTGTGCTCCAGCACGCTCCAGCATCTTCGCATATTCTACGGTCTGTTCCAGCGAATCGAACACGCGGAATTTTGCAGTGACGGGTATGGCTAGGTTCACATGCAAAGTGTTTACTAAATACGGGAGCCATGTTAAGCACAGGGTTTTAGTGCATGGAGTGTTTAAACGAAACGCACTGAGTTTATAAATCAGATCCCATTCATCTTGCAGAAAGCTCCCGTAGTGACCCTTGCGTGCGATATCTTGCGGACACCCCAGATTGATGTCTACCGCATCGCAGTGACCCTCCAATGCCCTCGCCGAGGCAAGGAGCTGGTCGGGATCATTCGCACAGAACTGGATTATAAGAGGCCGGTCTCCGGGACCCCCTTCTTCCCCAAATATAGTGTTGAAAGCAATTTCACGATAACCGTTGCGCTTATTGTTCGCATACATCTTTGCGTTGATCATAGGGGTATATGCCAACTAAAAAAAAACTTGAAGTCCAAGAAGACGTATGAGAGTTTAGCAATTCACTTGAGCACCGTAACGTCTGGACAATGTCCTCCAAGCCTACACCCGATCGGTACTGTGAGAGGCCAGGTACATCGAAACCCGACATCACTCACAAGCTCGCTCTGGTCTACCATCGGCGCTACGACGTATCGAGGGCTTCCAAGGACTTCCCGAAAAAATTCATAGCCTTGTAACTTTCGGCGCATTGGGATAATATTATGGATCCCGCCTTCTCTTGGTGCGCGTAATGCGCAATTTATAGCCCAGAGTATTTTGACAAGTCGAATCCAAAGTATATGATGGCATAACCCTAACCAGAGTCTGGCAATGTGGGTCATTCGGCGGCTATTCGGCTTGTCGGCTTGTCAACGTCCGTCCGAGTTGGAGTTGAACCACCAGCCCGGGCCGTAGCCTGAGGTAAAGGTCGTATATGTATTTCTCTTTTTTTTCCCGATTTTTTTCTTGGTCCGCGGAGATTATCGTTGGGGGGCTAAGTAGCAAAGGTCGTTCCGCTCAGGCTGGACAATCCCCAAATCTATCCTTTGATTTCAAGTTTTCGAAGGATCGTGATTATGAATGTGCGTCATCTCATCGCCCCCTACTCAACGATCTGGAGGTCAGCCCCTAGATTACGGTAGTACTACTCGCCCTTCAGGCTTCAGCGCTTCAGCAATCCGACGCGGAAATACTTTGCCAACTTCAATATCGACTCTTTGTGTCTCGACCAATCACCGCATGTTCTCAGTAACATAGGTAGAATGTCTATCCCGCCATTAGCCAACGCATGCAACAAATGCTCGTCCGTAAGCCTACAATCTTTCTTCATTCTTCAGTTAGTTTATTTGAGAGTACCGTATGTGACCTGTACAAATGCCATATACGCGTACAACTCGATGAACTCATAGAACGTTGACTGCCACAACCCCTCTTTGATTCATCATTAAGTTGAGTTCGGCCCCCCACGATTGTGCAATGTAGGATGGAAAAATTCCGAAATAACTGTTTATACACGCCTAGTTAATACAGGGATTTGAAAGTGGAAAGTGACAGAGCGTCACAAACAAAGGCGAATGTCCCTTGCCCATCATCAAAGATTTCCTGTACTACAATCCACCACCGCCAAGGATGTACTCTATCGCTGAATGTACGTTTCCGCCTGTCGCAAGTAGTGCGCGCACATTTTGCGAGGCATTGGTGAAGCCCATATCTTGCAATTGCTAAAAAACAGGTGAGACATATTGATCTAATAGTGGGGCGCGATAAAAGTGGCGCACTTGGAGTTGAACCTGGAACCGCTCCTCAGGAGGGCGAGTATCTGCAGGAGGCGCACTGCTGAGTGAAGCTCCACCACCAAAAGCGGGACCTCCCGCGCCAAGGAACTGCAATAGCGCGCTTGGGTCCGCACCGAAAGGATTTGGTCCGAACAAATTCGGAGCTGGCGCCGTGCCACCAGGCGTAGAACCACTTTCAGGTGTTGCAGGTGTCGTAGTAGTGTTGGGGGCTGAGGACGCATTTGGATTTCCTGGCGGGGTAAAGGTTGATCCTCCAAGTGGGTCCGCAAGTGGATCAAGGCCAGCACCGCGCATCATCGAGGCCATTTGTAACATACTGCGTAGGGTCTCGGGGTTCGACCTGCTTAAAGATTCAGCATGGGAAGACAAGCTGGGGTGGAAGTGAGATGCCAACATCATTTGTCGGAATCGTTCGCTCTGGAACATCTCACGCGCGTGCGGAGCCATAGAGGCATACTGAGGATTGAGTGCCAAGGCCTGCTCCAGGATAGCGGGATTTGACATCAAGGAAGACATCTGTTGCAGAAACTCGGGGGAGTTCATCATTGACTGCAGCTGTGCATTTGTTAAACATCCGTGATAAACTGGTAAGATGGGACAAACAGCGCACCATGTTGGGGTCATTGGGATTGATTCCCATCTCTGCGAATGGGTTGAGACCGGCCATAAGCCCATACCCCATATGGCTATTCAGTTGAGTGAGTGGGTCATGTACATTCTGTCCGGTCTGCATGCTTGGTAGAGGCTGCGTAGTCGAGGATTGAGCCGACGAGGAGGTAGTCGTCGACCTGACAGCGCCTTTGACCATGTGAATGGTATGGGAAGACTGGATTTTGTACACAGAAAGCTGGTCATCATCCTGTACGGGACGCCATCCCGAAGGATATATATCAGCAGGCAAAGTACTGATGACGCAATCAAACGTTTTGGTGCACCTTTAATACTCTCCCTAGAAATGGTTCATGAGCGGTGCATTATGAGGACGTGGAAGTCGAGGCGCACCAGAGTATATTAGCCGTTGGCGATCCGCGGGCACATCAGACTTGTCCGCAATAGCCTGCTTAAGGTCGGCCACGGTCTTGTCGGTGCTTATCGTGAGTTGAAGCTTGAGCTCACTGGGTCCTAGAAGCTTGTCAATATAATCCTTATTATTTTATTCAGATAAAAAATGACAAAACCTTTCACGTTGATGACAACCTCGGAGTCGGACATGAGGGAAGATGCAGAGACGTTTGTTATCACCCCGTTCGGCGCAGCTGCGCGTGCGTCACGTCCCATGACCCTAACCCTAGATCGCCACAATCATATGACATGATGAAATTTCATTTCTGTTCTGCATCATGATGCACCTCGCACGCACTTAGACTCATGCAATAGGACTGAGGTCACACCCCTTTTGTGGCCAACCCGCTTCTTCGCTGTGGCAGATGTTGTGCAACAGCCATCAATATCAGCCCTAACCACAAATGCGAGGTGCAACCTGCGAAAGCAGAGTAAAAGCCTTCGCCCGAAATAGGCTTACTTCTCAGGCCAGATGGTGGCTCGCAAACCAAGCGAAAGGTCGTCGTGCCGCAGCGAGAATGAGGTCGACCGCCTGATCATTTGCAGAAGTTCAAAGGATATTCCCTAGACATCACTACACCCGGTCACTCGATCTCAAGGACACATCTCCCGGCCCCTGCAGATCAGACTGGCTTTATCAGACTGACGCGATGGCCTCAATCTCAAAGAGGCCATCACGTGGGATGCGAGCCACCTCAACTAATGATCTAATAGAACACTTGAGTACCGCCCTTTATCCACGGTCCGCTGGACGCTGTACACACCTTGCGGGTTTATGCTCACCAAAAAAATCCTGATAGATTGCGTTGACTTTTACAAAGTCATTCATGTCCTTCACGAAGACCTAGGTGACTTGGTCAATGCCCCCAACAAGATCCATCTATACGACCGCAAAGCGTAGACTTCAGTTCGTACCGTTGTCTTGACAACTTTCCCAACCTCGCTCCCACTAGCCTCAATAACACTCTTCAAGTTTTTGAGCGCCTGGTGGGTCTGCGCTTCCACCCCGCCTTCGACAAATGCGCCAGTGTTGGGATCGAAGCCGAGGCACCCAGAGACGAACACAAAAGGTGGGCTGACAATGGCCTGGCTATATGGCCCAATGGCTTGGGGTGCGTCTGCAGCACGAGATGATCGTGGCATCAGAATCGGGGTGGCACAAGGGGACAGGCAAACTCACTATCGGTGGAGACTTTTCTGAGCGAGGGGTGTGTGGTGATGCTAGTCATGTTGCGTTTAGCCAGGAAGAACTTGAGTTGGGTCGCGATCGAACAATATCGGTGGTTTTTGGATGTGTGTTTGATGAAGGAAGGCTGGCGTACGAGACGAACGCTGAGTCGTATCATGAGAACATTGACATCGATCTCTGCTTCTTGTCGGCTGAGTCGATTACGTGATAATGTTCCGTTTGACGGTGTCTTCATTAATGTGATACTGTACGACGAGCATTCTCAAGCCACTCACTAATGAATGTATCAGGCCTCTACTCACTGTCCTCGAGGCATATCCGTGAGACTTGCCAGTGCAACACTCTCACTCTCAGTTAGCCCAATCGTAAACCGGGCCGAGTGTGCAGGTGCAGGGACAGTTCCGGGGTGCGGGAACATTTCTGTCAGTTTTCCGATAATACGAATACGGTTTGGTTTGAGCACGTCACACTACATCCGTTGCCATCCTTTATTCGACTTGTGCATTCACCCTTCTCTTTCTCTCTCTCGATCTCTCATTTGTATAATACTGTATATTGATGCAGCGAGTTTGGTCGACGTACCTTGGCCCAGTCGAACGTCAAGCCGGTCCAAACTCGGGCCGTCCATCAGTGAGTGAGCCTATGGGAATTTTTTGGTTTCCACCCGCCTAAACGCCGTGACAAAACTTCTCCCTTTCACCCCGGCACACTTCTTACGTTTATCCGCGATCCGCTCGCTCGCTATTTTTATTTTATTTTTTCTCCATTAGATGGACAGCCTTTCGTAGGTGCAATACCGTTTGTGGTTGGGCGTTGTTTGTTGATCCTCGGATACTTTAGTCACTCTCGCCGCCCGTCATCCATCATCTCCTCTGCCAACTCGGCATATTCCGCTGCCACTTCCACTCGTCATATCCTCACCAACATGAACTCCCAACTCGAGCCCCCAACCCTTCCCTTTGCTCCCCATAACTCTGCACGTTTGAGTTCTCCACGTACAGAATCGCCACTCCTTCGTCCAACATCCGTTCATTCGCTCTCCATCAATTATCTTCCTAGCAAGTTCTCAGACGCCGTCCTTTACAATGGTGTCAAGAATCGCGGCAAAAATTTTCACCTCGGTCCGAAACGTGGCGGAGGGCGTGAGGCCTTTCGCAGTGGTGAAGCTCGTATGCCAGGAGAAGGAGACGAAGACTACGACGGCGTCCAAGGGAGCTTTTTCGGTAAGGAAGGTGGGCGCACCCGTCCCCGCCTTCGTTGGAACAAGTTCAAGTGGACACTCTTTTTTTCCAATTTCCTTGTGAGCATTTTTCGCCCCTTTTCATACAACTTCCCTTGTTCCCCACCGCGTCGTGTTGGACAGCCATCGTATTTTTAGGGCGCTTGCTGATTACCTTTTTTTTTTCTTTGGTTGCCATCTCTTCAGTTTTCCGCCTATTCCCTCGCAGGCACAACATTTGTGCTTTGTACTTGGTTTGACGTCTGGAAACATGCCGACGTCGTCCGAGTAGGAAACCGCGACGAACTAATCGTCTCCACCATCGCAGCTGCCTTCGGCATCATCACGTCTGTTATCGGCTGGGCCGGCATCCTCCTTAACAACCGCTCCTTCCTCGCCGTGTACACCTTCTTCCTTTGGATATGTTTCGCCCTCCTCGTAACTCCGGGGTATCTGACCTTCAAGCGGCGCAATTTCAATCTCGACGGCAAGGTCAACTCTCAATGGGGGGGGGAATTTGGCCTCAGTGAATGGCTTCGTATTCAGAATCAGCTCAATTGTTGCGGCTTTTTCTCCCCGTTCGTCGAGGCTGCAGTTTCGCAAGTATGCTTCTCGCGCTCCGTGCTTCCGGGATGCAAGGGCCCGTACATGGATTTCGAGCGTTTCGTACTCGAGCGCTGGTACACAGTCATCTTTGGCCTTGTGCCATTCCAGATTGCAACTATTGTCGTCGGGCTACTATGCTCGAATCACATCACTTACCGCTTTGGCAAGGGCATGATGCCCAAGGCCTACCGCCTGAGCATGAACTCGATGGCACTTATCATGGACAACTATGCTAGGTACGCATTCTCTCCACCCCTCGCGAAATATTTGGCTCAACGGTCTACTAGCCAATTGGCCGAGCAGTACGGGGAAGACGTTGCCAGTGACGTGCTCGCTCGCTCACGCTCAAATTTACAGCTTGATGCGCTTCCCGCTGAACCCTACGCATCTGGTGCCCAGGCCAATTCATCATTAAATACATTTAGTACCAAGCATGATTCGTTTCGTCGTGCGACATAGCGAATACTGACTTGTTTGATTGCTTACATGTACGCAACATGTCCTTGGACATTCGCTCGTTTTCTCTGAATGCGTACCATACCCGTATGTATTGCGATCAGTTTCATAATACCGTGCCTGGAAACCAGTCATTGTATGATATCCTCAACTCGTGTGCGTCTCGCCGGCTTCCACTCCTTTGATATTACTGCACGCATGTGATCATTGTTGTGTGTATGAGCTTTAAGAGTGTGCCGCTGTATAGGGGGCTCGCCATAGCCAGAGTGAAGGCTTGCCTCATAGGTACATAACGTTGGTTGATTCTTTTGACGCAATTTCTGGTGTACACTATGTGCTTGCGTTACGCAGGTCTCTAACGCAGTACACGATACCAATTACACTTCTAGACGGTCCCTTTCTAACATCCTCATACGATAATACCTATCATTGTGTGAGTAGCGATCGTCCCGACATTTCTGTATGGTTGTGAGTGGCAGGTTATGATCTGGCAGAGTTTAGAATTCGGAACGCACCCTCAGCCTGTTCGAGACCAAGCAGCGCCAATACCGTCGGCGCAACATCGCAAAGAGCGCCTTCTTCTTCGCCCTCTTTTCGGTCTTTGTCGTCCATGAATGTGCAAACCGACTTGGCATCCTTCGGCCCCGCGATGATGAACGGGACCTTGTTGGTCGTATGAGCCGTGTGCGGGGCGCCCGTCTCTGGGTTAATCATTTGCTCCGCATTCCCGTGATCGGCAGTTATGAGGAGGATGTAGCCCGCCTCTTGGCACGCCTCGTAGATCGTACCAACGGCTGCGTCCGTGTGGGTGATGGCCTCGACAGCCGCTTCGAAGATGCCCGTATGGCCGACCTGTACACATCACCACCAGACGGTATATTGTAACATGTTATCACGACACATGAAACGTTGGGTGGGACGGAATAGGGATTGGAAACGGCGAACGCACCATATCTGGCGGTGCGAAGTTGCACATGACAAACTCGTGCTTGTTGGCCTTGACGACTTCGGCGACTTTATCGGCGACACCCTGCACACTCATTTTCGGAAGCTTGTCGTACGTCGCGACTTTGGGCGAATCAATCATGTGCCGTTCTTCTCCCTCGAACTGCTTCTCGACACCGCCATTGAAGAAGAATGTGACGTGCGCGTACTTCTCTGTCTCTGTGTTCACGTACGAAAGGCGCTTTGTTAACAGCAGCAGGGAGGGCAACTGGTACACATGAATGACAGACCTGCTATATGCGCTTGCTTGATGCCATGTTTCGAAAGCCACTCGGCGAGCACGTTTGTCATCGCTTGAGGCGGATAGGCAACCGGGAACGGGAATTCGGAATTGTAGCGAGACATAGTGGTTATGTGCTGTGAGGCTCCTCAGATCCCAACAGAAATGAACGATGCATAAGAGGAGGCTTTACAAGATCCTTTGGTATGTCGACCTCGACGGGTTTATCAAGTTGACCAAGTACGGTACTGATCTCCCGCATGCGGTCCGAGCGATAGTTAAACAAGAATAGGGTATCACCGTCTGCATTGACATGAGGCAATATTAAGAGTATTGGCGAGGAAAGTACGCACCCTTAATCCGACCGGTGTCCCCGTTCACAATGATTGGCTTCAGGAACTCGTCCGTCTCGTCCTTTTCGTACCTAGCCTCAATCGCCTTGACATAGTCGCCGCCCTCTGCGGCCTCGCCTTTCCCATGTAGGAGCCCTTCGACGGCAGTCTTGACGCGATCCCAGCGCTTGTCGCGGTCCATGGCATAGTAACGTCCTATGATGGTCGCGACCTCACCAATGCCGAGCTTCCCGATGAAATCGCGCAGATCGCGCGCATAGCCAGCTGCCGAGCGGGGCGCGGTGTCGCGCCCATCGCCGAGAAAGTGGACGTACACATATGGCACCCCAACTTCCTTAGCGGTTTCGAGCAGCGCGTACAGGTGCGTATTGTGAGAGTGGACGCCACCATCCGATATCTATGCTCGCCGAGTCGTGACGTGAGTCACGATGTATCAGCGAGCAGCGTGGTGAAGGTATGAAGGGAGTTCCATACGAGACCGAGAAGGTGCAGCCGTCCGTTGGTAGATTTGGCGCGCTCAAAGCTCTCGCGGATGGCATCGTTCTTGTGGAATTGGCGCTTCTTGATTGCAACGTCGATTCGGACGATATCTTGCCACACGATGCGTCCCGCTCCAATATTCAGATGACTGTGCGCCTCCACTGTCAGCAGAACCTTGGGGGCGATGGACAGAGCGGTGGAGAAGCAGACCCAACTTCCGAGTTACCCATGAGGCCATCGGAGAGACCGACTGCAGTCCCATGGGCGGCGAGCGTGCGGTACGCGTGTTCCTTCGCGATGGTGTCCATGTTCGTTGTCGTGCCTGCCTCGATGGCGTTGCCCTTCATGCCCTCCTTGGGAGCGACACCCCAACCGTCATGTACGCTATCCCGTTATAAAATCACGTCAGGATCGGTGGGCAATTTATGTGAGTGATGCGATTACATGAGACAGATCTTGTCCTTCACTTGAACCATCACTATATGTGAGAGAGAGAGAGAGAGAGAGAGAGAAAGGAAGGGATGACGGTCGTGATGGTGGGGTTTGGGTTTACCCCACTTATATAAATGTAGGGAATCCGTTGATGCGTCTGCTCGGCGTTACGCTCTCCTCGGCCATAAGCATAAAACTTGTTTTCTCTCTCAGCAACGGTTTTCACTCTAGTACCTGGAATATACACGGGGTGTTGAACGGCAAATCTACTTCCAAAGGGTCACCTTGCTACCGAACCGGGCTCGTAGTCAGCTAATAATGCTGAGTTTGCGAGCGCAAAAGGCCACACCCACACAATCAGCGGGCCGAAAAATCTCTTTTCCATTCCCATGCATATCATTGATAAGCGCCAATCTTTCGCATCGTTGCGGCAGCGCAAGATGTCGCCTCGCAGGAGAGACGTGGGAATGAAGGGAGATTTGGGAGTGGTTGTGGGTCTTGCTTGACTGCTCCGGTGGGGGATGGAGAGTGTCTGGGGCGAGCCCGACAACTGGTAAAGCCGGGAAAAGTCGGAATATCTTCCACGAAACCAGCGGGACTGACCGGCCGAGCTGGCAACGTCCCTATATGTTGACAGGGCGTGACATCATGTGGAGGATGTTTTTGACAATGAGGCACGTTGAGTGTGTTTGGATCATTGGTGGGTGGAAGTTGATTCAGAAGAGAGTGTATCCCTTGATTGCAAGTCTCAGAAGGTACACCAGAGATACAGTAATGGTTTCAGTTAAGGTCGACTCACCTCGTCTCCTGCTCCTGCTGGCCAGTGATTCCCTCGTCGACCTCCTGGACCGTTTCATACCCCACCCAGATCACCTCCGAGCAGTCCCCGCACCCGACCAAATGTAGCCCACGTTCGAGATCATCCTCCGTGACCTCGTATTTACCGCCACAACGGCAAGCAAGGGTCCAGGTCGATATGGTATTATCGGAACCCTCTGAGTAGTCAAACCGATCGAGTGAGGTGACTTGGGCCGGACGCGGACCCGTGCGACTCAACTCGTCCCGTGCATCATACGCAGTCCGCAGTGCTGGTGAGGAGAGTGTCACGAAGGCATCGTGGAGTAGTCCAACATCTGTTAATTGTACTGGATCATCGGCACGCTGCCTGAGCTTGTCGGGGTGTAAGCGGAGAAGTGCGCCATGGTATGCGGCCTTTATCGTATTTGGCGAAGCTGAACGTGGGATACGAAGGAGAGAATAGTAGTCAGTCAGATCATCAAGGCCATTGTTGGCCATGGCCATCCGATGCCAGATGAGACGAGGGAAAGAATGAAGCACGGTTTGTTTGAGACTGTTTTTGGACTACAGTTCCGTAACGTTGCTTACTGTCTGTCATGAACATTCCTGGCTGGATGAACTGTAGTAATATGGCAGTAACAAACGTCTATTAGAGCGATGATCCTGATGGTTGAAAAGGATCACAAGAGGCGCCAGTATCTAACTACGCTATCCTCCGTCCAGCCGCACCCAGATAGGTTTCCTGTCACACGGCACGCCCGACCTGTAGAGAACTGATAGGCTCCACTTCGAACAACGAATACGAGGAGAAACGTACGTTATTAAACGTCACAGAGGCACGCGCATCTCGTTCGTCGTACCAGCTTGCTTTGCTGACCCTGCTTGGTGACTCCCCTTGCAAAGAGAACATGACTACTGGTGGGTCCGCGAACGGGTCCGCCATTGAAACACGGCGGATCGATTGGGTATTGAGTGGCTCAACCGAAGGGCGGAACGCGTTAGTCGAAACCGGGTCCGCGAAGGGGTCTTTCGCAGGCTCCACAGAGGCGAATGGAGCGGTAGGTAGGTCGTTCCAGCCACGCGGACCCTGGGTAGGCAGAAGCGTGGGAAAGGTAGGCAGTTCAGACTGTGGCACAAACTCTTCATGCACCTCTAGTGTCTGTGAGAAATCAAAAGGTTGATGGGAAACACAGCGGACATGCTTCTGCCGACGATAGCACAAGAATCCGAGAACAAGGATGAGAACGACAACTACAGAGGTGGGCACGGCAATCGCAGTGATGGGAAGAGACCTTCAAGACGTGATGAGCGCGCCGTCGAGCGTTCAGACATGAAGTGGGAATCACTACCTCTTTGGGGGACTAGGGGAAGCTGGCACGGTGGTCGGAACAACTATTTGGGATGTCGTTGTTACGATTATAAGACTCGATGTGCCCGACACCTCTACAAAAGAGGTGGCAACAACTTCCGTGTTAATCGTAACCAAAAGGACCCCTGATGCCGAAATCGCGGAACTACGGGCGTCCAACACCTCAGTCGGTCCCCCAACCCCACTGGTTCCAAGGGCATTCCCTCCCAGCAACCCCGAAGAGCTCTGTTCAGAGGAAAACTTAGGAATGTGCGACGCATCATCGCCTGTATCATTGCCGGTGCTTGTTGCAGCAGGAGAATTGGGTAGGGAGATATCAGTGGATGTGGCCGGTTGGCTTGCACCGCTTGGTGACAGCACCTCGTCAGAGGGCAGTGGAGTTCGTGTCAGTTGCGGCGGTTGACCGGATAACGTCGTCGTGGGTGCCAATGGAGATCTCGTGTCGGAAACCAAGCTCGTGGCATAAGGAGCGGATGATGAGATGTCAGATGTGGGAGGTGTTTGGGTATCCTGAATGGCTGATGACGTTAGAGACATAACGTTAAGAATATCTGGGGTTGTCGAGGCTGTCATTGACCCGGTCGTAATTGTTAGTAGCGAGCTGGATAACGCTGGAGAGCTACAATCAAGATCAGTCAGCAGGTGCCCGTGCCTCCTATAAGTGATGACAACAATAGAGACGAACCTAGAGACAATAAAAGTTGTGGGATCTGGGTGGGAGATAGTGGAGACTGGTGAGCTTAGGAAATCAGAAATGGTCGATTGAACATTGGCTGGCGATGATGCTATGATTCCGATGTTTTGATCAGTAATGACTAATGAGTACGGCGACGATAATGGTCAACGCACCGCTGTCAGCAGGTTGCAGGAGTGTTCCGATGCTGGTGACGGGCGAGGATGCAGTGCTTATCACGGCAGGAGTTGTTGGGAGTGTCGTTGATGTGGGGACTTGGAAATATAGCAACAGGGGACAACGTGTTAGAATCCCAAAGCCCGAAAGCAAGGCGTGGAGATACGCACTACCGTCGGAAGCGGGTGAGGGCACCGAGGATGTCACCGAGGACACAGGGTTGTCCAAACTTGTACTAGCATTCTGGCCAGCCAGCGAGCTGCCCTGCTGCCTCGAAACTATGCGTAAGGATTGAGATGAGTATATCCTTCGCACACACCAGGCAAAAGGTTGTATGTTCGCACCAGAACTCACGGTGGTTGCTCCGAAATCATCAGAGCGAGCAACGACGGGGTCCGCGCGCCTCCAGGACGCTTTCTGTGACAAGGGGGCCATCAAGGCCGAGAGAAAGGTGAAACTTTGGGAAACAAGAGGTCCTGGGGGAGAATTTGTTAGGAATGTCATAGATGGCATCTGAAACAAACCCCGCATACACAAGGATGGCCTGTAAAGGACCATGGAGGTTAGAAAACAACCCTGGATTCTGGTGCAGTAACTCATGCGACGAGGGACGAGACGGAGTTGATGCTTTGATCCATCGCACGAGGCTGTCCACTCCCCTCCAGATCCCGAACTTTGGACCACGGTTTGAAGGCCGGATATCGTGATGCAGCCCTACCTGATAGCATCAGTACGTACTAGTAGCTGAAATGGCCGCTGGGTAACCAACCACTGGCACTGGCCGCTGGGACTCGAATAGAGTGTGGCACTCACGTGACAATCTCGTGATCGCGAATGTTGCCACGTGCACAGCCTCGCATTTATCGCATCGCAACTTGAAGCTTGAAGGTCTCACTTCATCAACGTCAACGTTAGAGATGCCGACAAGGATACAGGAATTAAAGCCCATATCCGCAATTCCTCCTCGATGGAAACCAAGTTCCGATCCTGCGTCTATCACCGTCGCCGGTCTTGACACCACCGCCTCCGTCAACGATCAAATTGACCAGATTGACCAGCTCATCACTCTCAAGCTTCAGGTAACATGTCCCTGATGGTTTCTAGTGAAAAAGTGGCTTATGCTTACGCCGCCGTAGGACATTGACGCTGACTTTTCCAAGATGCAACATGTACTCTCAAGCCGAGTTCTACCCGCGTTCAAGCGCTACTCGATTGGTACCGAGCCTGTGCGCGAAGCAGCAAAGGTATGTGCGTGTATATCTGCAGTCATATTTCCGGGTCGGCGCCTGACATCTACGCCTTCTTTTTCAGTTCTGGACATCCTTTTATGAGCACGCTGCCCAGGTCCGCATACCCACCTCTGATGACTTGTCTGGCGCGGCCACAGAGGATCCCCACACGTCATCTCTCCCTGAAGATTCATTAATTACATCAGGATCTAGCGCAAATACATTCGACCCAAATCGCACACCATCCGATAGTTCTTTCATTCCTGCCCACGCCGCGGTCTCCTCCACTCCAGCGGCAGCCACTGCGCGGACACGAGAAACGAATGACACCTCTTCCACGCCACTACCCCCAATTGCTGAGCCGTCTTGGGGCATGTCGATCGAGTCTCCTCTCGTACGCCTGGACAGAGAGTTACGCGATTTTGCCCGCGCAGATCCTCAACCAGCTTCGACCTCCACATCAACAGATCTTTTTTCCGAAGCAGACATTACAGTTAGCAATGCCAACGCAGTTGCAGCAGACCTGACTGTGCAGGCCTCATCGCTGGGGCCTGCCTCCGTCATTACACGCGAGCCAAGAACCATAGTGCTGACCCAGGTCAGCTCACCCATCTCCGTCCGACCCAATCCTGCGACGCCTGCACGCAACCCATACTTCCCTGCACACGCCGATCCACGCGATTGGTCAGGCATCATTGACTTGCGGTCCCAGCAGCCAGCCACATCATCGGATACAGACAAAGAAGACGACCTCACTCTTCCCGTGGGCATGTCGCCTCCCGTGATGGTTCCGTTTGCTACGCTCCCCTCCCTGGGTCGCTCACCTGCCAAGAGCGCTGCCACAAACATCCGCCACGCGCTCGTACGTGATGTACTGCGTGCTGGCAGTGGCGATCCCAGCGTCAGTGCGAGTGGCAGCGGCGGCGTCGTACCGACTCCGCCTTCACTCACCAGATACACGCGCGATTCTGGCAGGAGCCACAGTAGCTCGAGCCTTGGGCCGGACCTGGAACTAGAGAGCATTATGCGCCGCGTTGGGTTACCGAAGAACCCCCAGGACTGGTGGCAATCCTCGGCCACTTCCGTCTCCACGTCTTCTACGTCCATCTTAGATAATGCATCGCTTTCGACGCCGTCGTACTACACGACGCCTGCGCCCGCACCCGACCTACCTGAGACACCCCTTCCCCCTTCCCTTTCCTCTGGTACGGCGTCTCTTGCACAAGGCAGGGGAACAGCAACAGGGGCCACTCCAATCGAGGCCGAGGCGCGCGAAAACGATGACACTTCCACATCCACATCCACGTCCACGTCGACCTTTTCGTCCTCAGGAGAGGATGACTCGGTGCACAACACTGCGCACCCGAGCGCTGCGTTCTTACTGGCCTCGCGCCAGCGTGGGCGGCACGACTATGGTGACGACCATGATGATGATCAGGACGACGGCGACGACGATTTTGACGACTCGTTGCTCGACGCGGACGTCGACGCTGATGCCGCCGCCGCGGCGCGCGCGCCCGTGCATCCGTTTGCGCGCGCGCAGGCGGCGGGGCACGGGGACATGGGAGACTACGACGACTCATTCGACTCGTTTGACGGGGGGAACGAGGGAGACGATCGGCCAGAAGAAACCGTGTTCGGCGTGCGGCCTGCGGAACGTGAGGCGGCGCAGCCGCGGCTGCGCATGTTTGGCGAGGACTTGTTGCAAGACACAATCGGCATCGGTACACAACTCGCGCGGGCAGGGCGTATCGAGGAGAGCCCGACGCCCTGGGGGGGCGGGAGTGGTGGACGTGATGGGTGACGTTGAGTTTGTTGGCCTTCTGGTGTTCAGAGCAGGATACTTGACTAACAAGGGAACAGCTGTATAATGTGAGGGTCTGTAAGGTAATGTAGGGTATGCATGCATAAGTGTGAAGGCGTATGTACGTGTGGGCATGTGAGAGTGGTCGACATCGCTCCAAAAGCCAAAGAGCTGATCGAAGAAAAGCGTACTGGGTTCTACATTATGAGGCTACCGTTGTTCAAGGAAAAGAAATAAGATAAACAAGACAAAGGAGAAACGTCCTGAGCGCGTGCCAATGTTCATGTGCGTGTGATAAGTTGCGGTAGCTAGCTATGATAGAGGGTCTAGGCAATGCGTCATAAAGAAATAACAAAAAGGGATGATGAGGTCACCTTCACTCCCCCCAACACTTCCACTTGTGTACATGGTACTTACTCCCTTGGCCTCCGACCCCACCCCCCCAAAAGAGAATATGCGACACATGCTCTACATGATGACGCAGTCCTTGTCTTTCGTGCGCGCTGTATCACCACCATCGCCGCCGAACTGGTCGCGCTGGACAATGGAATCATGCGCAATTGGCCCAGTAGAGTTCCCACGTAGACGCTGCGCCGCGCGCTTGTCGCCGAGATCCGCAGCCTTTTTGAACATCGCGGTAGCTCTGCACAATTTTTCGTCACCGATGTCAGCAGTTTTGCGAGGATGGTCAGCCACGTCACGTCTCATGGTTCTTTTAGGAAGTGGACGCACTCTTGTTGGTTGGGTGAAGTCCCGATGCCGACCTCGTAAAAGTAGCCGACGGCGTACATGGCCTTCGCGAGCCCTCCCTCCGCCGCGCGTCTTGCCCACAGGAACGCCTCGGTGTCAGACTGTGGGAGAACGCCTGGTGAGCCGACGAGGTACCAAGCTGTGAGCGCAAAACACGCATCACGATGATTCTGCTGAGCGGCAATGTTCTGTGTGGGCGCGGGGACTTTTCCGTCAGTTGATTGTAAGATGTATGGGTGAAAACATTACATACGTAGTAGTGGATGGAGAGGGCGGGATCTTGAGGGCAACCCATTTTTCCGTACTCGTAGCACTCGCCAAGGCGATATGCACTTGGAGCATAGCCAAGCTCCGCAGCCTGTGCGAGGAGCTCGGCGGAGTACTCATAGTCGACGAATACGACGTTGTGGATACCTCGCTCATGGAGAAGCGCGAGCTCGTGAAGAGCATGTGGGAACTCGGCAGTTGCGTGCTCGGCGGAGCGTTTGAGCCATTTGACGCCTTCCTTTGGTCGCTTGGACATGCTCAGTTCGCCATTGAGTTCAGCAATGCCGAGGCGGTACAAGGCCCCGGGATGGGAAGAAGCGGCAGCTTTGCGGTAAAATTGGACGGCCTTGGCAGACTCGCGACGGCAGCCCCAGCCATTCTCACAACACGTACCAGCGCGGTAGGCGGCATCGGGGTGGCCATGTTTAGCGGCAAGAATGAATAGTGGGAAGGCGCGATCGAAGTCTTGGCGGTTCTTGTGCGTGCCAATACCGTTGGCGAAGCAGTCGGCAAGGAAGTACTGAGAAGGCATGTGTCCACGGTCGGCATTGCGCTTGAGGAGAGAGGTGGCCTCCTTTATGAGATCATCGCGTTTTTCGGTAGCCTTTTCGACGTCGATGACGTTAGCTGGCGTTAGCTCAGGAATGGGAAGGGTCTTGGAGGCGTCGACCATGAAGACGGCAAACTCGAACTGGAGGTCCGGGTCCTGCGTCTTTTTTGCGTTGGCGCGGTAGAGCTCAAGGGTTCGTTCGTGGGATAGAAGGGCCGCTTGTTTTCCAGGCCGGAGGTGGGAATGGTCAAGAATCGGCCCTGGTGGCGGTGAGTGGGCTCGAACGGACTGGGTGGCGATGGAACGCGGAGGGCCAGAAGCGGGTTTGTACGGGGGCTGATCGCTCTGGTAAAAATCATCGGCCTCTGGCGAGGGCGTGCCATCATCGTCGATGTACTGAGGCTGGATTTGTGGGGAGTATTGATTCGGGGGATGATGTTGTTGGTGCTGCAGAGGGGGAAACTGAGAGGAGGGGCGGGAAGGGCGGGAGATACGAGGGTCAAGAGTGGGGATGTATTCATCGTCGTCATCAGGGTCGTACTGGGGTCGTAGGTGAGGGGAGGGATGGTGGGAGGATGGTCGGGTTTGTCTCAGGGGACGGTTGTCGTCGAGGTGGGGGGGATCTGGAAGTGAGTCTGGTGGGGTTGGGCGAGGAGGGTACGGATCATTAAAATGGGACGAGTTTGGACGCGAGGATGAATCGTACATTGGGAGAGAGAGAAAGTGAGAAAGGGTTAGAGAGGGAGACGGACTCGGAGGGAGAGGAGCATTCTTCGGTTTACGCCCTCCAACACCTCCGGAACCGGCCCGATAATGAATTGACCTCTCCAATCTCTTACGCGATGCTGGAGTGTCAACCAGCGCTAACATCTCTGTTTCTGTTTATCAGTCATGACAGCTTCAGCCCCAGATTTCTCGATTGACGAATATCCCAGAATCAAAGTCGTATGTATTGGTGCAGGCTTTGCTGGTATCGTCGCGGGCATCCGGTGAGTTGAACTTCGTTATCCACCATCTCGCTGATCTGTCATCATCCGTCAGTTTCAAACAGAAAATCCTCAACCTGGATCTTACTATCTATGAGAAGGAGGACGGCATCGGTGGAACTTGGTATGTGAACAGGTACCCGGTGAGCGAATGACGAGGGCTTAACTATCCTGAACGAACGTTACTCATCCATACGATAATCGCCTTCTCAGGGTGTAGCTTGCGACATACCCGCACATGCAGTGCGTTCTCAGCGTATTCTAGACTTTCGTGAGCGAGGGTTTGATTACTGACTTCCGCTGAGCTTAGTACCAGTATACCTTCGAAAACAATGTACGTTTAGCACATCCCACCAGCTCTTTTTCCGTTCCCTTCCAAATTAAAGACGCGTGGTCGGACTTTGGCAGACCGAATGGTCCGAAATCTACGCGAGTGGCCCCGAGATCGTCGCGGACCTGCGGCGCATCGTTGACAAATATAAACTGATGAGTCACATACGCCTCCGCCACGAGCTGATGTACGCTGCGTGGGACGAGGATGCAGGCATTTGGCATCTGCGCGTACGGCGCACTGGCCAAGAGGGCGCAGAGGTCGAGATTGAGGACACCGCAGATGTGCTGTTTCTCGGCGTCGGCTGGCTCAATCGCCCCTGGTGGCCCGACATCCCCGGCCTGCGCGAATTTCGGGGTTGCTTGTTGCACACCGCCCTGTGGGACGTCGGCGACAAGGACGGTGCGCAGGACAATAACGGTGTACCGCAAACCTGGCGCAACAAGGCTGTCGGCGTCATCGGCAACGTATAACCTTTCTTTGTAGGTCTGTCGCGGTAAAAGCATACGCTCATTGGACTTGGGACCTGCGTCAGGGTTCATCAGGCATACAGATCGTCCCGGCGCTCCAACCCAAGGTTGGCTCGCTCGTGAACTATGCTCGCTCAAAAACTTGGATCTCGTCGCCATTCGTCGCGCACAAGGCGTTTGACGCCCTGGGGCGAGCCACTGGGAACAACGATCGTGTGTCCTCCGTCTAAAATTCTGTGACCGCGAATATGACTTTGGTCGGATGACGAAATTTTGCTGTAGTCAGATTCAGTGAGGAAGAGCGAGCGCTTCTTCGAGACCCAGGGACTTGCAAACGCTTTCGGCGCGAGGTAGAGGGAGAACTGCATGTCTGTTCCGGAACCCTCTATAGAGATTTCCCAATCGCTAACACAAGAGTGTGGGACTCAGTCCTATGGCGGTCAATTCAATATCCGGGGCTCAGGGCTGCAAAAGACCTTCGCCGGTATCCTGGCAGAAGAAGCAAAAAAGCAATTGGCATCACATCCAGAACTCATCGAGCGCTGTGCGTGTCGGCGTTTCTATCTTTTCTACCCCCATTTCTTTTCCAATCAAGCATTCTCACTGATCCTGCAACCTCCCCCTTTCCTGGGCAAAGTCATCCCCACCTGGAGCGTGTCATGTCGGAGGCTCACACCCGGCCCGGGCTACTTTGAAGCGCTATGCTCTAACAACGTCAGCATCTCAAATTTTGCCTGTGGAATCTCTTTCTCTGATCCGACGCTGTGGACAGGCGACTCTCGAAACGACCGAAATTGCACGAGTCATGCCGACAGGCATCGAGTTACGCGACGGACGCACGCACGAGCTGGACGTCCTTGTCTGCGCGACAGGCTTCGACACCTCCTTCAGGTATCCGTTCTGCGTGTTGGGGCGCGGTGGACAGGCGCTGAGCGAGCGCTGGGCTGCGACAGCGGGGCCACCTGAGGCGTACCTGTCACTCGCCGTGGACGGCTTCCCAAACCTCTTCGTCTGTAGCGGTCCGCACTCTGCCGTGACCTCCGGCTCGCTCGTCACTGTCGCCGAGCATGTGGTCGTGTACATTGTCGAGGCGGTGCGGAAGATGCAGCGTGAGCGGCTGCGCAGCATGGAGGTGCGTCGAGAAGCCGTGAAGGACTGGAACGCGTATGTGCAGGTGAGTGAATGAACGAGCAAGTGTTTCTACATGATTAATGAACGTATTGTGCTGCCTTTCCTGCTCGCGAAGGGGTATTTCCCAAGGGTCCGTAAGACCCTGAATCACGGATGTTATAGGGCAAGCATCACTCACACTTGTCTCTTGTTCTCTCTCTTTTTAGACGATATATACCGACCCCTGTAGTTCATGGTTCAAAGATTCAGAGGGGCGCGTTACTGCGCTTTGGCCAGGTAAGTGGATGGGACCTTTCTGGGCTGGGAGTTGACTTGTATCCTATTTATTCATTGCAGGCACGGGCCTCCATGCCATCTACACGCTCGCGCATCCGCGGTGGGAGGACTTCGAGTATAAATTACTGGACGCAACCAAGGGTCGGTTTCACTGGCTCGGCGATGGGCAAACATACAACCAAAAGACAGGGTCGGGAAATCGTAGGTGGTTTCGTTGCCTCTCGGGGTTCAACGTGTGGGTCTGAGATTGTAACTGCGCTTTGACTAGGGGTGTGGCATCTCGATGTAGTGGACATTCCTGCAGGTATTGCATATCGTGTGCTACTTGGGCGATCGTTCCTGACTTCTATCCCCTCAGTCCCATCTGAATAGCAGAGATAACACCGCAACACCGTAGGATCGCTAGATAGGTTTCGGGGCCCTCCCCACCTGTTTTCTGTAGAATGATTCTAGACCACACAAGAAATAAATCAGAGACATAGACCAAATCATGGATTATCATGCTACGACTCGGGTGTAGTAAGTATAATATACGGGAAATCCAAGGCTCTCCATCTCCCCTAGCGCAGGTAGGGCAACGCGAGCCGTGGGGCTATACAATGCGCGATAGTAGACAGTATTTCAAGTGTGCCAAGTGCGATACGCACGCGTGATCACCGAGCACTTGAAAACATCATTACAATGTTGCAAGCGACGGCACATGCCCTGACGGACCTTGCGCGCAAGCATTATCAATAGCGTCTACATCGTCGGTCTGAGATCAGCCACAGAAAAGAAACAAAAATGACCAGGGGGGAGGGTGGACATGATGGCGGAACGCGTAAATAATCGTCCAGACGCGCGCGACTCGCAGTGGGCGTGGCGACGATGAAGCCCTTCGCGTGCGCCCATTGGAAGACCTGCCCAGGCGCACCACCGATTCTGGGCGCGATTGCCCTGAGCACGAGGTCAGCGGGGCCTCGGGGTACTGTACGTGGTGATAGGCTTTTTTTTACGCCTAGAAGCATGACAAGACGTCGATGATCGCTGGTCCCTTCGCACGTAAAGGAAAGTACCGGGGGAGCGGGAAGGAGAGATCAGGCCTCGATCAGGGAGAGAACAAGCCACACGCGAGGGTGCCATGTGCTTCCTGTCACGATGTCGTGCTTTGTGGAAAATCGGGGGCGTCCTTCCACGACGTGTACCTCAGGCTGTACGGACGGGTGCACCTGGGAGAAAGGTACACTGAAAGTGAAGGAACATGCTTACGTACCTGGTTCACAGCGGGGCCCGGGAGCGCTTTTGCCATTTCGACGATACGCCGCAACCACTCGAGAGTAAAGTTGCTCAGGCAGATGCCCCTGGCAAAGACTCGCGACGCGCGATCAACGAACAGGTCCAGATCTGGAAGATCCACGGTACAAGCCTCAAACATACTCACGTCGATCATATTGCCCCAGATCAGATTCGTTAACGCCGCCGCTCATGTACGAGGTTAAAGTCCGTCCGAGCCAAAAAAAAAAAAAAAAAAAAAGGCCATCCCCGGGGGTCGTCGGCAAGTAAAACTGTAACAGGAGCGGTCGTGGTCATGCGCCCAAAAGCGAGGCCACGCCGCTCCCAGATGAACCTTGCGCAAGCTCGCTTGCAACCAGCATACTTGGTTGTGAACCGCGGATCCTGGCGTGTGAGCCCGCTCACGCGTATCGCAGTACAACGGATTCTTCATTCCCGTACCGGAACCACCAGGTATATACACCGGGCGAAGAGAGGAGGGTGCCCAAAGGAAAAAAGGTTTAAGACAACGAGTCAAACGCACACGCGGCGGAGTCGATCCCGTATGAGATCGAGCGCTTACTCAACGACGTCCCGAAACGAACGGGGAGCGAATGGAAAATTTTCTTTTTATTCGTTGGTGGCGGTTGGAGTTGGGAAGGGAACACTAAACTACTTGCCCTTGAGATTTGAACCGGTGCCAAATGCGAGGATTGGGATCTATGATTATGAGTATGAGTATGATAGCACTTTCGATAACTTAATATTACTTAATACTTCAAGAGTGGGTGTATATTTACCTCTTTTCTGTCATTGGGTGGCAAATTAATCCTGATCACTCCAGGAACAATCCCTGTACAGAGGAACGCGAAAGTATATATACGAGCTAAAATGACATGAGAGCCCAATGGTAACTGCACGAGGTATGGTATCGCGACCCGTGCAGGAGAGAAACAGTGTACGATTGTAACCGCAACGAGGCTGCTCTTCTGTGCAAAGAAAGATACGGAAGCTACATCAGTTTGAGGTTTTTAAGGTTGAGCCGAAGTACGGCTTCGCGGACTAAATTAGTGCAGTGCAACCATCAGCGCATCCCTGACTGACGGAATCAAAGCAGGTGTAAACTCGCACCATTTGCAATTATTTGGGCGGTCTTTGCCTTGTCTATCACCGCCGTATAGTGAACTGGAGCCCGGAACTACGGGTCAGCCTGTCTCTGAGTGTTTGTGTCATACGTACTGAATAACTCGCGCTCGCGATTGGTTGTGTATTGGTTATGTAGGGAGCCAAACTTATTGCGCAGGTCTAGGAAATGCATATCAGTCAATGTTTCACAATCTATAAACTGGTTGCGCGCACACTTTGCCACCGACTCATAATCATTGGGTCGGTCACCGTACGTGAGTAAGTGGTTCTTGAGCTGAACGCCTGCATCGAGCTTCTCTCGCAAGAGGTCGCACTTGTTTAGGAAAATGACGATTGGGACGCCTTCTAGAAGCTTATTTGAGACGATACCACGCCACAGCAGTAGCGAATCTTCCAAGCGATTGATCCGTGGATCCTACAGCATCAAACGTCAAAGGTTAGTGTGGGCTGTCAAAGGAACGCAGACGGATAAGCACACCTCAGTGAGAACCTGGTCGAATGCCGAGATAGGGGCAAGGAAAATGATGGCGGTTACTTCGAGTGGGAGTTGATCAGAAGGATTGATGCGCAAAACAAGTCTAGACTAACCATCTTGGAAATACGGCGCCCACGCATGGCGTTGATTACGGGCGCCACCGACATCGTAGATGATCCAATGACTGGTCCCCCGCATTGTCCCCATACTTATCGTGAACTGATGTTCGACGACGCCCACGGTTTTCAGGCGTGCTTTCAACACGTCCTCTGTGGCAAGTGAGAACGGATATATGAACATAATGAGGCAAACATACCATCGGTTGGGGTATAGTTCCTCGCCGTGATGCGTTCTATTTCGTCGAGGTAGCTAAACGAGACTTAGCACTGACATATCCCATTCAGTTGGGCTCACACGCACAATCCGCCGCTCTCTTGCAACCTTACCCGTCTTTCGACCAGACGGCGCCGAACCCATCCATCATTCCATAGGCGGATCACGGCATCACGAGAGCTGTTGAGAACGTGCACAGGATCGGAGGGATCCTCCCACGATGGTCTTGACGTTGACATGCGTTTGGATTGGCTGCGCCGCAGTGAGAGGGCACGTTTCCAGTTGCTGGTCGTGCGCACAGCATACTCGCCGCGTGGCGTAGACCAACCTGGTGTGCTCCCATCTCCGAGGCGAGTTGCTTCCTCGTCATCGTCGTCTTGACGCAATATACGAATGAGACGGCCCTCCAATTCAAGAACAGTGGCAAGCGCTGCGCTGTACTCGGCATACTTTTCAGCGGCGATGCGACGAGTTTCTGGGTCATTTGCCACTGAGGTGGTAGTTTGCCCATCGCTGTCGAGAGTTTCCGGGTCGAGGGGTTCGTGTACTTCTTCCTGCTCTGTGGCGATGGTGTCCAGAATTCTACGGGGTGATGGGTCAGCGCATTGGGGTTGGCGTTACGAGGGGGATGTACCTGCGAACGGAACGGATGAGATTGAGATAGATGACGATACGCCATGCTACTCGCTCTGCCTGGAAGGCTGCGGGTGTGTGAAGGAGTTGGAACTCTGGGATATGGGTCAGCGTTAGAAGAGAGGTAAGGATGTATGCCAGTGTGCGCGGCTTGAACGGGTATACGGGGTCGTCAGGCAGATACATGTGGCTCATATCGAGTGATAAAGGCGGGGAAAAAATGACATACGTTTGAGGGTCGTACTCTTACCACTCTCACTCTGTCCCAGGAGGAGGATTTTGACGTCAGCCCTCTTCCTTTTGAGGTCAGCTCGCTCTGTGCGGAGCTGCTCATCGATCGCGTCGCTGACACGCTTTGCGTTTTGTTCGGCTCGAATGCGGACATCACGCTGAGCGGGTGTCTCGTCGAGTGGGGGACGAAGGACGGATTCGAAAGGGTCGGCGACGTTGTTCTGGGGTACTGATCTGGCGGCGACCATGGTAGTGGAAAGGTAGCAAAGTGTGATGGTCGTAGGGGACGCGGGAGTGGGAGCGGGAAGGAAACGATAAACGCTGAGAAGGGGTTCAAGTACTGGTTGTACAGGGTACAGCAGACAGCAGAAAGCCAAAGCCGAGGAGATCAGATGTATCCGGTTATTTGGTTTCGAGGGCTGAGTCAGGAGTCCCAATCCCTTAATAAGTCTCACCTGTTACCAGATCTTGCCGTTGAGTCCCCGTTCCTCGGTCCATCGCAAATTCATGGCTACAGTACTAATGTATATGTAGTGCGGTGCGGTAACATCGCCTTTCCTTTACTGCACCATTCCTCCTTCCTCCTTCCCCTTTCGGTCATTTAGTCCATGGACCGCACGTGACTCAGACCTTCTCACGCATGCGCGTCGCGTCTCTCCATCTCTCTCCTTCCTCTTCCTCAATTCCTTCACTCAATGTTCCTAACTCGTTCAGAGTACGGTGAGTTTTTACAACCCTCCACTCATCTCGAATCTTCGATGATATTGCTCCCCTCGAGATCGTGGTGTCAACACCTTTTCACCCGAGGGTCGTTTATTTCAAGGTAACAAACACACTTGCGCATATATTCGGCACAGTCCAAACTCACTGAACCCCAGTTGAATATGCTATCGAGGCCATAAAGGTGGCCCCTTTGTATATCCTATATACTATCCATACTGATCACTACCTCCAGCTTGGTTCAACAACTGTAGGCATCCGCACCCCAGATGGCGTAGTCCTCGGCGTGGAAAAGCGCGTTCAATCACCCCTGCTTGAAGCCTCTTCGATAGAGAAGATCATGGAGATCGACAGACATCTCGGCTGTGCAGTTTCTGGCCTCACCGCCGATGCGCGAACTATGGTCGACCATGCCCGGGTCACGTCCCAAAATCACGCGTTTACTTATGACGAGCGCATCAAGGTCGAGAGTGTCACGCAAGCAGTATGCGACCTTGCACTTCGCTTTGGTGAGAGTGTACATGATGAGGATGCCATGATGAGTCGGCCGTTCGGCGTCGCCTTACTGATCGCCGGTATCGACGAGCTCGGTCCACAACTGTACGTGTCCCAGGTTGCATCAGTGCATCAGCTCCTAATAATTTGCAACTTTGTAGCTACCATACCGATCCTTCAGGGACATTTGTACGTTACGATGCCAAAGCGATCGGCTCTGGTTCCGAAGCAGCCCAAAGCGAACTCCAGGATAAGTGGCACTCCGTGCGCCATCTCGTCGTGTTTGAGTTGAATGCGTAGTCCTCACATACCTATAGCAAATGTCCCTAAGAGAAGCGCAAGTCCTCGTGTTGAGAGTACTCAAGCAGGTCATGGAAGAAAAGCTCGACCAACACAACGTCCAGCTTGCTCAGGTATGTACGTTTCCTCCCGCACCTCATCACGTTCCTTGACCCTTCAACTCGCAGGTCACTATGGAAAAAGGCTTCCACATCCTGGATGAACGTGCGCTGAAGGAAGTCATAGATGTCATGTGAGACAGTAGCCTGAGTGAATCTGCTGACCGACTAGCTGCGGAGTTGTATCGATAATTTCTAAACCTACATTCTCCATCCATTTCCATTTCCGTGCGCTTCTGGAAGGAAGAACCGCGAAGACATGGGGGGTAATCACTGTGCGCCGTTCACACGCCGCCCCAGGTAAGGACAGGTCGTCCGTTACAGCTACGCCTTCTACAGAAGAAGATCGGGGGCATTATGTGGCTAGCTGACGCCAGAATTCTGTTACACGAACGATAGAGCGAAGCGATGCATTGCGCAGGGTGCACGGCTGATCCCGTGAGCTGAGGTATAATGCTACAAGAAGACCCGAAGCGGTATCTGATGATGATGAGTGGAGGCGAAGATAACTTCTGATGTTGAACTTCTTTTTCCCTCTTCCCCTCTTCCCTCCCTCTCTATCTCCGTACGGGCAAAACGATGAGACTTTTTCTCGCTCTCCGGATTAGTCACACAAGTCAAACGGAATGCGATGCTCCTCACGGCGGACTGCTTGCATTCCGTGCCACCGACTACGTAACGTACAACACACGTCCTGCCAGTGGACATAGGGTACGATCAATCGATGAGGCCGATGAGAACCCGAATATTAATTCGATGCGCTTACCTGCATAAAAGCTTTTATCAACTGAGTGCGTTGCCGAGTGCTGCTCCGACCACTCGCCGTTGAGCACGTCGAGCCCGCGGTCGACGGTGATTCTGACTCTGTCGGTGATGGCACAACGATCTCTATCTCGGCATCGGCGTCAAAGATATCCCTGGGCTGATTCAAGATGAACCGAGAGAAGGCGGTTGAGAGTGGAGTCAGCATGAATTGCGGAGGTGAACCGGAATGCAATTTGTACTTACCAGGGCAAAACTCGAGCGAGACGGGCCACGAGGCGGATTGGAAAACCGGTAATCTACCGTCTTCTCGCGTGAGTCAAACCGGTGCGAATGCTTTCGATCGACGGGTGGCGGGGCAAAGTTTGCATTTTGAATTCACGTATGGGAGAGGGAAGGAGGGGCGAAGGAGGGGATGGGATGGGATCTTACCTTTAGAAACTCGCTGTCTAGCTGGGGTGGGTAACGGGGCGGATGCGGGACAATGGATGGTGAGGATTTGGTGCGACGAACGCCAAACTTGCCTCGCCGTTTACTGCTGCGTGAGGTGCCAACAACCTGCTGCGCCTGAGAGAGAACGAAAGTGATGGATGGGAGCGTCGGTTCGGGCGAGCGCATCTCTGTGGATCTCTATAACACGGGATGAAAGAAACAGCAAAGGACGAAAGAAGGGTGGGCACGGCTGGGGAAAGGCGAAGAGGGGCTTTGAAGGAGAGTGGGGACGAGGGCCCAGGATAGATTTGGATCCCTGCTTCGTGAATCGGTCTATATATGTACCACGGACTCTGTTATTTGGATGGCCAAGTTCGGTCACGGGTAAGTGGACTGAATCCGCACACACTCCGCCACACAACAGGAAAGACGAGATACTGTATGCAAGGTGCTGTAATCGATCCTTTGGGAAGAAAGTTTCGAGGGAAACCGGAAAAGAGGGAAGCCTGAGTCATTCCGAGTCGATAGAGGCGATTTTATTATTGCCGTTTAATCTCGTCATAAAAGGGAGAGAGGGCGAGTGGGGGCAGCCATGCTGTGGGGACGCATAATGGGGGGCACAAAGAGGGGTAAGACCGAGATAGTAAAAGGAGCTCTTCAATCGAGCTGGGATTGCAGAACAGAATTAACGCACGGCCGCAGAGGGAAAAAAAAGATAGAGAAGCGATTTGCCCTTAGCTGGCAGCAAGGAGACAAACTTGATGAAATTCTCTCAGGCCCAAAATCAGCTCCGACAATGCACGCACGCATGGCTTCCTGCCAGTACTGCCAAGTCGTGTGCATGGACAATCAGTGACGGCAAGTGCCAGTGGGGCGGAACACCACTGGCAAGCGCGAGGGAAGGACAGATCCACGTGGGTTGACAAGAGGGTTGACAGAGGAAGGGGATTTCAGGTAATTCAGATGCAGAGACCGGAGATCTCCACCGTCACAAGCCCAGCGGGTTCGCAGACACGCTGGACTCATCAGATCAGAGTTCAGGACCGTGGAACTCTATCGGAAAACTCGGGACTCGTACGAAATCGCCTCATGCTGTGCTGTATGGTCAGTGCTGGCTGTACTCTCCGCTCCCATGCGAGTCACAATACCGTAAGTGCCGTTTGTTTCTTCGCCGAGACACCATCTGTTACGGTTGACCGGATCACCACACCGCAGTGCGCAGGGTGGCCACTGGCATGAACGTGGCGGGGGTACTAGTATTCTAGATGAAGTACATATTATAACCGGTATAAGCCCACCTCCCCGGATGCCAGTTGTCAGGGAGCACCCGAGAGATATATTGAAAGGCAGAGAGTGTGAGCTAATCGGGCGCCGCCCGGCGTGAGCTGGCGTGGCACTCGCTTTGCAGATGAGGTCGTTCCATTATCTGTCTCTGCCTAAAAGGGCACACTCTGCTCTTTGTACGTCAATGGGAAAGCGCATGTATGCACAAACTCAGACGGTCCACGGTGCTGTATGTGTTAATCATTGCTATTGTGCTGCGGCACTTGTCAGGGACACTGGAACCTGGTTTGATTCGTGCTGCCCAACGAAATAAGTATTTAGCCAAGTGGACTGGGTGCATGGTCGCGCAAGTGATGCGCGACGTCTCGGAGGAATGTGACATGCATGACTCGGACGGTTCGCGAGACCCGCGATCATACATCATGGCATGTACAGGGACCTGTTGTAAGATAAATAATAACACATCGGCATTCAGTCTAAGTGTCGTACAGTCATTGTCGCAAATCTGGGAAATGATATAAGGTGATATAATGAAATAGGCTTTATAATTATGGTAACCAAGACTTGATTTTCTATAAGTTGGCTTATAAGACAGTTTATATTATCATTATAATTTGCCTTGGGATCATAAGCCCTTGATAATACCCCATATAACTACCTAAATTTACCATAACTGCTCGACTGGATTAATAAAGTGGCTCTAATTTGGTTAAAATAGTCATAATAGAGACAGTCTATTATAAGGCCATTTCCCGATTTTGCGACATTTACAACATAGTAATCGGCCCTCAAGTCAAACGAAAACACAACTGGTTACCGACTCGGAGCACTGCATGGAGTAGAACTGCGGGAAACCGCTGTGAACAGCCAGTGGGGATGGCCTCTCCCAGTTGTTCATACTGTACTGTATGTTCAATATCATTCATCCATCATGCATTGGGTCCCATGGCAACAGGAAGCGCCCTAATTCCATGGTTGATGCCCAGCCGCACTCGTAATAATCCATCG
>Ga0307510_10000625_pt1 | contig 35870 bp, 43 predicted proteins | sample 12_EM_MG_FD_207224 | JGI IMG/M metagenome (GOLD analysis project Ga0307510, IMG submission 207224) | Populus trichocarpa ectomycorrhiza microbial communities from riparian zone in the Pacific Northwest, United States - 12_EM | ecosystem: Host-associated > Plants > Roots > Unclassified | place...
CCGCTGAACCCGTCCACGCAACCATGCCAAAACAGTCCAAAGCGCTCCCACTTGTCGTGTCGGCTCATTGCCCAAACGTGGTTCACGCCGGCAGCAGAGGAGGTACCAATAGGACGTCGAATAGACCGGTTCGCGCGCCGTCCTGCAGCCGAATCTGGTTTTGAGAGGTTGAGGTATCTACGTATTTTATCCCTAAGTTTTACGGTCTCTTGAGTTCGTGCAAAAAATGGAAGAAGGCCAATGGTTCACATACCTTGAAACGTACATGTCGTAACTATTACGGAGGAGGGTACGGAGCGTTTCCGCACCCGCATTCGGATACATCTTCCTCATCTGAGCAATAGGCCCCGCAATCGTGTCAAACGTGTGGGCCTGTGCACGGGCACTTTGGAGGCCAAGAGTTTTTGCATAGGCTTTCAGTTTTGTCTTCCTAGATACCGGAGGTAAGAGGCATCTTTGTAAGGCGGAAAAAGACATTCAAGATGTACCTTAAACTATAAGAATTAGTATCATAGTGCTTTTCAAGTAAAGAGACCATCTTGTCGAATGAAACTCCCTGTGTATGAAACCGTCGAATATGAGCCTCGACGAATTCAAGAGGTGCTACGACGAGATGCGTTCAGGAAGCTGGGCTATAGGGAAAATGCGGGGAAAAGGCCCACGAGCGGACTTGAACTGGTTAGGCATTTGGGTTGGCGGGGGAGAATATTGAGCAAGAGGACTGAAATTTTGGGGGGGTGTTGGATCAGCATTCGAGTCGTTATACAGTTGATAAGAAATCCTTGGTGTTGCCGCTCACGGCGCCCCGCATGAGAATCCCGGGCCAGTGAAACGTTTAGCACGGTGCTATGACAGCATTGGCTAGGTGGTTGATAAATTTGTACCCCCGATTGTACAAGTAAGGTACATTACTATGGTTAGTTGACACAAGTCAAATTCAGTTCAGATCGCCGTTCAGGTAAAGCCCCGAAGACGGCGATCTTCATCTTTTCTCCGAGTACATGCTCTTCAACTGTGACATGAGCACCTTCAGCTTTAGTGCTGTACTTTCAATACCACTGTCATCGCCTTGCACAAACACGCTCCTTTACATTTACTTTCTGTTCACAACTTCATCCACCTCGTCTGCTTGCCTTCATATCAGATACGCAATCCCGTCGATGGGCGCCTCGCCCTCTCCGTCCTGGATACCATCCCACATTTCGGGTCGACGGCATGCTCCACAGCACGGCCAAACTACCGACAAGGGTGATGAATCGGGCTGTTGTGGTACAGTACCTTTCTGTGCTCGGCCTTCAGTAATGAACCCCGCGAATTCGGGAAGTGGGTAAAGCTCATTGATGGTTTTGTCGCTATCTTGTACGGGGGCTGCGACAAGAATGATGTCGACCCAAAGGGAAGGTAGACAGAGAAGGGGAAAGGGGGAGAGCAAGAAGGAACGAACGCGCACACGATAGATTCTGAGCGAAAGACTAAAACTTCTGATTTTTCGATGGTTGTCCGAGTCCTCTACAGCGAGGAGGTTAGTTTATATACTACATGTGAGTGCCTACGGGTATCTTGGTTGGGGCCGTAAGTAACGAATAGAGGTCGTGAGAGGAGTACAGCAACGGAAGGGGATTACGGGACGAGGCTACGAGACGGGGAGAATGGCAGGAAGACTTGTGGCTTCGACAGATGCTCCGTCGTGGCCGTTCACGCGTGGTTGTGAGGCTTGGCTTTCAATGTCTATCTGGGTGCTTGTCGCAAGAACCGGTCCGGCGGCGAAGCTCATGGGTTCCACTCGTGAAGGTTGACCCCCACGGACGTCTATGATGGAGCTGGTCGAGAAGTATGTCGTGTCAAGCGAGCGGTTGGTCTCCACGAGTAGGAGTACGGCGATTGGATACATTCCCTGACCGTCGATTCACGGCGTCAGTACAATTAAAGGTTTTGATTCTAGAAGTGATTACGCACAGCAAGCTGCGCGGTCATGGGCAATACGATATCACCAAGCGTCCCGTAGGGCAGGTAAGTCCAGCCTGAGACCAAAACCATGACCTGACGAGACAAATAACGCGTGATGACCCGTGCTCGTGGCGCAGTGCCCATGTACCAGACAGGCGGAACTTACGCCAATAACAATATAAAGCATACCCGACTCGACTACCAGAGCCAATATCCTGATTGCTCGTGTGGGGGTTCGGATACCGACCCCGCTCGTCATCAGGGTCTTGCGGTATTTCCTTCAGGTCCGTGCGTGACGTCCATCAAGGTGTCGTCAACAAAATGATGGGAGGACACGACCATCGACTCGGAACGCACCAGGCTTTGACGGCTATGATGGATGTTGCAAAAATGTTGATCAGGAAGGAAAGCGTCAGATGTGCGAAGGTCGCGTTGTTGATGATGGTGATGAGACGACTCTCGCTCGTCCTGCCTGCCTCCGCGACAATGACCCCCCAGACAGTCGCTGCGGACGTAAACAGGTAAATGACTGGAAATGATCCGAAGGGAGACGGGTAAGGCAAAGCCAAGAAGGGGGACGAAGAAAGCGCACCCGTGTTGATGGCAAGCATGATAACTGGAAACATCAAGATGACCCTATTTTGGTCAGGACACAGGACCCAAGCCCGCCAGACCACGACACCGTCGGTGAAAATATACTAAGTCAGATGTCCGGAGACAGTCCGAGTCAATGGTCAGTTCAGGGATGCTCGCGGATGATGATATGACTACGGGACTCGCGGTGCACACTGACGTTGACGAGATCGAAGACATCAACTATCGCCGTCCAAAATTGTGGTTTGTTAGGGACTCGGACAGGGTCGAGCAGGCTGAGGAACCCGTCGATATCGATAATGGTGATGACGGAGCTTAAGATCCAATGCGTGGACGACGACACGAACATGGTGATGGTCATAGCGAAGAGCCACTTCCGTGATCGAGTTTGGAGTCCCTTGGTGCTATTGCATCGTGAAATTCATTGAGAAAAATCGGGCGGATTAGAAGGGAGGTCTCTTACACCATGGTGTAGATCGAGATGGGAAAGAGACAAAAATATATACCTAAATGGACCGGGATTCATGAAAAGATCAATAGATGGGATGCACTACGGGGAGATCAGACAGCCTGAGGGCTCACCATAAAAGAATGTTTCGCATATTTGGCTTATCACTAGAAACCGAACGACCGCATCGACGAAATCAAGGAGCGACTCGGGCGAATAGACCGCCATTATCTGCGACTAGCGCAGACCCAAAACTGCGATGTGAAAGGCTTTCGCGATGGACGGCTGCTTTTGACGTTACCAGCACGCTGCTGGCTCACGACATGACTGGGTAGCTTTTTATAGAGGCCACATGCGGTGCATGCATCAGACATCCGTATCGCGATTATAAAAAAGATCAGTCCGCATGCCGCAGCAACAGTGGCAGCGCCGAATGCCAACTGTTGACCGAGCATAGTAGCACAAGCAGTACTCAGTCTTGAAACTTGAGCCAGCGGCGCTGGCACGCTTCTCAGGCTATATCAGGCCATGGACTGTAGCGCGTCACGGCCCGGTGTGCCATGGGTACCAGAGTACCTGGCCCACTTATTCACGTTCAAGTTCTTGCATCATCTTGGCCTTTTAACTCTGTGTTTTGTTTACCGGTGGACACAAGGAATTCCAGCATGAGACACGGTTGACTTTCCATTCTACAGGAGTCCATCCAAGTCCTAAGTTCGCTTCCGTCGCATGACTCGCATCCCATCAGGCTTTCTAACTACTACTCCCGTTCAAGTTAAGTCTCTATACGCCAGATGGAAAGCCTCACAGCCACACGTGAACGATCACGGCCGAGCGTCTATCAATGCTACAAGTCCGAGTCTTCCTGTCTCATACAGTAGCTATAGCCTCGTTCCGTAGTCCCCTTCAAGTTCCGTTGCTATGTCCCTCTCACTATCCAGTACTTACAGCTTACAGCCTCAACCAAGACACCCGTAGGTACTGACTTGTATATGCACTCACACTCACCTCCTCACTATAGAGGACGGGAATCGAAGAAGAAGGTCTTCGTCCGAATCTTTCGTGTGCGTGTTCGCCCGCTTCCTGCTCTCCCCTTCTCCTCTTTTCCTTTCCCTCTCTCTGCCAGTGTCTACCTTCCCCTTAGGTTGTCATCAGGTATTCTTATCACAGCTGCCGTACGTACAACACGGCCATGATCCCCCGATCACCACTGTTCGCCGTGTTACAACAATCTCGAGGTCTTCTTGTTCTCTGGTGTGATGGCCCGGCTACAGGGGATATTGTGCGTTCCAAATGATCTGAGAGCTGCGACTGAGAACATCAGAATTTCTTGATTGATTGTGGCAGTTTCACCCCTTTGACTTCCTAATGCAGTGCCGAAATGGTACCCCATCTGCTTGGTATAGTCTTGCTTGCTGGAATGTAGTACTGTTGGTTGAATGGAAAGAAGGAAGCCAAGCAAATACAGGGCCCTGGGCCGCTGATGAGACTTCAAAGCTTCAAATTTCAAAGTTCAAAGAGAGAGTATCCTGTGGCGGTCATTGCTGACATTACTTTCCTACCTATCTTTTTTTTTTTTTTGGATTCGATTAGTATGCGCCTCAGGGTACAGAACCCCACGTAGCACTTCAGGTACGGTATTTACATGAACGTATATAGATGCACTACGCCCATCATGCATCATCCCTTGCATAGCTCATCACCTGGCCGATCTACAGTATTACCAGAAAAGTGTTCTGATTTCAAAATATCAGAATCAAGGCACAGAGCCTCCACGTATACTGTATGGACCTCATGCCACCCAGCTGGACCCAGCTGAGCGCTGACTTGAGGCTGGTTTGCCAGTGGCGCAAACCGTCGAGCTGGCGAAGATATTTCGGTTTGTGGGACACCTAGGCCCACCTTTCCGTCACTTCAGTTTGGTACCATGACAATTCTTGTAAATCCCCCCCTCCCGCGATTTATTAGGAGCAACCACTCCCCGAAATGCGATCCCCACGCTTCCTTTGAATAGTTGTAGAAAATTTGCAATTCAGCATTCGTCGTTCATATAATTAGGTTTAAAAAATAGACATTTTATTCGGAACAACGAGAGAAAAACTGCGTTGGCCATGCCCAACGTGCTAAAGCTCTTGCCGCACGTAGAAACGAGGCGTAAAGCGTGGAGGGGCTCTTCCGGGTCCTTCAGTTCTTTCAGATCCAACTTATTGGCCAGAGACAGAGGACTCCGAACCCAAGGTACAGCATGCTGAGGGTACGTCTCCGAAGAGGAATCAGACCCATGAGACATCAACGAAGCTTGACTTGGTGAGAAAGCGATCGTCTAAATCGGAAATATGTTTTGACCTTTCCGGAAAGCCCGCAAAACGGGAGTGGAGGGGCGAAAATGCGAATACTCCCCTGGAGAGAACGACAAAGGTGGCAAGGACGGCAGCATGACGCAATGAACGAGGGAAACCCAAAAAGGCCAGAGCCGTGAACATGCAGAAGAGTGTGGCCAGTGGCAGGTCCCCAACCGTGGACTTCGTAAACGGTTGACGGGACAGCCACCTTGGATCGTTCCCTCCCTGAAGACACTATCTGGCATTGCAGAAAAGGAGTGAGAAGAGGGGCTTGATGGACCCTCGTCGGTAGTCTGTTCCCTCGTTTGGCCATCGTCGATGTCATCTGTTCCGCTAAGCCTGACGAATGTCATTCACCCACCCACACCGATTGATTGTTGACCTTAGGTCACGTTGTCGGGGGTCAAAAATCACAAAGTTCCCTACCAAACGTTGTTGCGATCGCCCGAGAGTGTGTGCAGATGAACGAACGGGACCAGTTTATGAAGCCAAACAATGAGTGGGAAATTAATGTAAACTCCGACTGAGCGAACGCCTCGTGGTATTCTATCGCGTGTCCCATCGTCATCGTCGACAGACCCTGAACCCAATCCTCATCCCTACCCCACCGGAATGCACACATCTTTTCCTCTCCGATGATGGACAGTATCTTTGCGATTTCTTTAGGCTTTGCTCTCCGCCTGGTTGTAGATGCCGCCTCTTCCCACAATGTCCGTATCGGGGGTTCCCTCGTCGGACTCTGGGAGGGCGCCGTTCTCTACCATTTTCTTGAAAAGTGGCCCATGTCCGTTGACCCATACGTCGGCTTGGGCTTCCGCCTGTTCGTCGACTATCTCTTCACAGAAAGCGTCCACCGCCTCGCCATCGTCCTACTCTGGACGGGACTCGGCTTCGTCCTCTCCGACGTCACCCCCGCATTTTGGTATGACAAAAACTTGCGCAGATTCTATCGTCACACCCGTCGTTACGTCCGTGATTTCGACTGGAATTCGCTCAAATTTCCCCTAGCGTCCAGCGCCATCTCCCGCGTGCGTTTCTTCGAGCTTCCGCCCCCGACCGCTCCCGTCCGGGGATCCACGTCACCCCGCGGACCGACCATCCCTCCCCAACGCAGGCACAGCGTCCCGGGAAACTTCCCCAGCTTTTCATACTCTTCATCCACCGATGCCTCAGATCCACCATCCACCTCCAGCGCCCAGCGGCGCCCGGTCCCCGCCACCTCCCTCCCACCCAGCGCCCTCCGCTCCGTGTCGAATCCGAAGCCTTCCTCCTCGTCCTCGGTTAGCTTTGAGGTCAACCCTCCCGCATCGGAGCCCGCCGACGGTGAGGATTCTTTCGAGAGGCTTGCCGCCGAGGGTGTGCCCACGCCGACTCCCAGGCCTGCACCCCCGGTCATTGTCATGCCCGTACCCGTACCCCTCCCAGGGGCCAACAGCGCCCCGATCCTGAGCGCCATTCCGACATCCTCCACTCTGACCGCAGGCAATATCGACCTCCTCCCGGAGATAGTTGAGCCGCGCGAAGACCCGGACCCACCGCCACCTTTCGACGAGCCGTCAGTCCCTACGGACGACGCCGCCGCCGCCGCCGTCCGTCGAGTGCGAGAATGGGGCCCAGATAAGCTCACCGTGCGAAATCTGAACGCGTCCGATGCTGCCAGCGCCCGCTCGAGCATCATCTCGGGCGGCGACCGCAACTCGATCGTCATACGCGCGGACTTGCTGAGGGAGCAGGCGCGCGCCGAAGAGAAGGAGCGCGATCGGCTACATGCGGAGCAGAAGAAGGCATTCAGCGAGAAGCGGTATGCAGATGCAGTGCGGCACAAGGTCGAGCAAGAGGAGGCCAGCGAGCGTGCGATGAACCTGCACCGGCGCGCGGCGGAACGATATTACAAGGGTACGGTTTCTGATCCGTAGTATTTTCTGCTTGAATAGCTCATGTCGGTGGTGCAGCGCATAATCTCCAGCAGGAAGAACTCACGATCGACGTGCATCGTCTCAAGACGAGGGAAGCGATCCGCAGGACGGAGGTCGCAATCCGCGATGCGCTTGTCGCGGGCGACACCCGCCTTCGCATTCTCTGTGGGCGAGGAAGGCATTCGGACAGGGGCCTTCCCGTCTTGAGACTCGCGCTTACCAAAGCAATGGAAGAGTGCGTTGTCACCTTCTCTTTTCCCAGGAGCCTCGCTGACCTTTTCGTTTAGTCACAGGATAGAGTCAGAGGTAGATCCAGATAACCCCGGCATCCTCAACATCAGATTGCCTGTCTCGTGATATATTCATTTACCTACCGATTGTACTGTCTTGATGTTTTTTTTTTTTGATCTTGTGATCATACAGCCGTATGCTCGATTTCCTGTTTCTTTCCACGCGCTACCACGCACCTATATATTATTTGGGGTTCACATCGCATACCCTAAACTGTTGTGACGATTGTCCGAATGTACTGTATTACTTGGCTTTTCCGAAAACAAGGATGTTTCTCTTTTACTTTCTCTGTTCTCCGTACATATTGCAAGTATGCCCAACGTAAACCATTCAATGTTTCTTCGAATAGAATGAGTCGCACTTCTGTGCGGGAAATAACAACCATACAATGCTCTGAGACTCGGACATAAGATTGCAGGGTAGACAAGAAAATCCTGCCCTCTCGTCGAACCTTCCAATGTTTATGAGCATGCAGGGGTTTCTCACGATTTACAGACGACAACGATAAGCCAAGTGGGAGATAGAATGGAAATCGATGGCTGGGAGGGTTTTACGGCGTATGAAAAGGTCTAAACTTATTGACCCGCGGTCTGCAGGGCGGATGGTCAATATACGATGTGATTTGAAGTCTCTTCAAAAGGAATGGCGAGAGCCGATGCTCGAGTACTGTGGTCGAAAGGAACAACAAGTGCATTAGCGAATGTGTTTTAAGTGACCCTCTAGACGATGTCCAGCAAGTCGGGTATCATTCTCTCCCCCCCTCCACTACCCCAAAATGAAGGTCGTCGGGTCCGGCGATGAAGTGGGGCCCCGAGGACGTGCCACTCACTCTCCTCGTCTCACCTCACAGTCGCAAAGCCGCCCGTCGAGATCGAATGTGGCAGCACCGACTTGCAGTCTTGCGCTGCTGCCTTGTCCGAAGTGACGGTGATGACGACGTTCGCGCCGGCGCGGAACGTGTCATAAAAGTCAAAGTGGCAGGGCGACGCCTGCGCGACGGCATCGACCTGCACGCTTTGCACGTATGCCGCCGCGCCGGGCGGGATCGTCGCTTGCACGGAGCGCGCGTCGTACCCGTCCACTTTCACCGTCGTGCTCGTGTTGAGGTGCCGGTTGTGCACGGTGTACTCGGGTATCATCGGCGAGAGCACGAGGAGCTCGCTCGTTCCGGGAACTGTCGTTTGTCCCAGGACAGAACGCATGTGAACATCAGCGACCATGACTTTGTGATGGCATGTGACGAAGGACGGACCGGGGTAAAAGCCAAGGAGATGCCAGACGAGCAGCGTGGCCATCGCCGCTTGGTCATCATTCCCGGGTAGCCCAGCGGGAGCTATGATAATTAAGAGTGGGATGGATGAGATAATGATGAGTACAATGGACGGCTTTACTTGGCGCCGGCGACGATGTGGTCAATCGAGGTCACTCACTGATGTCAAAGTTAGTGAAAACGGCCTTTCGAACGGCATCTACTGAGCTCGCGGGTGCGTTCGCGTAGTGGTACGCTATCGGTGTCTGGACGGTTTGAGTTACATCAATAAGTTACGATGGTTAGCGCACAGCGTTCTCCAGAGTTGAGTCCGGCTCGGAGCAAAGTACTCGAAAGAAGAACCCACCTGGAAAGACGGTTCGTTCGACGGATCGAAATAGCCGGCATCAAAAAAGTGGTTCAGTCGCTTGATAAAAGTCTCCTGTGGAGTGCCGAAAACCACACCGTGAGCACCGGGTCGGTATCGCTTATGTCCACAGGGAGCGGGGAGGTACAGGCTGGAGGGAATCGATTACTCACGTTTCCGCCCATCATCGTGATGAGGTGTGCGGTGTCGTGCGGCGCAAACCAGCTGTACTCCCACGACGATGCCTCGAAAAAGCCGACGGTGTTGCCACTCTGCAGCGAGCATTGTCGCGTGTTGATCTGTTTGTCATTGGGCGAGCAGTCCGTAGGGTCCCCCGGTGCGAAAGTGCCGTTCGGGAAGCGTTTCTGCATGAATCCTGCCAGAACAACCGGGTTGTGGTAAGACGGAGATTTTTGAAGGGGTTTCCCCCACTGTACCTTTGAAACCATCGTTCATCGTGTCAGGATCCCAGACATTCCTATAGCTCTGACATCGATCCGAATCTGTCAGGCGAAAGCCTAGGGCCGCTGAGAGGAAAGGCAGCTCTCACCAGCGAGCGGTTAAAGTACTTTATCTCGTCTGCGGTTTTGTTCAAGAGAAGAGCAACTTGACGGATCGCAAAGTCCTCAAAGGCGTACTGGTGTCAAACAAGGCAGGCCCGGCTCGATGGTGAGTGGGCAGATATTTGGGTCAGTGATCCGTTTGCATACCTCCAGGGTTCTACTGACTTCGCGCGTTGTCCGCCCTGTGCTAGACGTATCGAGGGCACCGTAAGGCACGTAGCCATAACGACTATTGAAAGCACAGCGTCGGTTAATTCGGTGCGCGCAGGGTTTGCAGGAGAAACCTCACTTGTAAACGTTGGCTTGCCGGCCTTGGATATTCCACTCTGGCGGGTTGACTTCGGCGTCTGCAATTTGTGCGGCATATAATTCCTCGAGATTGATTCCTAGTGCTGCCGCTTCGTTGTGATAGTTGATCGCAAAATGACCGACGATGACATCGGCGCTGGAGCCTATACGATGTCGCGGATCAGTGCCTCTAAAGTAAGGTGTTGTAAGGGAAGGAAACCAAACTAACCTCCTTGAGTCCACCCAGGGAGGTTGTTCGCTCGACAATCTGGCATCCAACCCCTCTTGCGATATGCGTCGATGTAACTGTCAACAATCTGAGCATAGATTTCGGGAGAGTGGAGGGCCATGAGAGGGAAAAATGTTCGGAACTGTTGCGAAACGTAAGGCAAGTCCACACAACCCCAAATTTTCGCAAATCTTACCGTATCCCAACTATTTAACAGGACATCAGCGAGTGCTTCACAAAATAGTAGAGTAGATAGACCAACCTGCAATACAGCGAATCAAAGTAAAACGAGCTCGTGCCTGCGAATTCTCCTTGCGCCTCGCCTGTGGCATTGTTCTTGATACGCGGCATGTCAGCAATCTGAATGCAGCTGCCAGAAATGGCGAAACATGATTCACCGGGGTCAACGAAGCACGGTACAAAGAGGAGTACAGGAGCTCCGTCACATTCGGTGGCGTGTGGGGCACGTCTATCTCTATCCGATTCAGCCTCTCGTTCCACAACGCCTTGCTCCGAGCGAGAATATCTTCGAACGTGGCGGTGCCTATTTCAGATTCCGCGTTGCTGCACGCCTGCTCCTCCGAAACGAAGGAAACGCCGACGCGGATGGTCACCTGGGTTGGCTTCCCTGCGAAAGAGAAGAGAGCCCCAGATTCGATCACGCCGCCGATGAGGCTAACCGAGAGGTTGAGGCGCGTTTCGCCGAGACCTCGCGCGACGATGCCGTTTCTGTGTGACAAATTTTGGTCCGCCCGTCGGAAGGAATGGAAGAAAGAATTCTGTATACAGTACGTACGGGTCGCCAGTCCAGACACCGAATTGATCCAGCTTCTGCGCGCCGTTGTTGTCGAGGTCGTAACACGCAAATGCTTGGTATTTGTACGACCTCGGCCCAAAACTAACTCACGGCATCGTCATCAGCATTCAAGACGACTGAACCAGGAAGTACTCTGGTGACATGCCTCGAGCCCCAAAAGCCACCAATTTTGATTCGCCCGGCATCGGGATCGATGGTCATATTTCCGCCTTGGAAGGAAGCGGGAAGGTCGTTTGCGAGATCGAGGGTGAAGAACGGCGTGCTGCCTTTGGGAAAAGTGAACCGCTCAAGACCGGCACGTCGCGTCGAGGTTGCTTCCATGCGAATGCTGTTATTAAGTGTAAGAGAGAAATACCCGGGAGATGCATCTTCGTGGGCAAAATCAGATTTGGATGTCGTGCTGCGACAACAACGGATAGGTCACCATCTGTATTGTTCATCCTAAGGCGCTCGCGACCTGCGAGGTTGGGCTTGCATGTATCGAATCCACCGGGACAAATCAAGGGCATGATTTCGAAGTTTCCGTAAGTCCCTAGTCAAAACAACAGTGAGGGTCACCATGAGAGACTTGCGTAACTGCCAGACCTAATGAAGACCCTGTCCCACTATCGTGTAGTGGACTTAAGCCTCGGATGAACTGAGTATTGTCGGCGACGTAGCCTGATGATTAGGGTAGATGAGACTTCTGGCAATAGAAGCTGTCCGTCTTACCAGCAGGCGCGTAACCAGTCATGTCCGTGGTTATTTTTACCTGTGTTTACGTTTCGAACACCTTCCAGGTAAAGTGTTAGACCACAACGCACCATGCCAAAGGGGACAGATGCTCCTGGGCTGCGCCGATGGAGGGTGAGTCAAGCATACAGAGCTCTTGCTGCGTAGTGAAAACGAACCACACATCTCCGAAATTATCTGATACAAGTTCCATGTATTTCAGCTCAAACTGCGAATTTTCATTCGGTTGGTGGAAGAAACATACCCGTGCCGATGAAAGGGTTGACAAAGGCGGTGTAATCAATTATGGACGCACTGCCAGCAACTTCGATAGCTGCTGAGATTCTGCGCTGGACCTCAGGGGAAGGCTGAGCATGAACGACGCCGCAAGCTGCGACAAAGACAGCGAAAGTGCCAGCGAGAATCAAAGGTATCATTGATCACTGACAGAACGCTCCCCAGCGACACAGAATTTATAACTTAATGGACACAACCGCGGGACGCCCATCCAAGAAGCAAAAGCGAAGAATCCGGTAAGAATTAAAGAAGTAAAATATATGTATTGATGCCGACCATCGTTATAAGTATCGGATGACCCACATCAGGAAAAACCATGTGAGCCAGCGAACTCCTAGCGAGAGGCAACCCACACTAGCGAGATAATCGGTACGATTGCCGAAAATCAATGCGGTTATCCCGGCACTATCTCACTAGACCCCAGTACAGGCCACCTCTCGCTAGCACGCGAGGTTTTTCCTGATGCAAATTGCGAGTCATGGAGGACAGAACCGACCCGGGCGCAACATTGGAACACAAGGAAATGGATGGTCGTCACGGATGGATAGCTACCCAGAGATGTTCTCTTTTGCTGGACTTGAGAACAACTGCGACCATGTGGTCCGCGGATCCTCTTCGGACGGGGTGATGTCACAAATACAGAGTGGCTTAAAAGGCTTCTGATCACGACGGAGAGTGAAAGTGCACTATATTATGAGGAGGCCCGGTCCTGGCAAATTTCTGAATGTGTTCCCAAACAAGGCCTAAACCTAGGCCATCGGGAGCCTAAAACCGACGATCGAAGTTGGGATGTCCCGAAAGGACATATCCGCGACGTCAGATCTGGATCGCCCAATACCCAAGCGGAGACGAAAAACCCTTGGCTCTAATAGTGAGTATACTGGGTTATGAGGAATTTTGGTCTATACGGAGAGCAATTTTCTGAATCTGTTCCCAAATAAGATCTAGGCCGGGGCCATCGGGGGCCCAAAACTGACGCTCGAAGTTGGGGAGTCGTGAGAGGACATAACCCGCGACGTCAGATTCGGATCGCCCGATACCCAAGCGGAGGCGAAAAAAATCTTTGGTTCCAAGAGCTGAGATGAGACTGCGGATCCCGTTATGACCGTTTGCAGAGCCTCCGAATTTTGGCGATACCGCGGTTGGTTTGTGCTCTAGAGAGTCGTGTAAAACAATAAGTGAGGAAGGCGCGCGGGAGGTCTTCCGGAGAGCTGTGGAAACTGGGGGGCCTGAAAGGTTCATGGGGGCCTCTGTTTGGTTTTTTGTGACGCATGATGAGACGCGTATTGGGCGTGCGACACGGCTGACGTACGTACGTGTCTTGTATAAACCCACGGCAAAAGGTCTTCCGTCGATGTCGATTTCGGCCTCTGCATAATAGCCAACTAATGATTTATCTGGAGAGAGACGAACTCCGAGCCGCGAAGAGAGGGAATCCAAGGCAAGCTGCCCGACACTGTACAAGAGTATAAACAAGACGAATCGAACGTGAAGAAGGGAAAAAGCTTGCCTATGTCGAGTTTGTGGGTGAGAAAGATTTCCAAGGCCGACAACGAGGATTCTACTAGCCATAGAGTGGCCAAAGAGATAGTTGCTGGGTGGTGGACATTCGTGCGTTGTTGTTTTGTTGTTGCAACGTCGACGCTTACTAATGAGGCTGATTTCCCAACGATTGTTTTGAGTGAGCCAAGTGGCGACTGCCCACACTGGCAACTGCAGCGACGACGACAGTCACAAAGCCACCAATTGCGCTCAAACTTGAAGATGCATCAGGCGACCGTCCACTCGACCCTAGCACCCCGCATAAGGTGTCAGCCATCACCTCACCCGCGATGACATCGACCTCTCGTCTGCATCCCCGTCTACTGCATTCGCTTCCCGCCACTTCCGTGTCCTTTCATTCCTCGCAGATATAGAAGCCTCTCTCTTGCAACAGCCTCGACCTGTTTTCCGTAGAGAATTATGTTTCTGCCCGCCCCCATGACTTGTCAGACTCTTCCAGTCCCAATCGAACAACGTCGCACCTCGCCAACCCGCCGCGCTTCCCTTGGCCTCAATAATACTCTATATGTTTAACTTGTCAGACCGTTTGAAATCCCTTCACTCCCACCTCTCATCTTCTACATGACATTTCCCTCTTATCTATCTACAGCCAAGCTCTCTGAACTTATCAACACCTTTTGACCATCTCCCTGTGACGATACGCGCACTTTCCATCAGCCAAACCAAAGGTGTGTTGGGCAGAATAGCTGCGGAAGTTGCATGCCATTGAAATGCTCATTTCATGGGCCCAAGCTTACAATGGCCGGTGATCTTCCTTCGAATGTCTCAAGGAGGAAGAGCGGGTTTGACCGAGGTGGAGACAAACTTGATATGTTCGTTTGATCATTTTTACATGATTTTATGACTATTTACCGTTGAGGGGAGAAGGAGCGCGTGGTGGGGGCCCACTGCGGGGCGTATAGCCACCTAATGTTGTCCGAGTAGAAATATTAATGACTCGTTCCTTCATGCGGTTGAAGACGAGGTGCCCTGAGCCCCCCACTCGTGCCGAAGTAGCGTGCGTCAATGCGCCCATCGACCTTCAAAACAATTCATCATCAGCTAGGTTGACGGGATTTCTGGCCGGATTAACGAAAGTGTATAAAGTGTATTTCTCTATGAATATGGAAGAGGGTATGATTGCGAGTATTTTCGAAAAGAGGGTGACAAGGTGTACATTGCAGGGAACAAGCCACCTCCAATAGTGTTTTTTTTTTTTTTTTTACCGAAATGAGTGGGGACATGTAGCTCTTATCCGTTCCAGTAATAGGGCGACATTATACCCAGGATTTAAAAGAACGTGTCTGTTTCAAGTCACTTGAATATTCGAAACCGGGTATCATCTCGTCCAAAATGGACCACACCGACCCTCAGAGTAAAGGTCACCGAATTGATGAAGGGGGGGGGGTACATTGTATCTCATCTCGTCGTTGTAAAGCCGCCAGTCGAGATCGAATGTGGCACCGACTTGCAGTCTTGCGCTGCTGTCCTGTCCGAAGTGACGGTGATGACGATGTTCCCGCCGGCGCGGAATGTGTCATAAAAGTCAAAGTAGCAGGGCGACACCTGCGTGACGCCATTGACCTGCACGCTTTGCACGTATGCCGCCGCGCCGGGTGGGATTGTTGCTTGCACAGAACGCGCGTCATACCCGTTCACTTTCACCGTCGTGCTCGTTTTGAGGTACCGGTTGTGCACGGTGTACTCGGGTATCATCGGCGAGAGCACGAGGAGCTCACTCGTTCCAGGAACTGTTGTTGTCCAAACGCAGATGACATCAGCGCCATGACTTTGTGATGGCATATGACGAAGGACAGACCGGGGTAAAAGCCAAGGAGATGCCAGACGAGCAGCGAGGCCATCGCTGCTTGGTCGTCGTTTCCGGGCAATCCGGCAGGAGCTGTGATTAATGGACGGATTTATCAGATGTGTGAATAAGTAGCCTTATTTGACGTGGGCGATGACTTTGCGAATGGGGATTCACGTACTAATGCCAAAGTTTGTAAAAACAGCTTTTCGAACGGCATCTACGGAGCTCGCGGGCGCGTTCGCGTAGTGGTATGCTACGGGTGTCTGTACAGTTGATGGCATCATTAAGGGTTAGCGCACAGCGGTCTCTGCGTTGAATCCAACTCGGAGCAAGTGCTCGAGAGAACACACCTGAAATGACGGTTCATTTCCAGGTGCGAAATAGCCAGCATCGAAAAAGTGGCCAAGTCGCTTAATGAAAGTCGCCTGCAATTGCCGAGAATCACATCGCGAGCCCGGGGCGGCATTGCTTATGTCAGAGTGGTACGGGCTCGAGGTAATCAGATCACTCACGTTTCCTCCCATCAGCGTGATCAGGTGGGCGGTATCGTGAGGCGCGAACCAGCTGTATTCCCATGATGATGCCTCGTAGAAGCCGACGCTGTTACTGCCATCCAGGTTGCACACCCGTGATTTTTGTTTGTCGTTGGGCGAGCAGTCTGCAGGATCCTCCGGCGCAAAGCTACCATTCGAGAAGCGTTTCTGCATGAAACCTGCCATATAGCACATTGTAAGAAGGGCAGCTCCGCAATGAGGCATTCTGAAGTATTTTCTCCAGATACCTTGAAAACCGTCGCTTGTCAGGTCAGGGTCCCAGACTTTCCTATAGTTCTGGGATCGGCCCAAAACCATCAGGTGAAAGTTCAGGAGTGCTGAAGAGAAAGGTAGCTCTCACCAGGGAGCGGTTAAAGTACTTTGCCTCGTCTGCAGTTTTGTTCAAGAGAAGGGCAACTTGGCGGATCGCAAAGTCTTCAAAGGCATACTTGATATGAAGCATGCCAGAACCGGCTTGATAAGCAGGCAGCCATTATGGTTAGCACGCCTACGTACCTCAAGTGTTCTGCTGGTTTCAAGCCTTGTCCGCCCCACATTATCGTGTTTGTCGATGGGTATGTAGCCATATTGACTATCAAATCACAGCATAGGTCGGTGTGCAAGAGGTTTGTACGAGAAATCTCACTTGTACACATCGGCTCGTCGGCCTTCGATGTTCCAGTCTGGTGGTTGTTTTTCGGCGTCTGCGATTTGCGCGGCATATAATTCCTCCAGATTGATCCCTAGCGCTGCCGCATCGTTGTGATAGTTGATCGCAAAATGACCGACGATGACATCGGCGCTGGACCCTATACGATCCCCATTGTCGCCGGTCAGTGTCGCGAAGGTGAGATGTTATAGGGAAACCAAACCAACCTCCTTGAGTCCAGCCGGGGAGGTTGTTCGCTCGACAATCTGGCATCCAACCCCTCTTGCGATATGCATCGATGTAACTGTCAACAATCTGCGCATAGACTTCGGGAGAGTGGAGGGCCATGAGAGGAAAAAATGTTCGGAACTGCCATGTAACATAAGGTGAGCCGGGCCCCACATCCTGAGTTCTCGCATCTCACCGTGTCCCAGCTAATAACCAGGACGTCAGCGACAGCTTCACAAACTAGCAGAGTAGATGGACCAACCTGCAATACAATGAATCGAAGTAAAACGAGCTCGTGCCTGCAAATTGACCTTGCGCCTCTCCTGTAGCATTGTTCTTAGATATGCGGCATGTCAGCAATCTGGATCCTGCCCCCCAAAATGGGAAAAAAATGACTCACTGGGGTTAACGAAGAACGGTACAAAGAGGAGTACAGGAGCTCTGTCACATTCGGTAGCGTGTGGGGCACGTCTATCTCTACCCGACTCAGCTTCTCGTTCCACAATACCTTGCTCTGAGCGAGAATATCTTCGAACGCGGAGGTGCCGATTTCAGATTCCGCGTTGCTGCACGCCTGTTCCTCTGAAACAAAGGAAACACCAACGCGGATTGTCACTTGTGTTGGGTTCCCCGCAAAAGAGAACAGAGCCCCAGATTCAACCACGCCGCCGAAGCCGTTAGAGGGAAGGTTGAGTTTCGTTTCCCCACGACTCCGCGTGACCGTGCCGGTTCTGTGCGACAATCATGATTCGCCCGCCCAAAGAGGAATGCTGTATACATACGGTCCCCTAGTCCAGGTGCCGAACTGATCCAGTTTCTGGGTGCCATTGTAGTCGAGGTCGTAACACGCGAATGCTTGGTATTTCGAACCCGGCCCAAAACTACCCACGTCAACGTCAGCATTCAAAGGGCTTGACCGAGAGTCACGTTGGTGGCATGCCTTGGGCCCCAGAAGCCGCCAATCGTGATTCGCCCTTCATCGGAATTGATGGTCATATTTCCGCCTTTGAAAGAATTGGAAAGGTCGTTGGAAAGATCGAGGGTGAAAAACGACGTGTTGCCCTTTGGGAAGGTAAACCGCTCAAGACCGGCACGTCGCGTGGAGGTTGCTTCCATGCGAATGCTGTTATCGAGTGTGAGAGAGAAATACCCAGGAAATGCGTCTCCGTGTACTAAATCAGACTGGGGTGTTGCACCGAGACACAACAGATAGATTACCATCTGTATTGCTCAATCTGAGGCGCTCACGGTCTGCAAGGTTAGGTGTGCATGTATCGAATCCACCAGGGCAGATCAAAGGCATGATCTCAAAGTTTCCGTAACTCCCTAATCATGACAACATTAGGTTCACCACGAGAGACTTGGGTAACTGCCAAACCAAAGGACCCTATCCCACTGTCATGTAGCGGACTTAATCCTCGAACGAGCTGAGTATTGTCGGCGACATATCCTGACGACCCGGATAAATTAGATTCCTGGGGAGAAAGGCTTCCCGTCTTACCAGCAGGTGCGTAACCAGTCATGTCGGCGGTGATTTTTACCTGTGTTCATGCTTCAAATACCACCTTGGTAAAAGTGACGGAATGCAACATACCATGCCAAACGGGACAGAGGCTCCTGGGCTGTGCCCGATAGAGGGTGTTGGTCAGGCATACCACCGAACTCTAGCTCAACACCGAAGACGAACCACACATCTCCGAGATTATCTGATACGAGTTCCATGCATTCGGGGTCAAACCACTGGTGTTCGTTCGGTTGGTGAAAAGAACTTGAACGTACCAGTGCCAATGAAGGGGTTGACAAAGCCAGTATAATCAATAACGGACCCCTTGCCAGCAGCTGCGATCGCTGCTGAGATTCTGCGCTGGACCTCAGGGGAGGGCTGGGCATACACGAAGCCACAAACAGCGACAATGACGGTGAGAGTGCCAGCGGGAGACAAAGGTATCCGAGTCATTAGTCACCGTAAGAGAGGCATCCCTAGGGATACAGAATATTTATACCTGTCGCTAATGCACATGCTGGGAAGATCCACCGGGAACTGTTATGTCGAAATGGGAGCACGTGGAGCGCACAATATAGAGATCTGTAAGTCGATACGCGGAAGTTTAGTGAGACACGTTGCAGTGTTGCACGGACTAGGACACTTTAGCATACATTTTGACGCCCATTTGACCTTCCATTGTCTATGGAATTCATCCTAAATCTTGAAATATGATTGGCCAGCTGTCACTGCTTGTCAGGAGCTGAATTGGAATAAATTGTAAAACCCACACAGTGTTAATTTGTTCGGTACCCTAGTTCCTGTTCGTTCACATATTTGTGGCCGGTGGTTTGTACCCTCTGATCCTGTGTCCCAACTCGGAGTCCGAGTCGTTCGTCACCGACGACGACGACGTATGCCAATTCGGTGCCCGTACAGCGTACGGGTAATTGAGTTAGCAAGGTTGATGCTTACTAATATGGGCCAATTTACGACACGGCAAAGAAGCCACTGGTTACTCGTTCGGGGAAACACTAAAGGGCCATCCAGTCGGCTTTGGCACCCTGCATAACATGTCAATATGTCAATCTCTGCGCTACTCCTTCGATGAACCTTTCATCTCCCTTAGGCTCCCTGGCTGCTTCATTCGCTCCTCTCCACGTCCGTGTCCTTTCATGCCCCGCGGATATAGGAGGCTGAGAGGAGCCTCACTTTCGCAATTTGGATCACCGCTCCCTGACTTTGATCTCGGACATGGGGTGAACTCAAGGTTGAAGAAGTTCGGGCGTGGACCAAGGATGGGTTCAAAGCTCTCAATCGGTTCAAGGCAGAACCTCGCTCACATTTCAGCTTTAACCCACTTCCCGAAGAGAATCCCGAAGAGAATAGTGTTTCTGCCCGCCTCCATGACTTGGTTGGACTCGTCCATCTCAAGCAAGTGACGTCGACCCGAGCTTCGTATTTTTCATTTGTCAGACCACTTAAAATCCCTTCGCACCCACCTGTCAGCGCGCTTTCTCATGGCATTTCTCTCTTTTCCATCGATCCCCAGCTCTTCGAGCTACTTGATACGACGGTGTCCTCCGATCGCCTACCCGTGATGTTACACGCACATTCCATGAGCCGATCCGAAGATCCATTGGGCCAAGCGGCCGCAGAGGTTGCACTGAGTCAACAGAGCAGGTTGCGTTCGCTCTCATGCTGACTGGGGTTCACAACCCATTCCGAACCTCACGTCCTACACGAGATGATTGAAAATTCTCGGGACAAGAATACCTGTGCGCCCCATATATATGACGACGCTGTGCGAAGATGCACCCCTCGCCTGGTTTCTTTGAGGCCCTGCTTCTGCATGCTGATGTCCGAGTCGGTCGTCAAGTTGTTCCGTCTTATTGCTCGCAGAAACCTGAGGGGATCGGAAGATGAGCGCTGAGCTGTTACTCACGAGAAACGATGTGACAGAACAGGTTGCAGTCAGGAAATTTTACATCAAAACTCACCAATTCTATCGGCCCTCTCCGCCACATCGCTCACACTCCGAATTCCTCTCATCCGCTCATCCTCCCTTTGTTCTCACCCCTTCCAATGTATGCATTCCCTTACACTTGGGCTCGATATCTCGGATGACCATGTATAGAATACAGCCCGGTCTCTTGTATGTAACTATTCTGGTTGACTTTTTTCGCATGCTCAGATCACCTCCCTACTCTTGCCTGCCTTGAACTCCCTGGCGAGATAAAGATAGGATGAGAACCACTAGCAATGGCTAGCACGAAGGGTTTACGAGCATGTGGGACGTCTTAATTGTCCCACGCCATGCACGGTGGCATGATCGATGAATCGATACAAAACGTAAACTCGAGTTTAATTCATAGATATAAAAATAGTGGCCAAAGCAATACGGAGGGTTTTAAGTGACCTCTAGACTACGTCCAACAAGTCGGGTATCATATCGTCTAAAGCGGACCACCCCAACCCACAAAGTGAAGGTTGTCGGGCCTAATGAAGGATGGCGTGATGCATCTCATCTCACCGTGGCAAAGCCGCCAGTCGAGATCGAATGTGGCACCGACTTGCAGTCTTGCACTGCCGCCCGGTCTGAAGTGGCCGTGATGACGATTTTCGCGCCGACGCGGAACGTGTCATAAAAGTCAAAGTAGCAACGCGACACCTGCGTGATATCGTTGATCTGCACGCTCTGCACGTACCCCACCGCGCCGGGTGGGATTGTTGCTTGGACAGAGTGCGTGTCATATCCGTCCACTTTCACCGTCGTGCTTGTGTTCAGGTACCGGTTATGGATGGTGTACTCGGGTATCATCGGCGACAGTACGAGGAGCTCGCTTGTTCCAGGAACTGTTGTTGTCCAAAAATATATGACATTAGCATCATGGCCTCGTAATGAGATATGGTGAAGGACAGACCAGGGTAAAGGCCAAGGATATGCCAGATGAGGAGCGAGGCCATCGCCGCTTGGTCGTCATTCCCGGGTAATCCGGCAGGAGCTGTAATTAATAGATGGAGAGATAAGACGAGTGAATGGGCAGCTTTACGTGGCGGGAGCGATGATTCCGTCAGTGAGGATTCACTTACTGATATCGAAGTTCGTAAAAACGGCTTTTCGAACGGCATCTACGGAGCTCGCAGGAGCATTTGCGTAGTGGTACACTATCGGTGTCTGTACATTTGAGTGAGGTCGTACAATGGTCAACGCACCGCGGACTCCCAGTTGAGTCCAACTCGGAGAGAGGGTCAGAGAGAACGCACGTGGAAAGATGGCTCATTTCCGGGTGCGAAATAGCCTGCCTTGCCATCGAAAAAGTGATCCAGTCGCTTGAGGAAAGTCGCCTGTAGATGCCGAGTCATACCGCGCACACGGACCAGTTTCGTTCATTTCAAGGAGTGGTACGGGCGTGAGGTAATCACTCACATTTCCCCCCATCAATGTGATGAGGTGCGCGATATCATGCGGTGCGAACCAGCTGTACTCCCACGATGACGCCTCGTAGAAGCCGGCGGTCCTGCAACCTTGTTGGCGACTGGGTGAGCAGTCTGTAGGATCCGCTGGTGCAAAGGTGCCGTTCGGGAAGCGTTTCTGCATGAAGCCTATCAGATAGTCGCGTTGTAAGAGGGTGCACCGCGAAAAACTTTTTAAAAGAGTTTCCCCATGATACCTTGAAAACCATCGCTCATTGTATCAGGATCCCAGACGTTCCTATAGTTCTGGCGTTGGTCCGAAACCCTCAGGCGAAAGGCTTGGGACGTCGAAAGGAAAAGGAACTCTCACCAGGGAACGGTTAGCATACTTTGTCTCGTCCCCTGTTTTGTTCAAGAGAAGGGCAGCTTGGCGGATTGCAAAGTCCTCAAAGGCGTACTTGTACGACACAAGGCAAACCAGCTGGATAAGCAGGCGGCCATTATGAGCAGTAGCACGCCCGCGTACCTCAAGGGTCCTGCTGCCTTCGTTCGTTGTGATACCCGAGTTGTACGGTATGTAACCATGTTCACTATCAAAGCACAGTATAAGTTAGGGTGCACGAGGTTTGCACGAGGAATCTCACTTGTAAACACTAGCTTGTCGGCCTTCGATATTCCAGTCTGGCGGATTTTTTTCCGCGTCTGCGATTTGCGCGGCATATAATTCCTCGAGATCGATCCCTAGCGCTTTCGCTTCGTTGTGATAGTTGATCGCAAAATGACCGACGATGACATCGGCACTGGACCCTATACAATCCCAATTGTCGCGGGTCAGTGTCGCGAAGGTGAGATGTTGTAGGGAAACCAAACCAACCTCCTTGAGTCCAGCCGGGGAGGTTGTTCGCTCGACAATCTGGCATCCAACCCCTCTTGCGATATGCATCGATGTAACTGTCAACAATCTGCGCATAGACTTCGGGAGAGTGGAGGGCCATGAGAGGGAAAAATGTTCGAAACTGCCGTGTAATATAAGGTGAGCCCCACATCCTGAGTTCTCGCATCTCACCGTGTCCCAACTAATAACCAGGACGTCAGCGACAGCTTCACAAACTAGCAGAGTAGATGGACCAACCTGCAATACAACGAATCGAAGTAAAACGAGCTCGTGCCTGCAAATTGACCTTGCGCCTCGCCTGTAGCATTGTTCTTTGATATGCGGCATGTCAGCAATCTGGATGCAGCCGCCCGAAGTGGGGAAAAATGACTCACTGGGGTCAACGAAGAACGGTACAAAGAGGAGTACAGGAGCTCTGTCACATTCGGTGACGTATGGGGCACGTCTATCTCTATCCGACTCAGCCTCTCGTTCCACAATACCTTGCTCTGAGATAGAATATCTTCGAACGTGGAGGTGCCGATTTCAGACTCCGCGTTGCTGCACGCCTGTTCCTCTGAAACAAAAGAAACACCGACGCGAATCGTCACTTGTGTTGGGTTCTCCGCAAAGGAGAACAGAGCCCCAGATTCAACCACGCCGCCGAAGCCGTTAGAGGGAAGGTTGAGCTTCGTTTCGCCACTCCGCGTGACTGTGCCATTTCTGTGCGACAATTATGATTCGCCCGCCGAAAAAAAGTATGCTGTATACATACTGTCGCCTAGTCCATATGCCGAACTGATCCAATTTCTGGGTGCCATTGTAGTCGAGGTCGTAACACGCGAATGCTTGGTATTTGAACGACCCCGGCCCAAAACTACCCACGTCATCGTTAGCATTCAAAGGGATTGGCCGAAAGGTACTTTGGAAGCATGCCTTGGGCCCCAAAAGCCACCAATCGTGATTCGCCCTGCCTTTGGATCGATGGTCATATTTCCGCGCTTGAAGGAACCGGTAAGGTCGTTGGAAAGATCGAGGGTGAAAAATGGCGTGGTGCCGTTTGGGAAGGTATAGCGCTCAAGACCGGCACGTCGCGTTGAGGTTGCTTCCATGCGAATACTGTTATTGAGTGTGAGAGAAAAATAACCAGGAGACGCATCTCCATGAACGAGATCAGGTTAGGATGTAGTGATGGGGCTCAATGGATAGATTACCATCTGTATTGCTCATCCGGAGGCGCTCACGGCCTGCAAGGTTGGGTGTGCATGTATCGAATCCACCAGGGCAGATCAAAGGCATGATCTCAAAGTTTCCGTAACTCCCTAGACAAACCAGCATCAGCCTGAGGGTCATAGCGATATATTTGCGTAACTGCCAAACCTGTAGACCCTGTTCCACTATCGTGTAGCGGACTAAAGCCTCGGACGAACTGTCTACTGTCGGTGATGTAGCCTGATGACCGGGATGAATTAGACTTCTGGCAAGAGAGGCCTCCCATCTTACCAGCAGGTGCGTAACCAGTCATGTCCGCGGTGATTTTGACCTGAGTTCATCTTTCAAGTACCATCTTGGTGAAGTGACGGAACGTAGCCTACCATGCCAAATGGGATAGATGCTCCTGGGCTGTGCCGGATGGGCGATGTTAGTCAGGTGTACCGAACACAGGCTACACACCAGAGACAAACCAAACATCTCCGAGTTTATCTGATACGAGTTCCGTGTATTCGAGGTCAACCCACTGGCGTTTATTTGGTTGGTGGAAAGAACTTGAACGTACCAGTGCCAATGAAGGGGTTGACAAAGCCAGTATAATCAATAACAGACCCCTCGCCAGCAGTTTCGATAGCTGCTGAGATTCTGCGCTGGACCTCAGGGGAAGGCTGAGCATACACGAAGCCGCAAACAGCGACAATGACGGTGAGAGTGCCAGCGAGAGACAAAGGCATCCGAGCCATTAGTCACCGTAATAGAGGCATCTCTAGGGATGCAGAATATTTATACCCCTCGCTAATGCACATGCTCGTGGGTCGATCATGCTGGGAAGATTCACCGGGAACTGTTACAGTATATCGAAATGGGAGCACGCATGGCACACAATATAGAGATCTGTGAGTAGATACGCGGAAAGTTAGTGAAACACGTTGCACGGACTTGGACACTTTAGCATACACTTTGACGCTCATTTAACCTTAGTTCGGCACGCTCCAGTAGTTCCTGTTCGTTCACACATTCGTGGCTAGCCGTTTGTGCCTTCGGTTCCCGTGTCTACCTTGCATGTGTTCCGACTCGAGGTGAGTAGACAGAATACACCATAAGAGTTTCGGCGTTTACCTTGCACAGTGTCCTGGGGTGCGAACACATGCCTTGGAAATCAACCTATAAGGCTTTTACATTTTCTATATCTCATTTTGTGGATGCGGAGTAAGAGCGTATTGTATCGAGCGACATGGCTGACGCGTGTCACGGTACGTCTTCTTCCGCAGTTTTAGATTTTACATAAGTGCTACCTAGTGATTCGCCTGGAGAGACGAATCCCAACCTGCGTAGGGAGAATCCAAGGTAAGCTGCCCAGAATTGTATGGGATATGAACAAGACAGAACCAACTTGCGAATACTAAAACTCGGCTATGTCAAGTTTCCAAGGTTGCTGTTCGTCGGTGTTTGGACGGTGCCGAGTTAATGCTTACTAATATAGGCTAATTTTAGTTGTGACCCGGCAAAATATTGTCACCGTACTCTGGGTCCGCAGTGGCGACCGTGCAAAACTTGAACTCGTATGTTCATTTGGTCTCATGCCCACGACTGTAGCGACGACGACAGCAACAATGTCACCAGTTGCTCGCCCAAGGAAGCATCAGACGACCATCCACTCGACTCTGGCACCCCGTATAACATGTCAGCCACCGCCTCACTCGCTCGACACTCTTGACCTCTCGTCTGCCTCGCCGGCTGCTGCGTTCGCTTCCCTCCACTTCCGTGTTCTTTCATGCCTCACAGATATAGAAACTTCACTTTCGCAACTTGAATCACCGCTTCCCGACTTCGATCTCGGACATGCCATCTCGAGGGGTGAACTCAAGGTCGAAGAGGTTCGGGCGTGGGCCAAGGACGGGCTCGAAATTCTTAAACAAATCAAGGCAGAAATTCGCTCACATTTGCCCGAATTCAACCTCGACCCAGTTTCCGTGGAGAATTATGTTTCTGCCCGTCTCCATGACTTGTCAGACTCTTCCAATCTTAAGCGCGTAGCGTTGCACCTCCCCGACCTGCCGCGCATTCCTCGACCCGAACAATATTTATTTATACTATCCGACCGTTTAAAATCCCTCCACTCCCACCTGTCATCTTCTAATGCCTTTTCTCACATCGCATTCCCCTCGTTTCCATCGACCGCCAAACTTTCCGAACTCATCGACACGTTGATGTCTTCCGATCGCGTTCCCGTGACGTTACGCGCACGTTCCATGAGCCGAACCGAAGATGCATTAGGCAGAGCCACCGCAGAAGTTGCACGTGCCATTGAACGCTCAATTCATGGGGCCAAGCTGATAACGTATGGTGATCTCCCTTCAGAATGGCGGAATAATCCTTTTGTTACCCATGGATATCGGTTCGTACCTTACATGCACATCTGGTCCGTTACTGATGCCCGCGTATTTTCTCAGGTTCATTCCTCTTAGTAGATGGCCTCTCATTGTCGCGTCCATGTTCGCATTGCACAACGAGACCCGTATGTCTTTTCTCCCCCTAGATGTTCACCGTGGCTAATGATTATAAACTTTGCAAAGTAAATATTCACACACATCTGATCCCCTTTTTATTGTGGACTTATAATACCAGCCTTACCTTCCTCGGTTCCTCGATACCCCCTGCATCGGCAATTGCCTTAGACACCCCCATCCTCGCGTTTACCGTCTTTTCCCTTTTCACGTTGTTCAGTAGCGTTGTCTGGCACACCATGGCCGGGTGTGCTCACCATAGAGGCATGGTTCTATGCGCCAAAATTGACTACGTAGGAATTTCTTGGTATGTCTGCACCGATCCCTTCCTAATTCGATTCCATTTGTTCTCACATTTTCACATAATAGGCTAATCAGTGGCACCGTTGGCACGGTCATTTACTATGGGTTTCAATGCAATACCATCACCCGTAATATATTCCTTGCAATCTGCTTGATGAATGGACTCGCGGGTACAGCAATACCTTTCTGGGACTGGTTCGATAAAAGCGAGAACAAGGCTTGTTTTTTAAACTTTCTCCGTGAGCGACACTTCATTGACGACATGTGTTCCCTAGAAATGGCGCATCATTTTCTTCCTCTCCTCGACCCTTTTGATCACGTTCGGTCCTCTCTCACAACTCGCCTTACTGTATTCTGTCCGCGACACCATTGCTTTCCTACGTAGGTCTCTAATTCGACCCGTTTCACACTATTGTTGACTTTACACCAATGAAGGACCTGTGTTCCCATCCCTCACGTCGTATATCACAGGACTTCTCTTTTATGCCACTCGCTTCCCAGAGTGTATACTTCCCGTAAAGTCGCCTCGCCTCGCATGGCTTGGCGGTGGGTCCCATGCGCTGTGGCACATATTTATTGTGCTTGCAATATCCCTGCACCGCGATGCTCTCCCTGTGCTGAAGGATGGTATCCTGGGTGCTGCTACTAGTATCTGTCCCGTGCTTGTAGAGTAGAGACGCACCAACCTCCTAGATGAACTGCATGGTTTTAGAGGTCCATCCAGGGTTGTGCGTTCAGTTCTTGGCTCTCCATCCGGATAGTTATATATACTTGTAGATCATGCCATCATATGGCTGCTTTCGATGTTTTGTATACCCGTAAACCCATAGTCCATTATCATACATATGTAATACACGTAAAATACTCTGAAAGCGATGCGACAATGAACGAAGGATTCTACATGAGTTTGGCTTCCCGCTTGGCCTGTGCCACTTGGGCAAGGCGATGCGCACGAAGTGAGTTTTGTGTGCCTTGGGCGCCCTTCTTCGCACTTTGTGTGTTCTGGGTGGGCGGCACCGTGCCCGCCTGCGACAGCAGGATGGGCGTCATGTCTGATGCGAAACCAGGAATCCGGATATTGTGATTACGCTCTGCGAATGATCATGAGCTCACTCCGCATCTCTGAGGGTGAGAGAGAAAACATCATAGACATGGTTGACGCCGTTGCCATGTACTCGCTTTGTTGGAAGGGGGAAGGGACCAGGAACACGCACCGAGATGGAGTTGCAAGTCCCTCACTTCCAACGTATCGCCACCGCGGTGCTTGGCGAGGCGACACCCGAAATTGGTGACCGAGTCGATGAATTCGTCCGCAATGTCCAAAAGTAGCTGTCCGGCGGCGAGAGGCAGAATGAGGAGCGTGTGTAAGCAAATGAGCGCATGAGCCTTGGGGAAGGGGGCGTAGAAAGGGGAACGGCGCACGTCTTCAACCTCGGGCTCGATCTTGATGTTCGGGTCGATGCTAAGGACGAGGTCCTGGATTGATCGGCGCATGCTCGCGTCGCCGGGCGTCGACTTGCGCCGCGAGGACGTCTCGTCCGCGACCCACGTCTCCTCGCTCGGGTTCTTCAGAGCCGACGGCGTGCCTATTCACACACACCACGTATCGCACCGAGAGAGAGAGACGCCACGACAGCAGATAGATTCAGTTCAGGCCGGCCCGCGGGCTCAAAACGTTTACGAAAACGAAGAGTGGAAACGCACCTGCTATACGACCCGCCGTTATGCCACCCGAGAGCGTTGGCCGTCCCGCAGCTGCCGTCGACCATGGAACCGGACCTGGGTTCGTTGCATTCAAGGCCGCGCTGATCGGGTATGTGTCCTTCGATATCGCGTTTTCGCCCAGCATCGGGGCGGTCGAGCTGCCCGTCGTCGTCTTGAGGGCCGAGAAAGCCGACTGAGGGAGCGGGCTGGGCGCGGGCTACAGGACACAAAGAAAGTGCGAGCGCAACGCCGTTGGTTCGCCGTGAGGATGAGGATTTGATGGGAGGGTGCCCGTGGAAAAGGAGTCACGTACCTGCTTTGTCGCGGGCTTGTGCTTGTCTGCATAGTCCCGTAGCTGGTCGTGAAAGGATACAGATATTGACGATATGAACGTAACTTTGTACAGGTATCACGGCGTACCTGCATAATCTGCTGCTGGTTGAGTTTCCCCTGCTTGGCCAAATCATTTAGCTGGTTCATGTTCTGGAGTAGCACCGCGGCCAAGCGGTCATTGGACATTGACGCGCCAGATGGATCCTTGAACGCATTTCCGAGTGCTGTGATGATATTCGCTGTGTTTGCGGAGGACCCGTTGGCAGCCATGGAAAGGTGTAATAGTAGAAGAGTTTGGGCCTCTCCACGCACGCACGTCGCTTCATGGACCGGTCGGGCCGGTGATCTGCATGTCTGTTCCAACTAGCCGATGATAATGTAAACAATACAACAAGAAAACCTGGTAAAGATATATCCTGGGCAAGATGCGTCATAAAATATATACGAGTATTTAAGAGTTCATCGTGATGGAGGGTATCGCCAGAGGATATGAAATAACCAATACAGTTCACGTAGGAGGCCAAGCCTTCACCCGGTCGTCGCCACCAAGACCCCAAGCGTCCCACACGAAGCGTTGCGCCTGTGCAACGGTATCGGTAATACTACGCTTTATGTAGTCTATTGGGCCTTCGATACCAAGACGTTCGACGTAGGAGGGCTCCAACGAGCGCCGACGGAAAAACGCAAACAGGCTGGTGTCATAGTTGTATTCCGGTTTGTTCGGGTGGATATAGAGGTCCGCATAGAATGGGTCGAAATATGTAGTGAGGAAGTGATGTCTTGCATGGAGCCTTGACATGCTACCATCACAGAAGTCAGATATTTGATTACATATACCGATTGAACTGACGTACCGATACATAACCAAGAAAAATACTAACTGGGCGAGGAAAAGGCCCCAGAATAGCCAATGGTTCCATAACGCTGTTCTTCGCTCAGGCAGGAAGTTGGGCTACGCAAAAAAAAAAAAAGAGTGCAATTATTTAGTGGGCTGATGTCGCAAAGTGGTGATTTGACTCACCAGGAATCTACTTGTCCGCATGCTCTCCTTCAGGGAACCGTATTTGTGTGCAGTCTGTGCATGTTGCAGCGACGTAGTAAGTTGGGTCCGCATGTCCCGTGCTGCTTTCGACACATCGTAGAGTTCGCTCAATCGGGCGTCATCCATCATTATGTTGCCCGAGCTGCGACGGGTCAGAGTTGATCAGCCATGTAAAACGACCCAAAGATCAATAGCACTGGGATCAACACTCACGTATCCACACCCTTGAGGCCTTCCTGCAGATCCACAACTGCTCGCTTCATTCGCTGGAGCGCCTCTTGACGCGAATAACGGACTTCAGTCACGGTGTCCTCGCTGTCGTTCTGCTCAGACAGGTCCTCGACTTCATGCCCCAATGCGTCGACCATGCGTACGCTGGCGCTGCGAGGCGTTTTGAGTGGGCCACCGCCAGGCATGTGCATGGACACCGAGTGCTCCTTTCGCGAGGGGGTGATCGGCGGATCACCCGGGGCGCGCCCGTATTCGTCCACTAACCGTACGCTAGGGGGTCGCCGTGTCTTGCGGCGTGATGGAGATCCCGCAGAGGTATAAGTAGTAGTGTCTGGAGGAGCTCTCGCGACTGGACCATCTGGTTCTTGATCATGACTACTCGTCAATTCAGACGACGGTGGAGCAGGCGTTGATGACTTGACGTGGTCGAAGGAAGGCTCCGACATAGACTCGGAGCTATCCTGGCCTGGTTTTGCTAGCGAAGATCCATCCCAATCCGCTTCGGGTAACGAGACTGCGTCCTTTCCGTCCTTCACGCCCGCGTCTGCATCTGATGTGGCGCTATCTGAAGGTACGGTATCGAACCGCACCTTCATCAGGTTTTTCCGACGAAGTGAACCAGGTGTCGAAAACCAGCCTCCAGGTGGCGCAGGTGTTCGTATGGGGAGTGTGCCTGCTCTGGAAAGTGCAGAAGGGCGTGCTAAGGTGGACGATTGTTCGTCGGTAGAGGAGGTTTGAGGGAGCGAATTTGATCGTGAGCGCATCAGCTTAGCCGTTGTGAACGAAGTTGAAGTGGGCTGGGGAGTTTGCGAACGTGCGGGCGCAGGTGTTGTGGCCCACGCACCGGGGGGACGAGGTGTCTTTGTGACGGTAGCGTTGAGCGGACCGACACCTTGAGGATTCGTGGACACGACGTCAAAGCCTTCCGTCTCATCTTCGGACGATGAAGGTGGACCAGGGAGATCGGGAAGACCGTTAGGCGGCGGAGGGGTTTCAAATTCGATTTTGGAAGTGCTGAGGGACGGACGAGGTGGGGTGGAGAGCTCGAAGGAGGGTGCCGCGTCGATAGGAGTTGCAGCTGGAGGAGAAGAGGTCTCCGAGGCATGATCGTCAGCAGAAGAGGCATTTGGCACGGCCTCCGCATGAGCCAACGAATCACCAACAGGAGAAAATGATCGAAACGTCTCCGGCGGGGGGATCTCAATGGGCCGGACAACGGGTGTGGGTGCGTCCTGCATACTTTCATCACTCCCTGAAAAGATGGACCATCAGAAAACGTTTGTCATGGTGCATGCTGGGGACAGCAAACCTTGTAGGGACTTAGCGGTTGTGCTTTCAGGCTCAGAGGTAGGTTCAAGCTCAAGCTCAGGATCGGGCTGGAGATAAATGTTTGGTGGGATCGCGCCGTTGGCTTCCGTAAATTCGGTCGTTGTGCGTTTGTGGCCTTTTGTGAATGGTCGAGCATGACCGTTTCGCTTGATCTCGACCTTTGGCACCTGGCTCGGTGAGCGCACAGGAATGTGGCTGGGTTTTCCAGAGCCGACAATGCGACTCGTTGGTCGATGCAAAGGGGATGGAGAACGCTCGCGTGAGCTTGACTCAGGTTCGAAGTCGGGAAGTTGAGGGCGATTCCGTGGGAACTGCCAACCAAAGCGAGCAGGTGCTGACGCTGGGGAAGAATCTTTCACATCGGCGCTATGACCATTGGCGGGAGAGTCTGCCCGATGAAGGCGCGATGGCAAACGAGAAGGCTTGTCTTGTACGTGCCCATTTGTAGATTTCAACCGCGAAGATGTCGAGATCGGAATACGTGACATCTCGTCTTCTTCAACATGTTCAGGCGTTTCAGGGGGCGCGGGCAAAGACAGATCGCTGGGCCGTCTCTTTAAAAGCCCACCTGGTGGCCGTGTCAAGGCTGACTCAGTATTCTGTGTCTGGACGACGCGAGAATCGGACATAGCTGGGGTTGGAGATGCAGCTCGCTTGTGAACAGAAGTATGAGTCCATTTCTGCTGTCGCGAACCCCAGTTACGCTCGCGTTCATGAATGCCCTCTCCATCCTCACCTTTCCGCCCACTCTGTCGTCTGGAAGCAGGGTCAGCGGGTGAGGACGCACGTGACGAGCTCGAGGAATGCAACGAGGAATGGCTAGCGGTGTGCCGGAGACGTTGGCTCTGGGCTTGCGGGTGGGCATGAGGTTCAGGGCTATTCGAGATAGTGCTTTGAGTCCGCGGGCGCAAAGGAGATGGTCCAGGAATTGGTGATGCCGAATGGCGATTCCGGTGATCCCATTTTTGATGCGGGGAACCCCAATTGCGCTCACGCTTGTAATTATCGTCTCCTTCCTCGGCAGCGCGGCTACTGACCGAGTCGCTGGGAGACGATGGCCGTGAATGCTCCCGTGAATGAGATGCACTGTTTGGACCTGACTGTGGATGGTCCAAGGCATGACGCGGTGAATGGCCAGGAGAGCCCGTGTGCGACATGGTTCGAGAGCGCGCCGACAGTGGCATGTTCCATGCTCGCTCGCGTTCATGTTGGTGTTCCTGTTCGGTATCCTTCATGCGATCTCGGACTGCCCAGACGATCAGATCGAGTAATCGGAGGATTGGTACCACTCACAATCAGCAATGGACGAACTTGACCCAGCCCGGGATGACGACCTGCTGCTACCGCTGTGAGTGAGCTCTTGCCTATGGCGCGGAAATTCTTGCGGCAGTGGCGATCCCGTGAGTGAGTGTGAGGCACGGTGATGATGATAACTATCTCTTCGATCCGGAGGAGTGCGAGGCATGCTCGGTCCTGAGGATAAAGAAGGTTAGAATAGAAGCAGCAACTTTAAGACAGATCTCACCGTTTCCTGCGACTGAATCTACACTTGAAACTGTAGGAAGTCAACTGGGTGTTCCCTGCATAGACCAAGATGGACACTCACTTGAGTCATAACTATCCTTCCGGATACGAGCACCTTCTGAGCGGCGTGATGCATTCGCAGTCAGTTTGGACTCGGTCAAGGACCCCGCGCGCATGAGAGAGGAACGAGGCCGAGCCGCCAGGGAGGATACTGTCGTTTGAAGAGCAGGAGGTAAGGGAGTTGGTTCTGTGAACACTAAGAAGATATCGTCGATGATGACTATGTGACCTACGAGACGGCCCTTGGTTGGTCGACGCGCCATCAAAACTATCAGCTACACCCATAGCACGTTGCATCTCAGAGTCTTGGTCAAGGAGGTCTAATAAGGCGGAAGTTAAATCACAAATGGAAGGCAAAGGGGGAGGAGTGCTACTTGAATGGCTCTGGAATTGACCAGAAAGCTGCATCGTTTGCATCGAAGTGCCAGCGATTCCAGGTCCAGGAGGATGGTGCGAGGTGGTATTGTCTGTGCTGGAGTCGGAAACACCTGACATTGATTCTGCCAATCTCTGTGACGAGAGGGATACGAAGGTAGAAGGATGAATACTCACCAGAGAGCCGAGATGCATGAGAGCTCATGATGCGATCCCTTAAGGCCTGCATGTTGGCAGCATGCGATGTTGAAGTTGGTGTCTTTCTTTCTGGTGACGCAAATGTCCAGATCAAGGTGGGTAGAAGAATGAATACCAAGCTTACGCGACGACTTGTCCAACTCTTCATCACTAAAGCTCATCCTCTCCCCTTTATTCCTCGCCCGTTCCTGAATCACTCGATCATTTCTCGGGCTATCCTCCACCTCGCTCAAGTCAATGCTATTTCTCCGGGCATCCTTCCGTGGCGTTTCGCCTGGGTCGCGGAGGGCATGGACGAACAAACTTTTGAGGCTCTCGCGGGCCGAGCTCGTCGAAACGTTGGACCACCTAGGGGGCGGTTCAAAGTCGGATTCGCGATCCGAAGGCAGTGAAGGTGGAGATTCGTGGAGGAGCTGCGTGCGCGAGGTGGATGACGTGTTTGGCACCTGAGCAAGCAGTGCGCGCAGTCGAGCAGCGGGCGTGTCTTCCGTCACAGCATAGATAGATGGGAGAGAGGTGCCGACAGCGAGTCGCGGTGTAGCATCCGTATCCTCGCTCTCATCGTGCAGCACGTGAAGACGCGACGGCCCGGCCGTAGGAGTGCGGGAGTTATCGTCATCTTGGGGTGAGAGCTGAGAGTGGCGGGTTAACCGCAGGCGAGGGATTGACGGAAGAGATGGCGAAAAGTCCATAGGCCGGGAAATGAAAGAAGCTGGTGAAGGTGAAGGTGCACGCCGTGCGTGCGCTGCACTGGCCTGGCAGGGCGTCGGGGCGACGTCGCGTTTTCGCCTCGTGTCGGTGTCGTTTGTGTCGTGAATTTGTCAATGTCGTTTATTACGTAATAAGACGAAATGAAATAGGTCAGCTGATATAAGCACCCCAGTTTCACTTCACACACACGCCAAGATCATCGATAGGTCGATACGTTCAGACACGTTCACTTGGTCTCGGTGTCACCGGTTGATATGTCGGTCTCGGCATCGCACCGATAGATGGCTCCATCCCAAAACATATAAAAAGCCCACCCACACACTTGTGAGCCTCAATCTCACTTCACTTTCATCACTTCAATTTCATCACAATGACAGTCTGTTGGGAACCTGGAACCCAGTACAATCAAGGTGACATCGTCGAATATGAAGGCAAGCTCTGACCTAGTCGACCTCAATGATAATTCCTCATCGTCCCTTCTAGGTGCTAGATACAAAATAATTCAATCCCATAGGTCTCAGGTGACCACCACCGTGTACACCTCAGTTTGATCACCATCTTACCCTTCTACTCAGAGCGATTGGACTCCTCCCGTAACACCTGCCCTGTGGGGTCGCATCCCAAACAGCGAGTGCCAAAGCGAGTGCCAGAGGCAAGAGCCCTGCAGACCTCCTCCTGAGAAGGGTAAATCGATCATTCTTTCGTGTCTTTTGATCGACCTCATCGTTACCCCTTCCAAGGTGGCTACCACGGCGGTCAGGGTGTACAACAGCCACATGACAGCTACCAGCGTCCTCCATATCAGAGTTCCGAACCTCCCCAGGAAGAACCTAAGAAGAACTGGTTGGAAGAACACAAGACAGAGCTCGAGGTGCGGAGCTAACTCGTCATCTCAAATTTCCGTCAACCCACTCATTGCCCTTCAGGTCGGAGGAGGGCTTTTGGCAGGTGCTGCTGCTCTCGCCGGCGGCTTGTACGCCTATGAGAAACATAAAAAGGGAAAGGCTGAAGAGGAAGTGAGCCCCCTGCTTCATTTTTCTGACTTCCCCTACTCACCATCGTTGAAGGACCAAGGCCCCCCACCGGGATATGCTCCCCCCGATCAGAAACGCCCCGACGAGTATCGCGAGCACGGTTCCGGCCATTCATTTAGCGCCGGGAAGGTGGGTGCGCTTGCAGCAGGTGCCGCCGCTATCGGCGCCGGAGGCTACGCCTACCGCGAGCACAAGAAAAACAAGAAAGGAAGTGGCTCAGACTCAGACTCGGACAAAGTGAGCTCCCTACTTCATTTTTTCTGATTTCCCACTCACCATATATCCCCGGCGTTCAGGAGGAACGCTCCGAGGAGAATCGCGAGCAAGGTTCTGGCCATTCATTTGGCGCCGGGAAGCTGGGTGCGCTTGCAGCAGGTGCTGCCGCTATCGGCGTCGGAGGCTACGCCTACCAGCAGCACAAGAAAAACAAGAAAGAAAGGGACTCTGGCTCTGACTCAGACAAAGTGAGCTCCCTACTTCATTTTTTCTGATTTCTCACCCACCATATCCGCTCGGCGTTCAGGAGGAACGCTCCGAGGAGTATCGCGAGCAAAGTTCTGGCCATTCAGTTAGCGCCGGGAAGGTGGGTGCGCTTGCAGCAGGTGTTGCCGCTATCGGCGTCGGAGGCTACGCCTATCACGAACATGAGAAACACAAGAAGGAAAGGACCGAAGACGAAGTGAGCTCCCTACTTCCATATTTTCTGATTTCC
>Ga0307510_10000626_pt1 | contig 35858 bp, 40 predicted proteins | sample 12_EM_MG_FD_207224 | JGI IMG/M metagenome (GOLD analysis project Ga0307510, IMG submission 207224) | Populus trichocarpa ectomycorrhiza microbial communities from riparian zone in the Pacific Northwest, United States - 12_EM | ecosystem: Host-associated > Plants > Roots > Unclassified | place...
CCCTATCAGTACTGCGAGATGGGTCGATCGCGAGCATTTGGTCTCGTAGGAGCATAACGACAGCATCGGGAGAATTGCAGGTTTGGAGTTTGGGAAGCAATTGGTGGGAACGGAGATCTTTCTTTGTTTTCTTCCTGTAGGCTTCTAAGGCATTGTCGAAGATAACTTGATAATTTGAGGTCGAGGTAGTCGCAGTGGGTGTGTGGGACATGGCATTCGTCACGGTGATGGGACACTACTAAGACGGAAAAGGTCTTTGGGAAGCGGGGTTGAGATTGGGCGAGGTTTGTCAGTGGTAACAAGCGCGAGCAGATTGCCCGCTTAGTCAGCATGGTCGAGACGGAACGGATTCAAAAACAGAGCTGCTTTAGTGACGCGCTGACCTCCAGTACTCGTAGGTATCACACAAAGAGGAAAGTGTGCGCTCTCGTTTCTCTTCACTTTTTATCTTTCCAAGTCCTGACTGACAAGTTCAAGGTCTCGCTCTCCCTCTACTCTCAGTGGTCCTCCCTCGATGCCGCGCCGACCACACTTTCCCCGGCTTCCACCGCGTAGATTAGTGGACGCTCCAGGGGTGGAGGAAGTCGACCCGCTCGCGAACTCGGAAAGGCGGAAAGTTAAAAGGGCGAGGCAAAGGAGGAGAGGGATTTCAACGCGATGGCAGAATTTGCCAACCAGACGTCCTCACGCTCCGGCGGTGTGTACATCCCCCCTGCACGACTGCGCTCCCTCCAGGCCGCCGTGGCACAGGACCACGGCAGTGCCCAATACCAGCGTCTTTCTTGAGTCTCTCTGTCCAAGTCGATCACCGGTATCGTCAACAGGTCAACTTGGGCAACATCAAGCATGTCGTCCCCGAGCTCTTCTCCGAAAACCTCATCAGAGGTCGTGGTCTTTCAGCGCGCGGCATCATGAAGGCACAGGCGACCAGCTTGCCGTTCACACCCGTCTTTGCGGCCCTCGTTCCGATCATCAACACAAAATTGCCTATGATGGGCGAATTGTTATTTCACCGGTTGATCAACCAGTTCAGAAGGACATTTAAGAGGAATGACAAGGTACTTCAGATAATTGTGGTTTCATACGATGTAAACTTATACCCACCTTTCCAGACCGTTTGCATTTAACGATGTCATTCATCGCACATCTCGTCAACCAAGGTGTTGCCTACGAGTTGATCGCGGTTCAAATTCTCTGTCTCCTCCTTGAGAGTCCTACGGACGCTTCTATCGAAATCGCCGTTGGTTTCACGCGCGAGGTCTGGGCGTTCCTTCAAGAAAACTCACCAAAAGCCAACGCAACGACCTTCGAACGCTTCCGCGCCGTGTCAAACGAGGGCAGCATGAGTCATCGGGTTCAATACATGATCGAAGTGCTCATGCAGGTGCGCAACGACAAGTGCAAGGATGATCTAATATCGCCAGAAGGACTCGATCTTGTAGGAGAAGAGAAGCGCTCACAGCTAGAGGGTATTTCAAGGCCTTAGTATGTATCCTATCTGCCACACCAGCATCGGTTTTAAATGGTCTGCGGGCAGATATTTCCAAGTTCGACCTAAATTACGCTGAAAACAAGGAAAGGCACAAGGGTATCAAGGCTGACGTCCTTGGTGGGGGCCCATCCGACGATGAGTCAGGATTAGAGGAGAGCAATAGCGGGGGTGATGACGAAGGTATGCTTGGAAGACTTGTACCTTACCTCCTTCCCCATTGACATATCCATACCTTTCAGCCGTTCCCTCAAAGGAGGGTATTGAAGACCATACCGAAACGAACCTGGTCAATCTACCCCGGGTGATTTGTCTAACCGGCATGATTGCCCTCAACTACAAGGAGGCTGTCCACAAGTTGCTGAAAGTTCAGTTAAATGAGGGCGAAGAGGTATAGTTTTGTCATTTGCTCGTCTCCAGCGTTGTTCACAGGGCATTCTAGATCGAGTGTTTTTCCCAAGAGCGTTCGTACTCGACTTCCTATGGCGTCGTCAGCGAACGGTTCTGCAAGCTCAAGCGCGTATGGAACAAGTCGTTTAAGAAAGCTTTCGAGACATATTACGACACAATCCATCGTTACGAAACGAATCGTCTGCGTAACATTGCGCGTCTCTTTGGCCACCTCCTTGCGAATGATGCCATCTCTTGGACTGTTTTTCAGGTGATCAAGATGAACGAGGATGATACCACGAGTCCAGGCCGGATCTTTGTCAAGGTCATGATGCAGGAAGTCACCGAGAGCATGGGTCTACCTCCTCTCAAAGAACTTTTTCGGACCCCGAGATCAAGGGACTGTGTACTGGGATGTTCCCTTGGATAACCCCAAAAACACGCGCTTGTCTATCAGTTACTTCACAAGTGACGGACTTGGGGCGCTTACCGAAGACATGCGCGAACATCTCAAGGTGAGCCGAGCATTCAACTGTTTGTTCGTTACAGAGCTGATGTGTTGTTCCCTACAACGCGCCGTGCCTTATTATGGGACAACGCCGGGCAATGTTAGAAGCCGAGTCGTCGTCTTCGGACAGTTCATCGGACGCAGACTCATCCTCAGAGGATTCTTCGTCCGATTCTGATAGCGAATCGGACTTGTCAGATGACTCTCACTACCGGCGGTCGTATCGTCGTTCGTCGACCCCGCCGCGTCAATACAGGCGAGATTCCCCTGGTCGCAGACGAGATGACAGTCGGACTCCATCTCCACCGCCTCGTCACCGCCGGGACTCGGCACGGCGCAGACGCGATGATAGCCAGTCGGCATCTCCACGTCGCTCTCGCAGAGACGACGGTCGAAATGGTTACGGCCGTAATCGTCGCGAGTCACCACCCCCCGCCGTGCGGTATCGTCGCCGTAGCGACTCGGTTTCGATGAGGCGGCCGACGCCATTCCGTGAGCGTTACGACCGTAAACGCGAGCGTTCGCATTCTCCACCACGCCGAGAGAGCGCACGGGACCGGGACCGTTCTCGTGATTACGACCGCAGAAGAGATGATCCACGGGACAGATACAGGGATCGCTGACGTTGATGAAGATGTCTATCATCGGGAATATCTACTTTAGGTGTCCGCGGCATGTCCTTCTGTCTTATATGTCTATCTCCGTATTCTTGAAAGTCCTGCCCCACATTCGAGCGTTCCTCCATTGCGTAATATAAGCTACGTTCGGTAGAAGACTCCCAAGGCATCATCTTTGTTCCCCACAGTCGTTGGTGGTGGCTCGGTGTCGGTAAGTGCTTAAATGACTTGCCTTGTCACGTTGGGTGGGATGTATCCTGGAACATGTACCAAAAGAGAACGCGTTTATGACTCCGGGGCTACTGTATTCAAGTATAAAATCATAAAATGAGATGGAACGTCCTTAAGTAATCTAGCATGGTAATATGAAATTGTGTCACGTCTTTTGCTGACTCTGCAAATGCTCTGACAACAACTGCGTGATCTCCTCGTGACCTTGCTCCGACGCAACTTTGGAGGGGGTGCTACCCCATTTATTCTCGAGATGCACATTCGCGCCATGCTCCAATAGTAGCCGTGCACCTTTGACGTAGCCATGGCGAAACGCCAGATGCAGCGGAGTCACATGGTCGTTATCCAGCGCATCAACGTCCGCCCCACGTGCCAGTAAGCATCGCATGGTATCCAAATGCGTATCCAAGGCAAGTTTGGTGGCATCCAAGCCGTACAAGACTTGGTGTAGTGGTGTCCGACCCTCCTTGTTCCGTGCATGGGTATTTGCACCAAGCTCGAGCATCAACTGTGCACCCTTGACGGATCCGTGATATGAAGCCCAATGCAGCGGGGTCGAGGGGTAATCATTCTTTGCGTCTGGGTCTGCACCATGCTCTAGCAAAAACTTTACCACTTCAAGACGGCAGGGTTGAGCTCTTTCGGACTGGTCAAACCAGTCGTCCATTGTCCGGTGTAGTGGTGTGTTGCCAGAACGATCCCGCGCATTTATGTCTGCATTGCGCTCAACCAGCGAGCGAGTGATACCTAGGAACCCATGATACGCTGCCAGGTGCAATGGAGTCTTGTCCCCATGGCCCCGAATATCCACGTCCACGCAGTGCCTGAGAAGCAACTGTGCAACATCGGCATGTCCCCGTTCCAATGCCGCGTGCAATGGTGTCCCGTAATAGCCTCTGACGTTCATATCCTCTGGACGCTTTGAAATGAGGTAATCCACAAAGCCGCGGTATCCACGTCTCGAAACGTAGTACAGGGGAGTTACATCCGAGCCTCCGTTGGTCCAATGGTCTCGGTAAATCCGGGACCATACAGTAAAGTGTGATTTGTCTGCGTCGAGGAGATCATCAACCCCATCCCATATATGCGACAAAACCCTCTCAAACTCCGCATGGTCGCCGAAATGTTCGGCAGCATACAGAGCTAGAGGAAAGTCACTGGTGCTGGCTTCCTCGATGTGGGGGTCTAATCGGAGTAGGACACTGAGACAAGCCTGCGCCATAATCGTGTGTGCCGGCTCGAGGGGAATATGATGATAACGGGAGGCGTCCATCTTCGACGTGGCAAGGCGATCGGAAGTCAGGAATTCTTTGACCGAGAAATGCGAAAACTGGACCACACGCGAATCCTTGCCCTCTTCCTTGATGACGGCAATCAAACTAGAGCAGGCGGAAAGCACCGCCTGTTCTTGGTCCTCCCAACGTAAAGCTTCGTTCAGCTTCGGAATCCCTTCCGATGTGTCGAAGTCAACCGCAAGGACCTCAGCTAGCTCCTCCACACGAAGTGGACGAACCGCAACGGTGAGGCACTGCAGGAGACGATGAGCATGTACTTGGTTTGACTTGGGAATTTCCTGCAGTATCCGCTCATATGTCACATCCAACGTCTCTGGCAATTCCGCCAGAATTCGGCGCACGCTGGCCGGGAGACAGTGACGCAGTGTTTCCAGTTGGCAGTATACCCAACGAAACCTGTGAAAGGCATCAGAAAGTGGTTCTGAACGTATATCCGGCGTCCTCACATGCCATCAGCTTTCTTTGAGAGCACCTCAACGACCACGTTCTTGTCCTCCTCTCGCCATCTCCGCATGTTCTTGTCCGAGGAGACCACTGAGTTCACATAGTCAACAATGTCTTTCTTTTGTCCGCTCTGGTCATGAAGAGATACCCGATTCGATGTCAACGGTTCAAGGGAGGTCCGAATATCGATCTCTGGACGACTTGTTATGCACAGGTGCAAGTTTGGAAGGTTCAAGTTGACGAGTTTCTCGACAAGTTCCAGGACCTTGTCACGTGAGGACGGGATTTCAGTCGTGTTGGGGCACTCGTCAAGCGCGTCGAGAATAAGATAGATCGGGACTCCTTCTAAAAACCTGATCATGTCTTGGAGGCATTGCGTAAGGGCGCGGTCACTGGGTTGTCGGGAGCCAGATAGGTGGTCTGAATAACAAACAGAGAGAATGTCGCACAAAGAAGCAGATTGATGGCTGAGCTGGACGAGGAGAGAAGAGAGTAATGCGTGTGCATCCTGCTTTCTGGTGTCCTTGAAATCAAAGAAGAAATAAGCAACGTAGGTTGAACCCGTGCCAACGACACAGTCAAGATCCTGGATGATCGATGAACTGGAGGAACGTCAACGATCCCGGCCAAACAATTTTTGAGCTGTGACAAACCTAAGGACACTCTTCCCGGAACCAGCTATAGAAATAAATGTGCATTAGCCAATGCGAAGAAGAGGATGGAGGGGACGCACGTTTTCCATAAATCCACAGTAATGAATTAGACACCTTCCAATCCTTGAAGGCGTCACACCCAATGAACCATAGGGCGGTGCCCTGGTGGCGAGCATCACTCGCGGTGTTATAATTTACAGATGGATCCGGGGGAGAAAGCCAGTTCCTGAGGTCCTTTCGTAACTGATCCCCTGTGAGTAATTGAGCCTTCATCGCCAGTCAGATGAGATAATTGGACAACGAACGCTTCTGATGGTCAATGTCATCTGCGACTTGCTGTACCTTGTCGCCGACACCTTGTACCTTGCTGTCGACGCCTTGAACCTTGTCATCGACTTGTTGAACGTGCATATCAATTTGTTGCACATCGCTACCGACACCCTGCACCCTGTCGTCGACCTGCTGAATATGGTTGTCGACGCATATCACCCCGTCATGAACCACATGCGTGGCCTTCAGACATTGTGCAGCTGCCATCCGAGCTTCCTCTTCAGTCAGCCGGTCCAGTCGAGCCAGCGCATCCTCAATGTCGGTCCTCCCGGCCACCTTCTTCAGATACTTCGCTGAAAAAACGATCGGTCGATAGTGACGATTGATATAAACGATCAGCTCACTCGCTCGGCTCTGACCAATCTCCTTTGTTGCGATGCCTAGGATTGAGAGCACCTCGGTCATGATCTTAACGATTATGTCGGTCATCCCTGCCGTCGGCGGAACTTGGACATAGGTCTCAAGCCGTCGAAAGAAATTCTCGATGCGTTCAAATACGTTGAAGAGCGTATCCTGGCTGGAAGAGACGGCCTCGGTCGCCTTAGGGAGGGAGTGTTCGAGTCGAGTTGTCGAAGCAATGGGATCGAGAAGATACTCACTGAGAGCAGAACACCTATTCCGGTGAAGATCACTCCCGCGGGTGGGTATACCTGTGCGAGAGCGAAGATCAGACCTTGAACTGGTAAATGGTAAACGCTCTTATACTGACCAGACTAATACCCGCCCCGATAGCTTCGGAGAAGGCATAGAGCACATTGACAGTCGGATTCAACCTCTTCATTAACTTGTCACTAGTACTACTGTGAGATTGGTTGAGCACAGGGATTTGCTCTTGTAGGACCGCAAGGACGGCATCGGGAGAATTGCAGGCTTGGAGTTTGGGAAGCAGTGGGTGGGATCTGATATCTTTCTTTGTCTTCTTCTTGTAGGCTTTTAGGGCATTGTCGAAGATAACTTGATAATTTGATGTTGAGGTGGTCGCTGTGGGTGTCTGGGACATAGCGTTCGTCGTGGAAGGATGCTGGTAACAGTAGAAAATGTTTCAGGAAAAGGGACTGGACGAGGATTCCTTGCGCTCAGCGAGGCCGTTTGGGTTGCGGGGTTGCCTGGTCTGTGCGTGTACACTACACACTGCACAGCCCATACCCGATATAGATGATAGACGCTCAGCCGTGAGTTTCGCCAGCAATGATCGAAAGTCATATACACAGCAGAGCTTGGGCGCGGAGAATGAGAATTTGATAGCTGCCCCTGTAGCCGCCAAGGGAACTCATAACTTGAAGTCCAGGCATTATGTGGATGCAGTCTATCGTGTCTGCGATAAGTCACGGTATCCGGATCCATGGGGTGCAGGAGTCGGGTCTTCCCATCATGTGCATTGGCGCAAACGCAAACGGTCAACAAGAAAAGTTGCCAGTCTCAGCCACTCAGCCAGTTGCTACTCTCAGCAGACACAACGCTTCATTCTCATCAGAGAACGGTAACGGTTTTCCGGTATGACACCTGAATATCTACCATATCACGGGATCCTCAACGTCCGCATCGCGCACAGGAGTTCAATACTGGGATAACAAAATATCAGGGTAAAGCAAATCCACCATCGACACGCCGCGTTCAAGTTCACAACGTAAGGACGTTCGGTCCCACTTCTTGATCTCACGCTCCTTCGGATCACGATATTGCGTTTCTAGCTCTGAGTCCACCTACATCACGGCGCGCTGTGCCATCGAATTCCCTCCCCTCCCACCGCGCTAGCATTGGCTGTCCTACCTGTTAACTACTTCGCCACACCTTGTGAGGGCTTCTTCAGTCATGGAGGAATCATTGCGGCATCATTCGGATGACGCGGTGCAGTGCAGGACGAGTCCTGAACTCCTTTGGCAGATGATCGTCGTCATATCGCGGTGTGGTGTTGCGCTTGACGACGACGGTACATCCCCCGTGTGGGCATTTTGGTCCATTGCGCGTGATCGGGGAAGGCGACGCTCTTGGGGGTTGTGAAGCATCGAGCTTTGTTGGGTACCTGAGAGAAGACAATGCCGCTGGCAGCTGCGACTGTCGCTCCTTTCCGTTGCGCTCCGAGTCGGTCGCGCTCGCGCCATACATCTCACCCGCAGACACAATTTGATCAGCCATGTTTCCTTCATGTAAAAAATAAAGCAGTCAGAGCATACCCATATGATGCTACCATTGCGAAGCGAAATGAGAGACGCTCAAACACTGGAAGCACAGGAGCGCCCGGACATGTGCATGGAAGATGATCGACGAGCATCTCGGTTTGGATCAAACTCGGGGCCCACGGAACAAGACGAGTTCAACTGACGTCAGGTGGTGGCAAGGTGGGTGCAATCAGCCTCCGCCTTTGTTGCTATTTGCAGGAGTCCTGCGCACCTGTATCCGTGCAGCATGTAGTTAAGTTACGAGTCTTACGTACGACCAGGAAAATATAGAGCAACGGGGAAACCACAGTTCGATAAGATTGATATCAAGAGTCCCCATTTCTACTGTTGTGAACTTTGCACACGTACCACGCTGTTCACTAGTATAAAACCACGTCTATCACATATCACCATATTGAGGTAGGCGAAGAGGATCGTTGATCTTCGATCATCTCCCATTGACACGCTGCTTCTGAGTCTCCGATTGGCCTACTTGGCCCCATTCTCCTTTAGAGGTACCACCGTCACCATATCTCATCACATCGTACTGCTATCGCCCTCGCATTGGCCTTCCCACTGGATCAGTCACCACCCGCGACGTCATTGTGGCATCTTTCAGGTGGCATGGACCGGCATTTATTTGCGAACGCCAGAGGCAGATCGTCATTGTCGTTGTCGTTGACGGGGTGTTGGGACCTCCGCCTGCGCTTTTGAGTTAATGGAAGTATGTAGAGAAGGGTGTACTTTGTGGACTACATTATTAGAGGCGGCGCTGGCTGTGGTTGAGACTGGTGCTTTCCCGTCCCTGCATTCTGTTGCACCAGAGGCATGCATTGTGGAGGGATGTTATCCTGGACTCCGGCATGTCTAAAAAAATAAGGCAAACAATGGCTCCCTCTATCCACGTTGAAGGGCGAAGGAGGGAGGGATGGGAGGAAGACGCGCTGATTGATGTGTTGGGTGGTTCTCCGGTTTCTCCGTCAACAAGCGCAAGCGTGTGCCCGCTTAGTCAGCATGGTCGAGACGGAAACGGATTCCAAGACACGGAGCTGCTATAACTTAGTGACGCGCTGACCTCCCGTGTATCACACGAAGAGGAAAAGGTGCGCTCTCGTTTCTTTCGCATTTTGGCTTTTCAAGTTCTGATTGACAAGTTTCAGGTCTCGCTCTCCCTCTGCTCTCAGTGGTCCTCCCTCGATGCCACACCGGTCACACGTTCCCCGGCTTCCACCGCGTAAATTAGTGGACCCTCTGAGGGTGGAGGAAGTCGACCCGCTCGCAAAGCTGAGCGTGAGCGCCAGCTCGCCGCACGCATCGCCGCCGTTGAACTCGGAAAGGCGGAAAGCAAAAAGGGCGAGGCAAAGGAGAAGGAGAGGGACTTCGACGCGATGGCAGAACTTGCCAAGTTGACGTCCTCGCGCTCCGGCGGTGGGTACATGATCCCTGCACGACTGCGCTACCTCCAGGCCGCTGCGGCACAGGATCGCAGCAGTGCCCAATACCAACGTATCTGTTGGGACTGCGCAAGTCGATCACCGGTGTCATCAACGGGGTCAACGTGGCCAACATCAAGCATCTCGTCCCCGAGCTCTTCTCCGAGAACCTCATCAGAGGTCGTGGGCTTTTCGCGCGCAGCATCATGAGGGTACAGGCGGCCGGCTTGCCTTTCACACCCGTCTTTGCGGCTCTCGTTTCGATCGTCAATACAAAATTGCACATGATGCCCAAATTGTTACTTCACCGGTTGATCAGCCAGTTCGGAAGGGCATTTAAGAGGAATGACAAGGTGCGTCGGATAATTGTGGTTTCATACCACGTAAACTTATACCCATCCTTCCGGACGGTTTGCCATTCAATGACGGCATTCATCGCACATCTCGTCAACCAAGGCGTTGCCCACGAGTTGATTGCGCTCCAAATTCTCGTCCTCCTTGAGAGGCCTACCGACGATTCTATCGATAATCGCCGTTGGTTTTACGCGCGAAGTCGGAGCTGTCCTCCAGGAAAACTCACCAAAAGCCAACGCAGCGGTCCTCGAACGCTTCCGCGCCGTATTGAACAAGGGCAGCATCAGTCCTCGGGTTCAATACATGATCGAAGTGCTCATGCAGGTGCGCAAGGACAAGTACAAGGATAATCCAATATTGCCAGAGGGACTCGATCTTGTGGAAGAAGAAGAGCAGATTACTCGTGAAATCCAGCTGGAGGAGGCTTTGAAAGTCGAAGGAGGCCTTAGTATGTATCCTATCTGCCACCCAGCATTCTTTTTAAATGGTCTGCGCGCAGATATCTTCAAGTTCGACCCAAATTACCTCGGGAATGAGGAAAAGTACGGAGCTATAAGGGCTGATGTCCTTGAGGAAGGCCCATCCGATGATGAGTCAGGATCAGAGGAGAGTGATAGCGAGGGTGATGAAGAAGGTATGCTTGGAAGGCTCGTACCTTACCTCCTTCCCTATTGACGTATCTTTCAGCCGTTCCTTCAAAGGAGGGTATTGAAGACCATACCGAAACGCACCTGATCAATCTGCGCCAGGTGATTTATCTGACCATCATGAATGCCCTTGACTACGACAACGAGGAAGCTGTCCACAAGTTGCTGAGAGTCCAGTTAAGTGAGGGCGAAGAGGTATGGGTTTGTTATTTGCTTGTCTTCAGCATTGCTTACAAGGCATTCTTGATCGAACTAGTCAACATGGTCACCGAATGTTGTTCTCAAGAGCGTTCATACTCGACTTTGTATGGCCTCGTCGGCGACCGTTCCTGCAAGCTCAACCGCGTATGGAACGAGTCGTTGAGAAAGCTTCGAGACATTGTGACACAATTCATCGTTACGAAACAAATCGTCTGCGTAACATTGCGCATCTCTTTGGGCCACCTCGCGAATGATGCCATCTATTGGATTGTTTTTCAGGTGATCAAGACGAACAAGGATGATATGACAAGTTCAAGCCGGATCTTTGTCAAGATCAGATGTAGGAAGTCATGGAGAGCATGGGTCTAGCTACTCTCAAAGAGCGATTTTCGGACCCCGAGATCAAGGGACTGTGTACTGGCATGTTCCCGTTGGATAACCCAAAAAACACACGGTTCTCTATCAATTACTTTACAAGTGTCGGACTTGGTGCGCTTACAGAAGAGATGCGCGAGCATCTCAAGGTGAGCTGAGCATTCAGCGGTTTGTTCATTACAGAGCTAATGTGTTCTTCCCTAGAACGCGCCCTGCCTCATTATGGAACAACGGCAGGCGATGTCAGAGGCCGAGTCGTCGTCTTCGGACAGTTCATCGGACGCGGACTCATCCTCTGAGGATTCTTCGTCCGATCCCGATAGCGAATCGAATGCGTCAGATGACCCTCGTGACCGGCGCTCGTATCGTCGTTCGCCGACCCCGCCGCGTCAATACAGGCGGGATTCCCCCTCGTCGCGGTCGAGATGACAGTCGGACGCCATCTCCACCGCCCCGTCACCGTCGTGACTCGCCACGACGCAGACGCGATGACAGCCGGTCCGCGTCGCCACCTCGCTCTCGCAGATACGACGATCGACGCTCCGACGGTCGAAGTGGTTACGGGCGTAATCGTCGCGAGTCACCACCCCCCGCCGGGCGGTATCGTCGGCGCAGCGACTCGGTCTCGAGGACGCCACCTCGTTCGCGTTCGCGTTCTCCGCCACGCCGAGATAACGCACGGGACCGGGACCGTTCTCGTGATTACGACCGCAGAAGAGATGATTCGCGGGACATATACAGGGATCGCCGGCGTTGATGAAGGTGTCTACTCATTGGGAGCATCTACTTTACGTGTCCGCGTCGTGCCCTTCTGTCTTATGTCTAGCCCGTATTCTTGAAAATCCTGCTCCACCTTCGAGCGTTCCTCCATTGCGAGCTACGTTCCGTAGGATGATTTTACTAAGGATCTTAATTTGGCCGCTTTCTAAGACTCCCAAGGCATCATCTTTGATCGCCACAGTCCGGCAGGTCGTTGGTGGTGGCTCGGTGCCAGTAAGTACTTAAATGACTTGTCTTGTCACGTTGGGATGCATCCTGGAACATGTACCAAATGAGAACGCGTTTACGACTTTGGGGCTACCGTATTCAAGTATACAATGCCAAAACATGTCATAAAACAAGATGGAACGTCGTAAGTAATTTAGAGAACATGGTAGCCTGAATTGTGTCACATCTTTTGCTGACTCTGCAAATGCTCCGACAACAACTGCGTGATATCCGTTTCACCTTCCTCCGACGCAACTTGGAAGGGGGTCCCACCCTTTTTATCCTCGAGGTGCACATTCGCGCCATGCTCCAATAGTAGCCGTGCACCTTTGGCGCAGCCATAGCGTGACGCCAGATGCAGCGGGGTCGCGTGATCGTTATCCAGTGCATCGACGTCCGCGCTATGCTCCAACAAGCATCGAATGGTGTCCAAAAACATATCCAAGGTATCGTAGCTGTCATCCAATTCGAACAAGACTTCGTGTAGCGGTGTGTGACCTGCTTTGTTCCGTGCATGGACATTTGCACCATGCTTGAGCATCAATTGTGCTCCCTTGACGGATCCGTAGAGGGCAGCCTGATGCAGTGGCGTCTCGTGATCATCATTCTTTGCATCTGGGTCCGCACCATGCTCTAGCAAAAATATCGCCACATCAAGACGGCAGTCTTGAGTTCTCTCAGACCGCCGGAACCAGTCGCACATTGTCCGGTGTAGTGGTGTGTTGCCAAAATGATCCCGCGCATTTATGTCTGCCTTGCGCTCAACCAGCGTGCGAGTAACACCGAGGAACCCATGATACGCTGCCAGGTGCAGTGGAGTCCGGTCCTCATAGCCCCGAATATTCACGTCCACGCAGTGCCTGAGAAGCAACTGTGCGACATCGGCGTGTCCCGCTATCAACGCCGCGTGCAATGGAGTCCCGTAATGTCCTCTGACGTTCATATCCTCTGGACGCTTTGAAATGAGGAAATCCACCAAGCCGCGGTATCCATGTCCCGAAACGTAGTACAGGGGAGTTACATCCGGGCGCTCATTGCTCCACTGGCTTCGGCGAATCCGGAACCATACAGCAAAGTGTGATTTGTCTGCGTCGAGGAGATCATCAACCCCATCCCAAATATGCGACAAAACCCCCTCAAACTCCGCATGGTCGCCGAAATGTTTGGCAGCATACCGAGCTAGAGGAAAGTCCTCGATGCTAGATTTATCGATGTGGGGGTGTAATCGGAGTAGGACACTGAGACAAGCCTGCGCCATGATCGTGTGTGCAGGCTCGAGGGGAATATAATGATAACGGGAGGCGTCCACCTTCGATGTGGCAAGGCGATCGGATGTCAGGAATTCTTTGACCGAGAAATGCGAAAACTGGACAACACGCGAATCCTTGTCCTCCTTCTTGATGACGGCGATCAAACTAGAACAGGCCGAAAGCACCGCCTGTTCTTGGTCTTCCCACCGTAAGGCTTCGTTTAACTTCGGGATCCCTTCCGATGTGTTGAAGTCAACCGCAAGGATCTCAGCTAGCTCCTCCACACGAAGTGGGCGAACCGCGACGGTGAGGCACTGCAGGAGACGATGAGCATGAACTTGATTCGACTTGGGAATTTCCTGCAATATCCTCTCATATGTCGCATCCAATGTTTCCGGCAATTCCGCCAGAATTCGCCGCACGCTGGCCGGGAGACAGTGTCGCAATGTTTCCAGTTGGCAGAATACCCAACGAAACCTGTGTGAAACCATCAGAAACTGGGACCCGACAGGTATAAGCGCATCCTCACATGCCATCGGCCCTGTCTGAGAGCACATCAATAACCACTTTCTTGTCCTCCTCTCGCCATCTCCGCATGTTCTTGTCCGAGTAGACCACGGAGTTCAGATAGTCGACGATGTCTTTCTTTTGTCCGCTCTGGTCATGAAGAGATACCCGATTCGATGTCAACGGTTCAAGGGAGGTCCGAATATCGATCTCTGGACGACTTGTTATACACAGGTGCAAGTTTGGAAGCTTCAAGTTGACGAGTTTCTCGACAAGTTCCAGGACCTTGTCACGTGAGGACGGTATTCCAGCCGTGTTGGGGCACTCGTCAAGCGCGTCGAGAATAAGATAGATCGGGACTCCTGCTGAAAACCTGATCATGTCTTGGAGGCATTGGGTGAGGGCGCGGTCACTGGGTTGTCGCGAGCCAGATAGGTGGGTTGAATAACAGGCAGAGAGTATGTCGCACAGAGAAGCAGATTGATGGCTAAGCTGGGTGAGGAGAGAAGAGAGTAATGCGTGGGTATCCTGCTTTCCCGTGTCCTTGAAATCAAAGAAGAAGTAAGCGACGTGGGCCGAACCCGTGCCAACGACGTGGTCAAGATCCTGGATGATCGATGAACTCGAGGAAGGTCAACAATCCCAGCCAAACGATTTTGAGGTGTGACAAACCTGAGGACACTCTTTCCCGAACCAGCTATAGAAATAAAGTTCCATTAGCAAAAACAAAGGGAAGGGGAGAGGGAACGTACGTTTTCCGTAAATCCACAGTAATGAATTAGACACCTTCCAATCTTTGAAGGCGTCACATGCCACGAACCATAGGGCGGTGCCTTCGTGGCGAGCATCGCTTGCAGTGTTATAATTTACAGATGGATCTGGGGGAGAGAGCCAGTTTCTGAGGTCCTTTCGTAGCTGGTCCCCTATGAGAGCAATTAAACCTTCAAGCTTCACGGCTAGTCAGATGAGGTTGGTGGATGACGAACGTTTCTGATCCCCTATGTCGTCTGCGACTTGCCGCACTTTGTCGTCGATACCTTGTACCTTGTTGTCGACACACTTCACCTCGTCATGGACCGCATGAGTGGCCCTCAGACCTTGTACAGCTGCCATCCGGACTTCCTCTTGAGTCAACCGATCGAGTCGAGCAAGAGCATCCTCGATATCGGCCCTCCCTATCACCTTCTTCAAATATTTCTCTGCTCAATCATCAGTCGACAGCGGCGATTCATACAAGCGGTCGGCTTACTCGCTTGGCTCTGACTAATCTCCCTTGTCGCGATGGCCAGGATTGAGAGCACCTCAGTCATGATCTTCACGATCATGTCGGTCATCCCTGCCGTCGGTGGAACTTGGACATAGGTCTCAAGGCGTCGAAAGAAATTCTCAATGCGCTCAAATACGTTGATGAGCGCGTCCTGGCTGGCAGAAACGCCTTTGGCTGCCTTTGAGGGCGCTGTGTCAGGGCAGTCAATGGAATCAAAAAGCCGCTCACTGAAAGAAGAACACCTATCCCAGTGAAGATAACTCCAGCAGGTGGATACACCTATACAACGACAAATATCAGACCTCGAACTGTGCCATCCCGAACGCTCTTATGACTGACCAGACCAATACCCGCACCGATAGCCTCGGAGAACGAGTAGAGCACATTGACAGTCGGATTTAGCCAGTTGGTTAACTTGTCATCGGTGCCACCAGTACTGTGAGATTGGTCGAACGCAGGGATTTGCTCTTGTAGGACTGTGAGGACGGCATCGGGAGAGTTGCAGACTTGGAGTTTGGGAAGGAGTGGGTGGGATCGGAGCTCTTTTTTGGTCTTCTTCTTGTAGGCTTCTAGAGCGTTGTCAAAGATAACTTGATAGTTTGAGATTGCGGCGGGTGTCTGGGACATGGCGTACGTCGTGGGAGGATACTGGTGATAGTAGGAAAGACTTGGGAAGGGGGTTGGGTGGGATTCCTTGCGCCCAAGGAACACGTTCAAGTTAGACGTGGATTGGTCTGTGCACCGGTTACACGCCGTATGCCCGATATAGAGGATAGACGCTCAGCTGTGAGTTCCGTTAGCAATACAGTCGACTCTCTCTTAACCCATAGCTCTGATAACCCATACTCCCTAATATCCCATAGGTTTTTTTTATTACCAACTTGGTATGCGGGGAAACCCAGTCCATAACCCATACAACTGCGAAACCCAATACTCCATACCCCCCATGACCCAAAACCCATACATGTGACTGGTACAATTTCAGTTAGGATGTTGTAGTGGACATGAATTATGGAGCAATGGCATGCCATGAACCAGCAAAAAAAAAGAAGTGCTTTTTTTTTGGAAACAACGGTGTAGAAGCCACCTAACATGGACTCTTCTGCACCATGACCAGCCCAACCCACTGGTCTGATCCTTGTCACTACTTCATACCCTTCCCACAATCAGGATCCCATTGTGATGGTTAAGAATGCACTCAGAGGTGCCCTTGACGACTTGGAGGCAACTGGCATACTTCATGGCAGGAGCAGGATGGACATTGATGCATTGATGCCCTACTGAACCCACCTGAAGAGCCCAGGATGATGGAAGGGACGATGGAGGAAGAGATCCGTCAGGCTGGCTCGGCGGCCTCGGCCACATGCAATGCACAGGAGGGGGGTCGCCCCAACAGTGGGGACAACAATGTACAATGTAGAGGGTGGCACTCCTCCAGTCAAACCCTATCAACATATTGTGAGCAGTGAGCAGATATGTCACATGCGTTGATGATCTGGTTGCACACAAACTCAAGGTAATTTGGCCTCGTTTGACATAAAATGTGGTTGGATAGGTCTCAGCACATGGATCACCAATTACTTTCATTCAGAATAGTCAATATTGTCTCAGAAACATGTCAAATATACCAATGATAGGGTACTGATTTTATTTTATTTTTACGTCAATGTTTAGTAATATCCTCAAAGCCCATACTCCCTGATAACCCATAGCTAAAATGCATCACGGAGGGGTATGGGTTAAGAGGGAGTCGACTGTACTGCAATGGAAAAGACACGTAACACGGCAGAGCTCGGGAGGGTTTTATCAATTAGAATTCCCAGCCAAGGGAACGACAGGGGCCCTTGAACAGCACGGGTCCATCTGACGTATTTTGAAGTACAGGCCTGTGCGATAAGCGATCAGTGTCCGGATCCGCGGCCATGCAGGAGTCGTGCCTTCCCCGCCTGCGTACGGGCAGTTACGACTGGCGGAAAAAAGCCGACAACGACAACGGGAAAGGTTGCTAGTTTCGGTCACTCAACCAGTTGGTGCTCTCAACAGACACGACGCTTCGCTTCTCATCAGAGAAAGGTAACGGCTCTCCAGTATGATAACTCCTGAATATCTATGCACAGGATCTTCAATGTCCGCATCGCTCACAGCAGTTCAAATGCTGAGATTATAAAATCGCAGGGTAAAGCAAAACGGATCATCGATTATCCATCATCGACACGTCGCCTCTTAGGTTCATGTCATAAGAGCATTCGGCCCTACTTCTTGACCTCACCGTGACGCTCCTTAATTTCACGGTATTGCGTTTCTTGCCCCACCTCCACCACAGTAAGCTGTGCCATCGAACTCTTCCCGCTGCGCTCGAATTCACTGTCGTACCTGGTAACTGTTTCACCACACCTTGAGGTGGGGCCTTCTTCGGCGTCATTCAGATGACGCGATGCAGTGCAGGACATGTCCCCAACACCTTTGCGAAGGTGATTATCGTCATCACCTCGGCGTGATGTCGCACTCGACGACGATGGTGCATCCCCCACGTGGACACTTTGATCCATTGCGCGTGATCGGGGAAGGCAACGCTTTTGGGAGTTGTCGAGTGTCGAGCTTGTGGGGTAGCTGATCGAAGACAATGCCGCTGGCAGTTGCGGCCGTCGCTCCTTTGCATTGCGCTCGGTCGCGCAGTGGTCGCGCTCGTGTCACATATCTCACCCACAGACACATTTTGATCAGCCGTATTTCGTTAATGTAAAGAAAGGGGAAAAACAAAGCAGTCAGGACATACCCATAAGAAAAGACGGTGTCATTTCAACGCGAAGGTTTGAGGGGTGGGGTAAGAAGCGAAATGTTGGGTCAGTCGCCGGGTTGACTTGGACCATAGAGTCAGACTAGTAGATAATATAAATTGGTCGACTAAACAAAAACGCTGGCTTGCAACGTTTGGCAGAATGGCCAGAACAGGACACATCGGCGTGGCCGACAAACCTCCTTGAAAGCTGATTGGTGCATATTCCCGGGCCGGGCCTGTCAACCCAGAATTGGCTAGAGTTCAACTCAACTCAAATCTCCGGCAACACGACATGAACGATGATCGATCGAAGACCAATACTCGCGGCTCATGACAACAGTGGAACTGGACGCGTTCAGCTGATATCAAGTGGCGGCAACTTGGCAAGGTGCGATCAGCCTATGTCTGCAATAGGCTCCATCATGCGTTGCTAAATGCAGAGAGTTCAGTTATCCTCGTCCTGCGCATCCGCGCAGTTACGATGAGGAAGGAAAAAAAGTAGAACAATGGGGAACATATGGTTCGATAAGATTGACGGCTAGGTGCAGAAAAGGTCCGAGTTGTTGTGAACTTTGCACAAGTACGTTGTTCGCTACTCATCTGAAACAGCAGCGTACTACAGTAGTATAAAGCCAACTTGTCCATCACTGCTGTTGATCGATCTCTGGTGTCTAGGTCAACACATTGGGATAATAATATGCCGGAGTAATCGCCGATCTTTGACTCGATCATCCCCCATTGACACGCTAAGAGCGTCCGATCGGCGACCCTAAAGATACCACTGTATCGCACTTTCCCGCTCCGTCATGTCGTGCTGCGCCATCAAAGTACTCCACTGTTACCCTCGCCATGGTATTCCCACTGGACGACTCACCACCCGCACCACGAGGGAGCTTCAGAGCTTCAGCTCTGGCAACATCATCGCGACATCGTTCAGGTGGCATGGAGCGTCGTTGCGGGTAATCGCGAACTCCCGAGGCAGATCGTCGTTGTCATCGTGGTTGACTCAGAGTTGAGTCCTCCGCCTGCGCCTTTGAGTCAATGAAAGTCATATATAGAGAAGGGTGACACTTCTGGGGTTCATAGACCTTGTTGACTACATTATTAGGGATCTGGTTGAGTGGTGCTTTGCCGTCCTGGTGTTCTGTCGCGCCAGAGGCGTGGATTGCGGCGGATGTACCCTTGACTCCGACCTGTCCAAAAAAAATAAAGCAAACAACCGGCAATCAGGCGAAATGGCTCCCTCCATGCACATTGAAGTGAAGGAGGGAAGGAAGGGATGAAGCTCGATGAAGACGCGCAGATTGATGTGTTTGATTCTCCGGTTTCTCCATCAACAAGCGCAACCAGATTGCCCGCTGAGTCAGCATGGTCGAGGCGGAACGGATTCGAAGGCACGGAGCTGCTGTAGTGATGCGCCAACCTCGAATGGGTATCACATCACGAAAGCGGAAAAGGTGCGCTCTCGCTTCTCTTCGCTTTTTGGCTTTCCAAGTTCTGACTGACAAGTTCAAGGTCTCGCTCTCCCTCTGCTCTCAGTGGTCCTCCCTCGATGCCGCGCCGGTCACACTTTCCCCGGCTTCCACCGCCTAGATTAGTGGACGCTCCGAGGGTGGAGGAAGTCGACCCGCTCGCAAAGCTGAGTGTGAGCGCCACCTCGCCGCACGCATGCCGCCGTTAAACTCGGAAACGCACAAAGCAAAAAGGGCGAGGCAAAAAAGGAGACGGACTTCGACGCGATGGCAGAATTTGGCAAGTTGACTTCCTCATGCTGCGGCGGTGTGTACATGGCCCCTGCACGACTGCGCGTCCTCCAGGCCGCTGCGGCACAGGATCGTAGCAGTGCCCAATACCGGCGTCTCTCTTGGGACTTTTTGCGCAAGTCGATCACCGGTATCGTCAACAGGGTCAACGTGGGATCATGCATGTCATCCCCGAGCTCTGAGAACCTCACCAGAGGTCGTGGGCTTTCGCCCGCAGCATCATGAAGGCACAGGTGGCAAATTTGCCTTTCACACCCGTCTTTGCGGCCCTCGTTTCGGTCATCAACACAAAATTGCCCACGATAGGCGAATTTGTTGCTTCACCGGTCGATCAGGCAGTTCAGAAGGGCATTTAAGAGGAATGGCAAGGTACGTCAGATAATTGTGGGTTCATGCCATGTAAGCTTACACTTTCAACGACACCATTCATCGCACATCTCGTCAACCAAGGCATTGCCCACGAGTTGATTGCGCACCAATTCTCGTCCTCCTCCTTGAGAGGCCTACCGACGATTCTATCGAAATTGCCGTTGGTTTCACGTGCGAGGTCGGAGCTTTCGTCCAGGAAAACTCACCAAGAGTCAACGCAACGGCCTTCGAACGCTTCCGCGCCGTATTAAACGAGGACAGCATCGGCCATCCGGTTCAATACATGATCGAAGTGCTCATGCAGGCGCGTAAGGACAAGTATAAGGATAATCCGATATTGCCAGAGGGACTCAATCGTGTGGAGGAAGAACAGCACATCGCTCATGAAATCCAGCTAGAGGAGGATTTGAAAGTCGAAGAAGGCCTCAGTATGTATCCTATCTGCTACACCAGTATTCTTTTTAAATAGTCTGCGGGCAGATATCTTCAAGTTCGACCCAAGTTACCTCGAAAATGAGGAAAGTACAAGGCTATCGAGGCCGACGTCCTTGGGGAAGGCTTATACGATGAGTCAGGATCAGAGGAGAGCGAGGGTGATGACGAAGGTATGCTTGGAAGACTCGTACCTTACCTCCTTCCCTGTTGACATATCTTTCAACCGTTCCCGAAAAGGAGGGTATTGAAGACCATACCGAAACGAACCTGGTCGATCTGCGCCGGGTGATTTATCTGACCATCATGAATGCCCTTCACTACGAGGAAACTGTCCACTAGTTACTGAAAGTTCAGTTAAATGAGGACAAAGGGGTATAGTTTTGTTACTTGCTTATCTTCAGTGTTGCTTACAGGGCATCCTAGATCGAGCTAGTCAACATAGTTATCAAGGGTTGTTCCCAAGAGCGTCCATACTCGACTTTCTATGGCCTTGTCAGCGAACCTTTCTGCAAGCTCGACCGCGTATGGAACGAGTCGGTTGAGAAAGCTTTCGAGACATAGTATGAGATAATTCATCGTTCCGAAACAAATCGTCTGCGATGAACGAGGATGATACCACGAGTTCAAGCCGAATTTTTGTCAAGATCATGATGCAGGAAGCACGGAGAGCATGGGTCTAGCTACTCTCAAAGAACGTTTTGCGGACCCCGAGATCAAGGCACGCTGTACTGGGATGTTCCTGTTGGATAACCCAAAAAAACACGCGCTTCTCTATCAATTACTTTACGAGTGTCGGACTTGGTGCGCTTACGGAAGAGATGCGCGAACATCTCAAGGTGAGCGGAGCATTCAACAGTTTTGTTCATTACAGAGCTGATGTGTTGTTCCCTAGAACGCGCCCCGCCTGATTATGGAACAATGGCGGGCAATGTTAGAGGCCGAGTCGTCGTCTTCGTTCATCAGACGGGGACTCATCCTCTGAGGATTCTTTGTCCGATTCCAATAGCGAATCGGATGGGTCAGATGACTCTCGCGACCAGCGCTCGTATCGTCGTTCGTGGACCCGGCCGCGTCAATACAGGCAGGATTTCCCTCGTCGCGGACGAAATGACAGCCGGATGCCGTCTCCACGGCCTCGTCACCGTCGGGACTCGCCACGTCGCAGACGCGATGACAGCCGGTCCGCGTCGCCACCTGGCTCTCGCAGAGACGACGATCGACGCTCCGACGGTCGAAGTGGTTACGGGCGTAATCGTCGCGAATCACCGCCCCCCACTGGGCGGTATCGTCGACGCAGTGACTCGGTTTCGAGGACGCCACCTCGTGAGGGGTACGAACGTGAATGTGACCGTTCTCCTCCACACCGAGAGAGCGAACGGGACCGGGACGGTTCTCGTGATTATGACCGCAGAAGATATTATTCACAGGACAGATACTGGGATCGCCGGCGTTGATGAAGATGTCCATCATCGGGAGTATCTACTTTAGGTATCCGCGTCGTGTTCTTCTGTCTTATATGTCTATCCACGCATTGTTGAAAGTCCTGCCCCACCTTCGAGCGTTCCTCCATTGCGTCGTATAAGCTACGTTCCGGATGATTTTACCAAGAATCTTAATTTGGCCGCTTTCTAATACTCCCAAGGCATCGTCTTTGTTCCTCACAGTCTGGTAGGTTGGGTGTGGTGGCTCGGTGCCAGTAAGTGCTCGAATGACTGTCTTGTCACATTGGGACGTATCCTGGAACATTTACCAAAGTTTACGACTTCGGGGCCACCGTATTCAAGTATAAAATGCCAAAACACGACAAAAGTGACATGGGACATCCTAAGTAATTTAGAGAACATGGTAACCTGAAATTGTGTCACATCGTTGGTTGAGTCTGCAAATGCTCCGACAACAACTGCGTGATCTTCGTTCTACCTCGCTCCGACGCAATTTGGAAGGGGGTCCTACCCTTCTTATCCTCGGGATGCACATTCGCGCCATGCTCCAATAGTAGCCGTGCACCTTTGACGCAGCCTTGGCGAGACGCCAGATGTAGCGGAGTCGCGTGGTCATCATCCAGCGCATCAACGTCCGCCCCACGTGCAAGTAAGCATCGCATGGTATCCAAAAACATATCCAAGGTACCGAAGGTGTCCTTCGAGCCGTCCAAGACTTGATGTAGTGGTGTCCGACCCGCCTCGTTCCGCGCATGGATATTTGCACCATACTCGAGGATCAACTCTGCGCCTTTGGCGGATCCGTAATTTGAAGCCTCATGCAGCGGGGTCCAGCGGTGAGAATCCTTTGCATCTGGGTCCGCACCATGCTCTAGCAAAAATTGCACCACATCAAGACGGCAGGCTTGAGTTCTCTCAGACTGCTCGTACCACCAGTCCATTGCCCGGTGTAGTGGTGTGCTGCCAGAAAGATCCCGCGCATTTACGTCTGCATTGCGCTCAACCAGCGTGCGAGTAACACCAAGGAGCCCATGACCTGCTGCCAGGTGCAGTGGAGTCCGGACCTCATAGCCCCGAACATCTACGTCCACGCAGTGGATGAGAAGCAACTGTGCGATATCGGCGTGTCCCGCCTCCAACGCTCCGTGCAATGGAGCCCCGTAATAGCCTCTGACGTTCATATCCCCTGGATGCTTTGAAATGAGGTAATCCACCAAGCCACGGTATCCACATTCGGAAAGGTAGTACAGGGGAGTTACATCCGGGTGTTCGTGGTCCCAATGGTCTTGGTAAATCTGGAACCATGCAGCAAAGTGTGATTTGTCTGCATCGAGGAGATCATCTACCCCATCCCAAATATGCGACAAAACGCTCCCAAACTCCGCATGGTCTCCGAAATGTTTGGCAGCATACCAAGCTAGTGGAAAGACCTTCATGCTGGCTCTACCAATGTGGGGGTCTAATCGGAGTAGGACACTGAGACAAGCCTGGGCCATGATCGTGTGTGCCGGCTCGAGGGGAATATGATGATAACGGGTGGCGTCCACCTTCGATGTGGCAAGGCGATCCGAAGTCAGGAATTCTTTGACCGAGAAATGCGAAAATTGGACCACACTGGAATTTTGGCTCTCTACCCCGATGACAGCGACCAAACTGGAGCACGCCGAAAGCACGGCCTGTTCTTGGTCCTCCCACCGTAAAGCTTCGTTCAGCTTCGGGATCCCCTCCGATGTGCTAAAGTCAACTGCCAGGATCTCGGCTAGCTCCTCTACACGAAGTGGGCGAACCGCGACCGTGAGGCACTGCAGGAGACGATGAGCGTGTACTTGATTTGACTTCGGTATTTCCTGCAGTATCCGCTCATATGTCGCATCCAACGTCTCCGGCAATTCCGCCAGAATTCGCCGCACACTGGCTGGAAGACAGTGACGTAGTGTTTCCAGTTGGCAGAATACCCAACGAAACCTGTATGAAACCATCAGAAACTGGGACTCAACGTATATAAACCCGTCCTCACATTCCGTCGGCCTTCTCTGAGAGCACATCAATAACCACTTTCTTGTCCTCCTCTCGCCATCTCCGCATGTTCTTGTCCGAGTACACCACAGAGTTCACATAGTCGACAATGTCTTTCTTTTGTCCGCTCTGGTCATGAAGAGATATCCGACTTGATGTCAATGGTTCAAGGGAGGTCCGAATGTCGATCTCTGGACGACTTGTTATGCACAGGTGCAAGTTTAGAAGGTTCAAGCTGACGAGTTTCTCGACGAGGGCCAGGACCTTGTCACGTGAGGACGGTATTCCAGTCGTGTTGGGGCACTCGTCAAGTGCGTCGAGAATGATATAGATCTGACTTGGGACTCGTGTTGAGAACCTGAGCATGTCTTGGAGGCATTGTGTAAGTGTACGGTCACTAGGTTGTCGGGAGCCAGATTGGTGGGTTGAATGACAGGCAGAGAGAATTTCGCACAGAGAAGAAGATTGATGGCTGAGCTGGATGAGGAGAGAAGAAAGTAGTGCGTGGGCATCCTGCTTTCCGACGTCCTTGAAATCAAAGAAGAAGTAAGCGATGTAGACTGGACCCGTGTCAACGATGCAGTCAAGGTGCTGGATGATCGATGAACTGGAGGAAGGTCAACAATCCCGGCCAAACGATTTTGAGATGTGACGAACCTGAGGACACTCTTCCTGGAACCGGCTATAAAAATAAAGGTCCATTAACCAGAGCGAAGATGAGGGGGGAGGGGACGTACGCTTGCCATAAATCCACAGTAATGAATTAGACACCTTCCAATCCTTGAAGGCATCACATCCGATGAACCATAGGGTGGTGCCTTCTTGGCGAGCATCACTTGAAGTGTTATAATTTACAGATGTATCTGGGGGCGAAAGCCAATTTCTGAGGTCCTTTCGTAGCTGATCCCCTGTGAGAGTAATTGAGCCTTCATCGCCAGTCAGATGAGATAATTGAACGACAAACGCTTCTGATTGCCTATGTCATCTCATCAGCAAAAGTTTCAAACGGAGGTAGTGTAGTTGATGCCTTGTAAGCCCTTGTATAGGTCGACCCACGCCCTGTATAGTCATAACTTTGCCTTGGAAGGGGCCATCTTTGCCTTGGAAGGGCCATCCAAGCCCCTTACCTACTTTTTGCACTTTTGCTGATGCTGCAACTTGCTGCATCTTGTTGTCGACAGCCTGTACCTTGTGATCGACGTTTTGAACATGGACATCAACTTGTTGCACATCGCTGCCGACATTCCGCACCCTGTCGTCGACTTGCTGAATATGGCCGTCTACACTCCTTACCTCATCATGCACCGCATGAGTGGCCTTCAGACCTTGTGCGGCTGCCATCCGGACTTCCTCTTGAGTCAGTCGATCCAGTCGAGCTAGCCCATTATCGATATTGGTCTTCCCTATCACCTTCGTCAAATATTTCTCTGAACAATAATCAGTCGACAAGTGACGATTCATACAAGCGATCAGCTTACTCGCTCGGCTCTGACCAAACTCCCTTGTTGCGATGGCTAAGATTGAGAGCACTTCGGTCATGATCTTTACAATCATGTCGGTCATCTCTGGCGTCGGTGGAACTTGGACATAGGTCTCAAGCCGTCGAAAGAAATTCTCGATACGCTCAAATATGTTGACGAGCGCATCCTGGCTGAAAGAGGCGGCTTTCGTCGCCTTAGAAAGTGGGTGTTCAAGTTGTCGTCGGGGCAACGGGATCGAGAAGATACCCACGGAAAGCAGAACACCTATCCCAGTGAAGATCACTCCCGCGGGTGGGTATACCTGTGCAAGAACGAAGATCAGACCTTGAGCTGGTCAACCTCAAACGCTCTTACACTGACCGGACTAACACTTGCCCCGATAGCTTCGGAGAAGGCGTAGAGCACGTTGACAGTTGAATTCAACCACTTGGTTAACCTGTCACTAGTACTACTGTGACATTTGTCGAACACGGGGATTTGCTCTTGTAGAACTGCAAGGATGGCATTGGGAGAATTGCAGGTTTGGAGTTTGGGAAGCAGTGGGTGGGATCGGAGATCTTTCTTTGTCTTCTTCTTGTACGCTTCTAGGGCACTGTCGAAGATGACTTGATAATTTGATGTTGAGGTGGTCGCGGTGGGTGTCTGGGACATAGCGTTCATCGTAGAAGGATACTGGTAGCAGTAGGGAAACTCTCAGAAAGAGGGATTGGACAAAGAATTCCCTACGCTCAACGAAGACGTTTGAGTCACGAGTGGCCTTCTCCAAAGTCTGCGTGTACACGGCCCATACCCGATATAGATAGATGATAGACGCTCAGCCGTGAGTTTCGCCAGCAATGATGGAAAGACATGGAAGTAATGTAACACAGCAGTGCTCGGGCATGGAAAATGAGAACTTCATCTAATAAAACTGAAGGCCAAAGGACTCGGCACGAGTCCAACTGACATAACTTGAAGTACTATGGGCCTCATGTGAGTCATGTCGGTGCAGTCTATCCTAAGTATCCCGATCCATGCGGTGTTCTTGAGTCGAGTCTTCCCCGTCCTGTGCTGCGGTTACGACTCAGCTCAGTACTCAGTACTCAGTACTACTCGCCTTGGTAATTGCGGCGCGCGCCGCGATACATTACATAATCCCGTATCATTGGTCCTTCTATGCAGCCATACTTGCAAGTCAACTTTATGATGTCTAGTAGTTGTCTATTCCGGGTGAAGGGTAACAACAAGCAGATATTTTCAGATTGGTCCCAAATATGCCAAACAGGGGAATATACAGGAAAATCAAAGTTAGACATCTTCAGTGAAGGCTCCTTTTACGACGCCAGGACCAAGGGAAAGCGATAGTGAAGTAAGGACGCTGGCGAGGGCGCTCTTGGAGGACACCTACTTTTCCTCCCTGAATACGTATGTCTCAGCAGTCCCCGATTGTTCCCTACTACGCGCCTCTCTTCGTTATTGGACAACATCACGTCGAATCCCCACTTCTGACAGTTCAAGGGGAACGGTCTGAAATTCCTTCGTCCGGCTCCGACAACGATTCTGATGCGTCAAGACTCTCGCGACCACTGCTCCGACTCATCCCTACCCGTCATTATAGGTAGGATTCCCCACGCCACGAGCGAGGCGACAGCCAGACACCAACTCCCCCGCACCGTCACCGTCGGGACTCGCCACAGCGCAGACGGGATGGTAGCTGGTCCGCATCTCCACCTCGGTCTCTCAGAGACGACCATCGAAGTGGTTACGGGCGTAATTGTCGCGAATCACCGCCCGCCGCCGGGCGGTATCGTTGGCGCAGCGACTCGGTTTCGACGACGCCACGTCGTGAGCGCTACGAACGTGAACATGAGTGTTCTCCGCCACGCCGAGAGAGCGAACGGGACCGGGACCATTCTCGTGGATTACGACTGCAGAAGAGGGGATTCATGGTACAGATACGGGGATTGCTGGCGTTGATGAAGATGTCCATTCATTGGGAGTATATACGATACGTGCCCGCATTGTGTCCTTCTGTCTGATATGTCTATCACCGTATTCTTGAAGCTCCTGCCTTAACTTTGAACGTTCCATTGTCACATAAGATACGTTCCGCAAGGTCGTTTTACTAAGGACCTTAATTTGGCCACTTTCTAAGACTCCCAAGGCATTACCTTTGTTCCCCAGTTCGTCTGGCAAGTCGTCGGTGGCTCGCTTCCACTGGGTCTTTACGTGACTTGGGGGACGTATCCTGGAACATGTACCAAATAACAGTGGGGTTTACAACTCGAGGCCTCATCTGGGAACAGCAGCGGTTCTCCAGTACTACAGTAGTATAAAGTCAACTTGTCCATCACTGCTGTTGATCTCTGGTGGATAATAAAATACCAGAGTAAGCGAAAAAAATCGCCGATCTTTGATCATCCCCCATTGACACGCTCCTTCTCACACCATAAAGATACCACTGTATCGCACTTTCCCGCTCCGTCATGTCGTGCTGCGTCATCAAAAGTACGCCACTGTTACCCTCGCCATGGTATTCCCACTGGACGACTCACCACCCGCACCACGAGGGAGCTTCAGCTCCGGCAACATCATCGCGACATCGTTCAGGTGGCATGGGGCGGCGTTGTGGGTAATCGCGAACTCCCGAGGCAGATCGTCGTTGTCATCGTGGTTGACTCAGAGTTGAGTCCTCCGCCTGCGCCTTTGAGTCAATGAGAGTCATATATAGAGAAGGGTGACACTTTGTGGGTTCGTATACCTTGTTGACTACATTATTAGAGGAGGCGCTAGCTCTGGTCGGGAGTGGTGCTTTTCCGTCCTGGCGTTCTGTCGCGCCAGAGGCGTGCATTGCGGACAGATGTACCCTTGACTCCGACCTGTCTAAAAAATTAAAGCAAACAACTGGAAATCACGCGAGATGGCTCCTTCCATGCGCGTTGAAGCTTGAAGGCTGAAGGGAGGAAGACGCGCAGATTGATGTGTTGTGTTGGGTGATGTGATTCTCCGGGCCGGGCCGGATTCTCCATCAACAAGCGCAAGTGTGCAGCATATTGCCCGCTTAGTCAGCATTGTTGAGACGAGACGGAACGGATTCCACGACACGGAGGTGCTGAAGTGACGCGCCGACCTGCAATGGGCATCACATCATAAAAGAGGAAAAGGTGTGCTCTTGTTTCTCTTCGCATTTTGGCTTTCCAAATTCTGACTGGCAAGTTCAAGGTCTCACTTTCCCTCTGCTCTCAGTGGTCCTCCCTCGATGCCGCCCCGATCACACTTTCCCCGGCTTCTGCCGCGTAGATTAGTGGACGCTCCGAGGGTGGAGGAAGTCGACCCGCTCGCAAAGCTGAGTGTGAGTGCCACCTCGCCGCACGCATCCCGCCCTTAAACTCGGAAAGGCGGAAAGCAAAAAAGGGCGAGGCAAAGGAGATGGAGAGGGACTCCGACGCGATGGCAGAATTTGCCAAACTGACGTCCTCACGCTCCGCCGGTGTGTACATGCCCCCTGCACGACTGCGCTACCTCCAGGTCGTCGCGGCACAGGATCACAGCAGTGCCCAATACCAGCGTCTCCCTTGGGACTCTTTGCGCAAGTCGATCACCCGTATCGTCAACAGGGCCAACGTGGGCAGCATCAAGCATGTCGTCCCAGAGCTCTTCTCTGAGAACCTTATCAGAGGTCATGGGCTTTTCGCGCGCAGCATCATGAAGGCACATGCAGCCAGCTTGCCTTTCACACCCGTCTTTGTGGCCCTCGTTTCGATCATCAACACAGAATTGCCCATGATGGGCGAATTGTTACTTCACCGGTTGACCAACCAGGTCAGGAGGGCATTTAAGGGGAATGACAAGGTACGTCGGAGAATCGTGGTTTCATATCCTGTACACTTATACCACCTCTCCAGACCGTTTGTCATTCAACGACAACATTCATTGCACACCTCGTCGACCAAGGCGTTGCCCACGAGTTGATTGTGCTCCAAATTCTCGTCCCCCTCCTTGAGAGGCCTACCGACGATTCCATCGAAATCGCCGTTGGTTTCATGCGCGAGGTCGGGGCTTTCCTCCAGGAAAACTCATCAAAAGCCAACGCAACGGTCTTCGAACGCTTCCGCGCCGTATTGAACGAGGGCAGCATCAGTCATCGGGTTCAATACATGATCGAATTGCTCATGCAGGTGCAGAAGGACCAGTACAAGGATAATCCAATATTACCCGAAGGACTCGATCTTGTGGAAGAAGAGCAGAAATCCAGCTAGAGGAGGATTTGAAGGTCGAAAAGAAGGCCTTGGTATGTATCCTATCTGCTACACCAATATCCTTTTTTAATGGTCTGCGGGCAGATATCTTCAAGTTCGACCCAAATTACCTTGAAAATGAGGAAAAGTACAAGGCTGTCAAAGCTGACGTCCTTGGGGAAGGCTCATCCGACGATGAGTCAGGATCAGGGGAGATCGATAGCGAGGGTGATGACGAAGGTATGCTTGGAAGACTCGTACCTTACCTTCTTTCCTATTGACATATCTTTCAGCCGTTCCCGCAAAGGAGGGTTTGAAGGCCATACCTAAACGAACCTGGTCAATCTACGCCAGGTCATTTATCTGACCATCATAAATGCCCTCAACTACGAAGAAGCTGTCAACAAATTGCTGAAAGTTCAGTTAAATGAGGGTGGAGAGGTATAGTTTTGCTATTTGCTTGTCTTCAGCGTTGCTTACAGGGCATTCTAGATCGAACTAGTCAACATGGTCATCGAGTGTTGTTCCCAAGAGCGTTCATATTCGACTTTCTGTGGCCTCGTCAGCGAACGTTTCTGCAAGGTCAACCGCATATGGAACGAGTCCTTTGAGAAAGCGTTCGAGACATATTACGACACAAGTCATCGTTACGAAACAAATCGTCTGCGTAACATTGCGCGTACCTTTGGGCCACGCGAATGATGTTATCTCTTGGACTGTTTTTCAGGTGATCAAGATGAACGAGGACGATACGACAAGTTCAAGCCGGATTTTTGTCAAGATCATGACGCAGGAAGTCACGGAGAGCATGGGTCTAACTACTCTCAAAGAACGTTTTTCGGACCCCGAAATCAAGGCATTGTGTACTGGGATGTTCCCATTGGATAACCCAAAAAAACACGCGCTTCTGTATCAATCACTTTACAAGTGTTGGACTTGGTGCGCTTACGGAAGAGATGCGCGAGCACCTCAAGGTGAGCCGAGCATTTAACGGATTGTTCATTACAGAGCTGATGTGTTGTTCCCTAGAACGTGCCCCGCCTGATTATGGAACAGCGGCAGGTAATGTTAGAGGCCAAGTCGTCGTCTTCGGACAGTTCATCGGATGCGGACTCATCCTCTGAGGGTTCCTCGTCCGATTCCGATAGCGAATCGGATGCGTCAGATAGTCCTTGCGACCGGCGCTCGTATCGCCGTTCGTCGAACCCGCCTCGTCGATGCAGGTAGGTTCTCCTCATCGCGGACGAGATGACAGTCGGACGCCATCCCCACCGCCTCGTCACCGTCGTGACTCGCCACGACGCAGACACGATGACAGCCGGTCCGCATCTCCACCTCGGTCTCGCAGAGACGACGATCGACGTTCTGACGGTCGAAGTGGTTACGGTCGTAATCGTCGCGAGTCACCACCCCCCGCCGGGCGGTCTCGTCGGCGCAACGACTCGGTCTCGAGGACGCCACCTCGTTCGCGTTCGCGTTCTCCGCCACGCCGAGAGAGCGCACGGGACCGAGACCGTTCTCGTGATTACGACCGCAGAAGAGATGATTCACGGGACAGATACAGGGATCGTCGGCGTTGATGAAGATGTCTATTCATTGGGAGTATCTACTTTACGTGTCCGCGTCGTGTCTTTCTGTCCTATATGTCAATCACCGTATTCTTGAAAGTCCTGCCCCACCTTTGAGCGTTCCTCCATTGCGTCATATAAGCTACGTTCCGTAGGATCATTTTTACTAAGGATCTTAATTTGGCCGCTTTCTAAGACTCCCAAGGCACCATCTTTGCTCCCCACAGTCCTTCAGGTCATTGGTGGTGGCTTGGTGCCAGTAAGTGCTTAAATGACTTGTCTTGTCACATTGGGATGTATCCTGGAACATGTACCAAATGAGAACGCGTCTATGACTTCGGGGCTACCGTATTCAAGTATAAAATGCTAAAACACGACATAAAACGAGATGGGACATCCTAAGTAATTTAGAGAACATAGCAGCCTGAATTGTGTCACATCTTTTGCTGACTCTGCAAATGCTCCGACAACAACTGCGTGATCTTCGTTTTACGTTCCTCCAACGCAACTTGGAATGGGGTCCTACCCTTTTTATCCTCGAGATGCACATTCGCGCCATGCTCCAATAGTAGCCGTGCACCTTTGGCGCAGCCATCGTAAGACGCTACATGCAGCGGAGTCGCGTGGTCATCATCCGGTGCATTAACGTCCGCCCCACGTGCCAGTAAGCATCGCATGGTATCCAAAAACATATCCAAGGCATCGAAGGTGTCATTCAAGTTGACCAAGACTTGGTGTAGTGGTGCCTGACCCTCCTTGTTCCGTGCATGGATACTTGCACCGTGCTCGAGCATCAACTGTGCTCCCTTGACGGATCCGAAATATGAAGCCCGATGCAGCGGGGTCGAGTGGTCATCATTCTTTGCATCTGGGTCCGCACCATGCTCTAGCAAAATTTTCACCACATCAAGACGGCAGTCTTGAGTTCTCTCAGACAACTTGAACCACCAGTCCATTGTCATGTGTAGTGGTGTGTTGCCAGAACGATCCCGCGCATTTATGTCTGCATTGCGCTCAACCAGCGTGCGAGTAACACCGAGGAACCCATGACCTGCTGCCAGGTGCAGTGGAGTCTGGTCCTCATAGCCCCGAATATCCATGTCCACGCAGTGTCTGAGAAGCAACTGTGCGACATCGGCGTGTCCCTCCTCCAACGCCGCGTGCAATGGAGTCCCGTAATAGCCTCTGACGTTCATATCCTCTGGATGCTTTGAAATGAGGAAATCCACCAAGCCGCGGTATCCACGTTCCGAAACGTAGTACAGGGGAGTTGCATCCGGGAGCTCGTTGTTCCAATAGTCTCGGTGAATCCGGAACCATACAGCAAAGTGTGATTTGTCTGCGTCGAGGAGATCATCAACCCCATCCCATATATGCGACAAAACCCTCTCAAACTCCGCATGGTCGCCGAAATGTTTGGCAGCATACCAAGCCAGAGGAAAGGCCTTGATGCCGGCTCTATCGATGCTGGGGTCTAGTCGGAGTAGGACACTGAGACAAGCCTGGGCCATGATCGTGTGTGCCGGCTCGAGGTGAATATGATGATATCGGGAGGCGTCCATCTTCGACGTGGCAAGGCGATCCGAAGTCAGGAATTCTTTGACCGAGAAATGCGAAAACTGGACTACACGGGAATTCTTGTCCTCGTCCTCGATGACGGCGATCAAACTAGAGCAGGCGGAAAGCACCGCCTGTTCTTGATCCTCCCACCGTAAAGCTTCGTTCAGCTTTGGAATCCCTTCCGATGTGTTGAAGTCAACCGCAAGGATCTCAGCTAGCTCCTCCACACGAAGTGGGCGAACCGCGACGGTGAGGCACTGCAGGAGACGATGAGCGTGTACTTGATTTGACTTGGGGATTTCCTGCAGTATCCTCTCATATGTCGAATCCAACGTCTCCGGCAATTCCGCTAGAATTCGCCGCACGCTGGCCGGGAGACAGTGACGCAGTGTTCCCAGTTGGCAGTATACCCAACGAAACCTGTGAGAGGCATCAGAAAGTGGGTTTGAACGTATATCCAGCGTCCTTACATGCCATCAGCTTTCTTTGAGAGCACATCAACGACTACCTTCTTGTCCTCCTCTCGCCATCTCCGCATGTTCTTGTCCGAGGAGACTACCGAGTTCACATAGTCAACAATGTCTTTCTTTTGTCCGCTCTGGTCATGAAGAGATACCCGATTCGATGTCAATGGTTCGAGGGAGGTCCGAATATCGATCTCTGGACGACTTGTTATGCACAGGTGCAAGTTTGGAAGGTTCAAGTTGACGAGTTTCTCGACAAGTTCCAGGACCTTGTCACGTGAGGACGGGATTTCAGTCGTGTTGGGGCACTCGTCAAGCGCGTCGAGAATAAGATAGATCGGGACTCCTGCTGAAAACCTGATCATGTCTTGGAGGCATTGCGTAAGGGCGCGGTCACTGGGTTGTCGGGAGCCAGATAGGTGGTCTGAATAACAAGCAGAGAGAATGTCGCACAGAGAAGCAGATTGATGGCTGAGCTGGATGAGGAGAGAAGAAAGTAATGCGTGTGCATCCTGCTTTCCGGTGTCCTTGAAATCAAAGAAGAAGTAAGCAACGTAGGTTGAACCCGTGCCAACGACACAATCAAGATCCTGGATGATCGATGAACTGGAGGAACGTCAACGATCCCGGCCAAACAATTTGAGGTGTGACGAACCTGAGGACACTCTTCCCGGAACCGGCTATAGAAATAAAGATGCATTAGGCAGAGCGAAGAAGAGGGCGGAGGGGACGTACGTTTTCCGTATATCCACAATAATGAGTTAGACACTTTCCAATCCCTGAAGGCGTCACCCCCAATGAACCACAGGGCGGTGCCTTCGTGGCGAGCATCGGTTGCAGTGTTATAATTTACAGATGGATCTGGGGCAGAGAGCCAGTTTCTGAGGTCCTTTTGTAACTGATCCCCTACGAGAGCAAATTGAGCCTTCATGGCCAGTCAGATGAGACAATTGGACGACGAACGCTTCTGATCGCCTATGTCATCTGCAACTTGCTGCACCTTGTCGCCGACACCTTGAACCTTGTCATCGACTTGTTGAACGTGGACACCAACTTGTTGCACATCACTGCCGACACCTTGCACCTCATCACTGACTTGTTGAACATGGATACCAACTTGTCGCACATCGCCGCCGACACCTTGTATCTTGTCATCGACTTGTTGAACATGGATATCAACCTGTCGCACATCGCTGCCGACACCTTGTACCTTGTCATCGACTTGTTGCACATCGCTACCGACCCCCTGCACCCTGTCATCGACCTGCTGAATATGGTTGTCGACGCTTATCACCCCATCATGAACCACATGCGTGGCCTTCAGACATTGTGCAGCCGCCATCCGAGCTTCTTCTTCAGTCAGTCGATCCAGTCGAGCCAGCGCATCCTCAATGTCGGTCCTCCCGACCACCTTCTTCAAATACTTCTCTGAAAACCGATCGGTCGATAGTGGCGATTGATACAAACGATTAACTTACTCGCTCGGGTCTGACTAATATCTTTTGTCGCGATGGCTAGGATTGAGAGCACCTCGGTCATGATCTTAACGATTATGTCGGTCATCCCTGCCGTCGGCGGAACCTGGACATAGGTCTCAAGCCGTCGAAAGAAATTCTCGATGCGTTCAAATACGGTAAAGAGCGTATCCTGGCTGGAAGAGACGGCCTCGGTCGCCTTAGGGAGGGAGTGTTCGAGTCGAGTCGTCGAAGCAATGGGATCGAGAAGATACTCACTGAGAGCAGAACACCTATCCCGGTGAAGATCACTCCTGCGGGTGGGTATACCTGTGCGAGAGCGAAGATCAGACCTTGAACTGGTAAATGGCAAACGCTCTCATACTGACCAGACTAATACCCGCCCCAATAGCTTCGGAGAAGGCATAGAGCACATTAACAGTCGGATTCAACCACTTGGTTAACTTGTCACTAGTACTACTGTGAGATTGGTTGAGCACAGGGATTTGCTCTTGTAGGACCGCAAGGACGGCATCGGGAGAATTGCAGGTTTGGAGTTTGGGAAGCAGTGGGTGGGATCGGATATCTTTCTTTGTCTTCTTCTTGTAGGCTTTTAGGGCATTGTCGAAGATAACTTGATAATTTGATGTTGAGGTGGTCGCGGTGTATGTCTGGGACATAGCGTTCGTCGCGGAAGGATACTGGTCACAGTAGAAAATGTTTCGGGAAAAGGGACTAGACGAGGATTCCTTGCGCTCAGCGAGGACGTTTGGGTTGCGGGTTGCCTGGTCTGTGCGTGCACACTACAGAGCCCATACCCGATATGGATGATAGACGCTCAGCGCTCAGCGCTCAGCCGTGAGTTTCGCCAGCAATGATCGAAAGTCATGTTCACAGCAGAGCTTGGGCGCGGAGAATGAGAATTTCATGGCTGCCCCTGTAGCCGCCAAGGGAAATCATAAGTTGAAGTCCAGGCATTATGTGGATGCAGTCTATCGTGTCTGCGAGAAGTCACGGTATCCGGATCCATGGGGTGCAGGAGTCGGCATCAGGAAAACCCCTTTTTTACTTTTTGTGCTTTTTCATGCTTTTTCATGCTTTTTCATGCTTTTCACAAAAAAAGTAGAAAAAAGTAGAAAAAGCCAAGTCCCCTACTTGCCAGAGTGCTTTCCA